>WNFC01006939.1_pt1 | contig 13728 bp, 13 predicted proteins | sample 5400541 | NCBI WGS metagenome assembly WNFC01 (sample SAMN13153342, study PRJNA577476) | soil metagenome | isolation source: 120 cm saprolite under Douglas fir tree site 2 hole 2 replicate 1 | place: USA:California | collected 2015-04-18
GATGCCTTTGCCCTGCGCGAGCGAGAAGACGTCGAACACATCGTCGCCTTCCTTGGGATCGTCGGGCGGGCTCGCGTAGCTGCGCCTGCCCCAGGTGGCCGCGGCGGAAAGCGTGGGGTCGGCGTTGAAGGGATCGCGCGGGACGCGGCGCAGGAAGTAGATCTTTTCCTTCTTCGGGCTCTTCTGGTCGTCGACACCCTCGGCGAGGTCCTCGAGTTTCTTGGGATAGCCCGAGTCTCCGATCGATTTCCGGATTCGGCCCTCGTCCGATGCCTGCTTGTACATGTCGATCGCGTCGCGAATCTGGCGCAGCGTGCGGCGCAGCTCCTGCTCCTTGGTGCGCTGCACGGCGAGCTCGCTGACGGGCAGCGCGACCGATGCGAGCAGCGCGACGATCGCCACGGTGATGACGAGCTCGATCAGGGTAAAACCCTGGGCGGCGACTGCCCGAGCGCGACCGCCGGCCATGGGGTGAGGCCCGCCCGCGCTACTGCTGCTGCTGCACGCCGCCGAAAGGCACGATCGTGCCTCCCGGCGGTGTGGTCGTCCCGGGGAGAGCGGGCGACAGGGGCGGCCCGGGCTGGGTCGGGATGGGCGCGAAGGAGGACGGCGAGGAGGCTGCCCCGAGCGGGCCGCCGCTGGAGGAGGCTTCGGTGCCCGCGGCGAATTCGGCCGTGCGCGCGTCGGGCCGCACAATATTCCGCATCAGCCTCGGGGTGATGAGTAGCACGATCTCGGTCTTGCTGATGGTGTCGCTCGTAGACGAGAACAGGCGCCCCAGCACGGGGAACTCGCCGAGGCCCGGAACGCGGGTGGCGTTGCGCCGGTCCTCGTCGCTGATGAGGCCGGCGAGGATCTGGGTCTCGCCGTCTAACAGGCGCAGCACCGTGCTGGTTTTGCGCGTGCCGACCTGGTAGGTGATGCCCCCATTCTGAGAGGGTATCTCTTTCGTGATGCTGCTCACCTCCAGCCCGATCTTGATGCCGACATCGTCCTCGAGATAAATCAGGGGCTCGACCTCCAGCTGCAAACCCACGTCGAGGTAGCTCACCGATTGGGAAACGAAGCCCCCTGCCACCGCGGCAGTCGTGGTGATCACCGGGACGCGCTCGCCGATATGGATTTTCGCCTTTTCCCTGTTCTTCACGCGGATCCGGGGGTTGGCGAGCAGGTTGGTGCGGCCGTCGGTCTGCCTGAGCGAGAACAGGAACAGCGGATCGGTGAAGGTGAGTCGCACAAGGTTCTGGTCGCGCGAGCGCAGCTCGGGCAGGGTGAGAACGCCGGGCGTTCCGCTCGCTCCGGCCGCGGTGGCGCCGCCGACGAGACTGACCGCGGCCGAGCCCGGGAAGCGGATACCCAGCTCCGTCAGCCGGTTGTAGCCGATTTCGAGCACCTCGACTTCGAGCATCACCTCCGGCTCGGCGATGTCCTGCGCCGCGATCAGCTTTTCCGCGAGGCGGATGGCGTTCGGCGTGTCCTTCATCACCAGGAGGTTCAGTTTTTCGTCGATGAAGATGTCGCGCGTCTTGAGGATGGTGCGGATCAGGTTGGCCGTCTGTCTCACGTCCGCGTTGGCGATGTAGAAGCTCTTGACGACGAGATCCTGGTATTCGCGCAGCTTCTGCGGCGTGTTCGGGTAGATGAGCGCCGTGGTCTCGTTGAGGACCTTCTGCTCGAGCTGGTTGGTCGCGAGGATCAGCTTGATGACGTCCTCGACCTGCGCGTCACGCACGACGATCGTCGTCCTCTGGTCGGCGCGCACGTCCTTGTCGAACAGGAAGTTGAGATTCGCCGCGCGCGCGATCACGTCGAATACGGTGCGCAGGGGCACATCTTTCAGCTCGAGGGATATGGGCTTGGTGACCGAGCTTCTCAGCTGAAGGAGGGCGACAGCGGGCTTGGTCGTCTTCTCCTCGATCAGCCGCTGCAGTTGGCGTGCCTCGCGCTGAGCCGGGTTCTCCGCGAGCACCGGAGCGAGAACGTCTCTGGCGTCGCGGTATTTTTCCGCTTTCACGAGCTTGTCCGCCTCGCCGAGGAGGGCACGGTGGCGCATGTCCATCTCTATTTGCGCGAGACCCTGCGTCGCCCGCGCGTTGGCCGCATCGTACTTGAGCACCCGGCGGTAAAGCTCGTTGGCCGCTTCGAACTGCGCAGTAGTCCGCAGGGACTCCGCCTGCACGAGCCACTGTGCGACGGCGAACTCGCGCAGGCGGAAATACTCCGAGCGGTAGGCGTGGTTTTGGGGATTTTCCCGCGTCGCCTTTTCGAGCGACGCGAGCGCCTCGTCCGTGCGGCCTTCGTTCAGCAGCGCTCGCGTGTCCTTGATGAGCGGGTCGGCGCAGGCTGTGACGAGCGCCAAGGCGAGCGCCGCGTAAAAGATCTTCGGGAGGGTTTTCATGGGGTTTCGCCTTCGTTGGCGGGACGGAAATAGACGGTCAAACGTAACTGAGCTTCGAGTTGCGAATCGCCCGCTTTTTTGCGCTCGAAGCGCAGCGCGTCGAGCGAGGCAATCGGCATACTCTTGAGGGTGGCGGCGACGAATTGCCGGATCTGCGGATAAGTGCCGCGGATGGGCAGGGTGATTCGGTAGAACGCAACGCCGAAAGGAGGTTTCTCGAGGCGGTATTCGCCCTGCAGCAATTCGAGCTTGGCAGCGCGCGCGAGAGCGTACACACGCTCGAGCTCGTCCGGAAGTCTTTCCAGCGGAGGAAACAGGCCGTAGAAGCGGCGGAGTTCCTCCGCGCGGCCTTCGCTCGAAACGGGCTGAAAGGGAGTGCGCGAGCGCAGCCGCTCGGCGACCGAGCGCTGTGCCTGCAGCTCGCGCTCTGCCGGACTGACCGCCGAAAAATAAAACGGGACGCAGAAAATGAGGACCCCGATGCCGAGTACTCCGGTCGGTCCCAGCGCGTGCAGCCATTCCTGGGCGCGCTTCATCGGTTGCTCCGGAAGGCCGCCTGCACGCCGAACTGGATCGGACGCGAGGGATTTTCGGTCTGGACGTGATGACTGACCAGATGCACTCCTGAAAGCACCCGGGTCTGGCCGAGCCGGCGCACGTACCTGAGCATGGCCTCACGGTTTTTCGCCTCCGCAGTCAGGCGCAGGCTACGCTGCTGTGTTTCCGGCTGCAGCTGCAGCACGGTCACGTCGCCGGTCGAGGCCGCCTCGACCGCCTCGATCATCTGCGCCCACGGAATGCTGAGCTGGCGCACCACCGCGTCGATGGTCTTCGCTTCCTCGTCGAGTCGTTCCTTGGGCACGGCGCGCTGCGGCCGCCGGTCGGCGTTGAGCATGCCCTGCGCCGCGTCGACCGCTGCGAGTTCGTGCAGGGCGTTGCGATAGCGCAGAACCATTTCGCCGGAGACCACGAGCGCGAGGATCAGCACGGACACGCCCATCCACTGCGGACGGCGCGGGGCTGCGACGTAATCGAGCTCGATTCGATGCGGGCTCATAGGGCGCAAAGCGCCATGGCAAACGGTTCCGACTCCGCGGGAGCCAGGCCCTCCGTCGGGGCGAGCGCAAGGCTCCTGAAAGTCCACGCCTCTCCTTCGACCGAAAGAGCTTTCCCGCTCCGGGGTGCGTGGACGTAGACGTCCTCGGACGCCCCGTCTCCGCCGACCCGATGGCGCTCGCGATCGAGCAGCCCCGCCCATTGGCCTGGCTCGTCGAAGTTTCCCCGGGTATTGCGCACGGCGGACCACCGCCCGCCTTCGATGCGGGCGAGGCAGGCGCGTTGCGGCTCGACGAGCAGAAACCACGCGCGCTCGCCCTTGACGTCCTTGCGCCACCGGTTGAAGGCCGACATCAGGTAGGGTTGGAGCGATACGAGCTTCGCCCTGGCGGCTGCGGGAAACGCGGCGCGCACGGCCTGCACGAGCGACGAATCGACCGCGCTCGCGATGCGCGCCGAGCCGGCCGGGGTCGGGCTCAGCCGCAGGTCCCAATCCTTGCTTCGCTCGCCGTGGACCTTGGCAAAGCAGTAACGGACGAACGCGGTCTGTTCCTCGGCGTTTCCCAGGCCCTCGCTCCAGGGGACGAGGATAAAGCGCGCGAAGTGATTGGAGAGCACGACGGTCACCCCCGCATTCGCGTCTCTCGATTCCTCGGCGAGCTTTCCCAGAGCCGCCGCGGCGCCCTGCCAGGGCTGCGCGCCGAAAGCCGGGTCGCACGCGACCGTGCGCTTCTCGATCACTCGGGGCCGAACCCCGCCCGAAACCCGCAGGAGCGCGAGGGAATCCGGGGCGAGCGCGATCAGGACACGGCCGCTAGATAAACGTAACACGGTTGATCTCTTCCAACGTGGATTCGCCGTTCTTCACGGCCTCGAGCGCGGCATCGCGCAGGAAGCGGGTGCCGCTTGTCCGGGCGGCCTCCTTGAGCTGGCGCACCGGAGCGCGGGCCGTGATCAGCTCGCGCAGCTCGTCGTTGAGGATCATGAGTTCGGCGATCGCCTTGCGTCCCTTGTAGCCGGAGCCGCGGCATTCGCGGCAGCCGCGCCCGGTGCGAAAGCGGAACGCGGCTGCTTGCGCCTCGGTGAGGCCGGACTCTTTGAGGAGGGTCGCGTCGGGCCGGAAGTCCTCGCCGCAGTGCGGGCAGACGAGCCGCACCAGGCGCTGCGCCAGGATCGCGTTCAGTGCGGAGACGAAGCTGAAAAGATCGACGTTCATGTGCATGAAGCGGCCAATCACGTCGAATACGTTGTTCGCGTGGACGGTGGTGAAAACGAGATGCCCCGTGAGCGCGGACTGCACGGCGATGTTGGCCGTCTCCGGGTCGCGTATCTCGCCCACCATGATCTTGTCGGGATCGTGCCGCAGAATGGAGCGCAGCCCACGCGCGAAAGTGAGCCCCTTCTTTTCGTTGACCGGGATCTGCAGCACGCCGGCGAGCTGGTATTCCACCGGGTCCTCGATGGTGACGATCTTGTCCTGGCCGTTGTTGATCTCCGTGATGGCGGCGTAGAGCGTGGTGGTTTTGCCGCTGCCGGTGGGCCCGGTGACGAGCAGCATCCCGTAGGGCTCGTGCGACAGGCGCCGCAGCGCCCGGATGTCGTCGGTCTCGAACCCGAGGCTGTCCAGGGAGAGCTGCTGCTGCGTGCTCTCGTAGAGAGCCTGCTTGTCGAGCACGCGCAGCACCGCATCCTCGCCGTAGATATTGGGCATGATCGAGACGCGGAAATCGACCGCCCGCCCCCGGTCGAGCGCCTTGAAGCGTCCGTCCTGGGGGACGCGCCGCTCGGTGATGTCGAGCTCGGCGAGAACCTTCACCCTGGAAATGGCCTGCTCGGCCTGCTTGGTGTCCTGGATGAACTTGATCTGCGAGAGGATGCCGTCGATGCGGAACTTGATCACCAGCCCCGCCGCGATCGTTTCCAAGTGAATGTCGCTCGCGCCTATCATCAGCGCGTCGCGCAGGGTCGAGCGCACCAGCCGCACGACTTCGCTCGACTCCTCGCTGATGGCTTTGAGCGAGAGATCCTCGATGCCGCGCGTCTCTTCGCTCACGACGGTCGCTCCGGCGCGCACCGCGTCGAGGGCGCGCAGGGTCTCCTCGTGGCTTGCGAGAAACGCCACCAGGTCGCCCCGGTGCACGAGGCGCCAGGAGAATTCCTGGGAGATGCGTTCTTCCGCCCAGGCCTGCTGCTCTCCGGAGAAGGGGTCGTCGGTCACCAGCCACAGCTCGCCGTGCTCGCCGCGCACGAGGGCGCAGGCGCGCTGGGAGCCCTCGCTGAAGGGCAGCACGTCGAAGGCCGGCGCTGCGCAGCGCAGCTCATCCATGCGCATGACTTGGATCCTGAGCGTCGCTCCGAGCCGGGCGACGAATACGTCCGGATCCAGGCCGAGCTTCGCCTCGAGGACTTCGACGAGCCGCCGCCGCGCGGCGGCCGCCGCGGAGCGGGCCTCCTCGATTTCGCGCGAGCTGATCGACGCCGTATCGGCGAGACTCATTTCAGACTCCCGGCAAGCTCGAAGATCGGCATGTACATGAGGACGACGATCGCGCCGATCACCAGGCCGATCGCCGCCATCAGGAGGGGCTCGAACAGGCGCGTGAACCAGTCGACCCAACGCGAGATTTCCTCGTCGTGAAACTCCGCGATTCTCTCCATCATTTCCCCCATGTTGCCGCTTTTCTCGCCGACGGCGAGCATTCGCTGGGCGATGATCGTGGTGAGGCCGTTGGCGTCCATCGCTTCGGAGACAGGACGGCCTTCGTTGACCGCCCGGCTCGCCATCGCCAAGCGCGCGCGCAACAGCGGGTGCAGCAGCTCCCCGCCCATCTGGAGAGCGGTCGGGAGCGGCGTGCCACCGCGCAGAAGCATGCCGATGGTGCGGTAGAAACGCGCAAGCTGGTACAGCTTCAAGCGCTCGCCGATCGCGGGCAGTTTCCAGAGCACCTTGTCGATCCGGGCCTTGACTTGAGCGTTCCGGAACGCGTACACCGCCGCGATCAGGAGACCGGCAAGGGCGCCCATCACGAGTGCTCCGTGACCCTCGACCAGCTGGCCCCATGAGAGCAGGATCTTCGAGAAGACCGGGAGATCGACGCTACGCTCCTCGTAGATCCGGCTGAAGCGAGGCACCACGTAGAGCAGCAGGAACAGGCTCACCAGACCCCCCACGCCGATGAGAAGCGCCGGATAGATAGCCGCGTTGACGAGGCGCTTGCGGATCGCCTCGAGCTGGTTTTGGTAGGCGACATAGCGGGCGAGCGCCGGAGCGAGGTCGCTCGTCCTTTCGCTCGCCTGCACCGTGGAGACGTAAAGAGCCGGAAAGGCCAGGGGAAACTGCTGGAGCGCCGAAGACAGGGAATTCCCCTGGCGCAGGATCGAGGCCACGCTCGCAAGCAAGGCGCGGAACTCACTGCGGCGCTCGCGCTCGCCGAGCGTTTCGATGGATTCGACCAGGGGAAGCCCCGCCCTGAGCAGGACGAGCAACTCCTGGCTGAACAGCACCAGCGGAAAGCGTGCATGCGCCCCGCGCCAAGGCGCGCCGAAACCCGCGCGCGCGCGCACGCCGAGCACGGTATAGCCGCGGCTCTCGGCCTGCTGGACCGCGCTCGCCTGATCGAGTCCGTGCAGGTCGAGCGACTCGACCCGTCCATCCGGGCTGACCGCCTTGAGCTCGAAGCGCATCGTCCGGTGCTACCCTAGTGGTTGGTGATGTCGGCGTTTTCGCCCGTTCCCCCCGGCTGGCCGTCCTTGCCGAAGGAGAGGATGTCGTAATCGCTCCGTTCCCCGGGTTGCTTGTACAAATAGGCCTTGCCCCAGGGATCGAGCGGCACGTCTTTGCGCAGATACGGGCCGTTCCACTTCGGCTCGTTGGGCGGGCGGTTGACCAGCGCGGCGAGTCCCAGCTCCGTCGCCGGATAGCGGCCCGTGTCGAGGCGGTACTGGTCGAGCGCTTTCTCGAGGGCGTCGATCTGGGCCTTGGCCGTGGTGACTTCGGATTTTCCGACTTGGCCGAAATACCGTGGCGCGACGTATCCGACTAGGAGCCCGATGATGACGACGACCACCAGCAGCTCCAGAAGAGTGAAGCCATGAGAGCGCGAGCAAGAAGCCGAATTCATCGCTTGGACCACGCGGGCAGTATACGCTGCGCCCGGCCACCGCCTGAAAGCAAGCTTACGGCTGCGCGGCCGCGACGACGTTGAGCTTCGGCTGGGCGGCCGAAATCTTGACCGGATTGACGGGTTTGCGTGCCTTGGCGGGCGCACGATAGATGATGAGCCTCTGGCCGGTGGTGAGCACGCCGACGTGGTTCCAACGGAGCAGGCTGTCGGTGCTGACGCGGTAGCGCCTCGAAATTCCGTAGAGCGTTTCGCCTTTCTTCACGATGTGCACCATCGCGCCTCTGCGCGTCGCGCTCTGGACCGGAGGACGGAACACGGCGGGCAAGGGCTGCGCGCCGACGCCCGATCCTTTGAGCGGCAGCAGCAGCTGAAAGCCCGGGCCGACCTTCGTGCGCGAGGTGATGCCGTTCGCGAGCTTGAGCTTGGAGAGTGCGATGCCGTGTTTCGCGGCGAGCCGGTCGAGGCTGTCGCCCCCTTTCATGGTGTACGGCTGCCAGGAGGTAAGCGGCTGGTCGTAGGCGTCGAGATTTCTCTGGAACGCGTCCACGCGGTCCGCGGGCAGCACCAGCGTCTGCGTGTGCGGGCCCGAGATCATGGGGCGATTGAGCGCGGGGTTGAGCGCGATCAGTTCGTCCACCGACATCTCCGCGAACGTCGCCGCAAGCCGAATATCGATGGCGCTCGGCGTGGGGACCGTCACGAAGTAGGGCTCGTTCGGGATCGGCTCGAAGCTCGCGCCGAAAGCCTCCGGATTCGAGATGATGTTTTTCAGCGCCTGCAGCTTGGGTACGTAGCCGCGCGTCTCCGGGGGCATCTTAAGGCTCAGGTAATCGGTCGGCAGGCCCTTCGCCCGGTTTCGTTCGATCGCGCGCGCCACGCCGTTTTCACCGTAGTTGTAGGAGGCGAGCGCCAGGTACCAGTCGCCGTGCAGCTCGTACAGCGCCTGCAGATAGTCGAGCGCGGCGCTGGTGGAGGCGACCACGTCGCGGCGCGAGTCGGCCCACCAATTCTGGCTCAACTTGAAAGTCTTGCCGGTCGAGGGAATGAATTGCCATAAGCCCGAGGCGTGCGAGCGCGAGTACGCCATGGGATTGAACGCGCTCTCGACCATGGGCAGCAGCGCGATCTCGGTGGGCATGCCGCGCTTTTCCACCTCCTCGACGATGTAGTAGAGATAGAGCTTGCTGCGCTCGACCATGCGCTTCAGGTATTCGGGCTGGCTCGCGTACCAGCGCTCGCGGACGGCGACGAGCGGGCTCTCGAGATCGGCCATCGCGAAGCCGCTGCGGATGCGCTCCCAGAGATCGTCCGCAGGACGGGCCAGATCAATCGTGTGCGCAGGCTCAAGGTCCTTCGTTGCCTGCGGCTTGGCGACCGGCGGTACGGGGACGACGGCGGGTGTCGGACGGGCCTCGGGCGGCAGGGAGGCGGCTGCGGTTTGGGCGGGCGCGGCGACAGCGGCGGGGGCGCGAGCGACCCCCACGGTCGACGCGGGCTGCACAACCGGGGCGGAAACGGCCGGCGCCACAGCCGGGAATGACTCTTCATCGCTGGGCGATTTCGGGTCGGAATCCCTAGGGATTTGCGAGCATGCGGCAGCCAGCACGCACATTGCCGTTGCTGCGAGCAGTCTGCTTGGCTTCTCAGTCAATGGCTTGGCTTTTCCGTCGGCAAGAGCCGCGATGGTACCCATGCTTTGCGTGGGGGTCAAGGAAGTGGACGATTCAGAAGGACTTTTTTCGCTTGCCATCGATCGGGAACCGCGAGTGGGAATAACGCGCGACGGTGCGAATGGTGTCAGCTTGCAACGATTTTTTTGTGACCCGACGCGATCAGAATTGATTCTTCCATTGACGCAGCGCGGCGAATACTCCAGCAGGATCGCTGACGCGTTTGCCCAGATACTTGTTCGCGGACTCGATGACCGCGGGCCGCATCACGCGCAGAAATGGGTTGGTCGCCTTTTCGCGTCCTATCGTCGAGGGCAGGGTAGGCAGGTTGTCGCGCCTTGCCTGAGCGTCGCTCATCTCGCGCTCGAGCAGCGCGGAATTATCCGGTTCGACGGCCTTGGCGAAGCCGATGTTCGCCAGGGTGTACTCGTGGCCGCAGTAGACCAGCGTGTCCTCGGGCAGCGCCGCGAGCTTCTGGAGCGACGCGTGGAGCTGCTGGGGCGTGCCTTCGAATACGCGCCCGCACCCGCAGGCGAACAGCGTATCGCCACAGAACAGCATGTTTGAACCATAATAGGCGATGTGCGCGCGCGTGTGCCCGGGGATGTCGAGCACCTCGAACGACACGCCCAGTTGCTCGACGGCGATCCTGTCTCCGCCGCCGACCGGATGGGTGAGCGTGGCGATCGGCTCGCCACGCGGCCCGTACACCGGAACCGCGTAAGTTTCCAGAATCTCCGCGATGCCTCCGACATGATCCTGGTGATGATGGGTGGCGAGGATCGCGACCAGCTGCAGCTTTTCGGCCGCGAGATAGTCCAGCACCGGCTGGGCTTCGCCCGGGTCGACTACGGCCGCGCAGCGCGCGTTGCGCAGCGTCCAGACGTAGTTGTCCTTGAAAGCCCGCAAGGGGATGACTTGGAATCCGTTATCCGGCATATTCGTGCATTCGTCCGGCGGCCCGCGCCCGCGTCCCCTCGTCAGCCAGGGTAATCGTGCAGCAAGCTGCGCAAAACTCAATGCTAGCCGATTGGTTCGAGACTCCCAAGGGCGGCTACGTCCTCGCCTGGGAGCGCGGGCAGTTCGATGCGGCGGTCGAGGACGTGTTCGGCTACAACGCGGTGCAGCTCGGACTTCCGGGCCTGGACTTCCTGCGCGAGTCGCGTATCCCGCTCAAGGTCCGCGCCGGGCTCGAGCCGGGCTGCGGTCTGCGCTCAGAGCCGGTGCAATTGCCGCTCGCGTCGCAGAGCATCGACCTGCTGGCCTTGCCGCACGTGCTGGAATTCAGCGCTCAACCTCACGCGCTCCTGCGCGAGGCCGAGCGCGTCCTGCGGGCCGAGGGCAGCATCGTCATTTCCGGATTCAATCCCCTGTCGCTGTGGGGTGCGGCGCGCGCGCTCGGCTGGGAGCGGCGGCAGGTTCCCTGGTGCGGGAGGTTCATCGGCCTGCTGCGGCTCAAGGATTGGCTCGCGCTGCTCGGCTTCGAGCTGACGGGCGGTCGCTTCGGCTGCTACGCCCCGCCGTTCTCCCAGCGGCGGTGGCTCGAGCGCTCCAGCTTCATGGAGAAGGCGGGCGACCGCTGGTGGCCGATCTGCGGCGCCGTCTACGTCGTTCGAGCGATCAAGCGCAATGTGGGCGTGCGCCTGGTCATGCCGGAATGGCGCGACAAACGCGCCGCCAAAAAAGCGCTGGCTCCGGTGACGCAGAGGCAAAACGGACTGCATGCGGAAAAGCGCGAGCAGCGCTGAAATCGTGCGCATTTACACGGACGGTGCCTGCAAGGGCAATCCTGGGCCGGGAGGCTGGGGCGCCATTCTGCAAATGGACGGTGAGGAAAAGGAGCTGTTCGGCGGCGAACGGCAGACGACCAACAATCGCATGGAACTTACGGCGGTCATTCGTGCGCTGGAAGCGATGAAGCGCCCGTGCCGGATCGAGGTGTACACAGATTCGCAGTACGTGCAGAAGGGCATCAGCGAGTGGCTGCCCGACTGGAAGCGGCGCGGCTGGCGCACCGCCGACAAGAAGCCTGTGAAAAACGTGGATCTGTGGCAGGAGCTCGATCGCCTCGCCGGGGCGCACCGCATCGCCTGGCACTGGGTCAGGGGCCACGCCGGACATCCGGAAAACGAGCGCGCGGACGAGCTCGCGAATCGCGGCGTGGAAGAATTGTCGTCCTGAGTCCTACTTTAAACTCAGCTGTTCCGCCGACCATCCTCCGCCGAGCGCTTTCATCAAATCCACGGTCGCCGAGAGCAAGGACTGCCGGTTGCGCAGCGCGGCGAGTTCGCTGACGTTAGCCGTGCGTTGCGCGTCGAGCACTTCCAGAAACGGAGAATAGCCGGCTTCATAGCGCATGCGCGACAGACGCAAGGCCCTGCGCGACGCGGCTAGGCTGTCCCGATAGTCCTCTTCCGACGAGGCGGTCAGGCGCACGGTGGCGAGCGCGTCGGCGACCTCGCGAAATCCGGTTTCGACCGCCTTCTGGTAGCTTGCCACGGCCTGGTGCTGGCGCGCGATCGCGGCGTCGGTGAGCGCCCGGTAGCGTCCGGCGTCGAATAGGGGCAGGTTCAGCCCGAAGCCGATCGACCAGATCCCCGAGCCCCTGTCGTTGAGAAGGGTCGAGAGGTTCGCGCTTTCTCCGCCGGCAAACCCGGTCAGGGAGATCGTCGGAAACATCGCCGCCTTGGCGACGCCGATCTGCGCGTTGGCCGAAACGAGCTGCTGTTCGGCCTGCTGGATGTCCGGGCGGCGCACGAGCAGCCCAGAGGGCAGGCCCGACGGAGGAAGAGGAGGGATCGGCAGCGTTCGCAGATCCCCGATCGCCACCGAGAGGTCGAGCCGGCCGGTGAAGGCGGCGAGCTGGTGCTCGACGAGTGCGCGCTGCCGCTCGAGATCCTTCAACTGGGTCGCGATGTCTGCCCGCGCGCCCTCGGCCTGGGCGACTTCCAGCTCCGAGGCAACGCCGCCGCGCGCGCGCGAGCGCACATAGGCAAGCGCATCCTCGCGAGTGGCCATGGTTTCGCGGGTGACGATGATCTGCGCATCGAGTGAACGCAGCCCGAAATAAGCCTGCGCGGTCAGGCCCTGGAGCGTGAGCGCGACCACGTCCCCGGCGTAGCGCGTGGCGAGCATCTGCGCGCGCACCGATTCGACGGCGCGGCGCAGGCGTCCCCAGAAATCCAGCTCGAACGAGCTCGAGAGCGCGACACGTCGTTGCGCACGACGGGAACTCCGGGCGGAGGAGGCAGGACCATCGTAGTGCTGGAACGGGTGCGGTTCGCGTTGGCTCCCACATCGATCTCGGGCAGGAAGGCCGCGTTGGCCACGCGCAAATTGGCGTCGGCCTCCTCGATGCGAGCCACCGCGAGGCGGATATCCGCATTCCGCTCGAGCGCCGCGGCGACGAGCTCGTCGAGCTTTGGGTCGTTGTAGAGTTTCCACCAGTCGGACCGCAGTGCGGCGGCTCCGACATCCCGTTCGGGGTAAGCCGCCGGTAGCTCCATCGCGGGCCGCTCGTAGTCCGGGCCGACCGCGCAGCTAGCGAGCAGGAAGGCACATGCGAGGGGGAGCTTGCGTGCGCTCATGCGCCGGTCTCCGGCGCCGCCAGCTCCGCTCTGCGCGCCTTGCGGCCGGAGAGGAGTATGAAGAAAAGGGGCACGAACAACGTCGCGACGAAGGTCGCGGCGAGCATGCCGCCTTCGACTCCCGTGCCCATCGAGCGGCGCGCGGCTGCGCCGGCGCCCGAGGCGATCGCCAGGGGCAGCACGCCCAGCACGAAGGCAAGCGAAGTCATCACGATCGGCCGGAAGCGCTGGCGCGCAGCGGCGACCGCGGCGTCGAACGCGGACATCCCCTGCGCTGTGTTCTGCGCTGCGAACTCGACGATGAGAATCGCGTTTTTCGCGGCGAGGCCGATCAGCGTCACGAGACCTATTTGGAAATAGATATCGTTGCTCATGCCGCGGACCAGCACCGCGAGGAGGGCACCGAGTATGGCGAACGGCACCGAGAGCAGCACCGCCACGGGCAGCGACCAGCGCTCGTAATTCGCCGACAGGATCAGGAACACCATGACCAGCGCAAAGCAGAACGCGATGATCGCGGCCTTGCCGGCGCGTTTTTCCTGGAAGGCCTGGCCCACCCATTCCGTGAAATAGCCGCCGGGCAGGGCGTCGCGCGCGACCTGCTCGACGGCCGCGATGCCCTGTCCGGAGCTGACGCCGGGAACGGTCGCCGCCAGCACTTTCGCCGCGACGAAGCCGTTGAAGCGGTCGATCTGGTCGGGTCCGACGACGGGCTCGATCCTGAGCAGGCTCTTCAGCGGCAGCATCTCTCCCGTGGTGCCCGAGCGCACGTATACGTTGCCGAGGTCCTCCGGGTGCACGCGGAACTGCGGCTCGGCCTGCATCTGGACGCGGTAGGTTCGGCCGAACTTGTTGAAGTCGTTGACGTAGAGCGCGCCCATCGTGCTCTGCAG
>WNFC01013035.1_pt1 | contig 13727 bp, 15 predicted proteins | sample 5400541 | NCBI WGS metagenome assembly WNFC01 (sample SAMN13153342, study PRJNA577476) | soil metagenome | isolation source: 120 cm saprolite under Douglas fir tree site 2 hole 2 replicate 1 | place: USA:California | collected 2015-04-18
CGCGCTATTTCGGACTTTCTTCCCGCGAATCCACTGGCTGTTTCGGGCGAAGTTCTTCAGATGCTTCGGCTCGGGATGCATGATGTGGAGATGGTCAGACCGGGAGGCGAAAACGGGCTTTTGCGGGTTAGCCGGCAATCCCCTGCAGAACTTGTTTTCCGATTGATGTGTCTGCCGCTTGTGGCGAGCCGTCGGGGGTGAAGCGCACCCCCGACGGCACGGCTGCGTTTCGTCTCTTGGGGCAAACGGATCACGTGAGACGATCCGGGAATGCCGCCGCCGGAGCGAGCGGCGATACTTTGCCGGATGACGTTTCGCGGCCCTGACTTCCGTCGCCGCGCTCGCGCCGACGAAGCATCGCGATCGTCAGCGGTAATCACGCGGGCGTCAGGTTACTGAAGGCAGCTTTCGGTTGGTCGAATGTTGGAAGAAAATGAGGACCACGCCGGCCTGACGTCAGCCGCCCGAGTTCTGGGTCGACTCCGCCCAGGGGCCACACTGGGGCCAGCTATGGTTGACTGGGTCCTCGCTTTTCACGACGCGCTTGTCTCTCACTGCGGACCAGCGAAACTCAAGGTCGCGCGCATAGGCCAACGCTTCGCGCTGAGTTTCGAAGCGCAACGGGTCACCCTCCCATTCGCCGGAATCATCCACCACCACCTCAATCTTCCAAGACATGCGAGCCTCCCCAGCTTCCCCATCCGGACTGATCGCTTCCTGCGCGGCCGTTGCACGATTGACGCCGCCAAATGGGTTGGCTCCTGTCGAACCGAAGTGGTACGCCCGTTCCATTGCCCAATCGTTCCGCATGCTCTTCCTCCCAATCGCAGCGCACACGACTCCGCTCGCGCCAGCAGCTGCACGCTAAAACAACTCAAGAGCTCGGATCGGAAAGGGTAATCGTCCCGGCTCTATCGGCAGTCCCGGACCGTCAACGGTATTTATTGTGAGCGCCATGCCTCGCCGGCGCCCAGAAACCTCGTCTGGCTTTGGTCCGTCCCGGGTTGCACGATATTCTTGCCGACCGTGTGGACCACCATGAGACACCTTTGTATTGCGCGCGACACCGCGCAGAGTATTTCCGTACTTGACCCGTTGCTTTCAAGCCTATGATAAAATGCCCAGGCCGCAACAGCAATTTTCTGACAACCTTGAGTAAGGTTACTTGCGGAAAATTGACATGCGTGGACATCTGCCATTTTGATGACTATCCTTATTCATCGCGCGGCGATGACACGTAGGTAATGCAATTATTTCCCGACGCGTCTTTGACCAAGGCCCGCCCGGGCAAGCCACTATCGCGAGCCGCAATAAGATATTCGCCCATAAGTTCCGGATTCATTTTCCGGAGGCGTTTTAATTTGCCATTATGGTTAATGGCACGCCGGATAAGGAGTTACAGTCGTTTTTGAACATCGGCGCGCGCCCGGTAACCATAATAAAGGCAATCTAGCCAAAAATGCGCCTTGATTTGCTTTGCATATTAAACTGGTAACGAGATTTGCGCCGGTCGACTATCGGCTCAGGGAGCACGCGATGCGTCGCAGTTCGGCTATCACCATAATCGCGCTCGGCGCCGCGGTCGCCGCGAGCGACGCCGAAGCGAAGCTGGACTTGTTCATCGACAAGTCGACGCAACAGATATCAGTCATCCAAAATGGCCGGTTGCTCTACGTTTGGCCGGTTTCGACCGGACAGGACAGATTTTCAACCCCGAGCGGCGTTTACACGCCGGAACGCCTTGAGCGGACGTGGTTCTCCAAAGCTTATTACAACTCCCCGATGCCCCACGCCATCTTCTTTCACCATGGGTTTGCGATTCACGGCAGCTATGACATCGCCCGATTGGGAGGACCAGCTTCGCATGGCTGCGTTCGACTTCACCCCCAAGATGCCGCCCTGCTCTATGGAATGGTCGAGCAGGAAGGCCCCGGCAATACGACGATCGTGCTCGGAGGCGGCTGGTCGCCAAATCCGATGCCGCCCCGGTATCGCGATTTGGATGAGCCGTTGAGGCCGGCCTACGGCGGCGAAGGCGCAGCGCGAGGCGCTTATCCTCCGGGCCCGCAGACGCCGCCTCGCGGCGACGGCGGAATAGCGCGAGGCACGTATCCTCCCGGCCCGCAGATGCCGCCTTATCGCGGCGACAGCGGAATAGCGCGAGGCGCTTATCCTCCCGGCCCGCAGACGCCGCCTTATCGCGGCGACGGCGGAATCGCACGAGGCGCCTATCCTCCCGGCCCGCAGATGCCGCCTTACCGCGGCGACGGCGGAATCGCACGGGGCGACTATCCTCCCGGCCCGCAAATGCCGCCTCACCGCGGCGACGGCGGAATAGCGCGAGGCGACTATCCTCCCGGTCCGCAGATGCCGCCTTACTACAACGCCGCTCCATACGTCGACGGGCCGGGGCCGGGACGGCGGCGCGGCGATAACAGCCAAATGGCGACCAGAGGGCCTTACCCGGCGAACCGGCCGCCCGCGCCGCGTCTCGATGCGCAAGCGTCGATCGACCCGACGCTCGGCCCGCGCGGCAGCTATCGGCCGCCGGCGACGGCGAAATCCAATTCGAAATGCCCGACCTGTTCGCCTAACCGCGCATCCGATGAACCGCCAAATCGCCACGTAAGCGCTAGCGAGACGGCCCAGTCGCCGCCACCCGCGTCATCGCCGCCGGCGTCATCGCCGCTCGCGTCGTCGCCTCCACCGCCGGCGACTGCACCCTCGCAACCCGAACAGCAGCAATCGGCCACAGGGTACAAGGTTCTGCCAAGATCGTATTGGGCCGGCGCGTCATGGCGATGGCGATTGAAGGCCGAACACGACATTACCGGTGTTGCGTCCTCGGGACCTGATTCTCAATAGCGTCGCCGCCTGCGAATGCGCGCGGCCCCGTAGCCGATGATGGTTTGGTGCCCGAATTGCAAGGGAGAATTGTCGCGGTGCTTGAGCGGCGCAACAAGAAATGCAAAACGTTTCAATCTGCACCCGCAAAATTCTTTGACGTTCGCCACGGCTTGATTATTCGGTAATGCCTCAAAATGAGGCACTAGCGATTATGCACTTGATTTTGAAATTCGACGATGTCAGGGGATATTTACGAAGAGGGCATCATTCGGGAATGCGCCCCGCGATCCAGCTCACATCCGGCCATCTGAAATAACGTCAAACATTTCGCGGAGAATAAGGCCGCGTAAGCTGCCCCAAGAGATAGAGGCCAATGATCAATCAATTATACCATGGTGCGGGCGCGGACATGGCGCCCCGGAGTGACGCGAGCTTGGCGGACCAGGTGATGTCCTCCGGACAGATCAGGAAAGGCGAAGCTTTGCAGTCGATACAGCCGGAGCGGATTGCGGTCTCACCGGCGCCGAAGGTCATGGGCATCGCCGATGTGCGGGCGCTGGAAGCTTATATCGAGCGGCGGAGAAGGCTTGCGGCGCGGATCAGATTGGAAAACCCCGCTCGCACCGAAGAAGAAATCGAAGCGCGCCTGGAACAATTTGGAGCGTAGAGCCGTTCAGGGGCCGGCCGCGGCCTGCACGCGGCCGACGGCAGCTGCAAGAGCTCAGGCCTGTGTCGACCAAGTCTATGCACTGCTATCATTGCCTCCTCGCGTTAACTCACCCAGCTTCAACGCGCAACGAGGACACGTCGCAATGGCCGCAGCGCCTGAATTCCAGCTCTACTGTTTCGCCCAATCCGGCAACGCCTATCGCGTCGCCCTGATGCTCAACCTGATCGGCGCAGAATGGCAACCGGTCTGGGTCGACTTCTTCGCCGGGGCTGAGTCGCGCACGCCAAAATTCCGCACCGAGGTCAACGAAATGGGCGAAGTCCCGGTGCTCGTCCATGGCGCGAGAAAACTCAGCCAATCCGGCGTTTGCCTCACCTACCTCGCCGACCGCACTGGCAAGTTCCAACCCCAAGGCGAGGACGAGCGCCTGGAATCGCTGCGCTGGATCATTTTCGATAATCAGAAAATCAATGGCTTTCTGGGACCCTACCGCTTCCTGCGCAATTTCGCCCCGGCGCGCGATCCCGCCGCCGAGGCGTTCCTCAAAGGCTGCCTCGCCAACAATCTCGGCATCGTCGACAAGCGGCTCGCCAACGCCCCCTATCTCCTGGGCGCACGTCCCACCATCGCGGACATATCGCTCACGGCCTACATGTATTACCCGGCGGAAGAATTCGGCTTCGATATCGCCAAGGATTATCCGGCGATCGGCGCCTGGATGGAACGCATCAAGGCGTTGCCGGGGTGGCAGCATCCTTACGAACTGATGCCGGGGTATCCGTTGGTGAAAGGCTAAGGGAAGCGGGGACGGGCGATTTCGAAGCTTCTGGTCCGCGATAGGAAAATGGCCGGACAAACGCATTCGAGGAGTGGCTATGGAATTAGACGATGAGGCTACAAAGCTGACGGATTTAACTCATGGAAAAACCGTGAAAGTTGTAAAGCGTCACAGACCAGCAGAGGTGATGATTGAGTTCGACAATGGCACGCGTCTATTTATCAACGCTATTCCCGATGGATTGGAGTTCTCTATCACCGGAGCGCCGTAGCTGTCATTTCTCGATGTGAGCTTCAACCGGGCATCCGGCTCGTGATTTATGATGATGTGCTCTTAGGTGATTGGTCATGGTCTCCATGACCGTCATGGTGATGATGAGCGTGCGCATGCCCATGATGATGGTCGTGGCCGTGCCCATGATCGTGCTCATGCGGGCCATCGTCAGGTTCGAACGGCGCCGCCATCTCGATGCCGGTAAGTCCATGCTCCGCGACCAGCGCCTCAATCTCGGGCCGCTTCTGCAACCTGATGCGGTTGGCTAGAACTTGCACCGGCACGTGGCGATTGCCGAGTGCCAGGAGGAGGCGCGCGACCGCTGCGAAATCCTTGGCCCGCACCTCGATCACGGGCTCGATGTCGGCCACGACCTCGGCGAGCTTGCCGTCGTCGAGCACCAGGAGATCGTCGGTGCGCAGGCGCGGCGGCGCCGGAAAATCGAACTCGATACATGTGCCCTTGCCGCCGAACACAAAACCCTGCTGCTTGCACCGATCGTCGAACTTCAGCAGCAGCGTGTCGACGACCTCGCCAAGTGGGGCTTTAAGTGGTGCGTTAAGTGGTGCGTGACTTGACGCCCGATTTGACCCGTCCTTGGCAACAACTTTTTGCGCGCGCGGCACGATGCGGACTCGATGGTCAGCGGTTGGTCGGGCGCTCGCCGCCCCGTTCGAACGGCAAGACATGGCTGTTCGATGGCGTCGAGACACCGCCAGCCGTTTCGGGGGTCTCGTCTGGCCGCCCGGCCCTCTCGCCCTCGGCGTTCGCCTCGACGTCGCGGCGCACGTAGCCGCGATGGGATAGCCAGCCGAACGGCAGGCTCGCGAGGTATACCAGGGTGCCGATCGTCAGCACCGCCCACGGATAGGCGATGAGCAGTGCAAAGAACACGACGACGCCGATGAATACGGGCAGCACAAGATCCGGCGGCACGCGCTTTCCGACCTTCTTGCCCGAATAGACCGGCAACCGCGATACCATCAGCAACGCGATGGCAAGCGTATAGACGAGCGTGATCGGAACCATGAATGCCGGCGCGGGAATTCCGAGAAAATGAACGTAGACCGGCAGCAACACCGTGATGGCGCCCGCCGGCGCCGGCATGCCGACGAAAAAATTGGCGGCCCAGGAGGGACGATTGGGATCGTCGATCGTCACGTTGAAACGGGCGAGCCGCAGCCCGGCTGCGATCGCAAACACCATGGCCCCGATCCAGCCCGCCGCCTTGGCCTCATGCAGGCTCCAGAAGTAGAGCGTCACCCCAGGCGCGACGCCGAAATTCACGAAGTCGGCGAGGCTGTCCAACTCGGCGCCGAAACGCGAGGTGCCTTTGAGGAGCCGCGCCACCCGCCCATCGATGCCGTCGAGCACGGCGGCGAATACGATTGCATAAACGGCCCACTCGAATGTGCCTTCCGCGGCAAGGCGGATTGCCGTCAGGCCCGCGCATAGCGCAAGCAAGGTGATGACATTGGGCACCAGGGTGCGCACCGGGACGGCGCGGAAGCGGCGCGGCCGCCCCGGCGGTCCGGGCTCAAACGGGGAACGCAAGGAATATCGCATGTCCAGAATATAGCGACTTGCGCGCCGATTTCCCAGCCGTCTCACCTCTCCCCGCTTGCGGGGAGGTCGGAATTTGCGCGCTCTTCGCGCAAATTCCGGGTGAGGGGGCGTCTCCCCAACCCTTACCCCAACCCTCTCCCCGCGAGCGGGGAGAGGGAGCAGGGGTCTGTATCCACATCTGTGCATAAGGACTGGCCCGGTTGTTTTACAAATCGTGCTCGCGGGAATACCTTGCCCTTACGTCGGAGACCCGACTTGGGTGCCGCGCTGAAAAGCGTGATGATTCCGGATCATTCGAGCCATGCGGGCCTACATTGCCCAGCGAGACAAGTGGACGCAAATTCGCATCGGCGCCTGCGCGCTGCTGTTGCCGCCTTTGACTCTTGGCGCAGCCTTTTATTCGATGCTGTCCACCCCCGAGGAGGGCGCGGCTCGCCCTCCCGGCACAGCCGCCAAGGCTCAGGTGGTCCGGCCCGAGTTGCTGCACGACACGGCGCAAGCACGTGCCGTCAGCCCGGACCAGCAACCAGTAGCTGAGACAACCCAGCCGATGGCGGCCTTAGCCAAGCCGGCGCCCGAAAGCGGCGTTTCAGTGTCGGCGGCTGGCACGCGCCACGCGGTCGTCGCCGGATCCGCCGAAAAGGCGGCACGGGTATCGGACCCCGTTCCGGTCCAGGTCCAGTCTGCAAGGGCGAATCCGTCCCTGCCGGCAAACATGGACAGCGCCCCCCCGGTTTCTCTAGGCGCGGAGCTGTCGCAGTCCGCCCCCGTGGAGGTGTCAACAGCTCTTCTGCCGCGGGCGCTGCATCCTTCCCCTCCAGCACCGCCACAGATACAGCCGCCCCGCATCCCGGCCACTCAGATGGCCGCCGCTCCGGTGCCTGTCGCGGCCGATCCGCCTTCCGCCGAAGGCGCTCCGGCGCCGACGGCGAGCAAACCTGCGCGTCCAGCCAATCTGGCGAACCGGAGTGAGAACCCGGCGGTCCGCCGGAACACTCAGCCGCAGCGCCAACATGCATTTTCGTTGAAAAATTGGCTCCAGCAACTCGGTATTCTGCCGCGCAACACGCGCGGCTGACGTGAATGGCCGTGGCCTCCCGGTCAACGCTTGCGACACTTCGCTTCAGGCGGCGATCGGTGTATTCTCATGCTCTCAAAAAATGCCGGCCCGTAGAAGCGTAGCCCGGATGGAGCCACCGGGTCCGGCCCGATGATAAACTTAAGCGTAGTCCGGGAACGGCGTTTCAAGTGAGAAGGCGACCCCGGATTACGCTGCGCTCCATCCGGGCTACAGCGCTCGCTCCGAGGAGGAAACATGGTCGACCGCCAACCGCTAGCTCTTTTCGCGCTGATCACCGCCTTCGTGATGACGACGGCGTCCGCCGTGGCTCATGATGAATCGAAATATCCCGATTGGGGCGGGCAGTGGAAACGGCCGCGCGGCGTCGCCACCCAATGGGACCAGACCAAGCCGTTAGGGCTGGCCCAACAGGCGCCGCTTAAGCCCGAATTCCAGTCCGTGCTGGAGGCGAGCATCAAGGACCAGGCAGCCGGCGGCCAGGGTAACGACCCCCACGTCACTTGCGTCAGCAACGGCGTGCCGCGGATCATGACCGCGACCTTTCCGATCGCTTTCGTGATAACGCCGGCCGTCACCTACATCCATTTCGAAGCATTCATGCCGCGTCGCGTCTACACCGACGGCCGCGCGTTCCCGAAAGATGAGGAACCGAGCTATCAGGGCTACTCCATCGGCAAATGGCTCGATACCGACGGCGACGGCCGCTATGACACGCTCGAGCTGGAAACCCGCAACTTCAAAGGCCCGCGCACGTATGAGGCGAGCGGCCTGCCGCTGCATCCGGACAACGAGTCGATCATCCTGGAGCGGATTTCACTGGACAAGGACAATCCGGATCTCATGCACAACGTGGTTACATCGATCGACCATGCGCTGACGCGGCCGTGGACGATCACCAAGACCTATCGGCGTGACCGCAACGAATTGTGGCAGGACTACAATTGCGATGAGGCCAACAATCATGTGGTGATCGGCAAGGAAAATTATTTCCTCTCCGGCGACGGCTTCCTGATGCCCACCAAGAAGGAGCAGCCGCCGCCGGACCTGCGCTATTTCAAGCAGACCAGGAAGTAGGCCGCGGCGCTCGCACAAGGGAGGACAACGATGCTTGGTCGAAGCACGATCGGCGCCTTGGCGCTGAAAGTTGCGCCGCTCGCAGCAGCGCTGGCAATGGTCGTCGGCGCCGTCGCGGCGGGCGAGGAGATCAAATACCCCGATTGGAAGGGGCAATGGAGAGGCGTGCTGCGCATCGGCACGTTCGGGGGTCAACCCTCCTTCGATCCGACCAAACCATGGGGCAAGGGCCAAGGGGCGCCGCTGACGCCGGAATACGAGGCGATCCTCGAGACCAACCTCAAATCGCAAGAGCAGGGCGGCTTCTTCGATTGGCGCGGCGCTATCTGCCTCGGCTTCGGGATGCCGCTCATCGCCTACGGCTTCCAGCCCATCGAGTTTATCGTCACGCCGGAAACCACCTATATGCTGATCGATTGGGTCGAGCACACCCGCCGCATCTACACCGACGGCCGCGACTGGCCCAAAGAAATCGAGCCGACGCTCGTGGGCTATTCGATCGGCAAGTGGATCGATGAGGACAGCGACGGTCGCTATGATGTGCTGGAGGTCGAAACCCGCGGTTTCAAAGGTCCCCGTCATTATGACGCTGCCGGCCTGCCGCTGCATCATGACAACCAGTCCGTCTTTAAGGAGCGCATCTATCTCGACAAGAACGACAGGAATATCATGCGCAACGAGATCACCGTCCACGATCATGCCTTGACGCGCGCCTGGACCGTGACCCGCAGCTATGTTCGCAATCCCAACCCGCGGCCCGACTGGAACGAATTCATCTGCGAGGAAGGCAATTCGTGGACGAAGATCGGCAATGAAGCCTATTACCTGAGCGCCAATGGGCTCTTGATGCCGACCCGCAAGGATCAGCCGCCGCCGGATCTACGCTATTTCAAGCAGACGCGGAAGTAATGGGATGAACCGTAGCCCGGATGGAGCCACCGGGTCCGGCCGGAGCCTGCCATCGGGCCGGCCAGAGGCCGGACCCGGTGGGCCGGCCCGATCTCGTCCTCGAGCCCGGCCAGACCGCCGACGCCATTACCCAGTCGGCCCCCGGCCTGCGCGTCGTCCTCGACGGCGGGGTGATCGCCGAACTGGTGCCGGGTCAACCCGATCGCGGCATGACCATGCGGCAGGGCGAGTTCTATTGGCAGGATGCAGGCGCCACGCGCGCCATCAGAAAAATCGGCACGACCCGGCTGGAACTCGTCGAATTCGAGCTGAAGTGAGAGAATAGTCTTCGGCGGACAAGAAAGACCCCGCCCGGGGGCGGGGTCAAAATTGGGGGGGCTCTCTTCAGGCCAATCCTCTTCCGGTGTGGACGGAAGTGTGGGGGGATTAACCCCCGAGGTTCAACGCGGCGACGTGGCCGCGTTTGTTTTTAATGTGACCTCGTATCCGGCAACGTAACGCATCGACGGGCCACCTCAACCCGGGACGAACCCCTGCGGGAAAACCCTGGGGGAAAACCCTCGGATCGGAAATTTTTGCCGACCTCAAGCCCGATCTCCCTGCCGGCGAAGCGCGTCGCCGATGGGTGCTGTTGCGCAACGCGAAGATGACTTGCCCCATTTGCCGAGATAAGTTCCGTGTGACGCCAGTCCATTGGACGAAATTCTCAGGCTGCCGTTTCTCAGGGACCACGGACGACAATCCGGCAAAAATGCGACTGATACCGGACATCGGAGAACGGTGATGAACGAATCCGGCCAGGCGACGGTCGAAGATTGCCGCCCGGCAGTCGCACCGGAGCCCTCCACCGTGGTGTCTCGCCGCGGGCGTGAGGTCCCGACCGCCGTGGTGGGCGCCGCGTATCTCGCCGCCTACGTGTTCCTCGACTGGATCGGCTCCCTCGAACAACCGTTCGCCAACTACGCGTGGAATCCGAATTCCGGTGCAAGCATTGCGTTTGCCGTGATGTTCGGGCGGCGGATGATTCCGTTCATGTTCGTCGCCCCCCTGCTCGACGACCTTATCGACGACCTTACGATCCGGCGATTGCCGTTTCCGCTGCCCCTGGAACTTGCTGAGGCCGTGCTGATCGGCAGCGTCTATGGGGCCGCCGTGCTGTTCCTTCTACACCCTAAACGGCGCTTCGATCCGTCGCTGCAGTCGACCTACAGTCTCTTCCTCATGACTGCCACAACTGCCGTAAGCGCGGCCCTGGTGGCGCCGAGCTATGTCGGACTGATGGTTGCGTCTGGCGTGCTGCCGGCGGCGGATTTCACCGGGGTGGCGCTTAGTTACTGGGTCGGCGACACGATCGGCATCATGGTGCTGACGCCGTTCGTGCTGGTTCTGTGGACTCGCCGATATGCGGTGTGGATGTCGGCCGAAACCTTGTTGCAACTTGTCGCCATCGCGGCTGCGCTCATGCTGGTGTATGCTTATTGGACCGCGCAGCACCTGCAACTTGTTTATGTACTCTTTGTGCCCATCGTGTGGATGGCCGTACGAACTGGAATCGAGGGCGTCTGCCTCGGCATCCTCGCGGTTCAACTCGGCTTTATTCTAGGCTTTCATATTTTCCCGCACGAAATCTCTGAGATGCCGAAAGTCCAGGCGCTCATGCTGGTCCTCGCCTTGACGGGCCTCTTTGCCGGAGAGCTTGTGACGGAGCGCCGCCGCACCGAGGATCAACTACGCCGGCATCAGGAATCTCTTGCCCGGCTCGCGCGATTAGGCAGCGTCGGCGAGCTCGCAGCCGCGGTGGCGCATGAGCTAAACCAGCCGTTGATGGCGGCCGGCACCTATACGCGCCTGGTCGATGACGCCATTCGGACCGGCAGCGCAGACGCCCGCGCCGTGGCGGAAACCGCCGCGAAGGCGGTCGCGCAAGTCGAGCGCGCCGCCGCGGTGGTGCGGCGGCTGCGGGCGCTGGTCCGCCTCGACCGCAGCAACCGCATCGCTTGCCGGGTCGATCACATTATCCGGGAAACAATCGATTTGTGCCGCCCCGATCTGGAACGCCTGAGCGTGAGCGTCTATCCGGCCATCGCGGCCGACCTGCCTCTCGTGATGGTCGACATGCTGCAGATCGAGCAGGCGCTGCTCAATCTCATGCGCAATTCCATGGAGGCGATCGGCGATGTCGGACGCGGCACGATCGCGATCGAGGCGGTTCTTGCCGGCGCCGAATTCGTCGAGATTCACGTAGGCGACACCGGGCCAGGCTTCCCGCCCGATCTCGCCGCCAATCCGTTCTTGCCGTTTTCGTCGACCAAAAAGGAAGGCCTCGGCATCGGCCTGCCGCTGTGCCGGTCGATCATCGAGGCGCATGGCGGCCGCATCTGGCTCGACACCAACGCGACCGGTGCTGCCGTTCATTTGACCTTACCTGTTGCCGACTCGACGGAGTCTGGATCGCCCCATGGCTGATCCGATCCATATCGCGTTGATCGACGACGATTCGGCCGTGCTCGATTCCTTGCAGCTCTATTTCGCGCGCCGGAACGTCCAGACCGCGTGCTTTGAGTCGGCAGAGGCGCTGCTTGCGGCACTCGACCGTGGCGCGGAGCCCGACTGCATCGTGTCCGACGTTCGCATGCCGGGGATGTCGGGCCTCGATCTCGTCCGTCGTCTCAACGCGCGCCGGTCTATTGCGCCTGTCATCCTGATCACCGGCCTCGGCGATATCGACATGGCGGTCGCCGCCATCAAGCTCGGCGCGTTCGATTTCATCGAAAAGCCGTTCGACGAGGGCCGCCTTCTCGCCAGCATTCGCAACGCGGTGGCGGTCGGACGCCAGCAGGCAAAAGACGCAGCGGAAATCGAAAGGCTGCGATCGCGCTTCGAGATGCTGTCGGCGCGGCAGCGCCAGGTGATGGAACTTGCCGTCGCCGGGCTGTCGAACAAGGAAATCGGATCGCAGCTTAATATCAGCCCGAAAACCGTAGAAAACCACCGCGCCTGGGTGATGGAGCGCATCGGCGCGAAGAACCTCGCCGAGCTCGTGCGCATCGCCATGCAGATCGATCGGCGGCCGTAGAATGGGCCGCGAAATGGCGCCGTCATGATCCGGATCGAAGCGTTCCAGCCGTCCGATTTTGCCGCCGTCGTCGCGTTCGGCTATCGACCGTAAGAGATCGTTTTCGCGAAACGGCTCGACAATGGCGCATAGAGCCGCGTAGGGCGGATTAGGCGAAGCCGTAATCCGCCGCACCGTCGCGGCGCAATACGCTGACGCTATTGCGCCCTACGCCCACGGTCCGCTCACAACCCGAACACCCACACCACCGTGGCGTTGCCTTGCGCGCGCAACTCGGGCGTCTGGGCGACACGCGCCCGGGTATTGCGCGGCGGCGCCGCACCCGGACCGGCGCAGCACAGGCCGGACGCGATGGCGATGTACTGCTTGCCGTTCACCGCGTAGGTCATCGGCGGCGCATTGAAGCCGGAGCCGACGTTGATGCGCCACAATTCGTCCAGCGTCTGGTCGTCATAGGCAAGGATGGTGCCGTCGATCAGTGCCGTCACCACGATGCCGCCCGCGGTCGAGAGCACGCCGGCGGAATCCGGATACGGCAGGTCGACGCGCTTTTTCAGTTCGCCGCTCGTCGGGTCGAGCATGACCAAGCCACCCGTAATAGGGCCAGCCGCGCCGCCGCGACCGCCGCCGAACCTTCCCTTCACGTGGGCGCTGGTGTCGACCGTGATCTGCGAGCAGCCTTCATGGGTCGGGATGTAGAGGAGGCTGGAGCGGCGGCTGTAGGAGGCGGGCCAGAAATTGGTGCCGCCCGCGATGGCAGGACATACCGAGCGCACCGATTTGTCGACGCCCACATTTTCGGTCTCGGCATAGATCTGAATGTCCTTGGCGGGATCGTACTCAAGCGGCTTGCCGGTCTTCGGATCGATGCCCTTGGTCCAGGTCACGCTCTTGACGTGCTGTGTCGCTTTGAGGAACTGCCCGTTGAGGCGGTCGAACGTGTATTGGAAGCCGTTGCGTCCGGCGTGCGACAGGATCTTTCGGTCCTCGCCGTTGACTTTGGCGTCGATGATGATGTGGCTGCCCGTCTCATCGTAGTCGCGGTCATCGTTCGGCGTGTATTGGTGGTGCCACCTGATCTTGCCGTTGGCCGCGTCGAAGGCGATGGCACTGGAGGTGTAGAGATTGTCGCCGAGCCGGTAGCTCGGATCATAGGCCGGTACGGGATTGCCCGATCCCCAGTAGGTGAGGTTGGTGGCGGGATCGTAGGACCCGGTGACATAGAAAGCGCCGCCGCCGGTCTGCCACGAATTGTTGTTCTTCCAGGTCTCGTTGCCGGGCTCGCCTGGGCCTGGGATCGAATACGTCTTCCACACCATGTCGCCGGTCTTGGCGTCGAGCGAGGCCACCCAGTTGCGCAGGCCGCGATCGCCGCCCGAGCCGCCGATCACGATGGTGTCCCTGAGAGCCAGCGGCGCCGCAGTCAGCTCCAGATCGGCCTGGTCCAGCAGAT
>WNFC01005656.1_pt1 | contig 13724 bp, 11 predicted proteins | sample 5400541 | NCBI WGS metagenome assembly WNFC01 (sample SAMN13153342, study PRJNA577476) | soil metagenome | isolation source: 120 cm saprolite under Douglas fir tree site 2 hole 2 replicate 1 | place: USA:California | collected 2015-04-18
CGACGCGATGCTTGCCTTCATCGGCATTTGGGTGGCGTTGCTCGTCGTGCTGCAACCAATACTCTGGAGCTTCGTTGCGTTGCGCGAGGCGATCGAGCTTATGGCGAATGACGAGCATGCGACCCCGCCGGTCAACAGCAACAACCCCTTCATTACCGACCTGTGGCGGGCAACCAGTCGATTGGCGCGCGGCTTGCGTCAGCGTCTCGCGCAGAGCCGGGCCGAGCTGGCCACCAATAAGGCCGTGCTCGCCGCCCTCCCCGATCCAATGTTCCTGCTCGACGAGCGACGGCGGATCGTGAGGGCCAATGCGGCGGCAAGCGAGATGTTCGGCACCGACCTTATCGGCCGCGACCTCGCATCCGCGCTGCGCCATCCGGCAATCCTCGCCGCCGCCGATGCGGTGCTGCGCGGCGAGCGCGAACGGGTCGTCGAGTTCGCCCTCGGTCTGCCCATCGAGCGCCAGCTCAGCGCGCGGATTGCCACGCTCGCATCATCGGTGACGGACGGCAGCGCTATCCTTACGCTGCACGACCTGACGGCATCGAAGCGCAGCGAGCAGATGCGGGCTGACTTCGTGGCCAATGCGAGCCATGAGCTGCGCACCCCGCTCGCCACTCTCCTCGGCTTCATCGAGACCCTGCGGGGCCCGGCCCGCGACGACCGCGGGGCGCATGACCGCTTTCTCGCCATCATGCACGAACAGGCCTCCCGCATGGCCCGTCTGATCGACGATCTGTTATCGCTCTCGCGAATCGAGATGAATGAGCACGTACCGCCGACCGGCCGGGCAAACCTGCACCACGTGCTCGGCAGCGTCGCCGCGACGCTCGAGTTGCGCGCAAAGGCGCGCGGCATGCATATCGCCCTCGATCTCGCTGACGGTCTGCCAGACGCGCTTGGCGAACCCGATGAGCTGGCCCAGGTCTTCCAGAACCTGTTGGACAACGCAATCAAATACGGCCACGAAGGCTCGGCTATCGAACTCTCGGCACGGCTCGAGCGGCGCGGTGCCAGCGCACCGCTGATCGCCGTCGCCGTTCGCGATCACGGCGAGGGAATCGGCCGCGAGCACCTGCCGCGCCTGACCGAGCGGTTCTATCGGGTCGATACCGCCCGCTCGCGGGCGATGGGCGGCACCGGGCTGGGCCTCGCGATCGTCAAACACCTCGTCAACCGCCACCGAGGCCATCTCGACGTCGTCAGCGAGCTCGGTAAGGGTTCGGTCTTCACTGTCCACCTAAGACCTGTCAGCGAAACGCTGGATGCGTGATAATAGACTGATTCACAATACAAATTGGCGGCGCTGGACACAGTGTCATCAAACTGTAATCAAAGAGCCAAAGAATGGCCGGCGCACACCGTCGGCCTGTGGAGCAGCGTACCGAGATGATCGCCGACCCCGCCATCTTCGGAGCAGATCTGGCGCCCTCGACCGCCGCGCCACCGAAGATCGTAATTCGCAACCTCCATTTCTTCTATAAACAGTTCGAGGCGCTCAAAGGCATCAATCTCGACTTACCCGACAAGTCGGTCACCGCCTTCATCGGACCCTCGGGATGCGGCAAATCCACCCTGCTGCGCGTGATCAATCGGATCTATGACCTCTATCCCGGACAGCGCGCGACCGGCGACGTGCTCATCGATGGCCGCAATGTCCTCGACCCCGGGCAGGATCTCAACCTCCTGCGCGCCAAGGTCGGGATGGTGTTTCAAAAGCCAACGCCATTCCCAATGTCGATCGCCGACAACATCGCCTTCGGCATCCGCCTCTACGAGCAGCTCCCAGCGAGCGAGATGGAGGACCGCATCGAGCAGGCTCTGCGGCGCGCCGCGCTGTGGGACGAGGTCAAGGACAAGCTGAAACAGAGCGGACTCAGCCTCTCGGGCGGCCAGCAGCAGCGTCTGTGCATAGCCCGCGCGATCGCGGTTGAACCGGAAATCCTGCTCCTCGACGAGCCGGCCTCGGCGCTCGATCCGATCTCGACGCAGCGTATCGAGGAGCTGATCAGCGAATTGAAGACTGATTACTGCATCGTCATCGTCACCCACAACATGCAGCAGGCGGCGCGGAGCTCGGACTACACGGCCTTCATGTATCTCGGCGAGCTCATCGAGGTCGACGAGACCGAGACGATCTTCACCAAGCCGCGGGTAGGACGCACCGAAGACTACATCACCGGCCGGTTCGGCTGAGGAAAGGCAAGAGATGGCGACCGAGCATATCATCAAGAGCTACGACGAGGAGCTCCGCCGCCTCAACAACACAATCACCCAGATGGGCGGACTCGGCGAAAGCCAACTCGCCGCGGCGATCGAGGCGGTCGTCAAGCGCGACAGTGAACTGGCCGCACGGGTCGTCGAGGGAGATGCGCGGGTCGATCAGCTCGAGCGCGAGGTCGACGGGCTCGTCGTCCGTCTGCTCGCATTGCGTCAGCCGATGGCGCGGGATTTGCGCGAGATTCTCGCCGCCTTGCGCATCGCCAGCGACCTCGAGCGCATCTGCGATTACGCCGCCAATGTCGCGAAGCGCTCGATCGTGCTCAATCAATCGCCGCCGGTGAAGCCGGTATATACCCTGCCGCGCATGGTCAGGCTGGCGCAGGCGCTGACGAAGGATGTACTCGATGCTTACGTCGCGCGCGATGCAGATAAGGCGCTCGTTGTCTGGGCACGCGACGAAGAGTTGGATGAGATGTATTCGAGCCTCTTCCGCGAGCTCCTGACCTATATGATGGAAGATCCCCGCAACATCACGGCCTGCACGCATCTTCTGTTCATGGCGAAGAATGTCGAGCGGATCGGCGATCACGCCACCAACATCGCCGAAACCGTCTATTTTCTGGTCAACGGAACGCCACTGACCCAGATGCGTCCGAAACGCGACAATTCAGCCGAAACCATGATAGCGCCGCGCAGCAGCGGCGCGAACGAGCCGACTTGAAACCTCTTGTTCTCATCGTCGAGGACGAGGCCGCCCTCGTCACGATGCTGCGCTACAATCTCGAGCGGGAGGGCTTCGCGGTCTGTGCGGCGAGCGACGGCGAGGAAGCGTTGGTGCAGATCGCCGAGCGGAAGCCCGATGTTGTGCTGCTCGACTGGATGCTGCCGCTCGTGTCCGGAATCGAGGTGTGCAGGCAGATCCGCCGCGCTCCTGCCTCGCGCACCTTGCCGATCGTGATGTTGACGGCACGTGGTGAAGAAGGTGACCGCATCCGGGGCTTGAACAGCGGCGCCGACGACTATGTCGTCAAGCCGTTCAGTCCAGCCGAGCTGATCGCGCGATTGCGCGCCGTAATACGCCGCGCCCAGCCGACGAGCGCCGAGGAGGTGCTACGCTTCGCCGATCTTGCCCTGGATCTCGTGGCCCATCGTGTAAGCCGCGGCGGCAGACCAATCCATCTCGGGCCGACCGAGTTCCGCCTGTTGCGCTTCCTTATGCAACATCCCGGCCGTGTCTTCTCGCGCGAGCAGCTTCTCGACCAGGTTTGGGGTCATGACGTTTACGTCGAGGCCCGCACCGTCGACGTTCACATCCGCCGCCTGCGCAAGGCGATCAATGTCGGCAGCGCGCTCGACCTCGTCCGTACGGTGCGCTCCGCCGGCTACGCGCTCGACGAAGCCCGGTGAGCCTAGGTGGGACGTCTATCACGACCCGGCGCCAGTTTAGCGGAGAGTGCCATCGCTCATAGCCGCCTCTCTACCCGATAGAGATCCGCTTCGTCGGGGTGGTCGGTGACTACGAAGCCGAGCTCGCGACACATCTGCAACATCGCCTGGTTCTCGCGCATGACGTCGCCCCAGATCTCGGCGATGCCGCGTGTGCGGGCGTGATCGAGCAGATGGGTGAGCAGGACGAAACCGAGCCCATGCCCCTTCATGTCGGTGCGCACGGCGAGCGCGTATTCGGCGCGTCGGCGCGAGCCATCGGCGGAAAGGCGGCCGACCCCGAGAATCTCCTCACCCTCGATCGGCAAGGCGGCGAGCGCAATGTCGCGAAGCGGATCAGGGTTCGACAATTTGTGGGCGAGCGCCGGGCCGAGATGATGTATCGGCGCAAAGAAACGCAGGCGGACATCCTCGCGCGACATGTGGTCGAGGAGATCCTGCAGCAGCGGTTCATCGCCCGGTTCGATCGGGCGCAGGCGCACGCGCGAACCATCGCGCAGCTCGACCGTCTCGACGCTATCGCGCGGCGCGTTCAGCGCGTCTCCCCGCGCGGCGGGGTCCAGACGGGGGCGTCACGCGTCGCCGTGTTGCGCGATCGTTCGCCGCTTCCTGCGCCGAATAGCGACTCGAGCCACCCTGGCCCATGGGCGACTGGCGGTCCGCTGCCCGCTGCGGTCGCCGTCGGCAGCGCGATCGATGCGGGCGATACGCTTGGCAGCTGTTGTGGCGGCCCGTTGCTGACGGCCCGCATGAAGGTCTTCCAGGTTTGGGCCGGCAGCGTTCCGCCGGTGACCTTGTTCATCGGCGAATTGTCGTCATTGCCGAACCATACGCCGGCAACGAGATCGGCGGTGAAGCCGACGAAGAGCGCGTCGCGCGAGTCCTGCGTCGTCCCGGTCTTGCCGGCTGCCGGACGGTCGAGCGCAGCGCCCTTGCCGGTTCCCCGCGTCATCACGCCGGTCATCAGCTCGGTCATTTCCGCGGCGATGTCGGGGGCGACGGCACGGCCGAGACCGCTGCCGGCGCGCTGGAACAAGACCTTGCCGTTGCGGTCGTGAATCTCCGCGATGCCATGGGGCCAGACCCCCATGCCGCCATTCGCGAAGACCGCGTAAGCACCGGTCAGCTCGAGCAGCGTCACCTCGCTGGTGCCAAGCGCCAGGCTCGCGTCGTTGCCGAGATCGGCGGTGATGCCGACGCGATGCGCCGCCGCCACGACATGTGGCACGCCGACGCGCATCTCGACCTGGACGGCGACGGTGTTGATCGACTGGGCAAATGCATCGGCCACGCTGATGTCGCCCAGATAGCGGTTGGTGTAGTTCCGTGGTTGCCATTTGCCGATGCTGATCGGCCCGTCGACGAAGTGATCGCTCGGCTTGAGGCCGGCTTCGAGGCCGGCGAGATAGACGAAGGGTTTGAAGGCCGAGCCGGGCTGGCGCATCGCCTGGGTCGCGCGGTTGAACTGGCTGCCGCCGTAATCGCGGCCGCCGACCATTGCGCGCACCGCGCCGTCCGGCGTGATCGCGACGAGCGCCGCCTGGCTGACCGTCGCCTTTGGACCATCGCGCGCCAACGTCTCGCCGATCGCTGCCTCTGCGGCCGCCTGAAGGCGCGCGTCGAGTGTCGTCACGACCATCAGATCCTGGTTCGCGATGCCACCGAAATCGGCGAGCTGCTCAACGATCCAGTCGGCAAAATAATGGTTATTGGAGCGGCTCGACGCGACCTCGGAAAGGCGCACGCTTTGCTTCGCGGCCGTGGTCGCCTGATCGGGACTGAGAAATCCGGCATCGACCATATTGGCGAGGACCTGCTCGGCACGCTGCGCAGCGCGTTCTCGGTCCCGCGCGGGGCTGAATTTGGTCGGCGCTTTCAGCAGTCCCGCGATGATCGCCGATTCATAGAGCGTCACTTGGCGCGCCGACTTGCCAAAGTAGCGACGCGCCGCCGCATCGACGCCATAGGTGCCGGCGCCGAGATAGACGCGATTGAGATAAATCTCGAGCAGCTGATCCTTGCTGAATTTGTGCTCGAGCCAAAGCGCGAGCTCCATCTCCTGGATCTTGCGCCCCAAGGTACGCTCGGGGGTCAGGAAGAGGTTTTTGGCAAGCTGCTGGCTTATCGTGCTGCCGCCCTGAACGACGTGACCGGCACGCATATTGATGAAGGCGGCGCGGATCAAGCCGAGCGGATCGACGCCGAAATGGCTGTAAAACCGTCGATCCTCCGTTGCGATGACGGCATCCGGCAGGTATTTCGGCATCTCGCGCAGGCTGACCGGGTCACCGAATAGATCGCCATAGGTGGCCAGCAGCGCCCCGTCGCTGGAGACCAGGGTGATGCTCGGGCGGCGCTCAGCGCTCGGCAGATCGCCGGTTTCCGGCAGGGTCAGCGCGAAGTAGCCGAAAATGGCACTCATCGCGATGGCACCCCAAATGCCGACGACGAGGGACCAGCGCAGCGCCGCCAGACCAAGCCGGCGGCGCCAGCCGCCGAGGCGGCGGGGCCTGCCGGCGGCGCGCTTGCCGCCTGCGCCCGGCGGCCTGCGCGGGACCTGTGCGGGTTGGCGGCGATCCTCTGCATCGATACGAAGATCGCGGCGGCGCTCACTCATTGGGCGCGCTCGAAACTGCTTCCAGTCGCTGATTTCATCGGCCGCGGCGGAGCGAGGTCATCAAACAAGAGTCTAACACAATCGGGATGAGCGGCAGCGACCGTAGACCAAGCGGCAATTCAAACAGCCGAATTCGGTTTTTTCGTGGCAGGGACAGGCGCTTGCGCGTAAAACGCGAGACGTTGCCATCTGCCGTTCCCGGCGGGTTTCTCTTCTCCGGAGCGTCTGCCCGCATGGCTCGCCTGTCATACCGGCCAAGGGTCGGTGGTCGCCGGATGATCCGGCGCGCGATTCTCGGCGTCCTTGTCGCATTGACGCCGGCGCAAGCACTTGCGGCGGCAGCGCGTCTTCCGCCGGCCTGTGCCACCGCCCCGGAGCCGCTTGCCAGGCTGGTCAGTTGGGTACTCGCCGAGGGGCGACCGGAAACCCTGCCCGCCGCGATCCTCGGGCTGACCGGCGAGACCGAGTTGCCGGTCATGCAGAAGGCATACCGCAATCCGGCGACGCATTTGGTTCATGCGGTCGACGTCGCGATCACCGATGAGCGCTGCGAGCTTGTGTTCGTCGTCGACGATATCGGCAACGTCACGACTTGGGTGACCGATGCCAGCGGAGCGATCAGGCGCACCTTCCACCTGTCGCAGGGCGAAAACGAAATCGTCCCCAACGATCGCTATGTCAGCGAGTACGAGACGATCAAAACCTATTTTCTCGAAAAGGTGCCGCCGCCCTAGTTCCCGGGTTTCACCGCATCATGTCGACGGCTTGCCGCGGCGACGATTGCCGATAATCGCGCTGGCCCGCCGACAGCTCGATGCGCTTGCAGTTCTTGCGTCCCTGCAGCAGGCAGTCCTCGAGCTTCGACACCGTGGCGAGCCTGTCGATCAGGAAGAGGGCGACGATCGCCAGCAGCAGCGCCATCGCCAAGCCGGCGAGGCTGGTGGTAAAGCGGTCGTCTTCCTCCTTGCGGTCGCGGGCGTTCATCTCTCGCTCCCTACGCGATCGGCGCCATCTGCCCTGGATCGAATTCGAGCCAGACCTTCTCGCCGACGGCGAAAATATCGACCGGCGCAGTCGATACCTTGAGGCGGAGCCCGCTCTCCGCCGGCGCCACCAGGTAATCCCAGGACTCGCCGAGATAAGCGCGTTCGACGACCTCGCCGGCGACAAAGCAGCCGCCTTCCGTCGGCGTCGCCGCAGCACGATGGAGCACGATGCTTTGGGGGCGCACCGAGAAGTTGAGCGTGCGCCCGAAGTCGCGCCCGCCATCCTCGAAGCGGCCGCGCGGCAACGTGAAGCGATCGAACAGGATCTGCGCGCCCTCGCAGGTGCCCTCGACGAAATTGGTCCGGCCGATGAAGCCAGCGACGAAGCGTGTGCGCGGCCGGTTGTAGAGCGCGTAGGGGCCGTCGATCTGCTCGATGCGGCCCTGGTTCATAACTGCGATGCGGTCCGAAGTGACCATCGCCTCGCCCTGGTCGTGGGTGACGTAGACAGTGGTGAAATGGAACGTATCATGCAGGCGACGGATCTCGAAGCGCATCTCCTCGCGCAAATTGGCGTCGAGATTGGACAGCGGCTCGTCGAGCAGCAGCACGCGCGGCTGGATCACCATGGCGCGGGCGAGCGCCACGCGCTGCTGCTGGCCGCCCGAGAGCTCGGCCGGGTAGCGCTCGGCCAGCGCGGCGAGCTGGACGGTGTCGAGCATCTCCATGACCTTCCGGCGGATCGTCGCGCGGTCGAGCCGGCGCAGTTGGAGGCCGAAGGCGACGTTCTCCGCCACCGTCATGTTCGGCCAGATCGCATAGCTCTGGAAGATCATCGACATCTGCCGGCGCTCGGGCGGCAGCGACGAGCCGGGCGAGGAGATCACGCTGCCGTCCATCGCGATGCTGCCGGCGGTCGGGTTGATGAACCCGGCGATCATGCGCAGCGTCGTCGTCTTGCCGCAGCCGGAGGGTCCGAGAAGCGAGACGAACTCGCCCGGCATGATGTCGAGGCTGAGGCGCTCGACGGCGAGGACCGGGCCGAAGGCGCAGCTCACCACGTCGAGCGCCAAGCGCGGAAGGGCGGTCGCGGCAGGCTCGACCGGGACCTTGTCGGCGGATCGCGGCGATCGGTTCATGTACGCCTCAAGAGGAAATCGCGGCCGAGGAGCTTGTAGCCGGCGAGCACGATCAGGATGGTGACGCCGAGCAGGAAGAAACCGAGCGCGGCCAGCGTCTCGAAATTGCCGGTCTCGCTGAGATCGAGCAGCATGACGGAGATTACCCGCGTCTTGGCGCCGACGAGGAAGATCGCCGTGCTGAGCTCGCGCGTCGCCGGGATGAAGACGAGAATCCACGAGCCGGCCAGGCTCTTCTTGAGCAGCGGCACGACCACCCGCGCGAGCGCCCGCAGGCGGCTGCCGCCGAGGATGCGGACCGCCTCCTCCATCTCCGGATTGATCGCGCGCAAGCCCGCCATGCAGTTGACATAGGCGATCGGCAGGAAGCGCGTGGTGAAGGCGAGAATGAGGATGGCGGCGGTGCCGTAGAGCGACAGCGGCGGCGGCGCGTAGGCGGCGTAGAAGCCGATCGCCAGCACGATGCCGGGAACGACGAACGGCGCCATGCACAGGAAGGTCAGCGCCTGGCCGAAAGGAACGAGGCGGCGGCTGACGATATAGGCGATGCCGAGGGCGAGGACGATGGCGATGCAGGCGGTGGCGGCCGAATAGGTGAAGCTGTGGAGGATGGTCTGCTGGGCGTTGTACTGCTCGAACAGCAGGTAATGGAAATTGCCGAGGGTCAGATTGTCGAGCGAGAAGCCGCGGCCCCATGCCTTGCTGAAGGCGGCCTGGCCGAGCGCCGCGAAGGGCAGAAAGACCGAGAGGGCGCAGACCAGGAGGGCGTAGCCGAGGAGAACGAAGCGGAAGGGGCCGGTCTGCGCCAGGCGGCGGCTGCCGCCCTTGCCGGTCAGCGCGACATAGCCCTTGCGGCCGAGGATGCGGCGCTGCAGCCAGAACAGGAAACAGGTGATGAGGATGAGCGGGATCGCGTAGGCGGATGCCGCCTCGGCGCGCACCGGAAACTCGAAATACTGCCAGAGCTGCAGAGTCATGACGTTGATGCGCGCCGGCAGCGCGATGATCGCCGGCGTGCCGAACAGGGCGACGGCGTCGAGAAAGGTGATGATGGCGCCGCCGATGATCGCCGGCGTCACCAGCGGCAACGTGATCTTGAAGATCGTCCGCAGCGCGCCTGCGCCGAGAATGTTGGCGGCCTCCTCCATCTCGGTCGAGACGAGGTCGAGCGCGTCGCTGGCGAAGACGAAGATATAAGGAAAGCTGTAGAGCGCGGTGACGAAGACGAGGCCGCCGAAGCTGTAGATGTTGCTGAACCCCGTCTCGCTGCCGGTCAGCGTCATCCAGATCCGGTTGAGCCAGCCGGCATTCGGCCCGGCAAGCAGGATCCAGCCGATGGCGCCGAGATAGGACGGCGTGATGAAGGCGCCGAGGATGATGGCGCGCACGAAGCTCTTGCCCGGCATATCGGTGCGCGACACCGCCCAGGCGATCGGCACCGCGAAGACGATGGCGACGATTGTCACCTCGGCGCCGTAGAGCACCGAGTTGAGCAGCGCCGACCAGCCGCGCAGATTGCCGTAGGCGATCGCGTAGTTCGCGAGGGTGAAGTGGCCGCCCTCGGTGGCCTGGAAGCTCGAGATGAAGAGGCGCAGCACCGGGTTGATGACGAGAAGGAACAGCACCGCGATGAGGACGACCCAGAGCAGCATCACCGGCTCGAACCGGCGCAGCCGGCGGGCGATCCACCCCAGCGGCCGCAGCGCCCCGGTGCGCGGCGAGCGCAGAGGCGAGGTCGCCACGCTGCTGTCCCGGACCCCGGTGTTATTCACCCGCCGCACACCCCATTCGGAGACCGGGCCCAGATCCTTCGACTACGCCCTTGCGGGCTCCGCTCAGGATGACGGGTGCGTTCCACTGACAGCGATGCACTATCAACATCGCACCTCGTCCTGAGCGAAGTCGCCATTCGAGACGCCGCCTTGCGGCGGCTCCTCATGATGGGGGGACACGGCCGCCGTTCGATGTCAATTTTTTCACCCCCACCACCCTCACATGCCGAAGATCTCCTTCCACTTCTCCTTGGTCGCCGGCATCTGCTGGGTGATCTCGTCGACCGAGGGGCTGATCACCTTGACCTCGGCAAGCGGCTTGGCGCCGGGCGCCGGCGGCACGTCGGGGCGCAGCACCTGCTCGAATTCCGCGGCGAGCAGCTTGGAGTACTCGGCGCTGAGCATGAAGTTCAGGAACAGCTTGCCGGCGTTTTGACTCTTCGATCCTTTGATGATCGCAGATGGCGCGACGACGGCGACCGCCCCATCGGTCGGGTAGACGACGGCGAGCGGGTTGCCCTTGGCGGCGTTGCGCAAAGCGGTGCTGGCGCTGCCGAGAGCGACCAAGCGCTCGCCCGAGTTGAGCACGGTCACGGCGTCGTCGATCGAGCGGCCGACCTGCGGCTTCTGCGCGTTGAGCTTGTTGAAGAAATCCCAGCCGTAGAGCTTGGCGAGGGCGATCGTCCACACGCCGACCATGCCGCTGAAGCTGGGATTGCCGACCGCGACCTGGCCCTTCCATTTGGGATCGAGGAGATCGGGCCAGTTCTTCGGCGCCTCGGCCTCCTTGACCTTGGCCGTGTTATAGACGATGGCGGCGAGGCTTGCCCAGGTGATGTGGTAATACCCGTCGGGGTCGATCTTCTGGAACGCCTCGGCGACCTGGTCGGCGTTCTCGGGGACGAACTTCACCAGCTCGCCCTTCTCCTTGAGAAAGACGAGGTGGCTCGCATCGGTCGAGGTGAAGACGTCGGACTGCACCTGGCCGGCCTTGAGGTCCTGCAGCAGGCGCTGGAAGGCGACCTGCGACGTCGTCTTGGTGGCGTCGACCTGGATGCCGGGATACTTCGCGGTGAAGGCCTTGCCGACCTTCTCGCACAGCGCCTGGTCCAGCACTCCCGAATACCAGGTTAGCGTCCCTTCCTTCTTGGCGGCGGCGTAGAGCTGTTTCTCCTGATCCGACTGCGCGAGCGCCGGCAACGAGGCCGCGACGAGGCAAAGGACGGCCAGCTGAGCAGCGATCGATTTCAGGGGCTTCATCATCGGCATCCTCCCGTCTCATGCTTGCTCGTTGACGCATTATATTGGTCGCCGGTCCAGAGCATAGAGCGTTCCGCGGATATCCCTTCGCCCGCCAGAAGGGTCATCCCGGTTGTTCGTTTTGCGCAATTTTCTTTCGTCCGCCTGTAAATAACAGGGAAAATACAGGAAGGCGGTTGCATTTGATCAGATCTGACTCTCGAAATAAGGGGGGTAAACAATTCCAGAGTGGACTTTCTGCTACGTGATAAAGCTTTAACTCAGTGCCAATTTCTGGATATATAATACATTTAGGATATATTTTCAAGCCCAACGGGACATAAATAGTCAACCCACATCAGCTCGGTTATCTTGGACTCCGGGACCAGTCGCAACGGGTCAATCGTTCTCACCGTGTTGTTCAGAGTCGGCGCGCCCGCGGAACCGGCGATCTCGCGAGCGCCGTAGGGGGTTATCGGGACGTCCAAGGGACAAGATTTTCGTAGGTATTTTCCGGGGGTGTCAGCGTTCTCAATGGCGGCGTAATTTTTCCACAGCTTGCACCAGCGGTTTGGATAGAAGTTCCAATGACCTTTTGGCGTACCGACGTTTCCGCTTCCATTGTTCGGGACCCCGGCAACGTGCGTACATTGAAGATAAGCAAGGAGGAGACACTTGTTCTGATCGTCTTCTTCTTCTTTGCCACGCAGCTCTTCGTGGTCCTATTCCTCAACGACGATGCACCCAACCAGGACGTGAAAGAGACTCTGCGCTTTGGGTGGATTCCCGCCTACATTGCAATTCTGGCACTTGTTCTGCCACGGTTTCAGGTCGTCCTTGCCGGTGCACGCCGGGCGCCCCTCATCGTCGTGCTCAATCTGCTTTGCTTTTCCTCGGTGCTTTGGTCCGTTGCGCCTGCCGATAGCGCACGGCGTTCCGTGGCGTTGCTTCTGTCGACGATATTCGGTCTCTATATCGGTGCGCGTTTCGCGCAGGTGCGCTATCTCCGGCTGCTAGCGCTCGTCTTCGGCGTTGTTATATTGGCGAGCTTTTTGTTCGCGTTGTTGCCGGGGCAAATCGGCGTGATGACGAAGCCCGAGGATCTCGCCGGCTCGTGGCGGGGCATCTATCCGCAGAAGAATTCTCTCGGTCGCGTCATGGTGCTGTTGATGATGGTGCTTGCCGTCATCGCGCCGCGATTTCCGGCTTGGCGGAACTGTATTCGGTTGGAGTTTCTCCTCGCCATCGCGCTTTTGCTGCTCTCCGATTCGAAGACCTCGCTGATCGTCGCCATGGTCGTCGCAGCGGCCTATTGCATCGTTTCCCTTTTGCGCCGTCGATCGAACCCCAAGGCGGCCTTGATGATCAGCGGCTTGTTGGCCCTGCCGGTGTTGGTCGTCGCCATTTTCAATCTCGATGCCGTCTTCGAGTTCTTTGGGCGCGACGCGACCTTGACTGGCCGCACCGACGTCTGGGACCTGATTTGGGAGGAGATCCAGAACAATTATTGGTTCGGCTATGGTTATCAGGCGTTCTGGGTGGATCCAATCGGCCCCGCCACCCGGATTTGGCTCACCCTCAAATGGGACGCGCCGGAAGTTCACAACGGCTACCTCGAGCTCTGGCTCGGCCTCGGACTTTTCGGGCTCTTGATCATCGTCACGTCGATGACGACGAATTTCGCGCTCGCCTGGAAGGCAAGTCGTGGCGCGGACCGCTTGGCCAGCTACTGGGCCGTCCTCTATCTGACCTTCTTCATCTCATACAACCTGTCGGAAAGCCTTATCCTCGAGCAGAACGATATTTTTTGGGTGCTTTACGTCGCGCTCGTCGTTTCCCTAGACCCTTCGCCCAAACGCTATGCCCGTCCGTCGATGCAGCGGACACAGCGCGGTCGCTACCCCGCCTTGGCAAGAACATGGAGCCGGTCGTGACACCAATTGCCTCGGAGGCCTTCGTCGCCGCAAGTCGCCGTCTCGATGCCGGTCTGGTGCCGACCTTGCCGATTTCCCATGACCTCGATAGCTGGAAAGAGACTGCGCGTGCCATAACCTCGAACCGGCGACGGCTCCCGTGCGGCGGACCCCGGTAATTGCTATTGTACTGCGGTTTGCACTCACGAGCGTTGCATGACGGCCGTCCCAGGAGCGTCGGCGCGATCGGCATGAAGGCCAGACCGATTGCCTGGGACATCGCCTTCTTTGCGATCTGTTTCGCCATTGTCAGCGTCCCGGTGATCGTGACCGGGACCTTGCCGCTGCGCGATCTCCAGAATCACTTGGCGCGCATGCCGATCGTCGCC
>WNFC01010341.1_pt1 | contig 13724 bp, 12 predicted proteins | sample 5400541 | NCBI WGS metagenome assembly WNFC01 (sample SAMN13153342, study PRJNA577476) | soil metagenome | isolation source: 120 cm saprolite under Douglas fir tree site 2 hole 2 replicate 1 | place: USA:California | collected 2015-04-18
GATAGCGATCGTAGGAGTCGCCGTTGTGCCCGATCGGAACGTCGAACTCCATCTTGTCGTAGGCGTCATAGGGCTGCGCCCGGCGGAGATCCCAGGCAACGTTCGAGCCGCGCAGCATCGGTCCGGAAAACCCCCAATTCGCGGCCTGTTCGGCAGTCACCACGCCGATATCGACGGTACGCTCTTTGAAGATGCGGTTATCGGTCAGCAACCGCTCGATGTCGTCGATCGTCTGCGGAAAGCTGTCGCAAAACGCGAGGATGTCGTCCGTGAGACCGGCGGGCAAATCGAGATGGACGCCGCCCGGCCGGAAGTAGTTGGCGTGCAGGCGCGCGCCCGAAACGCGCTCATAAAATTCCATCAGCCGCTCGCGTTCTTCGAAGCCCCACAGGAACGGCGTGATCGCCCCGATATCGAGGCCGAAAGCGCAGACGCAGAGAAGGTGGTTCAGGATCCGGGTGATCTCCGCGAAGAGCACGCGAATATATTGTGCCCGGGGCGGGGGCGTGATCCCCATCAGCTTCTCGACGGCGAGCGCGAAGGCATGCTCCTGGCACATCGGCGACACGTAGTCGAGCCGGTCGAAATACGGGATTGCCTGCAGATACGTCTTGTGTTCGATCAGCTTTTCGGTCCCGCGATGCAGCAGGCCAATATGCGGATCTGCGCGCTCGATAACCTCTCCGTCCATCTCGAGCACAAGCCGCATCACGCCGTGGGCCGCCGGGTGCTGCGGACCGAAATTCATCATGAAATTCCTGATCCGCGGCGGACCTTCGAGCTCCTCGGCGGCCTCCTCCTGGCGGCGATCGCTCATCGCCGGTCCTGCCCCGGGGCTTCGCCCTCACTCGGCCCGGCCTTTTCGTCGCCGGGCAGGATCTTGTCCATCCCTTCCCAAGGCGACAGGAAGTCAAAGTTTCGGAACTCCTGCTGCAGGCGGACCGGCTCGTAGACAACGGCCTTCTTGTCCTCGTCGTAGCGCAGTTCGACATACCCCGTCAGCGGAAAATCCTTGCGCAGCGGATGACCTTCGAAACCGTAATCGGTCAAGATGCGCCGCAAGTCCGGATTGTCGGCAAAATAGATCCCAAACAGATCCCAAGCCTCGCGCTCCCACCATCCAGCACTGTCGAAGATTCCAACCATGGACGGCACCGGCTCCTGCTCGTCGGTATCAACCTTCAGACGCACCCGCTGGTTGAGGGGCATGCTGAGAAGGTGATAGACGACCTCAAAGCGCAGCGGTCGATCGGGATAGTCGACGCCGCAAATATCGGAAAGCACCGTGAAACGGCACCTCGGATCATCGCGCAGAAACTGCATGACCTGCAGCAAGGTCTCGCGTTTGACGCGACAGCAGAGCTCGCCGGCACGGATCTCGGTCGCGATCAACGCATCGGACAGCGCCGCCGAAAGATGCTCGGCCAGGGCTTGAAGTTTTTCGTCCATCGGGAGGATCAGCGGGCGAAATTACGGGTGCGCCGTATCTTCTTTTGCAGTAACAGAATGCCGTAGAGCAACGCCTCCGCCGTCGGGGGACATCCCGGCACATAAACGTCAACCGGCACGATCCGGTCGCAGCCGCGGACGACCGAGTAGGAGTAATGATAATAGCCGCCGCCATTGGCACAGGAGCCCATCGAGATCACCCAGCGCGGCTCGGCCATTTGGTCGTACACTTTGCGCAGCGCCGGCGCCATCTTGTTGCACAGGGTGCCGGCGACGATCATGACGTCAGACTGGCGGGGGCTGGCACGGAATACGACGCCGAAGCGGTCGAGGTCGTAGCGGCTGGCGCCGGTGTGCATCATCTCGACGGCGCAGCAGGCAAGCCCGAAGGTCATCGGCCACAACGACCCCGTCCTCGCCCAATTGACGAGGTTGTCGAGAGTGGCAACAATAAACCCCCGGTCCTGGGCTTCCTGAGTTGCCGCTCGTAGCAGCAGCTCGCTCTCGCCGCCGCGCGGAATCGGGCGTGCTGGCGTACCGATCACTCCCATTCCAGCGCCCCCTTCCTCCATTCGTAGATAAACCCGATGGTCAGTACCGCGAGGAACAAGACCATCGACCAGAAGCCGAACGCGCCCAGATCAGCGAGCGCGACCGCCCAGGGGAAGAGAAAAGCGACTTCGAGATCAAAAATGATGAACAGAATTGCCACAAGGTAGTAGCGGACGTCGAAGCGGATCCGGGCATCGTCGAAGGGTTCGAAGCCGCATTCGTAAGGCGACAACTTTGCCGTATCCGGTCGCTGCCGGGCCATCAGGAACGAAGCCGCGACCATCGCGGCGGCGATGGCGCCGGCTATCGCGAGGAATACGAGGATCGGGAAGTAGTCGTGGAGCAGGCTTTCCATCGAATGACTAATTGGTGATGTGGCCGCAGGGGCGAGGCTGACCTCAGCCCTGTCAGACGCTCCGCGGTCGATGGCGGGAGCGACGGGGCTCGAACCCGCGACCTCCGGCGTGACAGGCCGGCGCTCTAACCAACTGAGCTACGCCCCCGCGGCCCTCGACCCCAGGAGGCCTCTCCTACCGCTCCCTCCGAAGGGTGTCAAGGCGCACCCCACCCCCTACCCGTCATCCGACGGAATGGTGGGCGATGAGGGACTCGAACCCCCGACCCCCTCGGTGTAAACGAGATGCTCTGCCAGCTGAGCTAATCGCCCCGGGGCCGCTCATTGTCGCGCGCGGTCGACTATCCACCCCGCCTGGACGGGGCGCCTTGCGTCAATTCAGCGAATCGCGCAATCCTTTGCCCGGCTTGAATTTGGGCTGCTTCGAAGCCGCGATTTTGATTTTTTCGCCAGTGCGGGGATTGCGCCCTTCGGACGCTGCCCGCGAGGCGACCGAGAAGGTACCGAACCCAACGAGGCGCACCTCGCCCCCGCCCTTCAAAGCCTCCGCGATAGCATCGAATACCGCATCAACCGCCTTGCTCGCCTCCGCCTTTCTCAGTTCGGTCTTGCCGGCCACGGCGTCGACGAGTTCGTTTCTGTTCACGGGTAGCCCCCCTGAGCGAGTGTACTGGATCGTTGCTGCCTCTTCGCCGGAAAGTTTAGAGCGCAGCAGCGAACGGGTCAACTGTGCTGCCGCCAGAATCGAAGCGATATTCAGGCATTACGGACCGTTCTGGATGCACCGCCTCAGTCCGCCGCCCAGGCGGTTTAGGAAGTAACCCGATCAATGCGTTATCAGCCCCGAGCGCTCTTCGCTAGTTGCGGGAATCACCGGTTCCGTTTCGCCGTCCTCGTGCCACACCATCGGGGTCAGCGGCGCCGCCAGCGCCTGGCTGAGCAATTCGTCGACCGTGCCGACTGGAATGATCTTCAATCCCCGCTTTACGTTGTCGGGAATCTCGGCGAGATCCTTCTCATTCTCCTTCGGGATCAGCACGGTTTTCAGCCCGCCGCGGAGCGCCGCAAGAAGCTTCTCTTTGAGGCCGCCTATCGGCAACACCCGGCCGCGAAGGGTGATCTCGCCAGTCATAGCGATGTCGCGCTTGACCGGGATTCCGGTCAGCACCGAGACGATCGACGACGGCCCGTCCTTCGGCGTGGCGCCCTCCGGAACGTGCACGTGGATGTCCTTCTTCTCGAAGATTGTCGGCTTGATGCCGAAGGCATAGCTGCGCGACTTGACATAGCTTTCGGCTGCCTGGACCGATTCCTTCATGACGTCGCCGAGCTTGCCCGTTGCCGTGACCCGCCCCTTCCCAGGCAGCGTAACTGCCTCGATTGTCAAAAGCTCCCCGCCGACCTCGGTCCAGGCGAGCCCCGTGGTGATCCCGACCATGTCCTCAGTCTCGGCCTCACCAAAGCGGAACCGACGCACTCCGGCGTACTTCTCAAGATTGCGCCGCGTCACCGTCACCCGCTCGCCCTTTTTCATCAAAATGTCCTTGATCGCCTTGCGGGTCAGATTGGCGATCTCACGCTCGAGGTTGCGGACTCCGGCCTCGCGCGTGTAGTAGCGAATGATGTCGCGCACTGCGTCGTCGCTGATGCTCCACTCGTTTTTTTTCAGTCCGTGCGCGGACATTTGTTTGAGGATGAGATGCCGGCGGGCAATCTCCACCTTCTCATCCTCGGTGTAGCCCGGGATGCGGATGATCTCCATCCGGTCCATCAGCGGCTGTGGGATCCGCAGGGTGTTTGCGGTGGTAACGAACATCACATCCGACAGGTCGTAATCGACTTCGAGATAGTGATCGTTGAAGGCCGAGTTCTGTTCGGGGTCGAGTACCTCAAGGAGCGCGGAAGACGGATCGCCACGCCAATCGGCACCAAGTTTGTCGACCTCATCGAGCAGGAAGAGCGGGTTCGACGACTTTGCCTTCTTCATGCCCTGCAGCACCTTGCCCGGCATGGAGCCGATATAGGTCCGCCGGTGGCCGCGGATCTCGGCCTCATCGCGCACGCCGCCAAGCGACATCCGCACGAAGTTGCGTCCAGTCGCGCGGGCCACGGACTTGCCGAGCGAGGTCTTACCCACCCCCGGCGCTCCGACCAGGCACAAGATTGGACCTTTCATCTTCTTCATGCGTTGCTGGACGGCAAGGTATTCGAGGATGCGCTCCTTGACCTTCTCGAGCCCGAAATGGTCGGCGTTGAGTACCTTCTCCGCCCCTTTGATATCTCGCTTGATCTTGGTCCGATTTTGCCAGGGGACCGACAGCAGCCAATCGAGATAATTGCGGACCACCGTCGCCTCGGCCGACATCGGGCTCATGCTCTTGAGCTTTCTGAGCTCAGCCATTGCCTTGTCGCGCGCTTCCTTGGAAAACTTGGTCTTGTTTATGCGCTCTTCGAGTTCGGCCATCTCGTCGCGGCCGTCTTCGCCCTCGCCGAGTTCCTTTTGGATCGCCTTGAGCTGCTCGTTCAAGTAGTACTCGCGTTGGGTTTTCTCCATCTGTCGCTTGACGCGGTTGCGGATGCGTTTTTCGACTTGGAGGACGCCGATCTCCCCCTCCATGTAGCCGAATACCTTTTCCAGGCGCTCGGCAACCGCCTCGGTCTCGAGCAGTTCTTGCTTCTCGGGAATCTTCAAGGTCAGATGCGAGGCGACGGTGTCGGCGAGCTTCCCCGGCTCCTCGATCTGATTAATCGAGACCAGCACTTCTGGCGGAATTTTCTTATTGAGCTTGATGTATTGCTCGAATTGCGAGACCACGGTTCGGGTTAGCGCTTCGGTCTCCTGCTGCGTTCCCGCTCTCTCGCCGATGGCATCGGCAAACGCTTGGAAGAACTGGTCGTTGTCGGCAAAGCGCTGGATCACGGCGCGGTGCCTGCCCTCCACGAGCACCTTTACAGTACCGTCGGGCAGCTTGAGCAGCTGGAGCACGGTGCCGACAGTGCCCACCATAAAGATGTCCGCGGTCGTGGGGTCGTCCTGGGCAGCGTTCTTCTGGGTGACGAGAAGGATCTGTTTGTCGTCCTTCATCACGTCCTCGAGCGCCCGCACCGATTTTTCGCGCCCGACGAACAGCGGCACGATCATGTGTGGGAACACGACGATGTCGCGAAGCGGCAGGACGGGATAGAGCGCACCGCGCGCAGGTTCTAACATGAGCCCTCATCTGCTTAGAATCGTTCCGGTGGTATCCGGAACAGGAGGAACACGAATGGCAATTCTAAGGTTGGACTGATCTCGCTGGCAGTCAAGCCGTCGTGCCGCAGCTGCGACCGTCCGTTGCACGGCGCGATCAATCCCCGGTGCCGACATCATCCCGGCGATCGGAGTAAATGTGGAGCGGTTTTGCCCGCCCTTCCACGACCTCGCGATTGATCACGATCTCGCTGACGCCCACAAGGCTCGGCAAATCGAACATCGAATCGAGGAGGATCGCTTCGAGGATCGACCGCAACCCGCGAGCGCCGGTCTTGCGCAGTATCGCCTTGTGCGCGACAGCCTTTAGAGCCTCGTCGTTCAACTCGAGGTGAACATCCTCCATCCCGAACAGGCGCTGATACTGCTTGACCAGAGCGTTCTTGGGTTTCGTGAGGATGTCGACCAACACCGACTCGTCGAGGTCGTCGAGCGTCGCGACGACCGGAAGCCGGCCGACGAATTCGGGGATTAGGCCAAACTTCAGAAGATCCTCGGGTTCGAGATCCTTGAGGATTTCGCCGGTCTTGCGCTCGTCGGGCCCGCGCACCTCGGCGCCGAAGCCGATCGAGGTGCCCTGGCGGCGCTGGGCGATGATTCTTTCGAGCCCGGAAAAGGCACCCCCGCAAACAAACAGGATGTTGGTGGTGTCGACCTGGAGAAATTCCTGCTGCGGGTGTTTGCGGCCGCCTTGCGGTGGCACCGAGGCGATTGTGCCTTCCATGATCTTGAGGAGGGCTTGCTGGACGCCTTCGCCCGACACATCGCGCGTGATCGATGGATTGTCGGATTTGCGGGAAATTTTGTCGACCTCGTCGATATAGACGATCCCGCGCTGCGCGCGCTCGACGTTGTAATCGGCAGCCTGCAGCAGCTTGAGGATAATGTTCTCGACATCCTCACCGACATAACCGGCCTCGGTCAGCGTCGTCGCGTCCGCCATCGTGAAGGGTACGTCGATGATCCGCGCGAGGGTCTGGGCGAGCAGCGTCTTGCCCGAGCCGGTTGGACCGACCAGCAGGATATTCGATTTAGCGAGCTCGACATCGTTGTTCTTAGCGCCATGCGCGAGGCGCTTGTAATGATTGTGCACGGCGACCGAAAGGACACGCTTGGCGTGGGCCTGACCGATCACGTAATCGTCGAGCACCTTGCAGATATCGCGCGGTCCGGGAACCCCGTCGCGCGACTTGACCAGGGTCGTCTTGTGCTCTTCACGGATGATGTCCATGCAGAGCTCGACGCACTCGTCGCAGATGAAGACTGTCGGTCCGGCGATTAGCTTCCTGACCTCGTGTTGGCTCTTGCCACAAAACGAGCAGTAGAGCGTGTTCTTCGAGTCGCTACCGCTGGATTTGCTCATCGCCACTCCGTCGCCGGCGGCCGGGCCCCCGGTCACACAAGTATATGTGCTCCTGGCCGATCAACAACCAGTTAATCATATGGCGCAGAGCTTATAGCGCCGCTGTCGTCAAGCACGCGCCCCCGCCTATTTGAAACCTCTTTCCGATTCGTCGCGGCCGGGCCGGTTTTCGACCACCTCGTCGATCAAACCGAACTCCTTTGCCTCGACGGGCGACAGGAATTTGTCGCGCTCGAGCGCAGTCTGGATCGCTTCGAGCGGTTGGCCGGTATGCTTGACGTAGATTTCGTTGAGCCGCGCCCGCAAGGCCAGGATCTCGCGTGCCTGGATCTCGATGTCGGTGGCCTGCCCCTGCGCCCCGCCCGAAGGCTGATGGATCATGATCCGCGAATTCGGCAGCGAATAGCGCTTGCTCTTGGCGCCGGCGGCTAGTAGCAGCGAGCCGGCGGAGGCGGCCTGGCCGATGCACACCGTCGCCACTGGCGAGCGGATGTACTGCATCGTGTCGTAGATCGCGAGGCTGGACGTCACGACGCCGCCCGGCGAGTTGATGTAGAAATTGATGTCCTTGTTCGGGTTGTCCGCTTCGAGGAATAGCAGCTGGGCGCAAATCAGGCTGGCGACGGCATCGTGAATCGGGCCGACCAGAAAGATGATTCGCTCCTTGAGCAGGCGCGAATAGATGTCATAGGCGCGCTCGCCGCGATTGGTCTGCTCCACGACCATCGGGACCAGGTTGTTCATGTACTGTTCGAAATGCTCGGACATTCAGGGCCTCCTTGGCAGAGCCGCATGGACAGCTCACGGCTTGGATGTGGTCAACCGGGCACCGCATTTTCTCCGGCAGGCTCGGGTATGGCCAGCAGTTCCTGCGGGGTGATCTTGCGTTCCCCGATTTTTCCCAGCTCGACGATAAAGTCGATGACCTTGTCCTCGAAGATCGGCGCCCGCAGATTATCGATCGCGCCGGGGTTCTGGCGGTAAAAGTCGAGGACTTGGCGTTCGTAACCGGGGTGTCGGCGCGCCTCGCGGGTAATTGCCTGGTTCACCTCGTCAGGGGTGACGGTAATGTTGTTCCGGCGTCCGACCTCTGCAAGCAGCAGACCTAGTCGTACCCTGCGCTCGGCGATCTTGCCGAATTCAGCCTTGGTCGCTTCTTCACTCTCGCCCGCGCCGCCCGGCCCCGCGGCGGTGGGGAGAGCGTCTGCGCCGGCTTCTCCGGTGGCAGCTGCCGCCGCATCCATGTCGTCCTCCCCGGCAGCCGCAGCATTAGCGCCGCCTTCCTCGGAAGCCGCCGGCGGCGCGTTGGCGCCAGCAGCCTCCGGCGGCGCTTCCCGCTGAGCTTGGTATTGCCGCCAGATGTTGTCGAACTCGAGCTCCACCATGCCCGGCGGGACGGCGAAGTCGTGGGCTTCCGCGAGTTTGTCGAGCAGCGACCGCTTCAAGCGCACGCGCGATGCCGCATCGTAATCCCGCTGCATCTGCTGCCGCAGTTCCTGGCGCAGTTCGGCAAGGTTCTCAAGCCCGACGGCCTTGCCGAGTTCGTCATCGATGGTGATCGGCGCGCGCTGGCGGACTTCCTTCACATCGACCGCAAACACCGCCTCCTTGCCGGCGAGGTCTGCAACCGCAGAATCCTCCGGGAAGGTGACGTGGACCTTACGGTGCTCGCCGGCGGTCGTCCCGACCAGCTGGTCCTCGAAGCCGGGGACGGAACTGCCGGCGCCGAGCACGATCTGGCGGTCCTTGCCGCCGGCACCCGGGATCTCCTGATCGCCGACCCTTCCCTCGACATCGACGAGGAGGATGTCGCCAAGCTCGGCCGGGCGCTCTACCACCTCGGATTTCCGCCGTTGCTCGGCGATCCGCTCGATCGCCCGGTCGACATCTTCATCCGGCACCTCGACGACGAGCCGCTCGACGCCGAGATCGGCAAAGCTCGGCTCCGGGATCTCGGGCAGCAGCTCGACAGCCATCTTGTATTCGAGATCGGCCCCCTCATCGGCCGAGACGATGTCAACCTTGGGCGGCAGGGCCGGGCGCAAATTACGCTCACTGATCGCTTCGGCCGAGCGGGCCTGGAGGGTGCTCTGCAATACCTCGCCGCGCACCGAGAGACCAAAACGCTTGCGCAAGATCTGCATTGGCACCTTGCCGGGGCGAAAGCCGGGCAGCCGTACCTGCCGGCCTAGCTCGTCCAGCCGACGTGTGATCTCATCCTCGAGATCACTCGCGGGCACCGTAATTGTGAATTCGCGTTTGAGCCCGTCCGCGCTGGTTTCTGTCACTTGCATGGAATGGAGCCTGTGATGACCAAGACATTGCCGCCCGCGGGCGGCATCATGGTGCGGGCGGGGGGACTTGAACCCCCACGATTCACATCGCTGGAACCTAAATCCAGTGCGTCTGCCAATTCCGCCACGCCCGCCGCCGCAATTGCCGGAACGGCCCGGCCTAGGGGCGTTCTTAGCACGGCCATCCTCGGCAACATAGACAAGCGCATTCACGTCGTCGGGCGACTGTATGCAGTCAAGACAGCAAGGCGCAGGGGGGTTCTCAGCCGGCTCGCACCAGGTTGCGGATCGCACCCGCGGCGACGACCCGACCTTCTCCGCGATAGGCCTCGTGGTTGGCTTCGATATCGGCGAGACGATAAAGATAGTTGACCATGATCCCCGCGGATTGCTGAAGGCCCTTGGAAGAGGTGTCGCCGAGCCAGTTCAGCCGCTCGACCCGCGCCCCGTTGCTCAGGTGAAAATGGGCGACCGGGTCGAGCGCCCGGCCGGAAGAGGTCCGTTCGCGCAGCAGATAGCGCGCGCATAGGCGGCTCAGTGGATCGCGCAACACCGCGGCGACCCGCGGTTCGGCATAGCGATCGAGCAGTGCCGGGAGATCGCGTTCGGACACGCCCTCGCCGATGGCTTCGATCGCCGTGCGCTCGGCCGGCAGCAGAAGATCAGCGTGCCCCGCCCGGCTTTGTTGCTCGAGCCAGGCACGAAAAGCGGGAGCCGGCGACAGCGTGGCGAACACTTTGAGGCGCGGCAGTTCGGTTGCCAGCGCATCGACGACGCGCTTGATCAGAAAGTCGCCAAAGCTGATGCCGTCAAGGCCGCGCTGGCAGTTCGAGATCGAGTAGAAGATTGCGGTGTCGGCCAGTTGCGGATCGCCGATCGGAGCCGCCTCGTCGAGCAGGGCATGGATATCACCCGCCATGCCGGATACCAGCGCGACCTCGACGAAGATCAAGGGCTCATCCGGCATGCGGGGATGGAAGAAGGCGAAGCACCGGCGATCCGCGTCCAACCGGTTCTTCAGATCGGTCCAGCCGTGGATCTCGTGCACCGCCTCATAGGCCATCAATTTTTCGAGCAGTGCCGCCGGCGACTCCCAGGTGATCCGCTTGAGTTCGAGGAAGCCGATGTCGAACCAGTTGGCGAGCAGCCGCTTCAAGTCCTCTTCCAAGCCGCCGAGCAGGGGATCGCGGTGCCCGAGATCGATCAGTTCGGCGCGGCGATCGACGAGGAACTTTACTCCCACGGGGAGCGCGTTGAATTGGCGCAGCAAGGTAATGCGCGGCGGCTCCAGAGCAGCGCGCAACGCCCGCTCGGCGGCGGCGCGCTGGTCCGGCCCAGAGGCGTTGATCACTGCGTTGGAGCAGCGGTCGATTTCGTCGCGGTCAACATCGAATTCGCGCGCGAGCAGTTGGAGAAAGCGCTCGCGCCCGCCCGAATCGAGCGACAGATAGGTGCGGCCGAGGTCGGCGGCCCGGGCGCGCGCGGTGACCTCGCCGCCGCGCCCGTCGAGGCAACTCAGCATTTGTTCCCGAAGCCGATCGACGTCGTCGGCGGAGATGTCGGACCTCGGCGCGCCGGCCAGCACACCGCGCGCCGACTCGGCGATCTCACGCCACGCGCTCCGAAGATTGGTCAGGGTTCGGTCGAAGACGCCTTCGAAGAAACCGGCGGAAGCAGGATCGGTCATGGCGGCTCGGGTGGGCGGGGATGGCCTCGGACGAGACGCGAGAACGCGACCGCCGTCAATCCCCAAACGAGGTTAGCACCGCAATCCCATCAGGCGATCCGCCGCGCCGGCGGCGTACCAGATCCTGAAACGCCGGCGCAAGCGCCTCGACGAGGTCATCCGCGACCAGGCCGGGCCCGATCCGGCCGGCGGCGTCGCCATGGAGCCAGACCGCCGCCGCCGCCGCGGTGAAGGGCTCCATACCTTGCGCGAGGAGCCCGAGCACGATCCCGGCGAGGACATCGCCGCTGCCTGCGGTCGCCAGTTCCGCCGGCGCATTCGCGTTGATCGCGACACGGCCATCGGGGGCAGCGATGACGGTATCGGCGCCCTTGAGCACGATCACGGCGCCGCTCTGCCGCGCTGCGCGGCGAGCCCGCTCCGGCTTGCTCCCGGCCGCCTCGAACAGGCGCGCGAACTCGCCCTCGTGCGGCGTCATCACGCAGGGCGAGCCGATCGCCGCGAACAGCGTTGCGGGATCGTCGGCGAACGAGGTCAGCGCATCGGCGTCGAGCACTGTGCGCTTCTCCGCGTGCAGGATCGCCAGCGCCCTCTCGCGGGTCTCGCCGCCGATCCCGGCGCCGGGTCCGATCAGCACGGCGTTGCGCCGCTTGTCCGCGAGGAGCGCGCGGAAATCGTCGTGACCGGCGACCGCGTGGACAATGACGCCGGTCAACGCCGCGGCATAGACCGGGAACGCCGCCTCGGGTGCCGCCAGCGTGACGAGCCCAGCGCCGATCCGGGCGGCGCTTTTGGCCGCCAGCCGGGCCGCTCCGGTCATCATCACGCCGCCGGCGACGAGCGCATGTCCGCGGGTATATTTGTGGCTTTCGAGGTTCGGCCGGGGCAAGCCGGCGAGCCACCACGCGGGATCGTCGGCGGCGGTGTCCGGGGCGACATGCTCGAGCACCGCGTCAGGGATGCCGATCTGCACGAGCACGGTCTCGCCGCAATGGCGGCGCCCGGGCAGCAGCAGATGACCCGGCTTCCGGCGAAAGAAGGTGACGGTCACCGCCGCTCGCGGCGCCACGCCACGGACCTCGCCGCTCGCCCCGTCGATCCCACTCGGCACGTCGATCGCGACGACCGGCAGCCCGCGCTCGCAAAGCGTCTCGATGACCGCGCGTGCCGCACCCTCAACCGGGCGCGTCAGCCCGGCGCCGAAGATGCCGTCGACGACGAGGGCGGCGCCGTCGAGCACCGCCGGCATCAGCGGCTCGACAGCACCACGCCAGCGGGCAGCCGCCGCGGCCGCATCGCCCCGCAACGCCGCGACCGGCCCGAGCAACGCCACCCGCACCGGCCAGCCGCGCTCGGCCAGCACTCGCGCCGCGACAAAACCATCGCCGCCGTTGTTCCCCGGCCCGCAGAGGACGACGAGCGGCCGCAGCGGCCAGCGCCGCGAGATCGTGTCGGCCACACCGCGACCCGCACTCTCCATCAGGGAGATGCCGGAGATGCCGCCGGCTATCGTCAGCCGATCGGCCTCGCCCATCTGCTGCGGCGTCAGCAGCGCGTGCCGGCGCCAACCCTCATCGGAAACGGTCATCGGCGAGATGTAGGAAGCGCCAGATATGCAGGGAAGCCCGCGCTTGACGGCACTCCCGCGAATCGCTACCTCCAGCACCGGCGGCGGGTGTAGCTCAGCTGGTTAGAGCGCCAGATTGTGGATCTGGATGTCGCCGGTTCGAACCCGGTCACTCGCCCCAGAACCTTCGGCGCATCGAGGCGCCGATAGGGGTCAGTAGAACGCCGTGCCGCCGTTGACGTGGATGGTTTGGCCGGTGATGAAGCCACCCTCGTCGCTGATCAGAAACAGGCAGGTGGCGGCGATCTCGTCCACCGTTCCCTGACGCCCCAACGGAATGCCGGCCGCGCTGGGCACATGCCCCTGATACCATTCGGGATTGGCTCGCCGGGTATCGATGCTGCCCGGGGAGACCACGTTGACCCGGATGTTCTGCCCGGCGAACTCGGAGGCGAGCCCACGCGCCAGCCCAACGAGGCCCATCTTCGCCGCCGAGACGTGAGCCCGTCCGCTGCCGCCGCCGAAAGCTCCTTCGCCGGTGAAGAACAGGATCCGTCCATAATTGTTCTCGACCATCGAGGGGATGACCGCCCGCGTGCAGTGCATGGCCCCGTCGAGGACGACCCCCCTGACGTCCTCCCAGTCCTGCGCCGTCAGCTCGGTAAAGGGCTTGTGCGGCCGGATCGCGGCATTGTTTATGAGGATGTCGATGCGACCGAACTCGGAGAGCGCCCGCGCCACCATCGCGTCGACCTGATCTTTCCGTGCGACGTCGGCGATCACGGCGAGCGCCTTGACCCCGCGGTCCCGGGCTTCGCGCGCGACCTCGTCGGCCTCGGCCTGGTTGGTGCGAGCGTTGACGACGACGTGAGCGCCCTCCCCGGCCAGCTGCAACACCGTGGCACGGCCGATATTGCGGCCCGAGCCGGTGACCAGGGCGACTTTCCCCTCGAGCTTACCCATCAGCGCACCTCCGTGACGAAGTCGACCCCGCCGGGGCGGATCCTCGGGTCATTCTAGCCGGCCCATCCTCGAAAGGCCTCGCTGTTTCTGCTGTTATTTACAGGAAATTATCAGCCAGCGGACCCTCCAGTGCCGCGGGAATCCCCGGCCGCCGCCGGTGGCGCGCGAAAAAACAGCGTCATTGTCGAAATCACCCGACTGGTGCAGGGAGCGGTCAAGTTTGGCCAGGATAGCCTTGACGGAT
>WNFC01022544.1_pt1 | contig 13723 bp, 24 predicted proteins | sample 5400541 | NCBI WGS metagenome assembly WNFC01 (sample SAMN13153342, study PRJNA577476) | soil metagenome | isolation source: 120 cm saprolite under Douglas fir tree site 2 hole 2 replicate 1 | place: USA:California | collected 2015-04-18
CAAGTCGTCAAGAGCAGCGGTCATAAGCTCGACGACCTCGGCTTCGCGCTCAGGTCGAGCGACGTACTCGATGACCATTCCGTCCCTCACAACCAATCCCGTGAACAGAGTGGCGAGCAGCTCGCGGCGCCTGACTGAGTCCCCTTTGCGCCAACCCTCCGCGACACCATTGAGGTTCACGGTCCGAGTCGGCAAGGTGGTCGCAGTCAGCTCGGCTCGCAGCTCGCCAAGACGATCACGCTCGCGCTCGTACTCGGCCTCCGTGATGTGCTGCCAGAGGTAAAGCTTGCGAAGGCGCTCCAGAGTGCCGTCGAGCTGCGCCAGGGCGTCCGGCGACTGTCTCGCACGCGAGCTTGAGGCCTTGACCGCATCCGCGAAGTCATGCAGTTGCAGCGCCTCCAAGCGTTCAAATAGAGAGGTTGCCCAAGGCACCAACCGATCCTCGCGGACTGTCTTGCGCGATCCCGGGCATCGAGCACCGTCGGCCACATCGCGCCTACAACCGTAGTACGCGACACCGTAGGTCTTGGAAGCCCTCATCGGACGGCCACAGGCTGCGCAGATAAGGAGACCGCTGAACACATAAGAAGGTCGCGCGGAACTTCGGCCCACTCTCGCGTTGCGCCTGAGCATCGACTGGACCTGGGCGAAGAGGTCGGCGTCGATGATCGCCGGCCAAGCGGCAGTTATGAGCTCGCCCTGGCGCCGAGCGCGGCTGATGGTGTAGGTCTTGCCGATGTAGGCGACGTTCTGGAGCAAGTCCACGACGGTGTCCGGAACCCAACCCAAGCCCTTGGTCCTCGAGCCGGGCTTGGTGATGCCCTCCAAGTTCAGGCGTGCCGCCAGCTGACGAGTGCTGTAGCGACCACCCTCATAGTCCCTGTAGAGGCGGCTGACTACGTCGGCCTCGTCATGCTCGACGACTAAAGAGCCGCCCTTGCCATCGCGCCGGTAGCCGTAGGGCGGCATACCGGTGGGCGCACCGGTCGCGTTCATGTGGCGGTAAGCGGCCGCGATCTTCTCCCCGGTCATGCGGCGCTCCATTTCGTGGGCAGCCGCCAGCACCGCATAGGAGAAGCCGCCAACCGGCGAGCGGTCGAAGGTGCCGTGCACGAAGACGACTTGAACCGCCTTGTGCGACGGCTCCTCGAGCAGGGCCTTGAACTCCGCGGCCAGCAGAGTCGAGCGGAACGCGCGGGATTGGTCGTAGGCGGCCACGACGGCCACGCCACCGGCTCGGATGCGGGCCAGCATGGCGTCGTAGCCCCGGCGGGCTCTCTTGCCGCCTGATACGTCCAGGTCGGTGAACACCTCGACCTGAGCACACGCCTGGACGCCCGGCAGAGCCCGGCACGCGGTCACCTGGACCTCTGGCGAGACCGTGCGCTCATAGTCCTTGTGTCTCGATTGGCGCACATAGACCACGGCGAGCGAGTTCATCTTCGAAGTTTCCTGAGTCCTCGGCGCTCCGGTGGAGGCTCAAGGAGAAGTCCCGGCCGTCGTCGTCGCATTTCCTCCACCCAGTAGGAGGCTGTGCGATACGTGGCGGGCCGAAAACGCTCGAAAACGGCCAGCGTTGGGGTGATCAGACCGCCCTTCACGTGCTCGTTGTATATCTTCCCGATCGCTTCATCGCTCGGGCGCCGCCGTCGTCGGCCAAGCACCCCTCGTCGGCGTCCATTCTTAGTCTCGAAGATGCCGCGCTGAAGATTTCGCAGGATCCGCCGCGCCTCGGTAGCTTCGGTCGGGTCGACAGCTGTCCGTTTTACGACTTCCTCTGCCCGCTGCAGCGCCTCAAGGCGCTCCGTCTTCTCGTGAAGGATCAGTTCCGCCCAGTGCGGCTTCCTGATCAACGTAGAGCTGATGGGTCGGGGCTTGAGCGGGCCGGCGAGCGGATCTTTGTCAGCCAGGCGGTGACCTTTCTCGAGACCTAGGACAACCTCCAAAGGCACAGACCGGAGGACCACTGCAACGCACTCAACGCGTCCAGGGTGCCGCTTCGGCGGTGGCTCGCCTCGTAGCTCCCGCTTGCGGCGCTCGTCCTTGGCTTCGCGGCTAGGTTTCTTGGGGACCGTTGCGACCTCTTGCGGCTCGGCAAAAATCAAGTCGATCGCCCAGCCCTTTGGCGCCCAGTCCTTCGGATTTGGCTGCGAAACCGTAAACATATGGCCAGCCATGAGTCGATGGTACGCAACTGGGAAAGTGTTGTCAACTACGGGCGGCACTTTCCGTCCAGCTCGGGAGGCATCAGAAGGAAAGTGTTGCCTCCTATTTCCCTGATGTTTACCGTTCGACAGCGTGACACCGGGAGAACTGGCCAGGATCGCGACCGCTCGCGAGCTCGCTCACAGCGGCATGGCACGGAAGATCCGTTTGACAGCCGGCCTCAGCTTGACCGAGTTCAGCGAGGCCATCGGTGCGGCCCCCAGCGCGATCTGTCGTTGGGAGTTGGGCCAACGCAAACCTCGCCCCCGCGTGGCTCTGCGTTATGCGGCTGTGCTCGAGACCCTCCAACTGATGGCGAGCCGGTGATCCACGTGCCGCAGTCGAGCGCCTTCGACTCTCCCCTCTGGCTTGACCTTGCGCGCGTCGTGGCTGCCATCCAGGCGGATCTCCAGAGCGAGGCCGAGACTGACGAACTGCCGCCCGAGACGAACGCGGCGAGGGGCTGCGGACGGCGACTGAGCGAAAGCACGATTCGAGCTCTGGGCGTGTCGATGGCCGGTGAGGACACTTGATGGGCGCCCTGGAGTCGCGTAAGGCCGCAGCTAAAGAGTTGGTGCGCATGGTCGACCTCCACAAGCGGGTCGAGGATCGGATCGCCTACCTGCGATTGGAGAGGGAGCGCGTGGTTCAGCTGGGTTTCGACCTTCCTTGCGCGGACCTAGCCGAGGCAGTTGACCACATAGACTCGGCGATCCTGCTCGTCACTGCTGCGCGCAGCCACTTGGAACACTAATGGGCTCGCGCGGTTATTTCCAAATCGAATACGAGCTTCTCGACACAGAGATCTCCGACGCCGCTCTGGGGCTACTGGTCCGCCTCCGGCATGACTGCGCCCTCAGGGAGTCAGACGGCGTCATCAACCGCTACTTGGTCGCCGGGGCACCAAAAGAGCTCGTTGCCGAGCTGATCAGGCACGACCTGCTGACTGACACCGCAGAGGGCTACCGCGACGTCGGCTTCTTGACCTGCAACCGGAGTCGGCAACAGCGGGCCGCGGAGCGGGCAGCTTGGTCCCGACGCCAGCGGAAGCACCGCGCGTCTGCGGTGCCTATCACGCGTGACACGCCCCGCGATGTCACGGGTGAGTCACACCGCTCAGAGTCAGAGTCAGAGTCAGAGTCAGAGTCAGAGTCAGAGTCAGAGTCAGAGTCAGGGGCAGAGGCAGAAGACAAAGAGCAACACCTGGAGACAAGCTCCCCCTTGTCGCCGGAAACCGGCGACGGCGAAGACTTCGAGCTCCACGTCGTGCCCTCAGTCGTGGTCTCGGACGAAGAGCTGATCCTCAGACACTGGGAAAAGTCGACCGGGCGCAAGGCTAGGTTGACCCCTCCCCGGCGAAAGATGCTCAGGCGGGCTCGGTCGTTATACCCGCTCGAGGAATGCCTGGACGCGGCAGAGGGCTGGCAGTGGAGCGCGCACCACCGCGGCGAGAATGACCGGCACCAGATGTACAACGACCTGGAGCTGATCTTCAGGGATCCGGCTAGCATCGAACGCTTCCGCGACTACAAGCGAACCCAGGCTCCGGCGCTAACCCAAAAGGGCCGGGATGCGATGGGCTACAGCGCCCAGCTCAAAGCGTGGGCCGACGATCTGAAAGCGGCGGGCAGGTGACTGGAACGAGGCGGCCCTAACGCCCCAGCCGCTCGAGCTGCGTCACTTCAGGCCAGGTCCGTGCTTCGGCCACGATGGCTTCGAACAGTTTGATTCGCGCGTCTACTTCGGGGCTATCGAAGTCGGGGCCATCGACCTCAACGATGTTGCCGCTCGTGTCGAACCCGAGCATGTAGCGGCTGCCAGCTACGAGCGCCACCCAATAGTTGCGTGGCCCCGGGCTCAATGTTGCGTCCATGAGAGATTGGGCGGCCCGGTGGGCAGTAAGTCCTGCTCGTATCGCTTCCCCGGCCAGGAGATTGAGAAGGCGCTCCTTCAACTCGCGCCGCTTGGCCTCCTTGTTACGCAGCCTGCCCTGTCGAGAAATAGGTAGCGAGGACCACGCTCCGCGCCAAATTGGATCCGATCGCGGGGACGGAAAGGGCAGAGCAAGGAACGGTGCCAGCACGGCGTAAAGGCCGACCACGACAAGGAGAGTGCCGGTACCGAACGCAAGGCGGGCCCAGGGGGCAGTTTGATTCGTGAGGGCAGCGCCAATCGCGATCGCAGCCAGCGCGACGGCGATGCCTGCGACCACAAAGGCGGCGTTTTGCTTGTGCTGTTGAGACTCACCAAGATCCTTCGCCTGTCGTTCCCAGGGCATCCTGGCGCCAGATTACAAGTGCTAGCTCAGCGAGTGCTCGGACACTAGTTCATGGTTCTCTAAGACAGCTGCGTCGTTGCCAAAGCAACATCGCTAAGGATGTCTTGGGCACCCTGCTGGCGCTAGCGGCGTAGGAGGGCTGCGAGCCCAATTACCCCGCCGACCACGATGGCCGCTTGCGCCAGATAGTTCATTGCCTGCTCCCATCTACTTCGTTTCTGGACTTCGATCTGAGCCTCGAGCGCGGCTGCGATCCTGTTCAGGGACGCCTCTATCGGCGTTTGCGGATTCGTCGGGGTAGTCTCGGCGTCTAACGTCGTCTTGAGGGCGTTGGCGATGATCCGTTGGCTATGGCGAGCCTCGTACAACCCCAACCAGACTCCGAAGAATCGAAGCGCGAATGCGAAGCCAAGGCCGACACCCACCGGGACCATGTCAAGGAGTACGCGGCCGAGATCAGACACGACCGAATATTAGGGTCGGGCTCCGTCGGCTAGTGCGCGACCTCGAGGGCCTCGTTGCCCAGATACACGACTGTGGGCCAGGCTTGGCGTCCCGAGTAGCGTTGTGAGGTTCCGGCAGCGCGTAGGGAAGCAATGGAGGGAGCGTCGTGGCGAACCCGTCTTTAGACCTGGCCCGAGCCATCCGGCGCATAATTGAGAACGTCGTCAAAGACGACGGCAGCTACATCACGCGCGAGAACGAGCTAGCGCAGGCGCTGGCCAACTGGGGTAACGCCTTGGTCCAGGAGATCGCAACCGAAACGACGAGGCGTCTACAGGCAGGACAGTGAGCGGCCGACTGGCTCCTCCAAGTGAGCGGCCGACTGGCTCCTCCAGTCCCGAATTGGGCCGAACGGGCCCCACGCTGCCCGGTCAGCTAACTGGGTGCGGTGCAGCTGGCTGGTTTGAGCCTCGCGTGTAGGAGAGCAACGCCTACCCGGAGTGCGAGCCGCTCAATGTCGCGTAGGCCAGGCTCGGCGTCGATCACGGCGTCGGCCAGCTCGTGGCTTGCGTCCAGGAGCTTGCAGATCGGATTGGGGCGGGCCGGCGAAGGTGGAAGCGGAGTAATCAGCCTGATCGACATGGCGCCAGCATAGACCGTGCATGAACTCTGTGGCGAAAGCACGTGCGGCGTCGGCGGATGTCTCACAATCAACTGTTTCTGCAACATGCGATCCTCGATCTTGACTTCCTGTTGCATAAACATGTATCATTAATGCATGAAACGAGGCTACGCACGAGTCAGCACACGCGGTCAGCACCTGGACCTGCAGTTGGACGCCCTCAAGGTCGCCGGCTGCGAGGTCGTCTACAGCGACAAGCTCAGCGGCGCCAACACCGATCGCCCGGAGCTCAAGCGCTGTTTGGAAGAGCTCCAGCCGGGCGACACGCTCGTGATCTGGCGCCTGGACCGGCTGGGGCGGTCGCTGCCCCACCTGCTGGCAACCATCGAGCAGTTGTCGGAGCGGGGAGTTGGGTTTGAGTCGGTCCACGACAAGGTCGACACCACGTCCGCGACCGGCCGCCTGGTCCTGCACATCCTGGCCGCCCTGTCCCAGTTCGAGCGCGAGCTGACCAAGGAACGCATTACCGCAGGCCTAGCGTCGGCCCGGGCGCGAAACCGGAAACTTGGCCGGCCCAGCGTGCTGAACGAGGAGCGCTTGGCCGACATCCGGGAGGCCCTGGCGAGCGGGAGGAGCATCAGCCAGGTGGCACGGAGCATGCGGATCAGCCGGGCGACTCTCTACCGCCACCAACTTGTCAGCTGACATCGTCCGCCTGGAGCTGGCCTGGCAGGGGCGCCTCCTGGCTGCTTTGATGCGCGCCGAGCCCCGGCCGGCCCGCGCGATTGAGAACACGCGCCGACGGATAGCTCAGCTATCCGTGTATGTCGAGGTCCGCGCCCAGACGCGTAAGTCGTGGCGCGCCGCGCTTTAGCCGGCTACCTCGGCCTCGTGCCCGACCAACTGGACCTCGAACGAGCCGAGCTTGCAGTCAAAAAAGGCGGTCCCATAGAGGTTGTAGGTGATGGGCTGTTGCTGCTCGCGGTGGCTCTTAACCTTCTCTATTGCTGGTTCTGTCAGGGCGATTCTGAGCGATGGGATCTGTCCCGCCGTGGTGTGCTTCGGTATTCGCGTTCTGTAGGCCATGACGCCATAAGCCACGGGCTGGCCGGCCCAGACCTCCGTGATGACCCGATCAAGCACGAGGTCGACCCCGCTGTGGTTTTCGACCTGAAACGAGGCGAACACCGTTGGCGTTGGCTCGTAAGCGTTGAAGTTTGGCCCCGCTTGAAAGTAGGCTCGCGCGACCATGCAACCCGCTTGTGCGGCTGGTGCCTCGTTGTTGGCCTCCGGCCCAGCGCTCCCTCCAGGAGATGTACCCATGCCTTTGATCACCGTCACGACCCCGACCCCGCATGAACCGTTCACGGTGCGGGTCGCGGCCGATGAATACACGATCGTGCCGAACACCCAGGTCACGAGGTTCGTCGAACCCGAGCGCTTGGCTGCGCTCACGACCGCGATCCAGGCCGCGGTCACGGGCGCCGTTGTCACTGCGAGGCCGGAATGACGCGCCCAGATCCCGTCGTCCTCGCTGAGCTCGAGCAGCGCGTTCTCGACATCCGTCAGGGCCGGATCGCACGTCAGGCGGCCAGGCCACCGGCAATAGCGGCTGAAGTGGCCCGCCGCAAGGCGGAGATCCAGCCCCGAATCCAGCACCTGATGTCGGAGTTCGGCATGGCGCGCGTCGAGGCCACCGCCGTCGCTGCGGACGACGACGCGTGGTATCGCGGACAGCGGGCCGAGGTCTTGCTCAAGGCAGCCGAGAAATCGCCCACGAGGGCTCTGAGCTCGATCGCGTTGATCAGTCCCCAGCGCCAGGCCGCGCCGCCGCCAACACCGGAGCGAAAGCCGGGCGAGGACTACGCGGCGTTCAAGCGGCGGATCGCTGCCCACGTCGCGAAACTGGCCAGGAGCGCTGGAGCGCCTGGCGGAAAGGAGACAGAAACGATGGCACGTCCAGCCGCCGCTGGCACCCCAGACGTCGCTTTGGCTGCCGAGAGAACTGAGAAGCACTACCCCGAGCTGAAGGCCCAGATGCTGGGCAGCAAGCCCGCCAAGGTCCGCGAGGTAACGCACCACGCCGAGACGGCGGTAGCGACCACCCTCGCCGAGTCGAAAAGCGTCCACGATCGCGCCCTCGAGCGGATGCGATCGCTGGGCCAGTCGACGGACAGGGGCTCGGCGGACTTCGCCGAGGACTACAAGGGTGCGTTGAAGGCACTGGAGGGCATCAAGTGACCCAGCCCCTCGACCTGATCGACGAGTACGTCGACGAAATCAAGGCGAAGCCCAAGCCCGAAGACACCGAGGAGCCGATCGAGCTGGCCTGGAATGGCAGAACCTCCAAGATCTCGCTCGCGGTGGGCGCCCTCCTCAATCGCGATGGCCGCCTGATCAGCGCCGGCTCAGGCTGTATCGACTGCCTGGCCAGGGGCAAGACCGACCACACGCATCAGTTCCATCTCAGGGCCTCAAAGAACGCGGACGGCACTTGGTCGGGACCGGAAGCAGAACATCGTTTGGTCCTCAAGTCGATCGGTGCGCTACGGGGCACGCCGGAGGCCGAGCGCCGTCTCGAGCAGGAGGCTGAGCTGGCATACATCCGGGGCGTCGAGCCCGCCTCCAAGTGTCGGAATTGCGGGGCCGCAATTCCCCGCGGCGAGACCGGCCAACTAGCCGCATCGTGTGACGAGTGCGGCGCACGAAACGGACTGCCCGAGCTGAAGACATTGACCCTGCCGCAGCTGAAGAAGCTGTGGGGCAGCGCTGCCAAACACGAGGTCGCGATGGAGCTCGAGAAAGGCCAGATCCGCGATGAGGTTCGGCAGTTGAAGGATGCTTTGAGCGAAGGCGTCGTCCTACCTCTCGCAGAGCTGATCAAGGAGCTCGTTGGCGACGTCGCCGCGGGGAAGGCCAGGAAGTGAGCGACCCCGAATCGTGGGCCCGCTGTCATTACTCGTACCCCGACGAGCACGGCGTTCACGTCTGGTGCGACTCGCCGGCCTTCACGGCCATGCCGGTGATGGACGCCGAGGGCCACGTCTTCAAGGCCACCATGCCACTTTGCTTCGTTCATATGTGGTTGCTGCTCCGACTCCAAGCGCAGGCGCGGCAGCGATGAGCGTGGTCCGCGCCCTCGTGATCGTGCTCGCCGTCGCGATGTGCATCGTGACTGCGAAGAGAATCGCGCGGCTGCTGGCGGAGGCAACTGAAAGTCGATGACGGTCGCGGCAGGAGTGGGCGCGCAGTCGTCCTGTGGAGTTGATCATGCACGGGAAGCCTGATTGCGCGTCCATTCCGCCTTCGCCGCAGGTGGCCGCGGCGGTCGCTCCAGATTCGCGCTCGCCACATGCTCGAGGACGGCGAGCGGAGCACCGCCTCGGCCGCCTTGTCGTTTGGCCACGGCCGGTGGCAGCCTCCTGCGGGGGAGGGCGTCGAGCAGCGGCGCTCTTCCCCAACTAGGACCCGATGGCTCGTAACTCGACCAGCTTTGCCTCTGGAAACTTGGCGGCATTGCGCCACGGAGCCCGTTCGCAAAGGATGCGGGAAACATGGCGAAAAGATGTGCTCGGGGAGATGTTCTCCCACGTCGATGAGCAGTACCCCGACCTGGCCAGTTCCAACCCCATCTTGCGAACTATCCTGGCCGACGAGCTCGCCGACCTGGTCCAGCTGCGCGAGTACCTGAACCGCATTGGCGGGCCAGTGGGGCCGCGAGGCCACGCCTACAAGGTCGCGGACATGAAGCGGGCTAAGGCTCGGGACGTGAAGGACACCATCCGATTGATCGCGCTCGAGCAGGGGAAGGTTGGCGCCCAAGGCGAGGCCTTCATCTATCAGATCGCGCGCGCCCGCCGACAGCGCGAGCTGGCCGCCGAGAACCAATGACGCGAAGGCCAGCCGACCTGGATGCTTTCCTCACAGATCCGGTAGAGCTCATCCTTGAGCTGGTCTTGCCGGGCGGCAAGCCATACCACGAGTATGTCGCCGACTTCCAACTGGAAGCCTTCAAGGCCGTCCTCGGACGCCATCCGAATGGCCGGCCTAACCATCGACTCTGCTACCTCGAGCGAAGGCGTGGCGAGTCGAAGACCACCGACCTGGCGGCGATCGCACTGACCGATCTGTTGACAGGACCGCCACGACATCGAAGCTTTGCGGTCGCGGCTGATGAGGATCAGGCCCGTTTGATCCTTGAGTCGGTCGAGGACTTCTGCGCTAGCTCGCCGGTCCTGGCCGGATTGACGGTGCAAAAGAACGTGGTGATCAATAGCGCCATCGACAGCCAGCTGCGAGTCTTGGCCGCCGACGCCCGGACCAACTTCGGCCTTCGACCGCGGCTTGTGCTGTTCGATGAGCTGTCGCAACAGCGAGATCGGCGGTTGTGGACGGCAATGTGGACGGCGATCGCCAAGTCGCCGACATCGCAAATGGTAATCGGCTCGATGGCCGGCACCGACTACTCGAGCATCGCGTGGGAAATCCGCGAGCTGGCAGCCAGCAAGCCCGACTACTACTTCCAGGGTCGGGCTGGGACGGAGCCTGCACCCTGGCTTGCACTGGAAGACCTCGAAGAGCAGCGGGCAACCATCCACCCCATCGACTTCGCGGTCTACTTCGAGGCCCGGTGGAGCGAGCCTGCCGGGGCTTGGATCACAAGCGCCATGTTCGACGCGATCGAGACCGGGACCGAGGCATCTGGTCTCCCATATCCGGCGACGTCGGTGATGTACGTCGACCTCGGCCTGCGCAAGGATGCGACTGCAATCGCGATCTGTCATGGCGTCCAGCGTTCGGACGGCCAGGCGGCCGTGGTCCTCGACACGTTGCGGACCTTGAGAGGAAACAAAGCCGAACCGGTCCAGCTTGAGGCGGTCGAAGACCTAGTCGTAGAGATGTGCGAGGCCTACCGAGTACGCCGCGTGGTCTTTGAGTCCTGGCAGGGCGCCAGCTCAGTCCAGCGACTCCGCAAGCGCCTAGAGGGCGTGTCGGTCGAGGAGGAGTTCCCGACCGCCGAGTCGATGGCCAAGGCCTGGGGCGGGCTCTACAGCCTAATCAGCGGCGTCCGGCTGAGCGTCTTTCCCCATGCCGACCTTCGGCGCGAGCTGTTGGCCTTGGTCGTGAAGTCGGTGAACGGGCGGATGAAGGTCGCGGAGGGATCGAGGCTGGTCCACCAAGACCACGCGGTGGCTCTCGCCGGCGCTTGCCAGCTCGTCGTCGCGCAGCCTTCCACGTCGCCAGACGACATCCAGCGTTTCCGCAACTTGATGCACGACCTGGCCACGCCGGGCGGCTCGCGGTCAGCTTTTCGCGACGCGATCGGGACGCCGGGCATGGTGAGGTACCCGCTCAGCAGGTTGGATCGCTGAGATGAACGAGCGCCAGCTTCTCGCAATGCACGAGAGCGCCCATGCTGTCGCCGCCGTTGTGGAGGGCGTTGAGGTCGGCCTCGTCTCGCTCGACCCGCCTGAGTGTCGCACGCGACCTGCGGCCGGATGGGTGGCGATGGCAGAGGACGAACACAAATATCTTCCAGCAGATTCAAGAGACCCAGCCATCGCTCGCCACGCTCGAATCTTCATGGCCGGTGCCCTCGTCGACGCTCGCTTCGGAGAGGTGCCAGTGGACGGCGACGACCTTATGCACATCTCGCGGCTGATTGATTGGCTCGACCTACACGTGGACAAGTTCATCAACTGCGAAGAGCTGTACTTCGAGCGTCTGCGCGACCAGACTATCCGCCTAATCGCGGAAAACGGGGAAGCAATCCATGCGGTCGCGGCCGAGCTGCTCCGGTGCGGCCAGCTGACTGGCGCGGCGGTACGTCGGATCGTTGCGCTGGCGCACCGATGGCCAACTTGAACGTCGTCATCCCGCACGTCCCCGAGAAGCTGCGGCCTGAGGTCCGCGAGCTGGGAGAGAAGATCGGTGCTCGATTCGTGGGCATGCCAGGCTCGACCAGCTATTGGGAGTTGTTCGAGGAGTCGTGGGCGGACGAGGGCGATTTCATTTCGATCGAGCAGGACGTGCTCGCCACCGAGGAGATGATCCGCGAGATGTGGGCCTGCTCCGAGCCGTGGTGCAGTGGGACCTATGGGCGCTGGTGGTGGGAAGAGTTGTGTGCGCCGACAGAAGGGCCGAAGTGGTGCGGAGAGGCGCCCTGGCCGCGCTGCGGCACGACCACCGTGACCCACGAGAAGTTGGCCCGAGTCACGGCCTGTCGCCAGCTACACGGGCGGACTGTGCTGCGGAGCGACGGCTGCCTCGCCCTCGTGAAGTTCGGTTCGATCCGCCGCCAGTTCCCCGACCTGCTGGCGCGAGCGGCCAGACATCACCCGACTCGGCATTGGCGCGAGCTTGACCGCGCCATGTGGCGGGTTATGTATGACGAAGAGTTGCTTTCGCCTCACCTCCACTTCCCGCCAGTGGCCCACCTCAAGCCGGCGGGGCCGAACTACGACGACCCGTGGGACAAGAAACGGTACGAGCGGGACCGTCAGGGTTGGCAGCTCGGACAACAGACCCCGGGCAGGTGAACCGGCCAGAACCGTTCGTGGCTCCGCAGCCACTCCGGGTCGATCCACACTATGTTCTCGCAGCGGAATTCACCTTCACCCGTCATGGCGTCGCAGAACACGTTCTTGCATTGGACTTGTTCCGTAAGGCCTGGTCCCGGCTCCCATGACCCGACGACCGGCGGAATTACGCCTTCCAGATTAATCTCCATCTTCATGGGCCACACGATAGACCGACCGGCGGCGCGCCGCGTGCCCGGTGGTGACTTCTAACGCTGGGTCGGGATGCTCCTATCTCAGATCGTCGGGCGAGACCTCAATCCTCTTCGATCCTCGCCTCGCCTTTCGGCCAGGCTTGGTTGAGGGCGTCGTAACGATGGAGTCTCCCGCACGGCGTGACCGCAACTAGACTTGGCTGCGACGTGCAGGAAGGCACCCGAAGCGCCATGCTCGCCAAGCTTAAGCAGCTACCAAAGGCTCCTGTGGAGCAGTACGCAGAAAGCCTCAAGCAGCTTTGGCACGAGATCTACGACATCTTGCTTGCTGCTGGAGACGACCTGAGTGCGGCGGAACATGCACTGAGTGCTGCGGAAGGTCAGGTCCAAGACGCTATGGACCAGTTAAGGCAGCCCTTGGAACTCGACGAGCGCCTCCCGGCCTTTCGGGAGATAAGGGCTGAGAGAGAGCGTCGGCTCAATGAGGCGGTTACGAGATTTGCTGATCTACTCGGCGCGTATGTGGGGCTGGACGGCTAACGGGCTCGCTGTCTGTACTGGCCCGCCCTATGTGATGGCCCACCCGGACTGGTCATACGTGCCCGGCGACGCCTTGAGTGAAGAGGACGGGTATTACCACCGTCGGGTACGTGCTTGTTGGGCTCCGATGGGCCATTGGGCGGCGGGCTGGACCACCACGCTGGGGGCTGATTGGCTCATCGAGCGGGATGGCGTGTTGCGAGTACGTACCTAGGTCAGCCGACTAAGGCGCTGTCTCGACCTTGTCCATATCAGCGCTAATCTGCAATCAATGCCTGATTGGGCGAAGACCGTGGCGGAATGGGCGGGGTTGTTCCTCGCCGTGGCCGCAGTCCTGGGAACCATCGTCGGCGCCAGCAGGTGGGCGCTCCGCTCCGGGCGGTCGCGCCTCAAGCCGCAGCAGGTGTGGCCGACGCGATCAATATCCGGTTCCTATCGCTTGCCGAGCGGGGGCAGTGTGCCCATGGGCGAATATCACTGCCTCCGCGACGCCCGAATCCTCGATCTCGACTATCCCCGCGCCCGTGGCCATTGCCCTGCCTGCGGGCGCAAGTACGAGCTCAAGTTCCCGGAGTTCGGCTTCGCGATTCGCTAGGCCTCGCTCTCCTGGAACAGCCCGAGCATGGCGTTTTAGCTGTCCGACGCGGTGAGGTGCTCGTAGTCGCCGGTCTGCGGTGACTGGACCCTCGGCCGAGCCATCGGTCTATCCCGCGAGCACCGACGGGCGCCAAGAGGGAGTTGGCCAACTGAAGGAAGGAATCCCTCCCTTCCCGCTTATCGAGATGTTCCGCGGCAGCATCGGGGCCACCATCTCACCGGTTCCAAAGACGCCGTGAGCGACCATCACGAAATCTCTCGAATCTTGAAGTCCTTCGGGCTAGCTGCAGCGATGAGATCCGCG
>WNFC01015479.1_pt1 | contig 13722 bp, 15 predicted proteins | sample 5400541 | NCBI WGS metagenome assembly WNFC01 (sample SAMN13153342, study PRJNA577476) | soil metagenome | isolation source: 120 cm saprolite under Douglas fir tree site 2 hole 2 replicate 1 | place: USA:California | collected 2015-04-18
GGATCGAAACTACCCATAGAGCTGAAATCAGTCTTCTCACAGCGGACTCCTCTCGGGGGAGCAAGGGAATTCGATTCCGCTACACCACGTGATCCGGCGCCAGCTCGCACGGGTGCGCACCGGTTTCGATCTGGATGGTCGCGTGATGCACGTGATAGCGCGCGCGCAGTTCCCTGCACACTTCAGCCATGAACGCGTCGCCGGGATGCCCCTCGGGGATGACTAGGTGCACGGTGAGCGCGGTCTCGGTCGTGCTCATCGCCCAGATGTGCAGGTCGTGCACCTCGGCGACGCCGGCGAGCAGCGACAGGTAGGTGCGCACCACGCGCGGATCGATGTGCTCGGGGACCGCGTTCAACGCGAGCGCGACCGAATCGCGCAGCAGTCCCCAGGTGCTCCACACGATGGCAGCCGCGATGACGAGGCCGGTGAGCGGGTCGAGCCAGAGCCAGCCGGTGAAGAGGATCCCGATTCCCGCGACGACGACGCCGAGCGAGACCGCAGCGTCGGTCGCAAGGTGCAGGAACGCGCCGCGCATGTTGATGTCGCGCCGCCGATCGCGCGCGAACAACATCGCGCTCGCCCCGTTGATCAGGATGCCGACGAGCGCAACCCAAATCACCGTTTCACCGGCGACGGGCGCAGGCGCGGCCAGGCGATTGATCGCCTCCCAGGCGATTCCGCCGGTCACCACGAGGAGGAGCGCCGCGTTCAGCAGCGCGACGAGGATCGACGAGCTGCGCAGGCCGTAGGTAAAACGCTCCGAAGGCCCGCGCCTCGCCAAGGTGCTCGCGCCCCATGCGAGCGTCAGCGCGAGCACGTCGCTCAAATTATGGCCAGCGTCGGCGAGCAGCGCCATGGAGTGCGCGAGCACGCCGTATACCGCCTCGACCAGCACGAATGCGAGATTCAGGCCGATGCCCAGCGCGAAAGCCCGGCCGGCATTTCGCGGAGCGTGCGCGACGTGATCGTGGTCGTGTGTCACTCTCGAATTCTAAACCGAGACACCCTGAATCGCTGCAACCGCCGACGCGTAGCGCGTATTCGAACCAAGGGGCTTCAACGCGCCCCTGCCGCGCATGCGCTCGGCGCGTCGCGGATCGAGCGCCCGGTCCTTCAGCGCGTCAAGGAGCCCCGCTGCGCTCTCTGGCGCGTTGCAGAGCAACACCATGTCGCAACCGGCCTCCAGCGCAGCGAGCGCACGTTCCCTCGGCCCCCCGGCGACGCTCGCGCCTTCCATCGACAGGTCGTCGCTGAAAATCATGCCGCCGAAGCCGAGCCGGCCGCGGAGCACGTCCTTCAGCCACACGGAGGAGAATCCGGCGGGCCGCTTGTCCATTTTCGGATAGATCACGTGAGCCGGCATGATTCCGCCCAAGCCCCGTCCGATCAGATCGCGGTAAGGCAGCAGGTCGGCCGCTTCGATTTCATCGAGTTTGCGCTCGTCCACCGGAACATCGACGTGCGAGTCCGCCTTCACGTAGCCGTGACCGGGAAAATGCTTGCCGACCGATGCCGCGCCGCCGGCCGTCGATCCGGCGACGAACGCGCCGGCGAGCGCCGCGATCACCGCGGGCTCGTCCGAGAAAGCGCGATCTCCGATGATGCTGCTCGAGCCGAAGTCTACGTCGAGCACCGGCGCGAAACTGAAATCGACTCCGTGCGTCCGCAGCTCCACCGCCACGACATAACCCGTCGCTTCCGCGAGGGCCCGGGCCTGCGCCGTGTCGGCTTCCCAGCGCTCCCCGAGCAGACGCATCGGCGGGATACGGGTGAACCCCTCCTGAAAGCGCTGCACCCGCCCGCCCTCATGGTCCACCGCGATGAGGAGCTCGGGCCTGCGCAGAGCGCGAATCTCGGTCGTGAGCGCGACGAGCTGCTTCGGAGATTGGAAATTGCGCGCGAACAGGATTACACCGCCGACCGCCGGATGACGCAGGAGCTCCTTCTCCTCCGCTGTGAGCCGCAAGCCCGCTGCGTCCAACATCACGGGGCCGAGTGTCATGTTTTCCTCCGCGCCTTCGCAGTGCCTCCTTCGACGACGACGAATGCGCAGGCCATGCCGATTTCATCGGTAAGCGACACGTAGACGTTTTCGATACCACGTCGCTTCAGAAGCGCGGCGAGAGCTCTGGAGAATTTGAGCGAGGGCTTCCCCGAGCGCGCGTTCTCGACCCAGACGTTGTGCCAGTTGACCGGAAAATGAATTCCGGTACCGAGCGCTTTGGAAAACGCTTCCTTCGCGGCGAAGCGCTTGGCGAGATAGGCGGCGGGCTTGCGGTGACGGCGAAAGCGCTCCAGTTCGGAATCCACCAGCACGCGCGCGGCGAATTTTTCGCCGAAACGCTCCAGGGCACGCTCGATCCGGCCGACGTCGCACAGGTCTGTGCCGATACCGAGGATCACCGGGATTCCCCTTGCGCGCCCGCATTGCCTCGACGAATCGCATCGAGATACCGGCGCACGGCTTCGGCGAGACCCAGCTCCAGGGCGTCGGAGATCAACGCGTGTCCGATTGACACTTCCAGTACCTTCGGCACCGAGCGCAGGAAGACGGGCAAATTGTCGAGATTGAGGTCGTGGCCGGCATTGACGCCGAGGCCTGCGCGCTGGGCGGCGCGCGCGGCTTCCGCGTAACGTCCGAGCACGGCTTCCTGCTCCGCGGTGCCGAACGCTCGCGCATAGGGCTCCGTATACAGCTCGATCCGGTCGGCGCCCAGCACGGCCGCGGCCGCCATCGTTTCCGCGACCGGATCCATGAACAGGCTCACGCGCACGCCCAGCAACTTGAGTTCGTCCACGACGGGCTCGAGGCGCGCGCCGTCCCTGCCGAGATCCCAGCCGTGATCGGAGGTGAAGGCTCCGGTCTCGTCGGGAACGAGCGTGCATTGCGCCGGGCGCACTTCACGAACGAATTCGAGCAGGCCGTGAAACGGATTGCCTTCGATGTTGAATTCCGCACCGGGCCGATCACGCAGTACGGCGGCGAGTTCGCGGACGTCCTGCGCCCGCACGTGTCTTCCATCGGGGCGCGGATGGACCGTCATTCCCTGAGCGCCCGCCCCCAGCGCAATGCGCGCCGCGTGAACGACGCTTGGAATGCCGATGGTGCGGGTATTGCGCAGCAACGCAACCTTGTTGAGATTGGCGCTCAAGAGAGTCATGCGGATGACTGCCTCACAGCGCGAGCAGATCCCTGAAGATCTGGCGGCTCTTCAGCGGCTGGTACTCGAGGCGATGATTGATGAGCGTGCGCATCAGCGCCTTCGCCTGTTGCTGAGTCTGGGGATCGGCATAGTCGTCGCGCGCCATGTCGAGAAGGGTCCGGCCGGACACGCGAGGCTCCGGTCCCGTGTCTTTGACCTCGATCGGCCCGCGCTCGGGGTCGTACGTATAGGTCTTCGCCGGATCGATCGCGCGACCGCTCGCGCTGTCGCGCTCGAGCGTCAGGGCGTATCCCAGCTCCTTGAGCAGAGCTCTCTCGAACGAACGCAGCGCCGGGACCGACCCGCCGTGCGGCGCGAGTTCCCGGAGCGTTTCCCGGTATCGCGAAAACAGCGCGTCGTGGGGGTCTTCGCGGGGCAGCAGTCGCAACAGAAGCTCGTTGAGATAGAACCCGCACATGAGCGCTTCGCCATGAAGCAGCGGTTGTCCGCCGACCCACTCGGCGCGTGCGAGCGTCCGCAGTTCCCCCTTGCCGAACCAGGACAGGGCGAGCGGCTGAAAGGCGAGCAACACCCCGCGCAGAGGCGAGCGCGGGCTGCGCGCTCCCCGCGCCACCATCGACACCCGTCCGAATGCGCGGGTAAACACCTCGAGCAGCAGGCTCGTCTCGCGATAGGAATAGCCGTGCAGGATGAAGGCTTCACGGCTTTCCTGTCTGGTACGCTCAACCATAGCCCATGCGTCGCAGCGCCGCTTCGTCGTCCGTCCAGCCGCTGCGGACCTTGACCCAGACTTCCAGATAGACCTTGCCGCCGAAAAGGGTCTCCATGTCGAGACGCGCGGCGGTGGCGATTCTCTTCAGCTTGCTCCCGCCCGATCCTATGATGATCGCCTTGTGTCCCTCTCTTCCCACTACGATCGCTGCGTGAATCCGCCGCATGCCGCGCTCCTCCTCGAATTTCTCGATTTCCACGCCGGTGCTGTAGGGAAGCTCCTCGCCCAGAAGGCGAAACAGCTTTTCGCGCAGGAATTCTGCGGCGAGAAACCGCTCGTTTCGATCGGTCAAGTCATCCCCGGAATGGACCGCCGGCTGCTCGGGCAGGTAGCGCTTGAGCGCCCCCAGCAGCTCTTCGAGCCCCTTGCCGCGGCTTGCGCTTACCGGCACGATTTCATCGAACTGCGCTTCGCTCGCGGCCTTTTTCAGAAACGGAAGCAAACTCGCAGGTTCGGTCGTGTCGATCTTGTTCACGACCAGGAACAACGGAACCCCCCCAGGAACCTGATTCAGCAGCGCGCGATCCTCCGCCCCGAAGCGCTTCGCTTCGACGACCAGGGCCACCACATCGACTGCCTCGAGCGCTCCCCGAATTGCGCGGTTCATCGCTCGGTTGAGGGCGCCACGGTGCCGGGTCTGGAAACCCGGGGTGTCGATGAGTACGAACTGCGCCGTCCCCGTGGTGAGCACCCCGCGAAGCGATTGTCGCGTGGTCTGCGGCTTGTGAGAGGTGATGCTGAGTTTTTGTCCGAGCAATGCATTCAGCAACGTGGACTTGCCGACATTGGGACGCCCGATCAGAGCGATCGCTCCACAACGAAACGGCTCCACGGCCATCACGGTACGGCCGTTCGACTGCGAATCTGCTCGAAGGCGCGCATGGCCGCTTCCTGCTCGGCGTTTCGCCGGCTGCTCCCGATTCCCGTGGTCCGCACCGAGAGCTGGGGAATCAGGCACTCGACCTCGAAATTCTGGCTGTGAGCCGCCCCGTGGGTTGCCACCACGGAATATTGAGGCAGGGCGATCTTCCTCGCCTGAAGCAGTTCCTGCAGAAGCGTTTTCGGGTCTTTTCCGAGCGCCTTCGGATCCAGGTTGGCAAGCAGCGGTTCGTACAGGCGCCGAATGGTCTCGCGAGCCGCCGGGAAACCCCCGTCGACAAAGACCGCACCGATCAGAGCTTCCAATGCATCGGCCAGAATCGATGGCCTCGCGAACCCGCCGCTCTTCAGCTCGCCTTCGCCCAGTTGCAGGTGATCGCCCATGCCGAGCGTCTGCGCCACCTGATGCAAGGTCTCCTCGCGCACGAGCTGCGCTCGCAACCGCGACAGATCTCCCTCGGAAAGCTCGCCGAAGCGTTCGAACAGCTCGGCTGCAACGACGCAGTTGAGAATGCTGTCGCCCAGGAACTCCAGGCGCTCGTTGTGAAGCGCGCTGTGACTGCGGTGCGTGAGTGCCCGCGATAGCAGCTCGGGCCGGGAAAAACGGTATCCGATATCCTGCTGAAGTCGCTCCCGGCTCACGGACCCGGTCGAAGAGCGGGCCGAGCGTGCGACGGAACCCGATCCCGGCGTGTCGTTAATTATTGCTGCTCGCAGCAAAATCGAACACGACGCTGACATTGCCGAACAGCGAGATCCGCTTCGGATAGGCAAACGAGATCACAATGTCGTTGCCTTCCTTGGTGACTTCGAGGTCCCTGCCCGCGATCACGTCGATGTCGTCGATCGCCGCGCGGCGATCGAACGCTATCCGCACGTCCTGCACGGTTCCCTTGCTGTTGGTCTGAGCGATGCCGGTGATCGCCTTCCTGACCTTGAAGTATTCGATGTAGGCGGGGGCGATCTTGAGGCCGCCTATGGCGATCAAGACAATGACGATGCACACCACCACCATTCCGATCAGGGTAATGCCTCGCTGGTTCTTCATGAAACCCCCTTCACTGAAACGTTCCGAAGCGCCGCGGCTCGCTGAAATTGAACCAGATGAAAAACGCCTTCCCGACGATATTCTCGTCCGGTACGAAACCCCACACTCGGCTGTCCGCCGAGTTGTCGCGGTTGTCGCCCATCATGAAATAGTGCCCGGGCGGCACGGTGCAGGCCACGCCTTCGCTATTGTAGTTGCAATTTTCGCGAAACGGGAACGGTCGCGTGAAGGGGACCGCCGCAGGCGCATCGCCCTCAAGGAGAATGGCGTGCTCGACCCCGTTCAGCGTCTCGACGAACTGTGCCGAGTAGTGGATCCGCTCGCGATTCAGATAGTCGGAAATCTGTCTGCGGGGCTGCGCGACGCCGTTGATGAAGAGTTTCTTGTTCTCGTAGACGATCTTGTCGCCGGGAACGCCGATCACGCGCTTGATGTAATCGAGCGACGGATCCTCCGGATAACGAAACACCATCACGTCGCCGCGCTTGGGCTCCCCGACATTGACGACTTTCTTGTTGATGAGCGGGATCCGGATGCCGTAGGCGAACTTGTTGACCAGGATGAAATCCCCGACTACCAGCGTCGGCACCATCGAGCCCGAGGGAATCTTGAAAGGCTCGACCAGGAACGAGCGCAGCAGGAAAACGATGAGAATGACCGGGAAGAAACTCTTCGGATACTCGATCCACCAGGGTTCCTTGTCGTCCTTGCGGCGCTGCTTGGCGAAATAGACTGCGTCGGCCAGCGCAAACGCCCCCGTAATGACCAGCAAGATGAAGAGTATCAGCGCGAAATTCATTTACTCTCAACCTGGAGTATGGCGAGGAACGCCTCCTGGGGTATTTCCACCGTCCCGACCTGTTTCATGCGCTTCTTCCCCGCTTTCTGCTTTTCGAGCAATTTCCTTTTCCGAGATACGTCACCGCCGTAGCACTTCGCGAGCACGTTCTTGCGCAACGCCTTGACGGTCTCGCGCGCGATGACGTGCGAGCCGATCGCCGCCTGCACGGCCACGTCGAACATCTGCCGCGGGATCAGTTCGCGCATTCTCGAGACCAGATCGCGGCCGCGATAGGACGCGTTTTCCCGGTGCACCATGAGCGACAAGGCATCGACACGCTCTCCGTTGATGAGGATGTCGAGTTTCACCATATCCGCGGCACGGTACTCCTTGAATTCGTAGTCGAGCGAGGCGTAGCCGCGGCTCGCGGATTTGAGCTTGTCGAAAAAATCCATCACCACCTCGTTGAGCGGCATCTCGTAGGTCAGCATCACCTGGCGCCCGTGATATTGCATGTTCTTCTGCACCCCGCGCTTTTGCGTGCACAAGGTCATGATCGCCCCGACGTACTCCTGCGGCACGAAAATGATCGTTTCGATGATCGGCTCGCGAATCTCGTCGATTTTCGAGGGATCGGGCATCTTCGCCGGGTTCTCGATGCGCGCGACCGTGCCGTCGCGCAGCTGAATCTCGTAGACGACGGTGGGAGCGGTGGTCACGAGCGCCATGTCGTACTCGCGCTCGAGGCGTTCCTGCACGATATCCATGTGCAGCAAGCCCAGGAACCCGCAGCGGAATCCGAAACCGAGCGCCTGGGAAGTTTCCGGCTCGTAGTGCAGCGAGGCATCGTTGAGCTTCAGCTTCTCGAGCGCGTCGCGCAGCGCTTCGTACTCGCTCGCCTCGACCGGATAGAGCCCGGCGAACACCTGCGGCTTGATCTCCTTGAAGCCTGGAAGCGGCACGGCCGCGGGACGATTTACCAGGGTAATGGTGTCGCCGACGCGCGCGTGCTGGAGCTCCCTCACTCCGGCCGTGACGAATCCCACCTCTCCAGCCGAAAGCTGCTCGCGGCCTTGCGACTTGGGAGTGAACACGCCGACGTGCTCGCACAGATGGACCGCCTGCGTGGACATGAGCAGCAGCTTGTCCTTCGGCCGGATGATTCCGTCCACCAGCCGCACCAGCATGATCACGCCGACGTAATTGTCGAACCACGAATCGATGATCAATGCCTTCAGCGGTGCATCGGGATCTCCCTTGGGGGGCGGAATGCGATGGATCACGGCCTCCAGGATGTCATCCACGCCCTCTCCGGTCTTGGCGCTCGCGCGCACCGCGTCTTTCGCCTCGATGCCGATGACGTCTTCGATCTCCTGGATTGCGCGCTCCGGGTTGGCCGAGGGCAGGTCGATCTTGTTGAGCACGGGGACGACCTCCACTCCTTGCTCGATCGCCGTGTAGCAGTTGGCCACCGTCTGCGCCTCGACACCCTGGCTCGCGTCCACGACGAGCAAGGCGCCCTCGCATGCCGCGAGCGAGCGCGATACCTCGTAGGAAAAATCGACGTGGCCCGGGGTATCGATGAGATTGAGGTTGTAGGTCCGTCCGTCGCGCGCCGTGTAGTTCAACGCGGCCGTTTGCGCCTTGATGGTGATGCCGCGCTCGCGCTCCAGATCCATCGTGTCGAGCACCTGCTCGGACATCTCGCGTTCCGGCAGTCCGCCGCAACGCTGGATGAAGCGGTCCGCGAGCGTCGACTTGCCGTGGTCGATGTGGGCGATGATCGAAAAGTTGCGGATGTGCTGCATCGGCCTACAAAAAAGGGTGCCGTTCAGCACCCTTCTTTCCCGGTTCCAAGACTTTGAATTTTAGCGTATTTAAGCGATACGTGCAGCGTCAGGGTGGTGTTTCGCTCCAGCTGCCCGAGGAGCTTGTTGAACTGCTCCGTGGATTTCACTTCAGTGGTCTGGCCTTTGCTGGTCACGGCCGTGATCACGTCGCCCGCCCGCACGTCTGCGCGGCGATTGTTGCGGACCTCTTCGACGAACACGCCCCCTCCGAGCTTCAGGTCGCGCTTTTGCTCCGCGGTAAGATCGACGACCGCGAAACCGAGGCGATTGGCTGCCTGCTCCGGCGGCTTTCCGCGGCGCTCGCTGCGGCTTGCGACTCGATCCTCGGGCAATTCGCCGACGGTGACGGTGATCTCCCGGCTCACGCCCTTGCGCCACACTTCCAGGGTCGCTTTGTTCCCGGGCTTGGTGCTGCCGACGATGCGCGGCAACTCGCTCGAGTTCGATACCGACTTGCCGTCGAACTTGAGGATGATGTCTCCGGTCTCCACCCCGGCTTTTTCGGCGGGGCCGCCCTTCTCGACCTGATTGACGAGCGCGCCCGCCGGTCTGGAAAGCCCGAAGGACTCGGCGAGCTCCTTGGAAACCTCCTGGATAACGACGCCGATCCGCCCGCGGGCCACGCGCCCGAACTGGCGCAGCTGGCTCTGCACCTCCATCGCGACGTCGATGGGGATGGCGAATGACAGCCCCATGAAACCGCCAGTACGGCTGTAGATTTGCGAATTGATTCCCACGACTTCGCCGCGCATGTTGAACAACGGTCCGCCGGAGTTCCCCGGGTTGATCGCGACGTCGGTCTGAATGAAGGGAACGAAGTTCTCCTGCGGCAGGCTGCGGCCTTTGGCGCTAACAATGCCCGCGGTGACGGTGCTGTCGAAACCGAACGGCGAGCCGATTGCGACGACCCATTCGCCGACCTTGAGCCGGTTCGGATCGCCCATCCGTACGGCGGGCAGCCCGGTTGCATCGATCTTGATCAGCGCGAGATCGGTGCGTCTGTCCGCGCCGATCGCGCGAGCCTTGAATTCGCGTTTGTCGTTCAGGCGGACGGTGATCTCATCCGCGGAGTCGACGACGTGCGCGTTGGTGAGAACGTAGCCGTCGGTACTGATGATGAAGCCCGAGCCGAGCGAACGGCTCTCGAAATCGCGCGGGCCCTGCCCGCCGGGACCCGGCGGGCGCGGGATGAAGCGCCGGAAGAAATCGTAGAGCGGATCGTCTTCCTCGAGGTTCGGAATTTGCGGCGAAGCACGGCGCTCGCGTACCTGTGTGGTGCTGATATTGACGACGGTGGGGCCTTGCCTCTCGGCGAGCTCGGTGAAATCGGGCAGCTCGCGACCCTGCGCGACCAGCACGGAGGGCAAGCCGAGCAGCAGACAGATAAACAGTACTCTCGCCATCAAAATGGTCCTCGGAATCGAACCGGCAGAAAACCGCGATGCAACCCCGGTACCGGGGAGCCGGACCGATTCAACTATGGACTTACCGGGGTTTTACTTGCGGTATTCCACCGCATCGGCGATGTATTTTACGCTCTCTGCAGGCGCTTCGCCGACCACCGTAACCCAGTAGCTGCCCACCGGACGCATATAGACGTTGACCGGCCCCTGCCGCACCAGGCCCGGCTGCGGCGCCGGCTGCTTGCTCGCCGCGGGCTCGATGAATACCGAGATCGCTGCAAGCCCGTCGGACAGCACGATATGGCCGACACCGCCGATGCCTCCCATGGTGCGAATCAGCTCGGCCACGGTGCGAAATCCCGCAGGCTTGGAACGGATCGTCCATCCGGCTTCCGCCAGGTTGGCGCGGGTAGCGCCCGAATCCTCGACGCGCCAGTCCCGGCTTTCGCGGAAATAGCGCGCCTTCAGCTGATCGCGACCGATGTGGCCGCCGATCTTGAGCTGCGTGAATGCGAACTGCTCCACCATCTGGTTCTTCTCATCGAAGGTCTTCGCCTTGAGCAGCATGCCGGTATTCAGATCCGCCCAAAGCCGGTGACCGTATCGCATCCGGTCTTTCGGCTCCAGCGCGAGGACCTGGCAACTGTAGCCCCCGACGCGCTCGATCTCGCCCTTCCTGATGGTGTAGTTCTCAGACACGTCCTTGAGCTGCTCTGAAAGGATCGCGGGAAACGGCCGGCGGCCGGGCTGCTTGTCGATCTTTACCGTCAGGCTCCCGGGCAGGTAGCACACGACCTCGTCGCCGGTACGGATTATCTCGCGCGGCTCTCCGTCCAGGGTCTCCAGCCGCTCGCGCGGTACCGAGGACTCGACGACGTGAGTAATGCGCGAGGTTTCGACCTGCTGACCCTGCTGGTATACGAACGTGCCGGAATAGCTGAGTTTTTCCGTGGCGGCGTAGATGCGCTGAAGCCATTGCAGCGCGGAGGGTTCGGTCTGGGCTATCGCCGCGGATACCGGAAGCAGGAACAGCGGGATCCTCATCCCCTGCCACACACGCGACGCGAAGGGCGGCGTCATTTCCTAGCGACCCCACCCTCGTCAGCCGCGCCGCGCACGTAGGTCGCAATCCCTTGCATGGCGCTCCTGTGGGAATAAGGCTGATGGGCGAGCAGGTAGTTCTCGACTTCGGGGAGCGGCACGCTGGAGACCAAGGTTACCTGGGCTGCGGCCGTGTCCGAGGCCGGACCTCCGGCCAGTTGCGGCTCGGCACGCCAGCCGGGGGAAGCCGTCCACACGACGAAGGCCACCGCGGCGACGCTCGCAGCGGCGCTCATGGCGTACCAGCCAAGGCGCCTGGCGGGGCTCTTTTCCGGCCGCGGGGCGAGCACTGTGGGCTCCTCGCGAAGTCGAGCGACTACGCGATCGGCGATCCCCGGGCTGGTCTGGCCCCTGAGCGCATCGCCAATCAGGTGGTAGGTATCCCATGCGCTGCGCAATTCCGGGTCCGCTCGGAGCCGCCCGAGGTGCGCGTGAAGACTGTCGCCTTGAAGCTCGCCGTCAATCAGCGCCGATAGTTTTTCCTTCATGGTCACCACCTTTGGTTCTTGCGCGTGTCGAGCAGGGGTCGCAGCTTTTCGGCGATTGCCTCGCGCGCACGGAATATTCTCGAACGAACGGTGCCGATCGGGCAATTCATGATGGTTGCAATATCCTCGTAACTCAAGCCTTCGATCTCGCGCAGCGTGATGGCGTTGCGCAGCTCTTCGGGCAGTTGCATCAAGGTGTCGTTGACGTTGTTCGCGATCTCCCTGGACATCAGCATGCTCTCGGGCGTGTTGATGTCGCGCAATTGCTCGCCGCCCTCGAATCCCTCTGCGTCCTCGGAATCGAACTCGGTCGTGGTCGGGACGCGCCGCCCCAGCGCGACCAGGTAGTTCTTCGCCGTGTTGATGCCGATCCGGTATAACCACGTATAAAACGCGCTGTCGCCTCGGAACGAGGGCAGCGCGCGGTAGGCCTTGATGAACGTCTCCTGCGCGACATCTTCGACCTCTGTCGAGTCCCGGATGAACCGGGACAGCAACCGCACCAGCTTTCGCTGGTATTTCGACACCAGCAGCTCAAAGGCATGCTTGTCGCCTCGCTGGGCCTGCTCGACCAGCTGCTGGTCGAGCTCCCGCTCATCCATCCGCCGCCGTCCCTGACGAAGCGGTGTTGCGCTTCTGTTCGAAGTTGTCCACGGGCGGCGGCCAGTATACAGCAGTGCGTACGCAGACCCGGGGACCCTGCAGCTACAGACCCGTCCCTTGACGAATAGTTCAGCCCCCAGCGGGGTTATTCCGTGCTGCCCCGAGTCGGGCTCCCGCGGGATCCGGCATCACGGCGCCAACGCAGCCAGACTCGAAGGCGCCGAAAGTCCTCGGGCAGGGCCGAATCGCCCATGAGCACCAGCCATTTGTGGCCGCGCCCCGTCTGATCGAGCCCCAGGACTACCAATGCCGCCGAAACAAAATGGTCGCTGCGAAGCCTGCCTTCATGCCACCCGCCGTTGCGGTCCCGCCAGGAAGCGCGCCCGTCCTCTCGCAACTCCAGCGACACCGCCGCCCGGCGGGACCGGTGCAGGACTTCGGAAAGGCAGCCGGTGGCCGAGAGCAGGATGCCGAAACCGACCAGAACCTGAGGCCAACCGGCCAAGCTCACCCAGGTAGCCGCGAGCGCGAGAGCATGGGCAGCGAGAAGCAAGCCCGCAAGCTTGAGCGAGGGCTTGAGGTCGAGCTGCAGGGTGGACGCAGCCGACATGAGTGCTCGTCTTCACCCTTTCGGGATCAAATGCGTTTGAAAATCAGTGTTCCGTTGGTGCCTCCGAACCCAAAAGAGTTCGACAGGGCGGAGCGCAGCGGCATGCGCCGGGCCGCGTTGGGCACGTAATCGAGATCGCAAGCCGGGTCTTGGTTGAACAGGTTTGCGGTCGGGGGCGCGACCTGATCGCGAATCGCCAGCACCGAGAAAATCGCCTCCACTCCTCCGGCCGCACCGAGCAGGTGCCCAGTCATGGATTTCGTCGAGCTGACGGCGAGCTTCCTTGCATGATCGCCGAAGCAGCGTTTGAGCGCTACGGTCTCGGCGAGGTCGCCTAGAGGTGTCGAGGTTCCGTGGGCGTTGATGTAGTCGATGTCCTCGCGATTGAGTCTGGCGTTGTGCAAGGCGCTCTGCATACAGCGAGCCGCCCCCTCCCCGTCCTCCCGAGGCGCGGTCATGTGGTAGGCGTCACCGCTCATCCCGTAACCGGCGAGCTCGGCGTAGATTTTGGCGCCGCGCCGCTTCGCGTGCTCGAATTCCTCGAGCACCACCACTCCCGCTCCTTCTCCCAGAACGAATCCGTCGCGGTCCCTGTCCCAGGGACGGCTCGCAGTGGCGGGATCGTCGTTGCGCGTCGACAGCGCGCGCGCCGCGGCGAAGCCGCCCACGGTGAGCAGCGTGATGGTCGCCTCCGCGCCGCCGGCGACCATCGCATCGCAGTCGCCGTACTCGATAAGACGTCCGGATTCGCCGATGCAGTGCGCGGAGGTCGTGCAAGCCGTCACCATCGCCAGATTCGGCCCTTTGAGTCCATGCATGATCGACAGATTTCCCGAGATCATGTTGATGATCACGCTGGGAATGAAGAACGGCGAAATCTTGCGCGGGCCACCTTTCAGCACGTCGTTGTGCGTCTCTTCGATCATCGGCAGGCCGCCGATTCCCGAGCCGATATTGACGCCGATGCGAGGGGCATTCGTCTCGGTGACCTCGACGCCGGAGTCTTTCAGCGCCTGAACC
>WNFC01018902.1_pt1 | contig 13722 bp, 19 predicted proteins | sample 5400541 | NCBI WGS metagenome assembly WNFC01 (sample SAMN13153342, study PRJNA577476) | soil metagenome | isolation source: 120 cm saprolite under Douglas fir tree site 2 hole 2 replicate 1 | place: USA:California | collected 2015-04-18
TGGGAGTACTTTAACCCTTATTTTGTAGATGACTTCGAACATATGTTGGTACGCTCCAAAAGGGCTGGGGTCGTGTCCATGATCATTACCGGTGGGAGTCTCAGTGAGTCAAAGCTAGCATTGGATCTTGCCAAGGAGCACAGTACGTGCTGGGGCCTTCTTTCTCGAAGAAAAGAAAGCTTTGAAAGCTTTCGACCTTTACTTAGATCTATACGCGACTATTGGTTGTCACCCAACGAGATCAACAGAATTTGAGAAAGATCCCAATGGCTACTTCCAAGCCTTAGACGAACTCGTTGAAGCAAACCTGAGCGGCCCTGGACGAGTCGTGGCGATAGGGGAATGCGGTCTGGATTATGACAGAACCCATTTCGCCTCAGTCGCTATTCAACAAAAGTACTTTCGTGGGTGTGACCAATGTATGCATCTTACTCCTATTGATGGTACATTTATAGGCTCTCAGCTGGCCTTGGCGAAGAAATACCACCTCCCATTATTTTTGCATTCCCGTGCTGCCCACGATGATTTTGTACAGATCTTGCGCGAGGAGGGGTTTGGTGAAGATGGTGGGCGAGCTGTCGGTGGTCGAGGTGGTGTCGTGCACAGTTTCACAGGATCAGCTCAGGACGCAGTCGACTATGTACGTGCTCGAGATCTGCCCCTCTGAGTTCAAGTCCGATGTCACTGAGGGGTGATATGCCCAGATCAAGATGGGACTTCATGTCAGGTTCGTTCTCCAGTGAATGAATATCCTCTATCTCACTAAGATACCTGGGTATCTACTAAAGTATCAATGGCTGCTCTCTGAAAACCGAAGAAAATTTGGCGGCAGTCAAGGCGATAGATCTCCAGCGAATCATGTTTGAGACAGGCACGTCTCTAGTTGCGCAATACCATACTCACCCCACTCATATACGGCATGAAAGATGCTCCATGGTGTTCCATGACCTCAACACATGCGTCACGGAAACATATTGATGGCCTCCCAGCTGGTTTGCGTGAATTGTTTCTTCCAGCGCCAGTACGGGTTGAAGCGTTTGTCCCCGGACGGCCCGTGAAAGGTAGAAACGAACCCAGTGCAATCGGAGGAGTGGCTTGGGTTGCACATGAGGTCAGGGAGGGAATGGGGTTTGAAGAGTTTGTAGAACAGGGATGGAGGAACACGGTCGAACTATTTGGGCTGAGGGAGCTTGTCACGTAGAGTAGTAAGCGCGAGCGCTAACGTTAGATGGCTTTACGGGATTGATTATAACCAATCAGTTGCTCTCGAACTCATTTGTGATCGTGCCAGTCGCGACTAATGGCAGAGCAGTACTACATTTTGCAAGTTGGACTCTCCATAGTCATAATGATCTGGTATGTCACCATTTGGTCTGTGGGACTGCTCGGCTGCTGGACCGCGTGAGTGGATAGTTATTGGCTCTTGGTGTGGGCCTGACGTGACGTGTCGACAGTCGGAAACGGTATCGAAGCCGTCCAAGCCCCCCACTCCCATCCGCCCTCCCGTCTTCTGTCCCCGGTGTATCCATTTTACGGCCTTTGAAAGGCCTAGACACTAATATCTTCGAGAATCTCGAGTCTTCATTTAAGCAAGATTATCCAAATTTCGAGATTTTGTTCTCGGTAGCAGACGAGGATGACGAGGCGTTGACCGTTGTACGTGACTTGATCTCAAAGTACCCTGATGTCAACGCGAGGGTAATAATAGGTGTGCTATTACCCGTGGCTGTACGAAAAGTTGATTGTGATAAGTGCAATTTAGGTGACGAAGAAGTTGGTGTCAACCCCAAAGTCAACAATCTAATGCGTCCATATGACGAGGCCGCTCACGACATCCTCTGGGTACTCGACTCTAATGTCGCCGTCGTCCCTGGGACATTAACCAGGGCAGTTTGCATATTAAATGGGCCTTCCACTTCCCTCCTCAATCCTCCTCGGCGACGCATCGCTCTTGTTCATCATGTTCCGTTCGCGATTTCGGGCCAAGTATCTTTCGGAGCCCAAGTCGAAGAAGTCTTCTTGAATACAAATCACGCAAAGATGTATATTGCGATCAACGCGGTTGCTGTGGATTCTTGCGTCATGGGCAAGTCAAATCTCTTTCGACGCTCCGACCTTGAACGCCTCAATGGCACCCTCGTCCCGCCGCAACAAGACAATGGCAACAGTAGACAAGGTCGAGGGCTTGCGGCCTTCGGGCGCTTCATTGCGGAGGACAACATGATTGGACTTGCTTTGTGGCACGAACTAGGCCTACGGCATGACCTTTCTTGCGATATTGCGTACAATGCTCTGGGAAACATGGGCCTTTCTGATTATGTCCAGCGCCGCATCCGGTGGATACGTATCAGGAAACATATGTCCCTTCCCGCTACATTATTGGAGCCCTTTACTGAGTCGGTGGTACTCAGTGCCATAACAGCAACAAGTGTACGATCCTTGACGGGGATCCCAATCCGGCTGTTCCTTTCAGCACACTTTTTCCTGTGGGTATTGGTAGACTTGGACGTTTATTGGTCGCTTGCTGGGCATCCACTTCCGAGGGCAAAGTGGCGGGGGTTTTTAGTAGCGTGGGTGGCGCGAGAACTGCTCGCATTCCCTATATGGCTTCTTGCCATCGTCGGGGATGAAGTAGAGTGGAGGGGGAAGAGATACAAGGTACTGAGGAATGGGGAGGGCGAAAGGGTCGCTAGGCATCCAGGCGTGTTGTTATAGAAATCGTAGAGTTATCGCGGGCCGCTGTAGCCGGACTCAGCTTGGCATACACCACTTTCCCTCTCCTATACTCGATTTAAATGGCGGAGAGTGATTCTGCTCGGGGAAGAATCATATCCTCCGTATTCACCAAACGAAATACAGGTGGGGCTTCCCAGGAGACATACATTTCCCACGTCAAGGTCTGGGAGGACGCTGGTCCAGAAGCGGATCTCAAGCCGAGGTTCATTTTGCTGGCCCGTACGCACCAACCGTTGCTTTGTGTAAATGGTACGACTACAGTCTACCTCAGGAAATGCCAAAGGCGATGGCTTTATCCATAAAGCCAAGGAGAATTCTAATGGCACGTTCTCGGTTGGAAAGACGTGGAAGCTGAGCGAGCTGCGAGCTGTTGAGGTGGTTAGCGTGAGTTACGTTCATTTCATCGTCTTGCTGCGTGCTGATTCCAATGCAGTCCTCGACATTCAATATTACCCTAGCGAGGACGTACAGGTGGCAGACCGAGGAATCGAATGAGCAGTTAGAGTTTCTCCATGCACTGGTTGACCTCTTTCGGTCCGTTTCCGGTGGCTCGCTGCAGGTCATTGGGCTCCCAGAACCCGGAGGTGAGATCAATCTTCATTTTCATGACTAAGGAGTCGACTCGTCACTCTCAGCGGCAAGATCCGTTCTTGAAGATCGCCCTTCTCGGGACTCACGCACACCTACGCCTCCCATTACTGCTCCGCGCGCACCACTTTTCGATACGCCTGCGGAAGTCAAACTTTCCCCTCGACCTCGTCAGCCCCTGCAATCTCCCCCTTCAATTGTTCGGCCCGGTGGCATGCGACCAAGCCCTACACCAAGGCCGTTGGAGACTTCTGATATGCCATTGACCCAACTACAATTCACGTCTCGTCTTTCAGTCACTACTGCTTTATCTGAAATGCAAAATTCTACGGACCACGACAGTCCGTCCGCTTCGCAGCCATCACTCGATGTACCGTCATCAGGTACTTCGATTAATCGATCTCCAAGTGCGGTGTTTGCGCCCTCTGATTTTCGCCGTTCTCCATCCCCTGCGTCATCATTACACTCGAAGACCAAAGGCAAATACCGACCTCACGTCCCCAGCGTACCTCCAGAACAGACGCAACTACGTAGAGATCAGAACGCTCGTATCTCGTTTTTCGACCCTACGAACCAGTCTGCGCTCGACCGCCTAATATTTCGCGGCTCTGGGACGTCCGAAACTGACGGCGAGGAGGAGAGCACGCAAGACATTATGGCCAATGTCGAAGAAATGTTGGAAGGCTACGAGTGGGCCAGTGATGATATCTTAGGCCGAAAGCGGAGCGGAGGAGCCGTCGACCAGATAGCGGCCCGGTTGCTCGACGAGCTTATGGCATTGGAAAAGGTATTTGATTCCATCGTTGTTGGTGATAGTAACTGAAGATGGCTTCCTACAGGCGAACATCCACTCCTTCATCGAGACAGACGATCGCGTCACATTAGTCCTGAAGTTCCTCGATGAAGCTATCCTCGAATTGGACAATATGGATGGTCTCGTATCGTCTTACAAGATTCATCTAAATGCAAGTTGACGGCTCGTGTTTCCCGGCGCTAAGTGTAATCTGACCCCGCCTAGGCTGTCAATGAGGATATATCATTTATCCAGTCGCAAAACCGAGGCCTTCAAGTACAGACTCAGAATCAACGTTCATTGCTCAGTGAACTTGAACAACTCTTGGTGTGTCTACTCGTGCTTTTACTCATTACAATTGAACATTCGGCTCGCAGAGGACTGTACAAGTTGGACGAGGGGCAATGATGACCTTGACACAAGGCTCATTACGTGATGCGGAGGGTATACGGGCGTTAGAAGAGGCTGCAACGGAGTTGTATAAAGCACTGCAGGCGGGCCGAGATCGAGGTGAGTTTGGAGGCCCTGTGCCGTATCCAGTAGTAATAACTTTTCAGACATGGCTGCTACCATGGAGCGTCTGGAGGAGTACCGGACACACAACGCTCAGTTTTGCAAACGTCTATACGAGTACTCGTGCATTATGTTCACGGCTCAGGTGCACCCCAATTTGGTCGCATGCTCAATTTGTCGTAAAGTCTAAGGGTCTTCCTACAGTCATCGTTGCTTTTAGGCGATTCGAAAGGACTGTCGAAGCCCGGCGCTCGCGGCAGAGCAGAAATCAAGAGTCACAAGGACCTAGAGAGCCATCTAGATCGCTACAGTGGACTCATCCTATATATGAAGGAGATGGATGAAGTAGCCTACGGAAAGTTGTGCGCTGTGAGGGCCTTGTGATACTCCGCTTCACTCGGTAGCGAACTCATCATCGGTTCCCAAGGCTTACTTCTCGGCGGCAAGTCAGCTACACAGCACCCAGATCACATCTCTTCTTTCCCTCTATAGTGGTTTCATTAAAAAAGTACAAGATGACGACCCAGACGACAGTCCGTGATCTAGCATCATATTCTGCGTGTACTTACCTGCTACTAGGCTTTTCATTCTCACCGACTGGCACCACCCGGACACCTGGAGCTTTGCGACGCGCTGGTACCTTGGTCCGTTCACCGATGGATGGCCGAAGGGACAAGGAAAAAGTACCTGAAGGTGACATGACTGCACAGGAGGTACAGTCACTCTATTGCTTGCACGGCGCGGCTTTTTCTTATCAGGATTAGGTCCTTGGCAAGGCCCTGGAGCAAATCTCTCGTCAGATATATCGCGAAGAAGAGTTCATCGCCGATTTCTTGCAGATCAATGAAGCCAGGCTCACGTTCGCGGATTACATGGGATTGGACAACTATTTCCGACGGCAGGCCGCACGGACTTCCGGATTGAGTGCGCAAACGACTAAATTAGTGCGCGGCGCCATGGACCTTATTTTTGGCTTCCTTCCCCTTGAAATGAAGTCGTGGATCGACAACGCATTAACCAAAGATAGCATGTACGCTTCTATTGCTTCACCTTGCATCGCTCAACCGATCTCTGGTACTCTAGACAGATCATTGGCATCCTGACTACTCTCGAACGATTCTTGGCTGATGCTGATGAACGAGGAAAAGCGTTTCTTATAAACTTCCTGGACAAACAGCATACACGACTGAAAGGTCTTTTCGAACGACACGTTGTACGTCATGCTTTTCGTCTTCACTAGTGGACATGATGATTGAATTCGTCTATGTAGGCTGAACAAATCAAGTCTATAGAGCAAACGAGGTTAACTAGCAAGAAACGCAACGGAGTGGTTCACTTCATTAAATACTTCCCAGTCTACGTTGGACGTGTAGAGAGCCAGCTTATCGGCGCGGATGCACTCGAAATTCGACAAAGTGTGGACGGCGCATACGGCAGAATTGTGCAAAGTATGTTCGACTCCCTGAAACACATGGCCAAGATGAACGGTGAGGATGAGGACAAAGAGCAACTGAATTATCATGTCATCCTTATTGGTAAGTTAAAATTTCCTTCTTAAGGTCGAGGCATTGATGAGACGCGATGTTACAGAGAACATGCACTATTTTGTGGCTGAAATCCGGCAGCAAGAGATCGGCTCTGTCAACGTATTCTCTACTCAAGCGGATGCTGTATATGAGGAGAACCTCAATGCCTATGTTAAAATGGTCCTGAGACGCCCGTTCTCAAAGATTATTGTCAGTCTCTGTGTTTCCAGCAGCCGAGGAGTCATATCAGTGTTCTCACCATTTTCAGGATTACTTTGACGGTGTTGAGCAACTGTTGAAGACAACAGCACCTTCGGAGGTTTCCAGCAACAGTAGTTATAGCCGTTCCGCTTTGAAAAAGGTTGTCAAGGAATATGATACCAAGGATGTTCGGAAACACGTGGAAGCGTTGTTCAAGCGAGTTGAAAAACACTTCACAGACGCTTCCGAAGTCACCACCGGAGAAAGTAAAGGAATCACCTCTGGCACGGTGTTGGTAGGCGTGTGGAAGGCTTGTGAGGAGGAGCTGCTGCGGATCACGGAGATATTTTCCAAGCGCATAGCGCAATGTTACGCCAACGCTGGAGTGTCGCTCGAGTATTCCGTTGGAGACGTGGAGGCAGCATTCAGGCGCAACCGCGTTGGCTCATAGCGTCGTGAAGTCAGACGCAGCTGTACTGTATGTACTGTGCTTTTTTTTTTGTTCTGCGATTCCCCCAAGTTCTCATGCCGTTGCTAGGGTTATCGGTGCATCGACGCTTCGGCGTCACTGTGACCACTCCAGGGTGATGCGAACGACTATCGTGCTGTCGCGACGCGACGCACTCTGAACTAACATGGCCGAGATATCTATCTATCTGCCACACTCGCGCTGAGTTTTCGGTATCTCCATTCATGTAAATGTCATATACACATCCAGGCGGGATAAAAACCGAACTGCTCATTGTGTCATGAGACCCACCCCCCCCCCAAAGAAATTAGAGCGGTTTAAAACGTCGGAGTTTGTCACGGAACGCAATTTCCTAGGAGCAGCTCAACTGTGTCATGCGAGTCGAGATGCACTCTTACTGCGCATCAGCCCCGTCGAGGCCAAATAAAAGACTTCTGACCCGAATTCAAAGACGGATTTTGATGTGGGGTTGACGTTGATTTCCATAGAACAACGTGTCAGACAATCACGACAAATCAGTCGCATCGCATCAAGACAGCCCCGGGAATATCGCATGGTCGTGTCAAAGAATACGAACTCCGCCATCGTTGGGGACCGTGACACATACGATGGGACACAAGTGCGAGAAAGACGACGCTTGACTATTTTCAAAAATACTCGCGGCGAGCTTTGAGCCAGTAACAGGGCAGTAGGATTGTAAGATTGTATTTTAAAAACAAAATAGTTCAGGAGTCTGTGTATCACGAGAGCTGTTTTCCCACCCGGTCTCAGTTGTTGGTGGACTCGCCGACATCGTAGCCTACGGTGTTCGAGGCCCCGATAGGGGCGGCGGGGGATGGCGCTCGCATCTCCGACACGCGCGTATCAGAGGTGAGCCTCGAAAGCGCCGGTTTTTGTCCGCCATCTAGCGCTGGGGGGGGGGGCACGCCGGGGAATGCTTCAGCGTCACGGGGGTCTTGCTGAGCAGGCTGTAGAGGATGTCCCAGAGCGCGACGAGGCGCGATTGGACGAATCGGAGGGTTTCGTCGCGCGCCGAGGCGATGCTCGCGTCGATGTCGGACTCGTTTTGGACGAGGTAAGGTTCCACGTAGGCTTTGTAGACGTAGGTTGAGCCCTGCAGCGTGGTTATGAGCGCGCGAGACGAGACTTTGGGTCAGCAAGTAGATTTCAATTTTATTTTTTTTGGCACGTGCCTCGAATTGCGGGAGGGAGAGGTAAAGCAAGAGAAGAGTTTTGATTTCCCAATAGAACGGAAACCTGAAAAATGGGGTCGGTCAGGTGGGCAAGGCATGTTGTACAACTCGGCAGCGATGCGATGCGATGCTTGAATTGGACAACTCACCAGCTCAGAAGCCACTCGGCCATGTACTCGAAAGCGACGACGGCGCCGATTACTATCCAGTAGCTAACCCATTTCTCTATTTCCTGCTCGCACAGAGGGCGCTTCTTGAGCGCCTTGAAGGTCGAATAGGACGGCAGAAGGAAGGTAAACCACTCGCTGAGGATGGCTGGTCAGTAATGAATATGATCGAGGTTGGCGAAAATATGAAAATGTGATTCTCACGCAAGGAGACGAAAGACGAGAAACACAAGCATGATTTCAAATGCGTTCTATCCATCTCCCACTCAGACATGATACAGTGAGAAGCTGTTAACGCTTACCGGTATGATAACAGCGACTGGGTGTCGCACTCCTGTCGCCTAGCTAGGCCTGCCGTGCCACAGTGTGCTGATGTATTGTGATCACATAATCCATAACACGTTATCAGGTCGACGTGACGTCACTCCATGGCATCGAGACTCTGGATTCTCGTGAATTTGAATTGGATGTGGTCGTGCGTGGCTTAGACTGTACCTCCGCCGTGGGATGAAGGTAACTATGGGTATAATTCACAAGGATGGGGGATGGGGGAGTCGGTCAGGTGGTCATTACAAAACTTAATTCACGAGGAAGGAAGGAGAGAGAGATAAGCAGACGCCCTCTGACAGCTCCCTCGATTTTCTGGATCACCGCCGCTCTTGGCAGCCTATATCGGCATTAAGAAGCAACCCGGTGGAGCGGCCTTATATGGCGGCATCCCCGACTGTCGCTCTGCCGCAGCCGCAGACACGGATCGCTTCGGCGCGAAAATAGACGCAAAGCAGATTGATTCCATGGCGGGAGCATATTTACGCGCTTTACCTTCCGTCACAGTTCAAGGCATGTGCGATGATGTAGTGGTGGGTGTTTGCAAAGTGCATTGGCCGTTCAGCACGTGTGTGTGCGTTTCGTGCGTGATTCACGACTGTATGCGTTATGGCGGGCTTCGGATGTGGTAATGCTCTAGGCAAGTGAGAATGGGGAAATGCCCGGTTAGAAGGTTAGTATTTGATCTCATGGGAAAGTGCCGGGGGGTGCCGTGGGCCGATGCGAGAATTGAAGGAAGAGATGTGTGTTGGAGAAAGGGCAACCAATGAGGTATAGACACGGGTGAAAAGGTGAGAGTGAGAGCTGGAAGGAGCTCGAGACGCAGGATGGCGTGATGGTTGGGGAGAGGGAGGGGGACGGGCGCGGTCTCGGTCCATGATGCATGATGCATGATAGATAGAGGTAGCGCTGAGGGCCCCCAGTCGAGTAATCATCGTCGTTTTCGTTAACGATAATAGCACACCCACCTAAGAGCAGGCAATCCCGGTCCTTACCCTTAACCTCACCCTCCCATTCCATTCTACCCCGTCCCGGATTCCGTCCCTCTTTAACTGTCATGAATCTCGTCAACGGCGCTGGTCCGCCCGGTCCTCAGCTCGTCAAGAAGCTGGAAGCCATCGAAGATAGAGGTGGCCCGGGTGGAAAGGATATCAAACCCGTCAAAACTACCTTGAACAGGGTTCCCCGTTCGTCCCAAAGTGCTCTCTCTGCCCTCCTTCCTTCCGCTCACCCCAGCCGCTTTCCTCTCTAGGTGCTTGCGTGAGTTTTTGAGAACGCGCACTCTCCTTGCCGTCGCTCTGACCTCGAGGCCGCCTCCACAGAATGCCTGTAGAAAGCAAAAGATGCGGTGCGAGGGCGCTGAGAACCCTCCTTGCAAACGATGTCGCCAACAGTCCCTCGAATGTCTCTTCGAGAAACCCAATCGCGAAGCCTCTCTGACCGGGGAGGCTGGTTTAGAGTGCGTCCTGTCCCCCTCTCTTTTCTCTCGCGCGTCCTTCATCGTGCTAGGCGGATTCGGAGCTTGGAGACCCACGTCATGGATATACGACAGTCTCAGACTGCCATTCAAAATACCCTCGTCGAAATTGTCAACCACTTGCGTGCGGGATCGACCGGGATGATCCGCTCCCCTTCCGCTTTCCCATCTTCGTACATTCATCCTTCTCCAAATGTCCATGCGGATTCACCCGCATCTATGTCAACGCCTGTCTCTGCGCGTCCGCCACTGGACGCTGGGCATACGATGATGTCCACCCCCCAACCAGGCCCATCAGTGCGTCCCTGATATCTCCGAGTCCGGCCGGTCCGAAACCTTTGACTCCTGAGCAGATGTATCCTAGTCCTTCCATGGCCACCATGCGGACAAACGGGGATGCACTAACACCCCAATTGCCACAAGGAAGTACGGCATATCAATCGATCAATCCTCAATATCACATGCCTCCCGGCGTCCATCCTCCTACGTTGCCACCACTATCTAGCATAGAACCTACAGGTCCTCGGGCTCAACCTGATAACCTTTCTTCGCTAAGACACCAGCACACTGATGGTGGCCATCCGCGTCATTACGATAAGCAACCCAGTGTCCTGAGTGGGCCCGGAGCTGGAAAGAGGCCCTTCCCCATGTCTGCCGCAACGAGCGCCGCCTCATCCGATGACGAGGAAGATGGTGGCGAGCTTCCGGCTTCTGGCCTTGTAGCACCGTGGGAGGTACTGCGTGGGCTGGCTGATGTCGCTATTCAACGGGCCGCCAAGGCAAGTCAATGCAAATCCTCCATATCGTTTATTTCATTACCGTGCCGCTATTGTAGGAGAATGGCGAGGCTAGTGAGCCACAAAGTCGTACGAGGTCGCCTTCTCCCGATCCCAGGTCCCGTAGGCCTTCCAAGAGACGGAGGTTTCATAATATGCTACCTCGCGTTCTCAAGTTCCCCGACGGTAAGCCAATTCCCTCAAAGCACTACGGATCCTTGTTAATCTAGTTGCCCAAGTGGTGTCCAAGGGCATTATATCCGAAGCGGAGGCCACGGATCTATTCAAGATGTACTTTTTATATCTCTGCTTTCGTGACCGTTCTGATGGTTCTGCAGTTTTTTCCACGGTTGTTCCACTTTCCTCCCTGTCTTCGATTCCTCGGTCGATACTTTCGCATCTCTGCACGAACGGTCTCCTTTTGCTGTTGATAGTATATGCATGGTCGCGGCTAGAGTCCGTGATGGTGGCGGTAAGATATCCAGTCGTTATCGGAAGGAACGTTCTTAACTCTATCTTTGTTTCCTCAGGCAAGCCCAGTGACGTGTACACCAAGTGTTTGCAAGAGGTTCAGACCATCTCATGTGCAACTCTGTTCGCACCGGTGTTGCGTGTGGAGGCTGTCCAAGCGATGAGTGCGTAGCTCTTTACAATCTAGTCATGTCCACAGCCAGATCTGACCTAATAGTTCTTGTATCCGGCTGGTCTGACAACGGCTGGTTGAGCGGTGGCCACGCTGTGCGAATGGCTTTAGAGCTTTGTAAGTCTCCCCGAGAATCCATCGCACATCCGTGATTAACTACCGGACGTAGCTCTCCATAAGTGCTGGCCAAAGCTTCTGCGGCGCATAGAAAGCAATAAAGCGTCGGATGGACCCGAAGATAGGGAACTCATGATCGCGTCTCGTACTTGGTTCTGTCTGTACCTTTTCGAGCATCAGTGCGTTCCCCTTCCCGATTTGTTTGCTACCGGCATATAATGCTCTGTTATAGGTTGTCGTACGGCACTGGACGTCCCGCGATTCTGACAGACGACGAGAGCATTTGGCAGTGCCGTCTCCTGCTACGACATCCCTTGGCCATCGAGGATGACATGCGTCTTGTCTCTATGGTAGAGCTGATGGCGATTCGGGAGCGGATCACTAATCATCTGTCACCTTTCTCGCATGGGCCTGTCGACGAGCGGACCTTCGAGATACTGAGAAGCGCTTATGCGGAGTTCAAGCATTGGTACCAGACCTGGGATCAAGCGTTCTCCCAGAAGTATGAGGATGCAGGTACGTCCTTCGCTAGCATGTACCGTTCTCCCAACTCACCCGTTCTGTTCAGCCTTCTACCGACAGAGTCTGCAAATTCAACAATTACATGCAGAACTGTACCACAGCGCTACAGCTCTTAAGGGCATCAACGGTCCCGAGGATGTCCAAAAGATGCCTGCCTCTCAAAGAGAAGTCGCCATCAAGTCGATTCAGATTGCTCGTCTGGGTCTGGATATCACGGTCAAGTCGCATTCATACCGAGAGGGGATGAAATATGGTGGGTTTCCGAGTAGAGCAAGTGTCCTTGGTCTGAGACATGTTATAGCCGTCCACTATACTCATGCCACCGCTACTTTCGCCGCTTCTTTCCTTCTTCGCCTCGGACGGTTATTGTAAGCACTTTCGCGTCGCCTAGTCGTAATATCGGCTGACGTTTCCGCTAGCCCTAACGAATGTAATGTTACCGAAGTCAGGGAGCAGGTAGAAACGCTGGCATCGCTCATGTCAGAAAGTGAGAATATGGTTCCGGGAGGCTTTCTGTTCCAACTAATACATCCATCGTCAGTTCCGGGTAAACGCTACGCGTTGACCTTACAGCTGATGTTAAAGAGGGGCATGAAGCGGAAGTCTGGGTCTACATCCCTCTCTCCAAAACTCCCGCGCGAATCATACCAGCCCAAGGTCGAACGTCCTGCAAGCATGGCCGTCAACCAGGTAGTCAATCCGACACCCATCTCTCCAAGCGTGTACGACCCGTCTCCTGGTGCGATGGTTTCGCCTCAAGGTCTCCCTATGTACTCGACCGCACACCCTGGCTACATCGCCAATGCAGATTACATTTGGCGTGGGTTTGAGGCTACCTCGACAGAGCAACTCCCTGTGTGGCTTTCCGATCAAAGTTTAGGCGGCAACTCGTTCTCCCTCAATGGCATCGATGCATTCTTACTGCCCAATGATTACCTTCCTCCGGCGCCGCAGATTTGGTAGCTTTATGAACTCCTTTGCGATTTATTAGTCTCATTCTAGGTGTTGTCGTTGTATACTGTAGTAGAAGTGCTGTATTCTTGAATATGACCTCTTTTTTGGTGTGCAAGTGCAAGTGACATGATCAATTCTTTACTCTTCACCACCATCATGTCACAAGTTTCCCCCAAAACAATCGCCAACCCCCTCCTTCCCCTCTCCTACTCGGAAGAACATTCGCAGTCGAATGACACGAGCCGCGGCAACAGCGGTGATCAGGAAACATCAGACTCACCCGGAAGCCCTAGACCTAGACCCTCTCGCGGGGTTTTGGATGATCTGCCCAACTTCACATATGACCTCACCGAGCAGTCGAGGGACCCGCTGGATTCCTGGCCTGGGCAAGTAGAAATGAGACCTCGGCGTAGATCCACCCTTCTTTCTTCACTTATTCGTGGAAACCAGCCTCACCGGTCCTTCTTCGGTGACAATGTAAAAGAGGACGATTCTGAACCTACCGCGGCAGAGAAGAGCCAAGCGTCCAAGGCTATGGATAATGCTCGAAAGCTATCAAAGACGGCCGTCTCTACATTCAAAGAAAAAGTCCCGCTCCCCGCCCTCCCCTGGAAGCCGAAGCGTTCACTGACCGAATCTGCGAATAGCCGTGCTCGTGCGCATAACGTCCCTCCCTTTTTTTCGCTCCCCAGCTCACTGTCCTCTCTCTCTTCTTTTTTT
>WNFC01026043.1_pt2 | contig 13720 bp, 13 predicted proteins | sample 5400541 | NCBI WGS metagenome assembly WNFC01 (sample SAMN13153342, study PRJNA577476) | soil metagenome | isolation source: 120 cm saprolite under Douglas fir tree site 2 hole 2 replicate 1 | place: USA:California | collected 2015-04-18
TCGCGGAAGAAGCTAACGCTGCGAAAGAAACTCCGGGACAGCAGGTCATCGCTCCGGTGAGCCATCCTTTGAAGGCCACGGGCGGACTGGTCATTCTGCACGGCAATCTCGCGCCTGAGGGATGCGTGGCCAAGATCAGCGGCCACGAACGTCTCAGTCATCGCGGGCCGGCTCGCGTGTTTGACTCCGAGGAAGCTGCCATGAGTGCGGTCACCACCAAGCGCATCAAGGCCGGCGATGTTGTCGTCATCCGCAATGAGGGTCCGAAAGGCGGGCCTGGAATGCGCGAGATGTTAGGGGTTACTGCGGCGATTGTCGGCGAAGGACTGGGCGAGTGTGTTGCTCTGCTCACCGATGGCCGTTTCAGCGGCGCAACCCGCGGCCTGATGATCGGTCATCTATCGCCCGAAGCCGCGCTGGGTGGTCCGATCGCCGCCCTGCACGAGGGCGATACGATTCACATTGACGTGAATCAGCGGGTGCTCGAAGTTGAACTCAGCGATGCTGCACTGCGTCAGCGATTAGCGGAGTGGAAAACTCCTGAACCGCGCTACGCAAGCGGTGTGTTTGCAAAGTATGCAGCACTCGTATCTTCGGCGTCGCAAGGAGCGATCACACAGGCAAAGTAGTGGCCAGTGGCTAGTGTTCAGCGTTGACGGTTCACAGCGCTCGAACGGAAATCAATTATGACGAATCACTAGCCACACGAAGGCGTTGTGGTGAGCTGGTCCTCCCTATGCCCGGCTTCACTCGTCTGGAATCCCCCGGATAGAGACAGTCACCCCTCCAAGGTACACCCGCGAAAGCCGCCTGCCCGGCTTGGGTGGAAGAATATCGGCGACCTCAAATACGCCTGCGTTCGGCATTTTCGCCACTGTCGAGTACTGTGCCAGAGTATCTTTGTGGAAGCGAAAAAGAATTTGCAATTTACCGGGCACAGCAGTTTCACCGGAATAAGCCGGCGCGAATTCCCACTTTTCCACCCGAGCCTCGAGCCACCGTATAAAGTCATCAGAGGCAAATCCAGCATCTGCAACAGATGGGCGTCCGTCGATTTCGAGCGTCGCCACAACCTCGAACGGTGGAGAGAACGGCGCCTGGCGAAAATCCATGGTACTTGCATCCATAACCACGGGTTGTCGGCGGGCGTCGGCATCTGAGTGCTCAAAGACCGAGCCATCGCCAAATTGAATCTGGACAAAGCTGGCATGCGCGCTGGTCGGACAATCCGCGACAAAAGACGAGCTTGACATCGACCGAGTTTCTTTCGCTCCAGGCATTACAGGTTGATCAAATTGGATCGCTTCTTGCGCTTGGTACCCAGGGGAAGAAGGCGAGGTATCCCTTCTATAGGCCTTGAACTTGAACGCGTGAAACAGCATGTTAAACATATATTGCCCTTGCTGATCTCTTAGCTCTACAACAGCCAGCACGCTGACGACCGGCTTGGAGCTCCTATTTGTGAACAAAAAGTCACCGGAAGAACGAGGAAACTTTGCAATAAAGTGCAGTCTACTCACCTCAGCCATACGTCGATCGACGGGAATATCAAAAGGTATATGGGCGTCACAAGAACGACCGTACCGGAGTTCTGCCTTCGCGAAGCACGACCATGTAAGCGCGACTAGCATCAAGAAAATCGGCTTTTGTATCTCGTTCATCTCTGTTTCCTCAGTCGGTTCCTGGCGTGCACGTTATCTGCTGTGCCTTGCTTGATCTAAATGGCCGATAAAAAGAATTGGCCGCCCTCTAATCACTAGTCACTCACTAGCCACTAATGAGCTGCGATGTCCTTGAGCGCGACTTCTAGCTCCTCCGGCTTGAATCCAAACGGTCCGGGCTTGCTCTTGTAGGCGATTCGCCCTTGCTTATCGATCAAATAAATACGATCGGGCCAGCCGGTGTAGGCTTTCTCGGTTGAGTTGTCGAACCCATCGAGCACAGCGGGAAACTTTATTCCCAATTTGCGAACGCAACTGCCTGCCACAAACTCTCGCTCTTGATAATCTTTCGGACTGGCAAAGACGATCTTTTCCTTTATGTTGCTCTCGCTCTGCCACACGTCGGTCGGATGGGCTTCCAGGATATACACGATGAGAAAGGCGACTTGCGACCCGTACTCGTCGTAAAGTGTGTTGAGGGCAGGAACCTCCCGCCGGAATGGAGGTCAAGTATAGCTGCCGAAGACCAAAACCACGGGCTGCCGCGAGCTTAGAGCTGAGAGCTGGACCTTATCGCTCTTATCCAACTTTAAGAGTGAGAAATCCGGCGCAGGATCGCCTGTCTGCAGTCGTCCCGCCCTGGCATGGGTCCAGAGGGTCTCAAACGGGAGGATTAAATAAGCGGCGTCCGGCATCTTGGACATCACGCGTCCGAAGGTTTCCGGCGGCTGATGCATGGTCCACAAAATGTAGCCGGCAAAAAGTAGATAGGCCACCGCGAGACCGATAAACAGCCTGAGAAGAATCTTTCGTGCGGATGCCCTTAAAGCCATAGTTTGACCGTTAGCATATCACCCGGAAACTGGCCAGCACCGCGCAATTGCGAGTGTCACAGCCGGGTTAAGCGCTACCAGCGGCCAACCAGCTCTGCAACCCCCACATCTAAGGTCCAAGTTTCTAAGCATAGGGGACTCCATGCGATTCTTTTGCACATTCTCCGGGGGATTAGCTGCTTTCTTGTCAATATTGTTGCTTTCGGGTTGCGGGGGAGGAAGTTCCACTTCCACCCCGCCGCCGGCCCCGCCTCCGCCGCCAAATCCAGTTCAGGTCACCGTAGCTCTGTCGGGTTCTGGAAGTGGTACTGTGACGAGCACTCCCGCCGGTATCGACTGCGGCAAAAGTTGCAGTCAGACTTTTTCTGCCGGAACTCAAGTGACATTAAACGCGACTCCGGCTACTGGATTCACTTTCGCCGGATGGAGTGGCGCGTGCACCGGCACCGGTGCTTGCACTCTCCCGACGACGGGCGCTCAATCCGTAACTGCCAGCTTCGGCACCACGGTAGCATCGCTGCAATCCATCAATCACATCATTTTCATGGTTCAGGAAAATCGTGGATTTGATCACTACTTTGGTCATTTGAACGGCTATCGCACTGCTCCACCTTACAATTCTCTTCCAAGGATGACCCTTCCAACGGCGGATTTGATCCTGGCGGCACGCGAGCGATGGGCTATTACGACGCGACCGCGCTGCCCTATTACTATTTTATGGCAACAAATTTCGCTACCTCGGATAAGTGGTTTTCACCGGTCATGACCCGTACCCAACCGAATCGAATGTACCTGATGGCAGGCACATCGGCTGGGCACGTCTATCCGCTGCCTAAAGGGTCACCAGGACTTACCAATAAGACTATTTTTGAGCTTTTGGACGAAAACAAGATTTCCTGGAAGGTGTATGTTTCGGACTCTTTCGGCAACCCCCATCCGCTCGGCGGAACCCTGTTTAGCATGTTCACGTACGCGCAGGGTCCAGGTCTGCAGAACATCGTGCCGGCTTCGCAATTCCTGACTGACGCGGCGAATGGCACCTTGCCGCAAGTGGCGATGATTGAGCCCGGATATGCCAGTGGTACCGATGAACATCCCGCAGCCAATTTCCCCGGCGGGAACATACAGAAAGGGGCTGAGTACGTCTCCTCTCTTATCAATGGCTTGATGAAAAGTCCGTCGTGGAGCGACTCGGTTTTCATACTTACCTGGGATGAAGGTGGCGGTTTCTATGATCATGTTCCGCCCATGACTACGGTGAAGGCGGATATCACTCCGCCTTCCGATCTAGCCGGCCCTCCCAACCCTGACATTTGCTATCAGAATGCGACCGCGCCAACTTGCGATTTCGACTATACGGGATTCAGAGTTCCGATGATCCTGGTCTCGCCATTCGCCAACAAGAATTCTGTCTCCCACGTTCCAAGGGACTACACCTCAATTCTTAAACTCATCGAAAAACGGTTCGGCCTTACCAGCTTGACCCTGCGCGATGCGGCGCAGCCAGATATGGATGAGTTCTTTGACTTTGTGAATGTTCCCTGGAAAACACCCCCCTCGCCGCCAGTTCAACCGAGAACCGGGCTTTGCTATATCGATCACTTGCCCTAGATTGGAGATTGTTCGATAGACAACCACTACGTTACCCAACGAATCTGAAGCTGGGGCCCTGCACCATACTGCTCGCAGAGAGTGGGTAATCCGTGAAAAACATATTCATTCAGCGAAAGCGGGTGCTGCTCGCCAGCTTGAGCCTGGCGATCTGCCTGGGCTGTGCCACGCACAACATTGTTCAGGTTCCGACCGGCCGTATCGAAGTCCAACCCGCCGCCTTCAACCAATACAGCCCTGAGCAGGATATTGAAATTGGGCGCCAAGCCATGGCGGAAGTGAATCGCCAGATGCCGGTGCTTCCCGATTCCAATCCAGTCTCAAAGTATGTGCAGCAACTCGGGCAGCAACTGGCTGCGCATGCGCCGGGCCCAGTTAAATGGCCATTTAGTTTTCATGTCGTAAACATCAAAGAGATCAATGCGTTCGCTCTTCCGGGAGGACCGATATACATACACGTTGGCACCATTCAGGCTGCAGATGACGAAGGTCAGTTGGCCGGTGTGATGGCGCACGAGATCTCGCACGTGGTTTTGCGTCATTCCACGCAGCAAGCCAGCAAAGCCGCATTCGCGCAACTCCCGCTTGCAGTTTTAGGCGCAACCATTGGACAGGGTGCTGCCGGTCAAATCGCACAACTCGGGGCGTCCTTTGGAGTGCAGTCTCTGTTTCTGAAATATTCTCGCGACGCCGAGCGCGAAGCCGATCTGCTAGGTTCGCAAATCATGTACGACGCCGGTTACAACCCCTTTTCCATGGTCGAGTTTTTCACCAAGCTTGAAAAGGAAGGTGGACCCGGTGGGCCGCAATTTCTCAGTGACCACCCGAATCCTGGGAATCGGGTGGAACTGGTTCGGCAGGCGATTAGCAAATATCCCAGGAAAAGCTACCGCAAGAACAGCGCACAATTCGAGCAGATCAAGTCGGCTGTCGCGAAGATGCACCCTCTTACCATGCAGCAGGTGGCTCAGCAGCAAAAGCAGCAGCCACAACAAGGTCAGATTAGCGAAATCAATCCTCAGGACGTAATGCCCAGCGGCCAGTTCCGCACCATGGAACACAGCGCTTTCCAGATTTCCTATCCGGATAACTGGCAAGTATTCGGAGATGCCAACTCGGCCGTCACGATCGCGCCCCAGGCTGGAGTGGCGCAGAATGCCATCGCCTACGGAGTTATTATTAATGGATTGCGACCGCAGTCGGGGCGGGACTCGCTCGATCAGGCCACGCAGGATTTGCTTAGCTCGTTGCAGCAATCGAATCCCGGACTTCGGGTAGCAAGTAACCCCCCGGATATTCAGGTGAACGGAATGCCTGGCAAGTCTGCATACCTTAGTGGAACTTCGCCGCTGCAAGGCCAGCGGGAACGGGATTGGCTTGTGACCTTACAGCGCGGGGATGGTTCAATTTTGTATCTGGTCTTCATCGCGCCAGAACGTGACTTCGGACGACTGGAGCCTACTTTCCAACAAATGCTGCGCAGTCTTAGAATCAAATGAGAAATTGGAGGTCTCTCTCATGGCCGAACGACGAAATCGTGATAATGAAGCGCGTATGGATGAGCTGGGCACCGATCCCGGTCAAGTAGGGTCTGACAGCGCCGGCCAATCAGGCGATGCCCAAGGACTTTCTGACATAGAGGAAGCGAACGAAGAGAGCGTAGAAGAGCTCGCCGACACCGATCAGGCTTTCGAGGCAGATGTGGTACAAGGTGTTGAAGATGCCGGGGACCATCCCGAAAAAGAAGTACGCACCCACCAAGACCCAGACTACCGGCGTGAGGACGACATCCCGCCCGAAAACGCAGCCTAGTGCACCGGTGGCTAGTGGTCAGGCACTAGTCACTACGCCAGAGCCATTGTGGCCGAGCAGCTGAGCCAGTAACACTTCCGGTTTGATGGGCTTTTCCAGGACCTCAAATTCGTGACCCTGGGCCCGGGCTTCGTTCAACAGGTCGGTAGTACTGGTTTGACCGGAGAATAAAATCACCCTGCAGCTTGGAGACTGTTTCCGCATTTCTATCCCAGCCGCAATGCCACTGATACCGGGCATTACTACATCCATGATCACGGCATCCGGGTTGATCCGGGCGAACCAGTTCAAGGCGGCGTGCCCGCCGGAGAAAGCAAACCCGTCGATACCCTCTTCTTTCAAGATCTCGAGGATTGTGTCCGCCACAATGGGCTCGTCGTCAACCACCATCACGGTAAGCTTCTTCATAAGGGTGAACTAAAAAGACGAGCTGGATTTCACGCCGCAACTGATGCGGGTTTGCTTTCGGGCAAGAATACTGAAAATACGGTGCCGCTTTTTCCTGGCCGAACATTGCTACGGACCCGAATGAACCCCTCGTGTTTCTGAACGATACTCCTGGACACCCACAAGCCGAGACCGGTGCCAACATCGCGCTTGGTGGTAAAGAAAGGTTCAAACAACTTGCTTTGTTGTGCGGGAGCGATACCTGAACCGGTATCGGCAACCACCACGCGGACTCCGCGCCGGTTTCCGTTCCCCCAATCGTGGGACTTCGAAACCTTCAAGGTCAGCGTTCCACCCCGAGGCATAGCGTCAATACTGTTCGCAATCAAATTAGAGAAGACTTGCCGGATTTCGCCCGCCAGTGCCTGAATTTCGGTTTCCGATTCCCATATTTTTTCGACTTTTATACTTTGGCCTTCGAGCTTGTGGGTATAAACAGAAAGCACGTTTTCTAAAGTTTTGGCCACATTGATTCGAGAGGGAGACGAAATCTGGCGGTAGAATCCCAGTGTTTGCTTGGAAATATGAGCAACTCGTTCCAACTCCTGTTCCGCGAAGGCGAGATGGGTGCGCCCCTTTTCGTCCAAGGAAGGATTCTTGCGCAGCAGGTACAACAGGTTGGTTACTGCTTCGAGCGGATTGTTGATCTCATGCGCGATGCTGGCTGCCAGGCGGCCGGTCGCGGCCAGCTTCTCGGTTTTACGAAGAGTCTCTTCGGCGGCGTTGCGATCGGTGATATCGCGCGCTATCGTAGAAGCCCCAATCACGTTGCCAGCAAGATCATGAACGGGAGAGACTGACACTGAAATTTCGATTCGCGTACCGTCTTTCCGTGTTCGCGTCGTCTCATGATGCTGAACCTGCTCGCCTCGCCGCAGCTTCGACATGATCATCGGAATATCATTCGGAAGGTAGAGGCGCTCGGCTCCCTTGTTCCAGCTGGTGATAATGCCGTCCAACGTTTTACTCAGGATGGCATCATCGGAAGACTGCACAATCGCCGCCAGCCGGGCCTGGTTCACCTCGGCAGCCCGCTGCGCTTTTGATCTTTGTTGCGCCAGGCTTGCAATCAAAAGACACACCAAAGCAAACAACAGCATCCGGATAATGTCCATCACGGAGAATCCCCAATGGGTGCCAGGATGGATAAAGAAGTAGTCGGCTGCTATCGCTGATAATGCAGTGGCATAAAGTGAAGGCCCAAAACCGCACACTCGAGCATTGAGCGCCACCGCACCAAAGAAGAAGAGGAAAGGCAGGTTCTGCACAGGTGGAAGGAAATTGAGCGTCAACGCGACCAGAACAAAGCCGGTGGCAATCAGATACCGCAGCCACCAGGAGCGTTCAGATATGCGATAGTTAAGGGGAAATTTTAGTGGAACCATTAACGACCGCTCCGAACTGCGATTCTGCGCATCTGCGATTCCTGGAAGATCATTCTGTAAAGCGGCTCAAGCCGCGCAACTTTTCAATGAGTTCATCAGGATGAAGCGGTTTTGCCAGTAACTCGAACGAGTATCCCGCCTCGTGCACCTGTAGCAGCAAATTCGAGACGGCAGCTTGTCCAGAAAAGAGTAAGACTTTGGTATCACGACAGGTGTCGGCCACGAATTTTGCGAGCTCAACTCCGTTTATACCCGGCATAATCACGTCGGTGAGCACAACGTCGGGACAGTCCTTCTGAATCGCGCTCATGGCAGCCGTACCGCTGTATGCCGGCATTGCTTCAAAGCCGCTGTCATTCAGGATTTCCGCCACCGTGTCCGCGATGATTCGTTCATCATCGACCACTAAAATCCTTAGCTTTTCCAAAGGCGCGTGTTTACCAGGCAATCGGCCAGGCAGTGGCTTGCTGCGCGGAGGGTCATCTCCGCCAAACCACAGACTTGGTAAGAAACTCGTACATGTGCTCGCGAGAATGCCAGCCGATGGTGTTTCTTCATCCGGCCACAAGACATAGGCAGAGTGATTCGCCTTCTGAGCTGAATAGAATTGCATGGCTTATCCAGGTAAACGAAGGAACGGACAGTTAGGAAAAGAGTGTTGCAAATCCAGCACAAGTTGGGAAATAGAGTGTTTACTGTAGGTCCCAACAGCTAGGTTTGATCATGGTCGGCCGGTGTCCCAGCGGCTTTTGACTGCGTGATATGAGCCCTCCGCCGGCGCTACAACAAAGGCGCTTCGGCGGGGGAATCCGCTCATACACTTTCGCCCACTCGAATTTGCTCCCATCATGGTTGAGTGGTCAAAGCCGACCCAAAATCGAGTGCGCAGTGGACGTGAATCAGAAGACGATTCCGGACCGACGGCGCTGGGCGCGGCACAATGTGCACACTCCTGCCTTTGCCAGTTTCGATGGCGTCACCGGAGGCATGATCCTTGATCTTAGCGAACAAGGCATGTCCATGCAGACTGCGACTCCGATTGAAGCCCACCATCCGATCCAGCTCCATTTAAATTTGTCGGAGCCGACTGTCAACGTGGAGACGACAGGCTACATTGCCTGGGCCGATGCTCTGGGGCGCGCCGGAGTGCGATTTTCCGAACTGCCTGAGGAGTCGCGCGTCCGGCTGCAGCAGTGGCTGGCTCTCAATGACGCCGCGCCGAGCCGGAAGGCTCCCAAGCTCAGCGTTGGCGAACCCGCGGCGTCCCCACCAAGAGCGAACTTGGGAGGAAACGCGATACGGGAATCTCTAGCCCTCAGTCTGGAGCCGGAAGCGAGCGTGTTTGAGAACAATAATCCGCGGGCCAGCTCGACTACCGCTCAATACGAGTTCAACTCTCTCGGGTCAGATTTGAATGCGTCGCTCCGTCTGATCGGTGAACGCGCACGGTCGCTCACACGCGGTACAGGAGCCGCCATTGCCCTCGCACACCACGGTTCCATGATGTGCCGAGCCAGTGTGGGCTCCAGCGCGCCGGCACTGGGCTCACGATTGGATGTCAACTCCGGTTTTTCGGGGGAGTGCGTGCGCGGCGGCCTGCCACTGCGTTGCGACGATACGGAAAACGATCCCCGCGTGGATATAGACCGATGTCGTCAACTTGCCATTCGATCAATTCTTGCCGCGCCCATCCAATACGAACGGGAAATTATTGGATTGCTTGAAGTTTTTTCCCCCGCACCTTTCGCCTTTGACGAAGGCGATGTGGCCGTGGTCGAGCGCCTGGCGCAAACCGTGGTCCTCACCATGAGCCATTCCTCTGCTTTCACCTCCCGCTGATTGACACGATCTCACTCAGATTTGCCGTTTTATTTGTCAAGCTTGGGAAAAAATCGGCTACTCACATTTGTGAGCTGAGCAACTTCGCGCTGACGGCCCACATCCTCATAGCAGCGGTACTCTGGCTTGGGGGTTTTATCGATGCATCAGCTTGCCCCACCCGCGATTGACGGGAACGGGAACAACAATTCGACCAGGATGGAGGCGAAGATCCCCTCGAGGCGGAGCAAACGGCTGGCAATACGCGAACTGCTCAAGCCGCACATACCATCGCTCCTCCTGGGATTGCTCGCCGTCGCCGGCGAAGGCGCGGCGAATCTGCTCGAACCCTGGCCTTTAAAGATCGTGCTGGACAATGTCTTGCGCTCTCAGCAGAGCCATGCCGCCATCATGCGGCATATCCAAAGGTTCGTTGGTACGGACAAGCTGGCCATGCTGAAATTCGCCTGCTTCGCCGTGGTGGCGATTGCCGCGCTTGACGCGATCTGCACATATGGCGAGAAATACCTCACCACGAGTGTGGGACAGTGGGTCACGTACGATTTGCGCCGAACGCTTTACTCCCATATCCAGAAACTATCGCTTGCCTTCCATGATCAGAAGCGCACCGGCGATTTGATCAGCCGAGTCACCAGTGACATCGACGCGATCCAGAGTTTTATTACGCAGGGGCTGTTGGGCGTATTGATTAACATCATCACCCTGCTGGGTATGGTCGCGGTAATGTTTTATCTGAACTGGCGATTCACTCTGATCGCACTGTCGGTGGCGCCAATGTTGTTTGCGATCGTCTACAGCTATACCCGGCGCATCAAAAAGGCATCCCGCGCAGTGCGAAAGAAAGAGGGAGAAATCACTTCCGTCGTGGAAGAGGTGTTGTCGTCGATTCGCGTGGTCAAGGCGTTCGCCCGCGAGGACTACGAAGTGAAACGACTGCAAGAACAAAGTCTGGAAGGCGTTGAAGTCGCCCTGCGCGCGCGCGGCCTGAAGGCGAAACTTACGCCCATCGTGAATCTCATCGTCGCCACAGGAACTTGCCTGGTGCTCTGGTTTGGAGCGCGACTGGTCTTGAACGGAAGCCTTTCAGCAGGAGAGATGGTGGTGTTCATCCTGTATCTCGGGAAGATGTACAAGCCGATGCAGGAGCTTTCCAAGATGACGGATACATACTCCAAGGCTGCTGTCGGGTATGAGCAAATTCGCGAAGTCGTAGAAACCGACAACGAGATTAAGGATTCCCGTCACGCCGTCCGTGCTCCGCGTTTCAAGGGGGACATTGAGTTCGATCACGTTTCCTTTTCTTATACGGAGGACACGCCCATCCTTAAGGACGTAAGTTTCAAGATCAAAGCCGGAGAGGTGGCGGCGTTGGTAGGTCCGACCGGAGCCGGCAAAACCAGCGTCATCAGCCTGGTTGCCCGATTTTACGACCCAACTTCAGGAGTCGTGAAGATCGACGGAACCGATATCAAACGATTCCGCCAGAAATCTCTTCGGCAGCAGATCAGCTTCGTGCTGCAGGAGACCATGTTGTTTCATGCTCCGGTGTGGCAGAACATCGCATACGGTAAGCCAGACGCTTCGCGGCAAGAGATCATCCGTGCAGCAGAACTGGCCAATGCAAGTGAGTTTATCGACAAGCTGCCTGAAGGCTATGACACGATTCTGGGCGAACGTGGAATGACACTCTCGGGCGGTCAGCGGCAACGAATCGCAATCGCGCGCGCGGTGATTCGCAATACGCCGATCCTCATCCTGGACGAGCCGACGTCGGGCCTTGACGCGGCTTCGGAAAAACTGGTTTTCGAGGCGCTGGACAAACTCATGCAAAATAGAACCGTCATCGTGATTGCGCATCGCTTATCCACCATACGGCGCGCTGACAACATTTTCGTCATTCAAGACGGCTCCATCGTGGAGAGCGGCAATCACGAAAAGTTAATGCAAAAAGATGGTCTTTACGCCGAACTGCATAATCTGCAGTTCGGGGCAGAAGAAAGCGTGGACGTCCGCTGATGCTCTGTAAGAAGCTGGATTCAGAGCCTGGTCAATTGGGCAATCCTCGCCTCAACAGCGTTGGCATAAGCCTCCACTTGCTCCGGGGAATAACCGGCGGCACGAAACGCATCACGAATCTGCTCGGGCGAGAGCTGAGCCAGTAGCGAGCCCACCCACTTGGCATCGGCACGCGGGACATGTTTGCCGACCCAGTGCATGCGGAGCTTGCTAATAAAGAGTGGCAAATCAAAAATATAAAAGAAAGGAGGATGAGTGGGAAAATTGAAATCCACATAGTCGTTTGTCACTTTCGAGATGAACTTGGAGCGGCGATAAGCGGGCAAGTTGTTTTTCGAAAGGCTGTCGGTATAGCTCTTGCCTGACATGCCAAACGAAGTCCCCAGATCGCTGACTTCGTACAGCTTGGTTCCGGGTTTATTCCCATCCTCGTAAATCGCATTGTTCTCGTCCTTCAAATCCCAATTGCTGATGAGCGCCATCATTATTCGAAGACCATTGAACTCGCGCGTTCCTTTGAACGGATTCTTTCCCCAACTCCAATTGCCGACTTTCTTTCCTTCCCCTGCGTGCCTTTGAAGGCGCACCTGACTGACATCACCCTCCTTGCCTACGAAATTTTGGCCACGGTGCAAGTGTGCGGGCATATCTTCTACTTTCAAGTGCGGGAAAGAGTAATTCTCGTTGGTGATGTAGCCGACGGACCACAACAGGCGAGTAGCAACGGTTTCAGGCTGAGCTTCCTCCCCTAGCTTAGCTCTCCATTTTTTCCCTGCTTGATCGCGGACGTCGAATTTAGGGCTGACACCGGCAGTGTCTTCCACCACAAACTTCACCGGAGGTTGTGGCATGCCCCCCTTGCCACCGGGGCCGTAATAAAGGTTGTGCGATGGAATGTCTCCAGGATCCAACCACAGGACGGCCGTGCCCGTTGCATTGGACGACTCATCTTTGTGCTTCTTCGCGAGCAGATTACTCGGGCCGACCGCCATCGCAATCACCAAGATGAGCGGCAAAGAGATGTGTCGACGCATTCAGGAGCTCCATTGGAAGCCGGTTTCGGCCCAGCATCGCGGCCCGCTAGTATCCTATCCCAAGGCTTTGCCCGGACCTTTACTACGTAGTGCCCGCCATCATAATAGGGGCGACTCAGGCCGAATATAAGGGTAGTGCATCCACCGCTAATCGGTCGCTCTGCATCCAACCCGAGCACAATTTAAGGAGTCCAACTCATAGTGAAGCTACTAATTCAGCCCGGGGACGGTATTGACCGATTGGTCAAAGGCATCAAAAAGGCCAAGAAGAGTGTTGAAATCGTCATCTTTCGCTTTGATCGACCGGAAATTGAAGAAGCCCTGGTGGACGCCGTGGAAAGAGGCGTGTTCGTTCATGCGCTGATCGCTTTTACAAACCGTGGCGGTGAAGAGCATCTGCGCAAACTGGAAATGCACTTCCTGGCAAAAGGAATTACCGTAGCGCGTACTGCCGGCGATCTGGTGCGGTATCACGGCAAGATGATGATCGTGGACCGCAAAGAGCTTTACATTCTGGCATTCAACTTCACTCACCTCGACATAGACCACAGTCGCAGTTTCGGACTGATTACTCGCAATTCCAAGCTGGTGCAGGAAGCGGGCAAACTCTTCGATGCCGATACCAAGCGCCAGGTTCATAACCCCGGAAATGGCAAGTTCGTAGTCAGCCCGCTCAATGCCCGCAAAGAAATAGCTGCGCTGATCAAAGGGGCCAAGAAGGAATTGCTTATTTATGATCCGAAGGTCAGTGATCGAGCCATGCTTCGCCTTCTTACGGAGCGGCAAGCTGCGGGAGTAGACATCCGCATTATAGGGGAAGTCAGCGGCGATAGATTTCCTGTGCGTGAATTAGTTCGTATGCGTTTGCATACAAGAGTAATTCTTCGCGACCGTCAGCAGGCGTTCGTCGGAAGCCAGAGCCTGAGACAGCTCGAACTGGATGCGCGGCGGGAAATCGGCGTCATCTTCCGCGATGGCAAGATCATTGCATCGTTGCTAAGGACATTCGAGGAAGATTGGGCTGCATCCAAGCCATCGAAATCAGAGGCACGAAAGGCGGCTCTGCGCGTCGCTAAGACGGC
>WNFC01005661.1_pt1 | contig 13718 bp, 13 predicted proteins | sample 5400541 | NCBI WGS metagenome assembly WNFC01 (sample SAMN13153342, study PRJNA577476) | soil metagenome | isolation source: 120 cm saprolite under Douglas fir tree site 2 hole 2 replicate 1 | place: USA:California | collected 2015-04-18
TCAGCTCCTCGTCAAGAAAGGTGTGCGCTCGATCTTCGTTTCGAGCCGCTCCTTCGACCGCGCAATCGATCTGGCTAACCGATGCGGCGGAGACGCGGTCTGTTTCGGTTATTGCCTTTTTGAAATGCGCGATGTCGATATTGTCGTCGCTGCCACGAGCAGCGGGCAGACTTTGCTGGCTCTCGACGACATGGAAAATTTGATGAAGGCGCGGCGCAATCGACCGCTGTTGCTCATCGATTTGTCCGTGCCGAGAAACATCGATCCGGCCGCAAGCCAGCTCGAGAACGTCACTCTATATAATATAGACGACTTGGAAGCGTTGGCCCGCCAGGGTGCCCAGGCGCGTGAGCGGGAATTAGCCACCTGTCATCAAATCATCGAGGCGCACGTCGCGGCGCTGACCGAGAAACTTAATGCTGAAGACAAACGGCTTTCGGCCGAAGAACGAAAAAACCGGTGGATGCCGGACCCGTTAACAACTCCCTCAAATCTTCTTCCAACAGCAGCCTAGGAGGTATGAAATGTGTCCATGCGCCTCCTAACTTTGCAGTTACTCCTAGCAATCACAGTCGCCAATGCGCGGAATGATCCGCCACCGAGTTCCGATCGGACTTGGTCGCCGCCGAACCTGCCGAATTACGAACGCGAGCTTGCCGAATATCGTTTCAACGAAGCGCAAGGCAGCTCTCACGTTTCAATTAATCCACGAAAGATCTACGGCCTCGCCGAGTTGATCGACATCGCCGAGCGAAACAATCCCGACACGCGAGTCGCCTGGGAACGCGCTCGACAGGCGGCCGCTGCGGTCGGTTTGAGCGAGAGCGCTTACTACCCGTTCCTCGTCGCATCCGCGGCTGCGGGTTACGACCGCGCATTTATTCCTTTTCCTACTTTAGCCGTTGATCCGACACATCCGAGTCTTTCGAACGTGAGAATTACTGGCGGCGGTTCGTTGGTCACCGAAGCTAAGGTCTATCGTGGAGAGTTGAACGCGAAATGGTTGTTGCTCGATTTCGGCGAACGAAGCGCCGTCGTCGCGACGGCCAGAGAACAATTGATGATGGCAAACGTTGGCTTCAACGGGACTCATCAGAAAATCGTTTTTCAAGTAACGGAGCGTTTCTATCAACTGGGAACTGCGCACCAGAAAGTTTTGGTGAGCCAGAGTGCATTGGAAGCTGCGCAAACGGTGGAGCGAGCCGTGCAGGCGCGCGTCGACAACGGTCTCGCAACGAAACCCGAGCTTCTGCAGGCGCAACAACAGAGCGCGCAAACGGCATTCGACGTTGAGGCCACAACCGGCGTGGAGAGCGATGCGCGCGTCGCGCTGGTCGAAAGCATCGGACTATTACCGACGGTGCCGCTAAAGGTCGCTGACCTCGGGCAAAGATCGACATCCGGCGAAGGCGATGGGTCAGTCGATGAATTGATCGAACGCGCCTTGTGGCAACGGCCGGACCTTGTCGCGAAGCTGGCGAATGTTCATGCGAAGCAAGACGAGATCAAAAAAGTTCGAGCCGAATATTATCCGAAAGTTGCGATCGATGCCCACGTCAGCGAGACCGAGCTCGATGTCAGCATTGCTCACTCCGATTACTTTGGAGATCATCGCCCCACTTACGGTGCATTTGTAACCGCAACCGTCCCGATCTTCGACGGCTTTGCGCGCCGCCACAAAATGGAAATGGCCGAAGCCGAGTTGCACGGGGCCGAGAACGAACTTGCCGGCGCGCGCGACTCCGCCGTGCGCGAAGTCTGGAAAGCCTACACCGATTTCAAGACGGCGCTTCGCAAACAGGACTCGGCAGCCAAGCTGGTCACCGCATCGCAAAACGCGTTCGACGCTGTCCTCGAATCGTACAAGAACGGGCTCAGTACCTATCCGGAAATCGTGAGCGCCCAGCGAAACCTGGCATCCGCGCGCAGTGTGAGTCACGACACACAGGCGGCCATTTTCACAACCGCAACCGAACTCGCACTAAGCACAGGAGATTTGGCACGTCCCTCAATGCGGGCAACGCATTTCGTTAGACCGCCAAAGCGATGAATACGCGTCGAACAGTTTTGAAGCTTGTCGCCGTCGGCTTCGTGCTGCTCGTCCTCTGCTTCGCTGCAGTGCGCGTCTTCAGTGATCATTCGCCCACGGTCGACATTCTCGGCTCCTATTTTCCGGCGTGGATGGTCTGCATCTTGAGTGGGCTGACGCTGACGCTGATTGCTCATTGGATCGTGCAGGTCCGCAACCTGAAACCGTACATCGGTCCGGCGCCGCTGATCTATTCGTGCCTGATGATCATCTTCACCTTCGCGACGTGGATTCTTTTCTACCAAAACTGACATGCATCAACCCGCCACACCTTTGAACAAACAAGACGCCGTGACGTCACCGGACAACCAAGCCGAACAGCGCAAGTTCGTTCGCAAGATTGTCAGTCTGATCATCGTCGCCAGCGCGGTGATCATCACACTCTACGTCTGGGGAATCATCGAACGACATCCCCGAACCGATGATGCGACAGTGCGCGCCAATGTGGTGGGCATTGCGCCGCGTGTGAGTGGTCAAATCATCAAGCTGAATGTGCAGGATAACCAGGCGGTAAAGGAAGGCGACGTGCTTTTCGAAATCGACCCGGAGGATTACAGACTCATCCTGGAAAAGGCTAAAGCTGAATTGGCCACTCTGGATCAACAGCTCGCACAAGCCCATAGCACCTTGCAGCGCCTGGAACCACTCCTGCCCCATGGCTTTACGACCGCCGACATCGTCGATAAAGCCCGAACCGCAGAGGCGGCCCTACGAGCTCAGCGCGAAGGTGCGGTGGCAACCATCAATCTCGAGGAACTCCATGTTTCCTACTGCAAGGTCTTCGCTCCTTTTTCCGGTCGGGTCATCAATCTCAATATTTCGGCCGGCGCCCATGTTACCGCCGGGGTTCCCGTCTTCTCGTTGCTTGACACGAGCAAATGGTACGTCGTCGCGAATTTTCGGGAAGCTGAAGTTCGACATATCGCTCCGGGCAGCGAAGCGATCGTTTATCTTTCGTCCGCGCCGAACCAACGATTTCGAGGAAAAGTGCAGGGAATCGGATGGGCGGTTAAGCCCGAAGGCGAGATTGATTTGCCGCCATCGGGAGTTCCGTACGTGAAACGCGAACTGAACTGGGTGCGCGTCGCGCAAAGATTCCCGGTCCGCATCGAAGTCGAAAATCCCGACCCGGATCTCTTCCGCATGGGCGCGTCCGCGGTCGCGATCATCCAACGTTCTCGGAAATAATTCCATGAGCGCGACATTCCTCGAAGCACGCCCGCGTGATTCGGATTGGATTGGCTGGTTACGACATGAGCTGGCGCCGACGCGCGCGCGCGAAATCCGAACAGCCATCATCGTCGCAGGCGCGGTTTTGTGCGTCATCATTTCGATGGCGCTCCAAGTGCCGCAGCTAGCGACTAGCGCCTACATGGTTTTCTTTATCTCGAAGGAGAGCAAGCTACTCACGACAATTACGGGAGTCGGTGGAGTTATTGTTCTGACCATCGGCATTGGCGCCACTCTCCTACTTTACAAGTTCACGTATGGTCATCCGGAACTCCGCATTCCCGGAATGGCAATCGCGCTCTTTCTCGGAATGTGGTTGTCCCGTGTTCTTGTAATCGGACAGCTTGGATTCCTTCTTGGCTTTGTTGTCGCTGTCTCGCAATCCGTTGGCGAAGAGATTCCGTCACCTGAACTATTGGTTCGTCAACTTCTGTGGCTATGGGTGGCGCTAACCTACGCCATCGCGGTCACCGTCGTGCTAAACTTATTGTTCTTGCCGGACACGCCGCAGACCGCCGCACATCGACCGAAACCGAAAACTCTTTTGGTGGCCGACGCGCTTACCAATCCCGCGCACGTGCATTTCGCGCTCAAAGTCACTTTCGCCGCGATGTTCTGCTACATTGTTTATGAGGCCATCGATTGGTCGGGCATCCACACAGCGTTGATCACCTGCACGTTCATCGCGCTGGAGAGCACTGAGGCAACGCTCTATAAGGGAACGTTGCGAACCGTCGGGTGCGTGATCGGCGGAGTTTTCGCGCTTTTCTCCATCGTATTCCTCATGCCGCACATGGAAACGATCTCCTCGCTCGTCGTCCTCGTCGCTTGTGCCTCGGCCATCGCCGGCTGGGTTGCGACCGGAAGCCAACGAATCAGTTATGCTGGGCTGCAAATCGCATTCGCTTTCTTCTACAGCGTCTTTCAGGGATATGCGCCCGATACGGATCTCGATAACGTCCGCAATCGCGTGGTCGGAATCCTCTTCGGTCTCATCGTTACCGGATTTGTTTTCCAATATATCTGGCCCGAGCGCGCTCGAATCGAATCGCAAACCTCACAATGAAATCGTGGAAGAATATCGTCTTTGCGTTGTCGATCTTCGCATCGTGCGGCTGCGCTCATCTCGCGACGGTGAAAACAATGCAACCGCCCGTTCCGACAATCGCCGCAAGCGAAGACAAACTCACAGTCGCGAAACAATACTTGTCTGCAGCGGAGCGAGCACAGCCGATCGTCGCGCTCGGTGATGATCTCTCGGCCGCTAAGCTCTCATTGCAGGTATTGGATCAGCGGCCGAGCGACTCGTGGGCACAAAGCATCTACAATTTTTCCGTCGCGCGAGCAGTTGAAAATGTCGAGCGGGCGAAAATTCAACCCTGGCAGCATAAGATCGACATCGTCGGTGACCGGAGCGATTACACACTCACGACTCCCAAGCCCATCGATCCGGAACATGATCCAAGTCGATACGATCTGTTTCCGACAGACACGTTAAAGATCAGCGGGCGCTTTTTCAAAACGAGTTCGCGCGTTTCTGGAATCGGAGCCCCGCTGGTTGCAGTCGGCCGCGAAGAGAATCCGCAATTTCGTCAGCAGTACAAACTTCGCCGCGTTTACGCGCCCGCCACGGCAGTCATCCAATTTTCAGGCCAGAAAGCGGACCTTAACTTTGTTGATCCATTCCAGGCGGAGCGAGTTGCTCTAGACAAACGCAACTTTCCGTTGGCTGTCGATCTTAGCGCGCCAACTGCGATGTTGATCGCGCGCGAGCGACCGGAGCGGCTCGGTTTTGCGCGGGTGATAAATCCGCAAAAGTATGCGGACACGGCCAGATTGACTCAGTTGCAGCCATTCGATCCCGCACGGACTCCTGTGATTTTCGTTCACGGCTTGCAGGAAACGCCGGCGAGTTGGACACCGATGATTGACTCCCTTCGTAATGACCACTGGCTCAGGGAGCATTATCAATTCTGGGTTTACAGTTACCCCAGCGGTTATCCGTATCCGTACTCAGCCGCGCTGTTCCGCCAAGATCTCGATGGAATCGATCGCGCGTTTCCCAACCACAAGCGCGTCGTGCTCATTGGCCACAGCATGGGCGGAATGATTTGCCGATTAATGATCACGGACGCGGGCGACAAAATCTGGCGCGATTTTTTTGCGACGTCTCCTGGCAAGACTCCGCTGTCGAGCGATATGCGTAAACTTCTCGAGGAGTCACTTGTCTTCAATCATCGGCCTGACGTGCAACGGGTAATATTTATTTCAACGCCCCATCGCGGCAGCAAGTTAGCGTCGGGCTGGATCGGCCGGATCGGCGCCGCCCTAGTCAGAACTCCGCGGCTGTTCACTTCAGTCTACGCTTCGACCAAACCGCTTTTAGTCTCCGATCCTGCTGCGCGAACGCTGAAGCGCATGCCGAATAGCGTCGATACGCTCGAGCCTAACGACCGGTTTGTGCAAGCGGTCGACAAGCTTCCCATCACGCGCGGCATTCCATATTACTCGATCATGGGCGATCGCGGCCGCGGCAACACGCCGAACAGCTCGGACGGGATCGTTCCGTATTGGAGCTCCCATGTCGACGGCGCGCAGTCGGAGCTGATCGTCGATTCAGGTCACGACGCGCAGACGAATCCGGAAGCAATTAAAGAAGTTGATCGAATTCTAAAAGTGAACCTGGCCCACTGCAATGACTGAGAGACTTTGGTTTTTAGTCGTCAGTGTTCTGTCGATGTCGATCTTTCACGTGCGCGGCGCGGACTTGCCCGCGGTGATCGATCGGCCGATCACGGGGGGCGGGCCAACGCAAGTCTCCGTCGGAATCTGGATCGTGGACATCAGCAACATCGACAGCGCGCAGCAAACTTTCACCGCCGAGGTCGCGGTTGTATTGCGCTGGAAAGATTCGCGTCTCGCGCACACCGGGAACGGCGTTGTGCGGTATTCACTGGACCAGATTTGGCATCCTCGCGCGGTCATCGTGAACGAAGGCAATTCGGTCAGCCGCAAGTTTCCGGATATGGCTGAAGTCGAACCCGACGGCAGGGTGAATTATCGGCAGCGTTATGCCGGAGCGTTCACCCAACCATTGCGGTTGCGATCATTCCCGTTCGATCGACAAACGTTCCGGCTTCAGTTCGTCGCGGTTCGTTATCGGCCTAACGAAGTCCAATTCGTGCCGGACCAGGATTGGATCGATAATGGGCTCAAACAAGCGGGGGGTATCGCGCCATCGATCACGTTACCGGACTGGACGATCGAAAACTGGAACACTAAGTCTCTCAGCTATGCGCTCGCGCCCGGCTTCGAGTATTCAGGTTACGCTTTCGAATTCAAGGCCGCGCGCGACGTGCAGCACTACATTTTTAAAGTGATTCTTCCACTCGTCCTGATCGTGATCATGTCGTGGTCCGGTTTCTGGATCGATCCGGTCAACGCCAACTCACAAATCAGCATCGCCGTCACATCGATGCTGACGCTGATCGCTTATCGCTATGCCGTGGACACACAGGTGCCGCGGCTACCTTACATGACGCGAATCGACCTTTTTTTCCTCGTCAGCACACTGCTGGTTTTCTTTTCCCTGATCGAAGTTTTGGTGACGACGATCCTCGATAACAATCAGCAAACCGAGCGCGCCAAGAAAATTGATCGCTACTGTCGCGTCATGTTCCCGGCAATTTTCGCGATCACCTCGATTGCAATCTTTGCTCATCCACGCGGATAATTGCGCACGGGCAACGACGATGTCGATCTTGCGAAAGCCAATCGGGCTGCCACAGGGACATGCGCGATCAGCCGAAAGTTGCCGACGGCGCTTCGGAGCTGTTGCAGAATGTTTTCGGGAAAGACAAGAACCCTTGCCGCCTGGTCTACGGCGTCGCAAGCCTTCCACTCGGCACGCCTGTCGAGCTGGACTTAATTTTCGAAGTTATAAGATGAGAGAAGAGGAACGCCAAAATTAAAACCTATGGAAACGAGATTAACTGATCAGCAAACCAAGATTCCCACAGCAAAGAGCTCAACCGAAACGGCAACACGCTCACCACTCCCTCCGACCGTATGAAATATTCGCAGTTAAGACGCGGACTTTCGCCCGACGACGCAGCCGCATATGTGGGTAGCAAAGAATTGTTGCGGCAATTTGAGCGCGCGAGGTGGCTAAAGCCATTTATCAGAGGCAATCGGCTAACGCGGTTCGACATTCGCGATCTGGACACCTGCGTCGATCGTCTGAAAGCCGGCGAAGCTCTCGCTAGTGCGCCGGCTACCACCGCTACACTGTGAACGCCTTCATAATCTCGCGATCATCGGGCCGCAATTTCGCATAATGGCGCTGCACGACCCGAACGTCATCTCCAAGCCAAGTCGCAATTCTATAAATATCGATCCCCTTGCTTGCGCAAATCGATGCAAAGGAATGGCGCATCACGCGCGGCGTAACCCACGAAACTCCCTGCGCCTTCATGTAATCGGAAAACGCGCGTCGAAAATCGAACCGATAACGGTGACTTCCATGCATCACATTCGGCTCTAGAACGTACGGTGAACGCAAGCCATATCGTTTCAGGAACTCGGCAAATTGGTCCGTCAGCGGGACCGTCCGCGCGTCACGATCTTTCGGTCGAAAGGTGGCTGTGGCGCGAATCTCGACTGTGCGCGCCGATAGATTGAACCATTCAGGAACCGCCTCTAGGATCTCCAATTTTCGCATTCCGGCGTGAAAGCCGCAGAACAGGATGTATCGAAGGTCGTCATTAGGTGCACGTTCGATCAGGCGTTGTGCGAGATCAAAATCAGCAAAGCGGGTTCTGCCCTTTCGGTCGATGCGGTCAAGCTGCACATCAAGCACCGGATTACGCCGGCACAGATTTTCCTTTACGCACCAATTGAAGAATGAGCGCAGGGTGAACATGTAGCTTTCCGCCGTGCTGGCGGCGATGCGCGCTTTCGCCGCTTTGTAGAAGGTCTTGCACTGATAGCCGGTCACGTTGGTCGGCGGAATGTTTTTTACGCTGTCGGCAAACAGATTGAGGCATGAGCGCTTGCTGTCTACGCTCATTTTGCTGTAGCGATTCGTTTCGTACTTGTGTTTTAGGAAACGCTCGACCTCGGCCCGCAATGATTGCGCTGGTTGTAACTCGGGGCATCGCTGATTTCCCGCGCCCGTTGAACAGCCGCAACGTAGTCGTCCGTTTCAAGGGAAACGAAGCTGCGACGACCATTTACCTGCTTTGCAAACCAGTAGGTGTTTCCGCGCAAATAGATGCCTCTGACTCTCCCTTTGAGCACGCCGACATGCTCATCGTTCGTCGAGAAGTCAGTGGCTCCACATCGGGAGCATTCGCCAGTCCCTAATTAATGAACTACTCAGCTCTTCTATTGTAACGTTTCAACAACCGGTACATACTGAGTTTCAAGAGTCCCCTACCGTAAATTACCGAAAATTTTGACTGTTCTTTGGTTGTAACATTTTTCTGTCACACTTCGCGATTTTTCATGAGTTCGCATGGCCTCATATGGAGTTGCCCACGAGGGAAGAAATCGCCCACGGAGGCTCTGGGCATGTTGACACGGTAGGGGTCACTGGTTCGAACCCAGTATCGCGCACCATCTCTCACCTCTGTGCGGCAACGATTTATACATTTCCATCGGAGAGTCAGGGGCGCGATTGTAACGCTTTTCGCTTGGGCTTAGAACTGGCGAACGTTCTAGTGCCGCTGTCCGATATCGGGATCCGGATCATTCCGGGTCGGCGGATTTAGGTGGACCAGATTAGTGCAAATACTGCTGCTGCCTCGCGCATTAACTGCGATTGCGTGGCAAGATTGATCTTGAGCTGCAGGTTGGACTCGGCCGCCGCCGTGTAACTCAACGCCCGCTGTTCTTTAACGAGCGCTGAGTGTTGCTCCGCGTTGAGATGTGATCCCCATTCCATCGCATGCTCTGTGCTGATGAACGCCGGGATGCGAAGCTTTTTGAACCCATTCATCGACCGTTGTCGTGGTGGAGTCGCTGTACGATCCCGAACCGTCGCTGCCGTGCATCGGCGGGCTGACTATCGGATGCGACGCGAAATTTGCGGAAAAGCGTTGCGCGACGTTTTGAGAGGTTGCGTTGCGCGAAATAAAGCGCGCTGTTTTGGGTAATTGTTGGTTGCAGGCTCATTTTCTCATTGAGTTATTTCAACTTGGAAACGCCAATCGGCTTCGGATCTCGGACCGGGTTCTCCTTGTGTGCGCACCTCCGCGAACTGAATCGTCTCGCGCGGGACGCGACGCAGATTGCCGGCGAGGCCAAACTTCGACAAGATCCAAATCAACCATTTCGTTGGGTCCCACTGCCACGGTTTCACTCCGTTACGGTAATCGTGTTGAAATTCGTGATGATAGTTGTGATAGCCCTCGCCGAACGTGAACAGTGCCATGAGGAACGAGTCTCGCGCGCTGCATCGTGTCGAATAAGGTTGGCGGCCGATAGTATGACAGGCCGAGTTAATCAGGAACGTGCCGTGTTGGAGCACGACAATTTTTGCAACGCCACCAATGAGGAAACCGCCGAGCGCGCCGCTCCAGCCGTTCCACGCAAACCCGAGCAGGGTCGGCAGAACAAAACTAACCAGCACAGCGATAACATGCACATGTCGATGTTGCCACATGACGAGCGGGTCTTTTCTCAAATCGGCAACGTTATCGAACGGCGGTTGCGGCCACAGCTTGAATAAGAGCCAGCCGATGTGCGCATGGAAAAAACCTTTGGTGATGTCGTAAGGATCTTCGTCATGATCGACATGTTTGTGGTGACGGCGGTGTTCGCTCGCCCACATGAGCACGGAATTTTCGAACGCCCCCGCGCCGAAAATGAGCGTGACGAGGCGCACCGGTAGTTTCGCACGAAAAGTCACGTGGGTAAACAAACGATGATACCCAAGTGTGATGCTGAAGCCGGTGGCGGCGAGCAGTATGACAAATAGTACGACCTGAAACCAATCGATGCCGAAGTACCACAGATAAAGCGGCACTGCGGTCAGTGTCAGGACAAAGGTGCCGATCAGGAATGAGCTAGTGATCCAATTGATGCGATCAGTCGGGATACGGAAAAGCATGGGAGGCGTCCGCCAAATCACCGGTTCAGCGCATCGGCCGGCCGAGAATGACGTCTTTTTTTGCCCAAGCATGAACCTGGCCACAATGCACACATGTGAATTTCTTATTCTTAACTTTGGCTGTGGCCCAGCGTTTTTCTTCGACGGTTTGTCCGGTATCGGTCAACTTCGACGTGGAAGGGCAGCGCACGAGCAAGCTTTTGATGTTCGGGCCCGGTCTGGTTTTCGGCCGGCGCGGCGGTTCGAAGAAAAATCTCACCGGGTCAGAGGCGATAGACGATGCGCGCTTTCGCGGTGTCGTAAGGCGACATCTCGAGTTTGACGCGGTCGCCAATCGTTAGCCGGATGAAACGCTTACGCATCCTTCCGGAAATGTGTGCGAGCACGAGGTGTTGATTTGCCAGCGCAACCCGAAACATTGTCCCGGGCAGTACAGTCATAATCGTCCCCTCGATCTCGATGGCTTTTTCGGAATTCACGATGTCGATCTCACTGCGAACAGCTCGGCGCTCACAAATGAGCGCCGGCTGCGCAATCAAGTCCGGATCTACCGGCGATTGCCCGCAAATGGACGCCCCGCGCCGTAAGGACGCGGTCGCTCTTCACGCGGACGCGCTTCGTTGACATTCAACGCGCGACCGTTGAGTTCCTTGCCGTTAAGTGCAGCCATTGCGGCGTTGGCCTGGGTGTTGTCATTCATCGTGATGAACGCAAACCCCCGTGATTTACTGGTCATGCGGTCCACCATCAGGTTGACTTCGTTGACCGTGCCGTGTTTTTCGAACAGATCCTGAAGATCGTTCTCAGTCGTCTCAAAGGAGAGATTACCTACGTACAGTTTCATTGTGATTTGATTTGGAAAAACTACCGAGCTACAGAGCCGTTCCCGGGAATCGGGTTTCAAACCACCAATGAGCGACGCTCACCTGACGATCTACCGCGCAGTGAAGTTAAACAGAGTAATCCAATAAGAGGGCAGTATCGTGTAGTTTAGCCGGAACACAAGCGTTCGTTTCAATTTCTTTCGTTCGCTTTGGCCATTCTGCTCTGGCCTTTTGGCGTATGTCGTCGGAAACGGACCGTGTAGGCTGCGATGTCGCGAGTAAATCCACCGATCAATCCGGCGAAATAAATCGGTAGCCAATGCCTGACTCGGTAATGACGAGACTTGGATTTGCAGGATCGGATTCAATCTTTTGTCGGAGGTGCGTGACATAGACCCGCAGATACTGTCGATGTTCCTCCGATTTTGGTCCCCAGATTTCGCGAAGAATGTAGCGATGGGTGAGAACGCGTCCCGGATGCCGAGCGAATAATCGAAGGAGCGCGTATTCAGTTGCGGTGAGTTTGATTTCATGCCCGGCGCGCGTGACAACATGTGACGTAAGGTCGACAACCAGGTCGCCGCGCTTGAAAACGGAAATTTCTTCGGCTGGTCGCGTTTTACGCTGGGCAGCCCGCAGTCGCGCAAGCAATTCGGGCGTGCTGAACGGTTTTGTAACATAGTCTTCCGCGCCGCCGTCAAGCGCCGCAACTTTTTCTTGCTCGTCGTCGCGAACCGTCAGAACGAGCACGGGCGTTTCACTCCACTCGCGCAGCCGCTTCAATACAGCGATGCCGTCCATGTCAGGCAATCCAAGGTCTAGAAGAATGATGTCGGGACGACGGCTCGCGATTTCCGTTAGTCCTTCCTGACCAGTTTTGGCTTCACGCACTTGATAGTTTTCGCCTTCGAGGACGACTCGCAGGAGCCGTCGAATTTGCACCTCATCGTCGATGATGAGTGCGACTGGATTCATGCGGTCGCTTCGCTCGGCAGCCTCATCGGTTCACCGATGGGAAGACGAATAGAGAAACGCGCGCCGCTTCCGTCCGCGCGGTTTTGCGCGACGATCTGTCCAGAATGCGCTTCGACTAACTGCCGCGCGATTGAAAGGCCAAGGCCGAGACCACCGGGAGCAGTGCCAGGGCGGCGATAAAATTTCTCGAATACTTTGTTCTCTTCGCCGGCAACGAGACCGGGGCCGTGATCGGCCACAGTAAACACCAACATGGAATCGTCACGGGTTGCGCCGACATCAATCGGCGAGAGGCTCGCGCCGTGGGCGGCAGCGTTTGACAACAAGGCGATCAACGCCTGCTCGATCAGACGCGCGTCCACGGAAATCGCCGGCAGGTTTTTGTCGATGTTTGTTTTCACCGCGGCTTCTTTCAACCCAGCTCGCGTGATGGCCTCACGCAACAGCTCTCCCGGATCACACCATTCCCGGACCGGCCGCAACAGACCTGATTCTAACCGTGTGGCGTCGAGCAGATGATCTACTGTGCGGGTAAGCCGGCGCACCGCCTGCTGCAGCTCGACCCGATCAAGCTGCGGTTGATGAAGCGCGGCAGATATCGCCGCCAAAGGAGTCTTCAATTCGTGCGAGACCGAATCGAAGAGCGCTTTCTGTAGTTTCTCCGATTGACGCGCAACTTGTGCGGCGCGGCTTTCTTCCAACGCCCGTTCTTTGTTTATAAAAAGCGCGAGTTGCGCGGCGAACGCGTCAAGCAATTCGCGTTGCTCGAGCGTCGGTACGTTTGCGAGGCGAACGCTCAGCGCGCCTTCGGCGTGATTGCCGGTGACGAGCGGCACATGAAAAGATTCGGCATCCGGGAGAGTGTCCGTCGATTTTCCCGCCGCTTGTTTTTTCTGAAACGCCCAAGCGGCAACACTTTCATCTTTGTTCGACGGAACGAACGTGCTCGCCGGATGCAGCGGTAAGCCGTTTTCGTCGCGCAACCATACGGCGGCGTCGGCCTCGAAAGAATCTTTGATGAGCTGCAGAACTTTAGGGAGCGCTTCATCCAGATCGCGGCTTGCGGCGAGAGCGCGCGTTAACCGGTACAACGCCGTCGCACGTGCTTCGCGTCGCCGTTCAGCTTCTTCACGTTCGTGCAATTGCGTGGCCAGATGACCAATGACAAGGGCAATCACCAAATACGCACAGAACATCAACAGGTCCTGAAACTGGCCGATGTAAAAGGTGAAGCGCGGTGGAACAAAAAGAAAATTCCAGAGCAATGCGCTGAGCGCGGCGAGAAAGAGGGTTGGCCAGCGGCGCAACCGCGTTCCGGCCAGAACAACAGCGAGCAAGTAAAACAATGCTACCGCTGAATAGCCGGTATAACCAAAGATCGACAACGAAAACCCGGTGACAGCGGCGGCGATAAGCAGCGCGATGCCGAAATCGCGCCAAGGCGCGCGCGCGACACGTTCCTCGATCGGTTGTCGCTGTGTTTGGGCAG
>WNFC01005662.1_pt1 | contig 13718 bp, 13 predicted proteins | sample 5400541 | NCBI WGS metagenome assembly WNFC01 (sample SAMN13153342, study PRJNA577476) | soil metagenome | isolation source: 120 cm saprolite under Douglas fir tree site 2 hole 2 replicate 1 | place: USA:California | collected 2015-04-18
CCGGAAACGGATTGCTGCTCTTGCTGCTCGCCCTCATCAACGGCCCGATCGCGCTGTGGGGTGTGTGGCGGCTGCGCCCTCGACTAACGCGCATCGCGGTCGCGGCCCAGGTGACGTTCGTGCTATGGGCCTGGGCGGTCGGGCAGTGGCCTTACCTGGTGCCGCCCGACCTGACGATCGCCGACGCCGCCGCGCCGGCGGCAGTGCTTTCCGCGTGGCTGGTGGTGATTGCGGTCGGGATGGTGCTCGTCATCCCATCGCTAGGGGTGCTCTTTGGCGTCTTCAAGGCGCGGAACCCCGCGGCGTAGGTTCTCTAAGCGGCTCCGGTCGGTGCGAGAGCGTCCCGACGCTGTGCGGCGGAACCCGACCAGCTGACGCCGAGGCTCGCCATCTTGGCAATCTCGGCGGCCAGCTTCCAGTGCCGTGCACCGGAAATGGAGTCGTCGCGGGCGTCGAGTACCTCCGCGTACTCCATGTGTGCATCTCGCAGGCGATCGGGCATCCCGATCTCTTCCAGGATTCGAATCGCGGTTTCGAACTGAGTGTCGGCTAGCGCCTCGTTGCCCTGCCGCTCGTTGATCTTGCCCAGAAGGATGCGGCTGTTGGCGACGACGATCCGTTCCGGAATCGCCTCTCCCAATTCCAAAGCCTGGTGCAAGTAGGTCTCCGCCTCCGAGAGCTCGCCCCGCCGCAGGTGGACGTCGCCGAGGTTGGCCAGGATGTAGCCATGGCCTCGCCGATCCATATTCAGGTCGGTTGAGCCGGTGAGGGCCTTGAGCAGGTGCTCCTCGGCCGCATCGAGCTGACCCTGCTGAAGCAGGAGGTCACCGAGGTCGATCTCGACTCTGTACACCGCGCTCAGGTCTGACTCGATCGAGTAGAGGGTGAGCGCCTTGTCGTAATGCTGCCGCGCTGTGCCCGGCTGCTGCAGGCGCTGGCACGCGACGCCCAGACCGTGGTGCATCTTGGCCAGCTGCTGCAGGTCCTTGACCCCACTGGCTGCGGCAGCCGCGGCCTCGTAATAGCGAATCGCCGCGACCCAGGAGTGGGCGACCACGTACATCGCCGCGATGTGGCCCAGGATCCGAGCCTCGATTTGAGTCGCCTTCGGCTGCAGCTGCCGGCATCGGTCGAGGGCGCGGTTGGCGAGCGGCAAGGCATCGGGGTCGTCGAGGAGGCCTCGCGCGCTCGACTCCCAGTCGAGGGCCTCGACCGCCATCCACTCGTCGCCCGCGCGCTCGAACTGCTCGCGCGCGACGACCAGGTGCTCGAGCGCCTCGGCCGGCCGGACCAGCCTGCAGTAGGCCTGGCCGACGGAGAAGTGAATGACCGCCGTGTCCTCTGCGCTCCACTTTTGTTCGAGGAGCGAGGTGCCTGTCTGGATCACCGATTCCAGCTGCCTGACGGCGGTCAGCCGCTCGAGCTCGCGCAGCTGCGCGTGCCGGTCGGACAGCACCGAGGCGGACTCCGGCGTCAAGAAGAAATCGATCGGCTTGCGCGTCTGACGTGCGATCAACTGGAGCGTTTCCATGGATGGCCGGGTGCGGCCCTTCTCGATCAGGTGGATGGCGGTTCGCGTCAGCTTGCCGGCCGCGACCTGGGCCAGCGTCAACCGCGCTTCGCGCCGCGCCTGCTCGACCGAACCCGAACGGATCTCAACGCCCTGGCGGCGACCCCGGTACCTGGTGCCGAGCATGGCGGCCAGTGTACCGCCACGCCCGGTCCTCGGCTACTGAATAAACGATTTGACTTTACGGGGTCGGCCCGACGTTATCGGCCAGCACCGGGCCGATCGACACTGCCAACGCCATTACAGCCAACAGGACGGAAAAGAGCAGCTTGCGCATCAGCGCACCTCCACAAGTGTGATGCGCGGAGTGTCGTCTGACTTGACTGCCCTGTCAACTCAAAACCAAGCCAACCTTGGTGCGCCCAGGACGCCTTAAGGGGCGGTTACTCGACTGCTACTTCTTGGCGCCGGCCACAAACTCCGAAACTCGCGCCGGGAAGGTGTGTACGTCGATGGGTTTGGAGATGAAGCCGGCGCACCCGGCCTCGAGCGCGTCGTTTCGCCACTGCAGGCTCGTGTGCGCCGTCATTGCAACCACGGGAATGGCGGTTGTCGGGGACATGCTCTTGAGCAGGCGGGTCAGGGCAAGCCCATCCTTCCCTGGCAGCTCGAGGTCCATGAGGATCAACGAGGGCGTCTGGGTCTTGAGGTGCTCCAGGGCCTGGGTTGCGGTGCTGGCGACCTCGACCCTGAAGCCCGCAGGCTCCAGCACCGAACGCACAAGCAGCTGATTCGAGGCGTTGTCCTCGACGAGGAGAATGAGCGGCTCCGAAGTCACTTGCCGCTTAGTCTGGCATCTGTCCTCGCCGGGCCGGAGGCCGGCTTTCCGCTGGAAAGGAACTCGCGTACCTGCCGGCCGAAGGTCCGCGTGTCGATCGGCTTGGAGATGTATCCGACGCATCCCGCGGCTAGCGACTGCTCGCGGTCGCCGTTCATCGCGTGAGCGGTGAGCGCGACGATTGGGATCGGCTTGGTCGATGGATCGGCTTTGAGAGTACGCGTGAACGAAAGCCCATCGAGCCCGGGGAGCTGGATATCCATGAGGATCAGGTCGGGCACACGCAACTGCAACATCTCCAACGCTTGCACGGATGTGCCGGCGATGTCGACGGCGAAGCCTTCGCGCTCCAGCACCGATGAGGTCAAGAGCTGATTGACCTCGTTGTCCTCTACAAGGAGGATGAGCGGCCCCTTGCTCATGCTTCGAGCGCCTCGGGTGTGATCACCTGCCGGAGATGGCTGACGAGCTCAGTGGCTCCGGTCGATCCGCGCTGAAGAATGCTGGACACGCGGCCGTTCAGCTGCTGCTTATCGGAATCGCTGAGCTCTTTCGCAGTGAGGACCATGATCGGCATTGCGACCGTCGCCTTGTCCGAGCGGAGCGCCTCGACGACGTCAAAACCAGACACATCCGGCATCATCAGGTCGAGCAGGACGAGGTCCGGCTTCCGTGAGTGCGCAAGCTCGATGGCCTCCCGGCCTCCGCGGGCGGGGATGACGCCGAAACCCGCCGGCTCCAGAATCTCCGTCAGCCAGTCGCGGTTGGCCCGTTCGTCATCGACAACCAGGACATGGACCTTGGCCGAGCCGCCGAAGTTGAAACGCCGCAGCCTGCTGACGAGTGCGTCCGCGGGCACGGGCTTGACGAAGTAGTCGACCGCGCCGAGTGCCATTCCAAGTTCGGGATTGTCGACGACGCTGATCACGATCACCGGTATCGCGCGGGTGATCTCGTCGTGCTTGAGCCGGTTGAGCACCTCCCAGCCATCGAGGCCGGGGAGCAGGATGTCGAGGGTGATCGCCGCGGGCCTCGATTTGCGGGCCCTCGCGACCACGTCGGCTCCGCTGCGGAGGATCTCGGCACGAAAGCCGGCCCTCTCGAGCTGCCGCGAGAGCAGCTCGGCGGCCGGAGGGTCGTCTTCGACTATGAGGACCAAAGGCGCGGCCGCGTTTCCGTTCGACTGCACGAGCACGGAGTTCATCGACTCGACAACTCGACCTTGAGTCACCACCTGCAGCGGCATGTGGATGGTGAACACGCTGCCCTTGCCCGGCTCGCTCTCGACGCGGACGTCGCCACCATGCAAGCGCGCGAACCGCCGTGTGAGCGTGAGGCCGAGACCAGTGCCTTGCTGCTGGCGGTCGGCACCCGCGTCGACCTGCTGGAACTCGTGAAAGATCCGTCCCTGGTCGAACTCGGCGATGCCGATCCCGGTGTCGGCGACCGAGATTTCCGCCGCCTCCGCGAGCCGCGTGCCAGAGATACGCACCGTGCCGCCCGTAGGCGTGAACTTGATCGCGTTGGACACGAGATTCAGCAGCATCTGCTTGAACTTGCTCGCGTCGGCCTCGATCTGGCCCATGCCGGCGACGGCGGCCTCGAGGCGAATCTCCTTTTGCGCGGCCAAAGGCTCGACGATGCTGAGCACCTGGCTGGCCATGTCGGAGATCGAGAGCATTTGCAGGCGCAGGTCCATCTGGCCGGCTTCGATCTTGGAGAGGTCGAGGATGTCGTTGATCAGGCCAAGCAGGTGCTTTCCGCTGGAGTGGATCTGCTGGAGGAATCTCAACCGCGTCTCCTGCGGGTGCTGTCCTTCAGGCGCGTCGATGAGCAGCTCCGAGAAGCCGAGGATTGCATTCAAGGGCGTCCTCAGCTCGTGGCTCATGCTGGCCAGGAACACGCTCTTGTGCTTGTTCGCCTCTATCAGCCGCGCGTTCGCCTCCTTCAGCTGGTCAAGCAGCCGCGCCCTGTCGAGGGCGGCGGCGACCGCGGTCATGAACTGCTGCACGCGGTTGATCTCATCGGTCCCGAAGCCCGGCGTGAACGGCCCCGCAAGCACCGCGAGCCGGCCGCCGATGCTCACGCCGCCGATCTGCAGGAGAAGCACTGACGTGCCCTTGCCGTCCAGCTCGATGTGGTTGACGCCTTGGGGCAGCGGGCCGATCGCAAGCTTGAGCTGAGCAACCTTGCCCGGGTCAAGACCTCTAGACGCGAGCAGCGCTCCGTCGGCTTCAAAAGCCACTGCGGACGCGCCGCCGGCAAGCCTCATGGCCCAATCGAGAGCCCGGTTCGCGAGCACCGCGCGGCTTTCCTTGAGCAGCAGCGTGTCCTGCATGAAGGCTCGCAAGCCTTCTTCCTCGGACGCACGCCATTCGCGGCGCAGCCACGCCGGTGGCGAAAAGCTGAAGTAGAGCAGGGGCACGATCGCGAGCACGACGACCTGGATCGCAAGCTGCACGATCAGGTTGGACGCCGCCGCGCCGGCTGCGACCGCGAACACGAGGATGGCCACGATGCCGGCGAAGCCAAGGCTCAATGACCTGAGGCGCCAGGCTTGCACGGCGGGCAATGCTCGCGCCACGAGCCAGAAGCGAACGATCGGCTCGATCACGATGGCGGACCAGACCAGCACGAGCAAGATCACCGCGGCCAACGCGTACCTGGGCCCTACGAAGTAACGGGCGGCCAGGAATAGCCCACTGGCAGCCGCCACGGCCACGACCGCGACGGCGTGCCAGGGGTTGGGAAGGGGGATGAGCGAGTCTCGATAGCGAAGCAGGGCGTATCCGCAGCCTAGAAAGGCGATGAGGCTGACCTCCGAAAGGAGCGGTGGCGTGACGTGCAGGACTGCTGGGATACGCCCGAGGAGCGACACCGACGACAGGAGGACGATGGCCAAGGCGAGGAAGCCGAGAGGGCGGTCCCGGCGCCTCGCCCAGCCGATTCCGACCGCGACACCAAGAACGATGAAGGCCAGCGCGTCGACGTTCTGCATGAACGCGACCACGCCGCTCATCGAGCCGGCCTCAAGCCGCACCGAGGCGGTGAATGGCCGGGATCTCACAGGTGAAAAGGCTGGTGAGGTCGGGGTCCCACTGCCTGCCCGCACCGCCGGTCAGGACGGCGAGCGCCTCGCGCTCCGACATCTTCGACCGGTATGGGCGGTCGTTCGTCAGCGCGTCGAAGGCGTCGCAGACGGAGACGATCCGCGCCAGGAGCGGTATGGCAGTGCCTCGCAGGCCGTCTGGATAGCCTCGGCCATCCCACGCTTCGTGGTGGTGACGGACGATCGGCAGCAGATCGGAGCCGGAACGCAGCGGGCGGACGATGTTCTCGCCGATTTCGGGGTGAGCCCGCATCAGCAGCAGCTCGTCAGCGTTGAGTGAGCCAGGTTTGAGCAGGACGGCGTCCGGCACTCCGATCTTGCCGATGTCATGGATGATCCCGCCGCGGTACAGGGCGTCGAGCTCCCCGTCCTGCAGTCCCATGCGCGAACCCAGATATCGAGCGGATTCGGCGACACGATTGGTGTGCCGCTCGGTGTACGAGTCCTTGGCCTCAACGGCCGCCGCGAGGCTGAAGATCACCTGCTCCGCGCTGTCGAGGCGGTCGTACACCGCCTTCAAGCGCAGCGCCGAGCGGACCCGGGCGACCAGCTCGAGGCGCTCGACCGGCTTCGACATGAAGTCGTCTGCCCCCGATTCAAGCGCCATGACGCGGTCTTCGGAACGATCGAGAGCGGTGATCATGACGACAGGGACGAGCCGAAGCCCCGGGTTGGCCTTGATGCGCCTGCACACCGTGTAGCCGTCCATGCCCGGCATCTGCACGTCCAGGAGGACGAGGTCCGGGGCGGAGGACTCAATCGCCGCCAGGGCGCTCGGTCCGTCGCCCGCGAGGCGGACACGGCATTCGACATCGGCCAGGCACGCCTCGATCAGCTCGCGGTTGGCGGCACTGTCGTCGACCACCAGCACCGAGGGCATCGATCGGCTCGACTTCCCGTTCTGATGCGAGCGCGCCAGCACGACCGAGTCGGGCCGTTCGCGATGCACCCACGCCGCGGGCGTCAGCGCGGCGACGAACTGAGTCGCGCTGCCGAAGCGCTCGATCGGGGACTTCGCCAGCCCTTTGCGCAGGGCGTCCTCGACGTGGCTGGACAGCTCGCCCACGAGCTCGCGTGTTGGCGGCACCGCCTTGTTGATGTGCGACATCAGGACGGCCGCCGGTGTCTCCGCCTCAAATGGAACGCGGCCGGTAAGCATCTCGTAGGCGACGACGGCAAACGAGTACCGATCGCTTGGCGGCCCGATCGGTTCGCCCGCGCCTTGCTCGGGGGACATGTATTCGGGCGTCCCCAGGACGGTGCCGCTGGCGGTGAGCTTCCGGCCTGAGTCGGCCATCTTCGCCAGGCCGAAATCGGCGAGCACAGGGGTTCCGTCGGTGTGGATCAGGATGTTCGACGGCTTGATGTCGCGGTGCAGAATGCCCTGGGCGTGCGCGTGATCGAGCGCGCTCGCGATCGGCCGCAAGAGCTTGATCGTCTCCTCCAGCTCCATCGGCCGGCCCAGGCGGTCCGCGAGCGTGCCGCCTTCCACCAGCTCCAGGACGAGGAAGGTGACACCACCCTCCTGGCCGAAATCGAAGACTTTGAGGATGTTGGGGTGGTTCAGGCGAGCCACGGACCGCGCCTCCTGCTGGAAGCGATCGCGATAAGCGTCCTCTTCGGCGAAGAAATCCGGCAAGACTTTGATCGCGACATCGCGATCGAGAGCGGCGTGGTGGGCCCTGTACACCGTCGCCATGCCGCCGCGGCCGATTTTGCCGATGATCCGGTACGGACCCAGCGAGTAGCCGTCAGGCAGGCTCACTGGTTTTCTCTCGCCCGCATGACCAGGGCGACCAGGGGCGCATATAGAACGACGCGCGCGTGCGCGAGATACGAGAACGGGGCCGAGAGCCCGGAAGCCCAGTCGCGGGCTGCGGTCAGGAGGCTCGAATCAAGGCCCGCAAGGATGGCGACAAGCGCCGGCGCTGAAACCAGCAGGGCTGCCGCCAAAAGCACGGCCAGGATTGCTGCGGGACGACGTCCTGCAGCCACGGCTGTCTGTGTCCGAAGGTATCCGCCCATTTCTCGTCGCCCCCATCCCTGGCCAACGACGACCTGAGACTAGCCCTGGATTACCCGCCAGCCGCTATTCCGTGGGATGAATTAACGCCCCAACCGGGTGAATTTACATACCCGATTGGGTGAAGCAATCGCTTAATAGGGTTTGCATTAGAGCCAACCTTCGCGCGTCGCCTTGTGCGCCAGCTCGGTACGATTTTCGACTTCGAGCTTCTGCAGAAGCTGGCGAACGTGGAACTTGATCGTGTTGGTGCTGAGGTGGACTTTGTCGGCGATGTCGCGGTTCGAATCACCCTGGACGACCATGGCCAGGATCTCCTTCTCGAGCCGAGTCAGATTCGGGGCGGGCGACTTCGGCGTCGCCGCCGGAGCGGCTTTCTGGAGCTGGTCGTACATGTCCGCGCTGTCGATGGCGATGGCGGCTTCGCTGCCCAGGGCGTCCAGGAACTCCAGCCATTCCTGGTCCGGCTCGAGCTGTTGGCGGTGGAAGACCTCGAGCACGCCGCTGAGCTTTCCTCGTGCTATCAACGGCACCGCGCCATAGGACTTGAAGCCTTCGCGCGCAAACAGCGATCGCCGTCGAAACTGGGTGAAGGCTCCCAACGCCGTGACGGTCTCGATGCGACGCCCGACCATGGCGCGACCCGGAAGGCTCTCGTCGACGGGGAGGCGGTAGTCCGGAATCGATGTCGACTGGAAGCCGGTGCTGGCGACCGCCACCAGCGTCCCGTCCTTCTCGTCGAGCATCAGGATGTCTGCGGCGTCGATGGCGAGCCCGGCCGTGACCTGGTCGAGGATCACGCGCAGCGTCAGGCGCAGGTCAGGGCTGCCCGTTATCGCCAGGCCCACGTTGCGAAGGGCGGTCAGCCGTTCAAGGCGGCTGATCGCATCGACATAGAGCTGTGCGTTCTCAGCGACGACGCCTGTGCGGTCGGCGATGGCCTGCAGCCAGCGGACGTCGTGTTGAGAGAGTGGGTTGGACGTCCGGCGCTCGAAGAGCCCGAGCGTGCCCACGGTGGCTCCCCGCGCGCGCATCGGCACCATCAGAACGCCGAGATATCTGATCGGCGTGCTCAGAGGCGGCTGGTTCTTGTCGAGGTATTCGCGGATGCCCTCGCGGAGCATGCCCAGGAATTCCTCGTAGGGAATGCTCGGGATGAGGACGGCCTCGCCCGTCTCGATGACCTGCGTGGCGAGAGTGAACGTCGGCGAGCTCGGCGACAGATGCATCTCCTCGACGTAGCGGGCGATCAGGGGGTCGGAGTCGTTCGCCGCCACCACTCGCGAGGTACGCGGATCCTTGTTGATCAGCGAAGCCACCCAGGTCCCCTGGCGCAGCCGGCTCAGCGTTCCGGTCACGGTCGTGAGGATCGCCTGAGGATCGAGCCTGGCCGCGGCAAGCTGGTTGGTCACCTCGGCCAGGGCATCGTCGCCATAGCGGGCACGAGGGAGTCGGGTGTCGTTGAGGATCCTGGTCACATCCGTCAGGGTCACCAGCACCTGCCCGGCATTGGGAACGGCGTCGACCTGGATCCACACGTCGTCGCCGTCGGGCCTGGCTACGCGAGCCACCACTCCCCGCTCTGCCTTCCCGCTCCGGATGGCAACCATCGCCGGATGTAGCGTCTCGGCTTCGGGCCACCCCGCCGGGTCGGTTCGAAACCATCCACTTTGGGCGGCGTTCGTCCCGACGATCTCTTGTTCCGAGGCGAAGCCGAGGATGTCGAGTGCGGCGCGGTTGGCTCGAATCACCCGGCCCCCGGCGTCGTACGCGATCAAGGCCCCAGGGAGCTGGTCGAACCCGGAGTTCGATGCGAGGTCGAAGGTATCGTTCATCTTGGAACCGCCGGCCGCCCTACTTGTGAAATAAGGATGACGGAAAGTAGTTGATTAAAGTCCCTCCAACTCGAGGCCGAGCATACTCGCCGAACTCGCCATTTCCCCGCGAAGCCTGTCAATTCAAGGCGACAACGTTGAATTGCTCGATAAGAACAGATCCTGGCCTTCGGAAGTGAATCCGTTTCAGGGCGCGGAGATCGGCAAGGCCATCGCCGGCGCAAAAGCCGCCGGCGGATACATCGGCGACGTCCTGCGCAGCGAGCTTCTCAGCGTCGGCGTCTATGTGCTTCCTGCCGGCGGCACCGATGCGCAGAAGCCACACGCGGAGGACGAGGTTTACTACGCGGTTCGCGGCCGGGCCAAATTTCGGGTCGGCTCAGAGGACCATGCCGTGGCGCCGGGCGCGCTTTTATTCGTGGCCGCGAAACAGGCCCATCACTTCCACGAAATCGAAGAAGAGCTCGTGCTCCTAGTCTTCTGGGCACCGCCCCACTAGGGTGCCGCGGCTTCGACCAAAGCGCCCGATGAATCCGCATCCGGCAGCGGTTTGACCGGCACCAGGAACAGCGGCAGGGCGATCGCGACCACGGCGGGGATCGCCCAGATCGCGGTCGCATATCCGAAGCGCGCGGCGGCGAGGCCGAGGAGGGTCCCCCCGAGCGACGAGCCCAGGTCGATGCCGCTGTTCCAGAGTGCGCTGACGTTGTTGCGATGCGCGCTCGAGCCCCTGGCGGACATGGCCAGGTATGCGGTCGTCTGCACCGCGCCGTAACCGGCGCCGAACGCGACGCCCGCGAAGATCACGACCGCCTCGTTGGCGTGGCTCGCCAGGGCGACGAGGCCCACGAAGGTGACCCCGATGCTGGCCGCCAGGACCAGCCCGCCCTGGCGACGATCGCCTAGTACGCCCGCGGCCCAGCGGCTCGCCGCGCGCGCGGCGCCGGCGACGAAAAGGAACACCGCCACGGAGCCGATGCCGGTCGCGGGTAGCGCAATCGGCGCGAACGTGATCACCGCCCCGAAGCTGGAGCTGACCATCACGAAACCGGCGAAGATCAGCAGTAAGCCGGGTCTCCGGAACGCGGAGAGCAGGTTTGTCGATGCTCCGGGCATCGGTGCGGCCGCGCGCGGCAGCTTCAATACGAGCAGCGCTCCGACAAGACCGATTCCGAACGCACCCAGGGCGTCGACCTCGACGTGGCCCGCCGCGAGCAGCGCGACGCCGATGGACGGGACCACGATGCCCGGCGCGCTCAGCGCCAGCCCGAAATAGCCGATGGAACGACCCCGCCGCTCGGGTGCCGCGACCTCGCCCACGAGCACGACCGAGACGACGATGGCCACGCCCATTCCAAGCCCGCGGGCGGAAGCGGCCGCGAGCATGAGAGCCGCACTGGCATGCGGTGCCAGGTAGACCAGGCTCGGCACGGCAGTCATCAGCTGACCAGCGACCAGCAACCGCGATGACGACCAGCGCGACATGAGCCACGGCGTGAACAGCTCTCCAAGCACGGCACCGATGAAGAGGGCTGCGGTGGCCGCCCCCGCAGCGCCATGCGGTCCACCTCGCTCGACGAGCACGGGAACAACGGGCAGCAGAATGTTGAAGCTGATCGCGATCGAGGTCGCGATGCCGGCGAGGACGAGTGAAGGGCTCGGCGCCGGCGTGGGGCGCCCTATGTGTCCACTTCCTGGAGACCGTGGCCGCCGTGGTGCACGACCTTTGGCGGTGCGGGCTCGAGGTGAGCCTGGACGAAAGCGGTCGGGTCCACGAACTGGTACGGAAAGGCGGGGAACCCGTCGCAGCGCGCGGGTGGCAGGGCGCCGTTCCACGTGTGGGAGTCGTACTCGCCGTTGAACACGGCGAAATGAAAGTGCGTGCGCGAGCCCATGTCGGCGATGTCGGCGAAAACTTCTCCCCTCGTGACGACGGTTCCGACGGAATAGCCGGCTCGCGGCCAGACATGCCAGTACTGCGTGATCACGACCCCATCAGGGGTTTCATGGCGGATGAGGACTCCGCCGCGAAACGTGGGGTCGACGATGTAGCCGATGATCACGCCGTTTGCCGCGGCCATCACGGGCTGGATCGGTGTCTTGATGTCGACGCCCGTGTGCAGCCAGACAGCGCCCGACCCGCTGCATCGACGGAGCACCGTGCCATTGCAGTAGCGCCATTCGCTGCCGAAGCCGAGACAGTGCGGATCCCACGACGGCAGGGGAAATTGGAAGTAGTCGGCGGGCTGGGCAGCGGCTCGAATCGTGCTCGGAACCGGCGACCACGCAACCGTGACCACGATCGCGGCAGCCAGTGATGCCTTCGAAACCAAATTGAGCATGCCAAGAGATTAGGCGGTGCGGATGATGGCGGGCAGCGACCCGCCTTCGAGGATCGAATCGGCCATCAGCTCGCCAAGCGCCGGCGCGAATTTGAACCCATGTCCGGAGCAGGCGCTGATCACGGTCAAGCCAGGCAGATCGCGAGGTGAGGTGACCAGGAACCGTTCGTCAGAGGTGTTGGTGTACATGCAAACGCACGCATCCGTGACCAGGTCACTCACACCCACGAGACAGGCGCGCGCGAAATCGCGGATCGGTTGCAGGTCAGGCTCGCCAACCTCGCGGTCGATGGAGTCCGGATCGACGTCATCTCCCTCGTGGTGCCTGCCGAGCTTGACGCTGCGTCCGTCGGTGGTTGGAAAGCCGTAGCGAAAACGGCCGTCCGCCGTCTCGCGGATGAAGACCGGAAAGCGCTCAGGCGCAAATGAAGCCGGGGTGTCGACGGTGAGCCACGCAATCACCTGGCGCTCCACCCTCAACGGCAGGCCGAGCCTGGCCATGAGGGTTGGCGTCCAGGCTCCGGCCGCGACCAGCGCGCGCCGGGCGGCAAATCGGCCGCGCGAAGTCTCGATGACGACGCCTGCGCCGGAAACGCTGACGGACTCGACCTCGGTGTCGACCAGCAGCCTCGCTCCCAGCGCCTCGGCCCTTACGGCCGCCGCGGCCACCGAGCGCTCTGGGCGCAAATAGCCCGCGTCCTCCTCACGCACCCCGACCTCGCCGCGCTCCAGCCGGTGCTGCGGATAAAGACTCTTCATCTCGTCGACGTCGAGGAGGCGACAAGAGAGGCCGTTCTCACGCGCACTGGCGAGGACTCCGGCCACTAGCTCCCCATTTGGCGGTCCGATCGCCAGTCCTCCCGTGATGGTGAGGAGCTCGGCGCCGCTTTCGGTTTCGAGCTGCCGCCACAGCCGGTACGCGCGCTGCAGGAGGGGAACGTAGTCCGGGCTTTCGAAGTACGCCGTTCGGAAGATGCGCGTGTCTCCGTGCGACGAGCCGCGATCGTGGCCGGGTCGGAAACGCTCGAAGCCGATGACCTTGGCGCCGCGGGCGGCCAGCCTCCACGCGGACATCGCGCCCATCGCTCCGAGGCCGATGACGGCGACGTCCGCCTTGTTGTCGGTCAACGCAAGGGTGGCTTGCCCGGCGGCGCTCGGCGCACCCGCTGGCCGAGGAGGCGGGCGCACTCCCGCATCAGCTCCAGGATCTCGTTCTCGATATCGACCTCGCCTTTGCTGGCGCCGCAGAGGGTGCCGAAGAACTTGCCGTCAGACGCAAAGACGGGATACGAGACGAAGGTTCGAATCTCGAGCAGGCGCGCCACGCTGCTCCTTGGAAACGCTTTGGGCACGTCCTTCGAATAGTTGGGCGCGCCCTCGACGACAAAACGGCACACGGCTTCGGACCAGGGCAGAGTCACGCCTTCGGGGATGTGAAAGATCTGGCTCGAGTTGTACGAGAAGACGATGTACTGCTCGTCGGCCCTCAGCCTGGTCTCGGCCAGGTAGGTCGAGCTCAAGCCTGTCAGCTGGGCCAGCCGTTCGAGCAATCCCCTGGCGACCGTCTCGAGGTCTTCGCCCGCGGCCGCAGCCTCCGCGAGCAGCTCCTTGGCGGTCGGTGCCATCCGCTTCCTAAGGTAGCCCTTAGGGACCGAGCAGGTATCCCAAACGGCGCGGGAGACGGGCGATCGCGGTTGCGAGCGGGTTCGGCTTGCGACCCTGCTCTTCGGCCGTGTCCTTGGCGATGATCGCCCGGCGGATCACGGCCGCTCCCGGGGCGCGCCAGGGCTGAGGCGGAAACTCCCGAAGACGCGCGTTGACCATGGGCAGCCGGACCTCGTCGCTGTCCGCGCCGGTGACCAGGTGGGCGAGCACGCGACCGGCGAGGTGTGAGGGCGCGACCCCGTTGCCCGTGTACCCGAGTGCGTAATGGACGTTCGGCTGCAGGCTTCCGAAGACCGGCAGGTGCGTCGCCGAGACGTCGATGGGCCCGGCCCAAGGCGTCGACGATGGGAACGCCGGCGAAGCTCGGAAAGAGCCGCCTGAGGCCTTCGGCCGCTT
>WNFC01006247.1_pt1 | contig 13717 bp, 20 predicted proteins | sample 5400541 | NCBI WGS metagenome assembly WNFC01 (sample SAMN13153342, study PRJNA577476) | soil metagenome | isolation source: 120 cm saprolite under Douglas fir tree site 2 hole 2 replicate 1 | place: USA:California | collected 2015-04-18
CCCCCCGCTCTAAATAATGAGACCTGCTAATGCTCAGATCCTGCATTATCCTCAGTAAATTTCTTGCGGGGGAGACTTGCGCTGAGTTTCAGATATACAACCTCTTTCACTTGCTTGTAAGCTGAGAGAAACAAATTTGCATGCCTCACTCCCCCATCCTCAGTCGCTGGGAAGAATCTGGTTGTAGTCTCCCAGATCTTTCTCGAAGATGAGGGAAGGAGGGAAGTGAATACTCACGACTCACGTGTTCTGGATTATCGCGACCACGTGATTCTGTCCTCAACGACGCGTCTTGGGTTGAATAGGTGAACTGAATAGATAGATACGCACAGACAACCACACAGATATCTCCCCGAGCACTATTATGACCACTCCGACAAAAGCCGAGCTCAAGTTCTCGAGCATTGATTCTGCCAAACAGCTTCAGTTAGCTTTTGATGCCGCCCATCCCCGCATTCGTGACGTTCAGGCTCGGTTTAACTCTCGAACTCTGGAAACAGGTGAAGATGCGATAGGGCGTCGAGGATCTGGGAGCATATCAAATACACCAGATTCTTTGACAGCCGAAGTTTCGGATTACATGGTTCGGTTTCTTCGTCCCCTATGCACCCCATTGGACTTATGATTAGCCGTAGTCCTTCATGCACAGGTTAAAGTTCCAGTATCTCGAGAGCAATGCCAAAGACAAATACGTGAAAACCATTGTGAACGACGAAGCACCTATGATTACAGCAGATACCAACTCTGCTTTGCAAGCCGCCAACCTGGTCAAGAAAGACAACCTGAAGGCCGCAAAATCCAGGCTCGCTCAAAGACACGCTGACATCAGAAATCTTGCACCGCGCGTAGAGCGAGGTAAGAGCCTCGATCAATCATGTTTGCATCACTTACCTGAGGGTGTGCAGATTATCTCAGGGCCAAGGCGCTGACGGCTGAAGCTGCTTCACTAACACAAAGCATTCTCGACACCAGACTTGCGATCACACGCCTGCGCCAAGCTCACCCCACCCCTCGCCTGACCATTCCCGTCGCAGAAGAGCGACTTTCCTCTCAAGTCGTTGACCTGCAGATGCTGGAGGATGAATCACAACGCGTTAATGAGAAAATCGCACGCGTGAAGGACGCAATGAGGAGGGAAACGGCTGAGATGGTCCGTTTGCGGTCCGAGAAGGCAGAGTTGGAGAAGAAGGTGGCAACACACAAAGTGGAGGCGGACGACGGGCGTGCCGTCGATCTCTGTGACTGGTGCGTCGTGTTGCCTGTTTAAGTGTGCTTCACTCAGTACAGCCCATGCAGGTACACATGCTCTCTGGCACTTCACCGATCACTCCTTGGCATGCAGTCCTGCCGATCCATTTCGGAGAATGAGTTGGAGCTTTCATACGCAATCAGCCTCCCGAATAGCTCTGAGAAGACAAAGAATCACCGTGTTGTGACAATTACCCTTCTTTTCCTCCCCAATACGCGGCAGCTGGCCGATGTCCGTATTGAAGGCCTAGAAAAGGCAGACGTGTCCAATGCAGTCGATTCGTATGTCCAGGCGAACGATGTTCCAGGGCTCATATGGTATGTACTTTCGAGAGAAAGACAAACGCTCGCTTCCCGTTGAAATTGACGTGCTAGTACCATCTTTTAGCTATATTTATGTAGATTGTAATGTAATCTAATTTCACGACATAGCTGACATCCGTGAAATATGCCCACGCGCTGTTCGTCGGAGAGATTGTTGTTGGCGTCACACAGTAACTTTTGTTTCGTGCTCCAACGGCCGACGACTATCGCAGACAATGAGAAATAAAAATCGCAGAGGCCTCCGGATGTGATGGATGTGCTATCGAGGATCTTCTCGTAGGAATTCTAGATTCCTTCAAGGTTGCTTCTCTCGAACATGGGTCCCCAGGTTCCCTCTGTCGGACTATCAAAGGCCTTATGTCCTCAGCTGTGGACCTCGCCGGTTGGCGTTTCGGGTGAACAAATAACGCTCGTCGAGCTTCCTGGAAAGGCAGCTACTGCCTCGTCCACACATGTGGTCAAATTGACCAATACACCCTGCCTGTCGAATCCCCAAACTCGTCCTCGAAATGCGCCGAAGATCGAGGTGTGTCGGGGGCTAGTGAGATGCCTAGCGTTGCAAGGCCGCCTTCTGGGGCACTTTCTGACACCATGCACAGATCAAAGCCGTAAAAATCCGATAGGCCACATAGATTCATTCTAGATGCATTTAGTCAAGCTCGTTGAGCGCACAACTTAAGACACTGAAGGCTACGATCACGCGTACCATATAGAGACTAAATAGAATGGCTGTATGTGATGACGGTGAACAGACGCGATCACGTGGCTAAGGTTCGAAACCGCCCAAGGCGGCGAGCCTTTGAACCTAACGAACCTTGTCGCCGCCACCCACATTCCAAGTATTATAGTAACTGTATTATAGCAACTCCCCGTCAGCAAGTCGAGGCGCACTCATGGCAAATGTGCGAAGAGTCAAGATAGTAGCACGTCTCCGTCCCCCGATCCCGGGTGAGCTCAGCGACGACGGCATCCGGATCATTCCCACAGACGATGGTGGTCTTTCTGCAATATGCGTGAGCAACCCTCGGGATCACTCGCAAGTCTTCAAATTCCCGTAAGCATCTACTACCTCCTCAAGGGGATAACCGTACTCAACGATGCGGTCTTCCCTAGTTTCTCTTCGTGTTATGGCCACAACTCTCGCCAGGAGGACATCTTCGAAGCCGATGTAAGGCCCTTAATCGACGTAGTCTACAGTGGAGCTGTGGGTCCTTTCCAATGCACTTATCTTTCTCAGATGCTAAGTCCATGGTGAAACCAGACAGCTACCATCTTCGCGTATGGCGTAACGTCATCTGGAAAGACACATACCATGCAAGGAACTCGTGCGCAACCCGGTATCATCCCTCGAGTAGTCGAGGTGAGCAAGCTGGTGCTGGGTTATTTTTGATGCTGACGTACATCAAGGCGTTGTTTGACCACAAGCAGCAGATGCACGAATATGATGTGACGCTGTCTACGTCCTACATGGAGATCTATAGGGATGAGGTTTATGATCTACTAGTTGATCGGCAAACCGTAAGTCACGCACTCTCAGTCTATTCAAGGCAGTGCGCTGTATAAGAGAGTTGACTTTCCACTATCATTACCCACTCTCCCAATAGGCCCCTAAGTTACCAGTCAGAGAGAATGACGCCGGCCAAGTTTTTGTCGCAAACCTATCTTCAATACCGATCGAAAATGTCAGCGAGTTCAACAAACTGTATACGTATGCGTAATCTAGCACTCGAGTAATTCGGACCTGACCATTGTTGGTCGTCAGAGTGGCGAACAAACAGCGTTCAGTGGGATCTACCCTCCTCAACAGGGAGTCTTCACGATCACACGCTATCTTGACACTAGAAGTCAAATTGGCTCAACAGAACAAAAGTCGGTCCAATTTCTTCGTTAAGTGTTGATGGACTTATGATGTAACTGTCAGTCCTAACTGGAAGGATCAATTTGGTCGATCTCGCTGGCTCTGAAAACAATAAAGTTTGTGTTGACGCTTCGATATAGGCTTTACCAGACCTAACTCACTACGTCCACCATAGTTGACAGGTAACGGCACATCCCGATTGCAAGAGTCGGCAGCCATCAACAAATCCCTGAGTGTTCTCGGCCAAGTCGTTCACGCATTGAACCAAGGGGCTGTGCGTTTTTGCTCTTGTTTTCATGCTTGACCGTTTTTGAAACTCGAGCTTCATAGTCTCGGATACCTTACCGCAACTCCAAACTAACACGGATTCTCCAAGACGCCTTAGGTGGTTCATCCGTTGGGCTCCTGATCTGCAACCTTGCACCTGGTCTCAAGTTTCGTCAAGATACCTTGAACACTCTGAAGTAAGAATATTTCATCGAATACTACCGCCGTAATTAATAGTCTGTAGCTTTGCCGTTCGAACGCGAAATGTAGAGAACAAGCCCGTTGTCAATGAGCAAGGTGAGATGAGCGTACTTGTGTTCACATCCCTCTGATGTACTTTCCAGATACTCGACCAGCTTCCAAACCACATTTCTCTGCCCCTCGGCCAGCCCCGCCGAAGCTTGCTCCTTTAACGGTGGCGCCGCCCGTTGCAAGGCGCCCCCGAGCCTCTATTGCACCCCGCAATACCTCTTTAGGTGTCTCTAGTGCCGCTGGTCCATCTCGAGTGCCCCGTATTTCAGCCGCATTCCACATGGCTGAGGCCGCACCATACCCCAGTACCGGAAAGCGTAGGGAGAGCGGGTTAGGTATTGTTCGGGAACGTTATAACATCAATAAGATGTCCGACCAGGATATCAATGATAAGGTAAAGAATCCTTCAGCGCTGAGCGAAGAGAACACGATTGATGCAAATTTTTTTTAGATATCCAAAGCTGTAGAAGCGGAGGTTGAACGCCGACTGAAAGAGAAATTAGAAGAGATGGAGCGCCAGCGCGCAGCTGATGAAGAACGCGCACGTCAAGAAACGGAGATCGCGGACACAACGAGAGATCAGACACTCGAAATCGCACAGCCCAGCTTGCCCTCAGGGCTGCTAACACCCCTTTTAAAGCGACACCAGGACCTCGACCATGAACTGCGCCATCGTTTACAAGAGCTAGAAAGGAAATAGTATGTACTCAGATGATCGCCCTTGACCACGCCTTACTGTTAATAGTGAGCGTGATAAACTTGATGGCGATGTTGTGCTCAAGCTGTCACCCAAATCGCGTAAGAAAACAGGCCGGGCTTACGTCGCATTAGCAAGGGCACATTCTGAAAAGTGCGATACGTTTTTGCTCTCAATGCAGCGTGCCTAACATCACATGTAGGGGCGATCTGCAAGTCGCACTTGATCTTTACCGCAAGGCGGAATCCTACGTGCCGGATAACATCAAGCTGAAAGAGAGGTGGATATTTTTCGTCATTGAGGTTTTCCTGTATAGGCTTACATACCCCTCCACTTAATCCCATCCCTTTCCAATCTCCCTGCAGGATAATTGAAATTGAGTTGGCCGTGGAGCACGGAACGGAGTTTCATCCATCGCCAAAGCGGGCAAGGACGAGGAGAAGGGCAAGACGTGGAACGCAAGCACGAGCTACGCAGCCTGCATTGGGCACTGTTCCCGAAGTGTCTGCCGATGGCGACGAGAGCAACGAAGAGGAAGTAGTGGTTAGCCTACTGGGCGGTGAAAGTAAGGGTGATATGCTTGGGAGAGGTGGTCGGGTGACTCATGCAACTTTTGGTGTGGAGCTCACGAACAGTCCAACTAGAAAGGGTGCTGGAGGAGCCGTCTATGGAAATGGATGGGAGGCAAGAATGTCCCCAAGCAAACTGGGCCGCGGGCAAAGCTGGAAGGATCTGCGACCCTGTGCGTAGACGCATACCCTTTCAAGATATTTAGCCGGTGTTAGCTCTCACCTCTGTGGCATGTAGTGCGTACAGTATCATGTGCATGGTACGCTGCGGGGTTGTAACCGGTACTTGATTCTCTGCAACCGAGTTTGCTCTTGCGCGGTACTGAATCATGACGAACACAAACGGGACACAGTACTAGTGCTAATGATAGAAAAACTGACCTGCTGGCTATTGCGGGGTATATAGACCACAACAACATTAACTTGAATATTAGCAAGTTTCAGACGGGCGCTTATTATCGGCTGTTATCTGTTACGTACATCTCGTCGGGCTTATTCTCAACCCGAGCACAAAGGAATGCATTCCGGCGCCTGTAATAGTCATGGAAGAAGAAGACGGTGGTTATTCTTTCTATTTGGATTTTGGATACTGTGACAGTGACAGGTCTTGGTTTATCCAAGAATCCCATGGCAATTGAGCGATCTTAAACAGCCCCCGATCACTGCTTCGTTCGAAAAGTCTACCTGGCAGCTTCGCTATCGGTCCCGTCTCGACGGGGCTCAGGCTGCTTCCGAGCTTGAACTCAGGTGGTCTCCATAAATGACATGTATGACTTCTTGATATCATCATCAGGAAAAGCCTCCCGCGATAATGCACCTGAAATGAGGTAATTATGTCGGCATTATCTCTCGCTAGAGCCCGTTAGCGCGGGAGGAAAAACGATCTAGAAGACGCCACGAATGCGCGCGAGCCACGTCACTGCCCTTCCCAGAACGTGCAACAACCCGAACATTCATATGAAACGTGCCGCTGCGCAGCTGCACCCCTTTATATACGACACAATTCAGATGGAAAAATTTCAGACCTCTTGGGCTTTTTTACCTTTACGTTGATCCCCACATTCGCTCTATGTCCTCCGGCGGTTTTCCACGTCCTCCTGCCAGTGGAAATTTTGAAGATGGCGTTCGCAATCATGGGCTGCTCGCCTCGGTCGCATTCCTAGTGCTGATTCCATCGGGCGTCCTTTTCACTCGATATGTTCGCACCTTTATGACAAAGTTAGTGCACTGGCACACGTTCTCCGTATGAATGAACGTTGACTCCCTGCCACTGCCAGGTGGTGGCTTGTTCACAGCCTACTGAGCGGTTTCATTCCTGGCTCGCTGATCATCACCTCGTGGATAAAAGCCAATCAGATTAGTGGCGAGACGCCGGTAAGCGCCAGCGGACACACGGTTAGCAAGTTTTCGTGCAGGACCTAGTGACATTCCCTCTGAAAACAAATGTAGCGCATCGGTTTCGTCATCTTCGGCTTATACATCACGCAAATCGTTCTTGGCTTATTTATTCACTTTGTCCGCGTAAAAACCTTCCTGTTCGGTGGCAGTCGGCCCCCACAAAACTATATTCATGCTCTACTCGGCCTGACGATCGTTGCTCTCGCCGAATATCAGGTCTGTCGATTGACGATTGTATACGGTGACGTAAAAGAGCCTTACGGTCTGGAATAGATTTACGACGGGATCTATTCGGAATGGCCGAAATTCACTGGGAACCCAATCAGTGAATCGGCCAAACATGCTTGGTTGGCCCTTATGATTGTGAGTTACGGTTATGCTCGAGGCTGTGTAAACTTACGACATGTGAATAGGTCTTCTGGTCTTTATACGCCTTTGGGCTGTTGTTACTTCCTCGACAATACAGACAAGAAAGACGACTCACGGAAGCGCGGCTGGAAGAAAAGAGTTGAATCGTAACGGATAGGACTTGGCAGCAGATCAGGGGGCGTGCAAAGTGCGAAGCAGTGAATATAATCAATGTAAATACATGTAAAAATGTGTCTACACGACTCTACAGACGTCTGTATCTAGGACTTCCGATCTATACAAGGGGAGTCAATGATGCAGGGAGAAGATACTCTATAGCGAATCAACGGGCTAGCCGGGAAGAAGTCAAAATTAAAAGCAATGCAGCTATTGCTACAAGATCACAATCTAAATTTAAATAAGAAAAAAGGCACCAGTCTAGTTGGGAAAGCGCGGTAGTCGGTGCTGATGTAAGGGCAATGGTTATTGAGAGGTGGTACTTTAGCAATGCGGCGCCGTGAGACAAAGCTGCCAACGGACGGTGTAGAGACTTTGTGTTCCGACCTGTACCGACTCGCTCGCGTGAGTTCAGGGTGCAGCATAGCGACCGGAGCCCTGGGCACCACCATACGGATACTGGATAGAGATTGAGTTATTGACAAGAGCCGGGAAGATGCGAACGGAAAGCCTATACCTGAGATGACTGCCCCATGACAGGGTTCTGTGGATTGGAACGAGCGGGCTGCTGCTGATACGCAGCGAAGTCGGGGAAAGGCCCAGACAAGAAAATTGCTCCAACAAGAAGAGACGAAGACGAGGAAGTTGGATAAATCATCATCCCAGCGCCCGGCAAATTGTCCAGACCCCATGGCGCCAACGCCAGCTGCGTGTAGAACCAACTTGAATACTTAAAAAATCGGGTCATAAAACATGCAGAAAAAGCTTACAATCTGGTTATCGAGCAACATGCGACTCAGATTGGCAAAATTCGCCTGATTCAATGCATTGGCGGCAGGATCGGGAAGTTTGTCGGCCATCAGCGCACAAATTGGCGGAGCGTACCGTTTGACCCAGGCCTTGATGTCATTGTGCGGAGTGCGACGCGCGCCTAGATAGACATAGAAGCGCCTCGGCCAAAGGTCAATTCGACTGGTGCAGTTCAGGTGAGTCTCCGCGCGGAATAACCTAGATCGCGTTCAAGACGTACCTCTCCCCATCAGTCTCTGCCGCGGTGACATAGACATCCTGAAAGGTACCCTGGGCTGCGTTCATAAAAGTCAAGGTGAGAATTCCCTGCCATGGGCGCCGTTGTTGCGCCTGTTCTGCGGGGGGAGGAATAAGAGACTCGACCTGCGTGGGGAGACGATACGCCATTGCTGTTGGAGAATGGATGGGCAAACATGCTCTCTTTTAAATGCGAGAGAGCAGCCTACCGTACATAAGCCACGAGCGTCTTCACTTAGTCTAATGGCTGAACGTCAGTTCCGAAAACGCCGCAGCAGGACTGCTGTATATTTCGCTGCAGATCCGCGTTGAGGCGCCAGCACATTTATGTAGTTGTCATCCTTCAAATCGTCGGGAAATGCACGGCTTTGCGAGGAAGGGTTAACCTACACCTGACAACAAGATGAAAATGCCAGGTTTCAGTAATTGCAGCATAGGGAAGATGTACTATAGCCGACCTATCAAACGCCGCTGGTGGGCGTGTGGATGCACCGACCGTCGTGTGGAAACACGATCAAACCCCCAATATCTCACGACTGATGACAAGAACATGAGTCGAGAAGACCAATAGAAATAATAAATATCAGGTGGCTACTCGCCTCAAGAGCCGCGGACCGGCTGGATATCGGAATGGCATAGATGCGAGGGAAGCTGCTACCGAACTCACAAAGCAGGGAAGGTTATTTTTTTTGCAGGGTGTTACTGCCCATTTTGGAAGATACCGGCATCGATTATTGGTTTTAGGAGGCTTCAGAGAGTATACGTCATCACCAGAATGAAAACTCTAAGCGTCTAAACTGGCCAATGATGTCTCTACGGAGAGCGAGAAAGGGGTGGGCCCGCATCTGGCCGCCCTGACTCTGGGTGTTGCCTGTACCTCCGGCAAGAGGTGGTCCACGTGTACGGTCAAGTTCGCCGGGTAGACTCAGTTGCGGACCGACGTTGAAGACCAAAAGGGTAAGCCCGATAAAACCTAGATGCCAACGGCAAATCTTGATGAAGAGGACGGTTATTCGCTAAATATCGTCAAGGTAATCAGGTCGGGCTCCTACGGGCCCCAAATGTAATCCCACGTGGGAACCACGTGGAATAATCATTCAAGCCGTCGGTCTTCTCCTGGTACTGTGTGTGGAGACGATCGGCGCGCAGCAGTTGAATCATTCGCGTAGTGCATTAAAGAACACCCGTAACGCGGCGTTGACTCAAATCGTCAGGGCATACATCCATACTTCGGGTTCTGGAGGAGGCGGAGCTGTATACTTCGGGATTGACAACGCAAGAAGAGGCATACAAGTCGCGCTCCGCGTTGTTACAAACCACGTATTCAGTCCGGGCCGCAACCGACAAGTGGCGCGGAGTCAGAGGAAATAGACGTTTGCCGCGGAGATTGTCAGTTAGACGCTGGCATGCCAATTAAGAATGGAAATCGCTCTCACGGAATCAGTTTATCGCTGTGTTTTCGTGACGCAATTCACCAGACCTCTGGGGTGGTTCTGGTAGCGCGAATCCAGACCTGTACGCACGCTCGCTGTGAGTACCTGATCCCAGACAGTTGTGTCAGTCACCCGGCTCCCGATCGCATGTTTCAACAATACAGACTATACAATATACGTATACTTTTGCCGTTCGTCATGAAACCCGACGGAACTCGGGAGGGAACCAGAGCGGAACCAGCAGGGGGGATTTTGGTGGCGTAGACTAGCTCCAATGCGTTTCTGATACGCTACAAGAGTGCGGTGATCGGAAAATTTGCATGCAGTGTCGATCACTTCCGGATGTCAATAGGCTCGTCTGACTTGACCTGAATCTCTAATTGCGCCACGGTGAGTCAACAGGAGTAGAACAACATTTTGAGACGCGGCGTCTTGACGATGACAAGAATGTGTTTGCTGAGAGTCTAGATCATATTTCAATTCATAACAGAGAGAAGGGAAAAGGCAAAAATTTTCGAGAGGCGACATATGAGAACACATCGAAGGACGGAAAGATGATTTAACCTGTGACACATACGAGATGATCATTTGCGTGAGTGTAATACACTTGGTTGCGGGTACGAGATCTACGTACACGGAGAAATGCCTTCACGTCACAATCAATCATGAAGCGACATAACAGACAGGTTTCTGCGACAGATATTCTATACACCGTTCCAAGGGTTCCAAGGGGTCAATGTCAGTCGATTCATGGATGTTTACTGTAGCCGCGCCGTATAACTGAAGAAAGAATTTGGAGTATAACGCATATTCAAAATGATGACTTGGTCAAAAACTCCGGTATTACGGTTACGGGTATCGCGGTTGTTGCGGCGTCCTAGAGATAATGTAGAAGCGGGGTTTGGAAATGACAGAATTCTCCGGTACGGCAATTCGCATAACAGGGTGACTTCTGTGTCTGTGGGGATGAACGGTTCGCCGCCGGTGTTTATGGCTTTACGTGGTGACCAACGGTCGAGGTGCAATGACCGTATAGAACGCCCACGGATGTTGCTGCTGACTTGTTCGCGATCACGTGTCCGTGTTGAGCCTCGAATTGCATGTCCGCACCTCAGAAAGCCATATCCGCTCGCAGCCTGACACAACTGGGAAGAACAATCCGTCAGGTACTTGCATCAAAGTCTAGTGAGGAGACAATACATGTCCATGGATGGGTCAAATCGGTCCGATTCCAAAAGAGGATCGCATTCGCGATGATTCACGACGGCACGACTCCGAAAGGCCTTCAAGTGGTCTTCCAAAACCCGACGTTTGCAAAGGTGTTAGTACCCTCGTCATGTTACATCGGACAATAACTCATTCTCTTCAAAAGGTTGACAAACGGTGCAAGTGTTCGCCTCACAGGGGTCCTCGCCCCAAGTCCCGGGCCGGGCCAGGATAGCGAGTTACTTGCGGAAGCCGTGGAAATCTTGGGCTCCTGTGACCCAGAGGTGCGCAAAAACTCTCACCCAGGTGTTCTAGGAAATTCACATTTGCCTTCAGACCTATCCCATACAGAAGCAAGCTCTCACGACGGAATATCTGCGAGATCAAGCCCATTTGCGACCGCGCACTGACGTACAAGGCGCAGTGCTTAGACTGCGGGATGCAGTTGTGCGCTCGTTCCACGAATTCTTCCACAGCAATGACTTCGTTTACGTCCACACACCCGTCATCACCTCCAATGATGCCGAGGGCGCTGGCGAGTCCTTTCGTTTAGCACCCGTTCCGTCCCGCCTAGCCGGTCGAGGTGCGACCACCCCGGTTACAGAATTCTTCAACAAGCCGGCGTATCTGACAGTATCCTCGCAACTGCATCTCGAAGTTCTCTCGAACGCGTTGGCCCGAGTCTGGACCCTGTCCCCTTGTTTCCGCGCCGAACGCTCGCAAACTTCGAGACACCTCGCCGAATTCTGGATGCTCGAAGCCGAATGGGCGTTTGTCCGCTCTATCGGGGATCTGTGCGACGTTGCGGAAGCTTCTATCAAGCACGTTTTACGACTCCGCTCTCCGGACCGAGAGTTTTTGCAGGCTGTGCAAGCGGATACCGCCGAGTCGTGGGCATCAACGGGGAGAGCGGCGTCTGAAGTACCATGGGCGCGTATCACCTACACTGATGCAATTCATGAGCTCCAGAAGAGCGGTGCACACTTCGAGTTCACACCTCAGTGGGGCACAGCGCTACAGAGCGAGCATGAGCGTTGGCTTGCAAATTCCTTCGCTCGCGGTCCTATTTTTGTAACGGACTATCCTGCGGCTATCAAACCGTTCTACATGCGCCTAAACGACGATGGAAAGACGGTCGCGTGCTTCGACCTACTCGTGCCCCATGTCGGCGAGCTGGTCGGGGGATCGCTACGCGAGGAGCGGTCGGGTCTCCTCGAGGCTGCTATTAAGCATCAAGGGCTGGATGGAGACGCCTATCAATGGTACACAGAACTGCGCAAATTCGGTGGTGCACCGCATGGTGGATATGGGATGGGTTTTGAACGACTTATAAGTTGGCTAGGGGGAATTGAGAATGTACGTGAATGTATTCCAATGCCCCGATGGTCAGGGAGGATGCTTTTATGAGCTGTGATCATATAGTATCAAAATACGAAATCCCCAATTTTCTCCCCATTCGTAGTAGCTGTCCGGTTTCTTACCGACATTTCACAGATGGATTAAGCAAGGTCTGCGATCTAAAGCTGTTCCTCACTATCAGCACTGAAAGGGGCATAATCACATTGGTATAGTTTCTTCCATGATATGTACAGCCAGAACCAGAACCACAAATATACAAAAGTTGCGACACTATTGGGCTTCATTCTTATGATGATAATGGACCACTTCGTTATAAATTAGGACTGGATATCGGTCAAAGTTGATATCTTCTGAAGTCTAAGGAATTTTACACACGCACCTTTCAACTTCTCCTTCCCTAGTGGGACGGCACTATCGAAATCAAAGAATGACGGGTCAATAAGCTCGGCAGTTGGTTCATCATCTGGGTCGTGATAGGACTGAAAGCGGATCAGAAATCATATAACGACCACGAGGGAGGGTGCGGTCGGACCTCCAGATAGGGATGAGCCAGTGCCTCAGCAACATCTATTCGCTTCTTTGGACTGAAAGTAAGACATTTCTCAAGAAAGTCAATTGCCTAGGGTTACATGTAAGCCCAGCGGTCGTCATTCTAGAACGAATCGGCCTCCAGGGCTTTTACGTACCTTCGGGTTCGCCTCGGGGAAGAGCTGACTGAAAGGCTTTTTCTTGCGAAATGGTAGCGCGCGAAGGTATTCTCTTGATCTCTGTGAGGTAATCGCATAGAAGTCGTCCAGAGACGGAGTTCCGAGGATATCAAGAATGATAGAAAGTTGGTGATGATCTGATGAAACAAATGAGTAAATGGTATTACGTGCACATCTGACGATCTTACAGTCTCGACCTGGAAATAAGGGCTTCCCGCTCAGCAGTGTATTCTTTGAAAGTGAGCATGACCTCTGGGGCGCGATACCATCTGGACAAAGCTTCCATTATGACCATCAAGAGAGCTGGACCACAACGCACCGAGTAGCAACATACTCCGTTAAGAAATTGCTGCTGTCGTCAATATCGGCGGGTGGGCGAGCAGATCGTGCGAGGCCAAAGTCACAAAGCTAGAAGAGAGGGAGTGAATTGTCGAAAGACTGAAGCCAACATCATGTCGCACTTTGAGATCGCAGTTTGCATTCAAGAGTAGATTTGATGGCTTCAGGTCACGGTGAAGGACGTCAGCAGAGTGGAGGGCCTTGAGCGCCCTAAGGGTCTATACAATAAGCGTTTCAGTGGTCAGAGGTATATCGGAGGGAAGAGTGTCGGATTCGGGAGAGATATGATCAAGGGGAGCGACATACCTGGTATATGAAGTATTGACAATGATCGTCGCTGAGCGTCTGAGTACGAATGACACGGTGCAAATCCGTTTCCATTAGCTCTTGGACAAGGTAAACCTCCTTGAAGTCTTCGACGTTGGTTGGCTGGAGTATATCGAGGATGGAGATGATGTTTTCGTGGTTGAAGTGGCGAAGTAACTTGA
>WNFC01005663.1_pt1 | contig 13716 bp, 7 predicted proteins | sample 5400541 | NCBI WGS metagenome assembly WNFC01 (sample SAMN13153342, study PRJNA577476) | soil metagenome | isolation source: 120 cm saprolite under Douglas fir tree site 2 hole 2 replicate 1 | place: USA:California | collected 2015-04-18
CTTGGCTGGGGTGGCATTAGGAGTCCACCGTATTGTTCTGGTGGCAAGGGCTCCTTTTCTGGAGTTTGGTAGTCAGTGCATTCTCATCGACCGAGGTTTCCGGTACACGAGGACTGGAGCAACAGGTGAACTGTGGTAGGGTGTCGTTCCTGTGGCTTTGTGCTTTACGCTTTTTCCAGGGCGCTCGTGTGGGCGCTGTTCTGTTCCAGGTCAGGGTTTGCTCGACTGGGTGGCTTCTCAGGCTGGCGTACGATGTTCTGGGGGTTTGTTTCGTCGCGCAAGGTGGGTGAGCAGCCTTGGGAATGTGCATGCTGGTTGTTTATCTCTCCACTTCTTGTACGGCTGGCTTGTCTTCGTGTGTCTGGTGTGGACTCGTTCAGCACAAATCTCAGGCGGGTCGATGATAGTCAAGGGTGCATTGACCCATCCTTGCCCGGCTTTGCCGTGGAAAAACCCGCCATGGTGGTGGTTCGGAGCCCCCCAGTGGCAGAAACACTGGGCTTCTATCCGCCTGCCACTAAACCTTGCACTGGCAGGGGTTCAAGTTCCTCGTAGTCAGTGCTGTATCTGACCTTCCAAGGACGTTCCAAGACGACAAAAGTGAGATTCAACCGCCAGAGGAACAAAAGAGATATCGCTTGCTGTACAGTAGGCAGGCCAGATCGGGAACAACACTACCCAGGCACAAAATAAGGTGAGGTGAAACGCTCACCTCGGCTACGCGAAAGTGATGTGTGCAAGCGCTGGTGGTTTGTACATTGTCAAAAGGTGGACGCTAATCCACGAGCAAAGCTACATCGTTCGCACCGGTCCTTTATAAAATGGCGTCAATCCATTCCACAACCTCACCACCCCCACGTCCACCTTCTATGACTTCTCCTAGAATTGCTCACATGAAACCTATTTACTTCCGCACCGCTACTGGCGTCACGCTCCCGTCTTCCTCTGAATATCCGGCCGCAGAGGAGCAGCTAGACGCAATATGGTCCGAAGACGTCATCGATCTTGACTCGTTGCTGGACACGCCCGTGCGCACGATCTCGTCTGCATTATGAGGGTTACTCACACCTTGACGTAGGCTATTGACCCGGACTCCTGGCCCACGCCTAGGTGCCTTCCAAACGGCGGTATCGGTCTTCGCGATGACAACACTGCCGATCCCACGGAATTCTTACCCGACCCCGCCTCATTGGAGGCACCAACAAATCCTCCGAACCACCCCGGTTGCATGAACCCCGTAAGTACGCGATGCTGTGATCGCCGACATTGATTTATCTTGCTGCGCAATAGGATCCTTTAGATTATTGGCTCATGCAGACCCTTCGTAGGTTTCATTCTTGCTTCTTTCATTATTCTTCGTGCTCACACAGCCCTAAGTTCTCACAGATGTGAGAACTGCTGCGCCGGCAACGGGCGATGCCCAATGGAGCGAGATTTCAAGTTTCCCCTCTCCTGCCTATTCATCCATGCTGGCGCAGAGTGTGAGTACAAGTCCAACTAGTTCAGAGACTCTGCTCACCTACGTACATCGACAGATTCCAATTCCGAATGGATCTGTGGCTCCGGCAGCTCCTTTCACTCTTGATCCATTCACCAGTACTATGTGCTCTTCCTTCGGTGGCGGCGGGAGTAGTACGAATGTTTATGACTTTGGCGAGCTCTCGGAGGTCACATCGTAAGTGCCTTCAACTCTGTCTCCTGTCATAGGAGCGGTACGTTCACCTTCGCTAACGCTAGTGCCAGAAGTCATTCACGAGTCGATGCTCCGAGAGAGCCGACGGTGACTATCCGAAAGCGCCCTCGTGAGGCAGAGACGGGTCTCGACGATGGAAACCTAGCACTAGTTCGCTACCATGAAATGCAACCTTACAAGAAGGTCAAGGGCGCCACATCAGGCAGGATCTTGGAGGCAGTGCAATCCCCAAGTGGGACATGCCACAGTGCCGGCACCAGGATCCCACATGTATCAAATCGGAAATCCATGGCAGAAGGTTGCAGAGAGGTGCTCGCAGCCCCAAATGCGCAGGGGATGTCCAACTGGTACTTTCTGGGACCGAGTTTCCAGCAAGAATGGACAGCAACCCCAGCGCAGAGGCAAATGCCTCAGGTTGAGGACAGGGTAGGAGGAAGTTGGCAAGGCGGTGGCAGGGCTCAGCAGGACGCGGAGATATACGGCACGGAGTCCGACCTCCACGGGGAACAAGGAGAGAACCCTCTCCACCAGTTCCCAAAGGACCTAAGTAAGGGGCAAAGGGCACTCCTCGTGGCGACCAGAGCAGACTGGGAATGTGGCACCATCCATCAAATCAAGTGTCGACTGTGTCCAGGGTTTGTGTCCCAGAATTGGGCCAACTTCAAACGGCATTGTGAGTCTGCTGAGTCACACCCTCGCAAGATCTCGTTCTGCGAGAACTGTGGTGACCATTTTGCACGCCGCGATGCACTAGCGCGGCACCACAAGAACCCACCCCCAAAGTGCCTCGGTATGACGCCAGAGAAGGCCCTGGAGAAGCGGGAGGTCACAGAGAGGGCACACGAGAAGTTTAGTAAGAGGTTGGAGCACTGCCAGGAGACCGGAGAGGAGATCGGCAAGTCCTTTGCAGAGATAGTTAAGGAGTTGCATCCGTGCTCCTCAAAGAAACGCATTAAGCAGGGGCAGCACCAATTACGCAGATCAGGAACTTAAGACATGCCTGTCATTTTTTGTCCCCCCCCCTCTATCGCTCATCTCATAGCAGCATATGTTATTGCAGTTTAGGGCTACCGACGATTTCTCTGATGTTCCCTGTAGTGTCCTGTCTTCGCTAGTCTGTTCTCGTTGCACTGCTCATATATATTGAGGAATTCCTTGACTTAGCGTGGCTAATGTGGCGATTACGCACCGTGTTTCCTCGGCCTTCCAGGAGTAGCCTTATTCTCGAGTGCTACATTAAACAATGAGCGATTCATGTAAGAGTATCCAGGCAAAGGCGAGACGAGATAAAGAAGTAGAGGATTAATCGTTTGTCGCCAGACGGGACGTATTTTTTAAGTTCAGAATCGTCGAAAATTTCTTGCCACGTCACCTCATCGGAACTTGAAGCTTGAAGCTTGAAGGACCTTCCACTGCTGGCACGAGAACCCCAAAACTTGAAATTAGTCCCTCCATTCTCCACGGAATACCACGAACCATACTGTATGCCCAACATGTCGGAAACGAAGACATGTCGCATGCTGGTGATACGCCTTGATAAGACTATGCTACCGGATCAACCGATTGTTCCCTTTACGCCGTTCCGAAATTGACGTCGCGTTAAGACTTCGCCAAGGCGTCCGCTGGTTTGAGGGGTCGTGAAAAAGGAAAGCGGAAGTTCCACGACCAGGGTGTGTGCATCCGATCGATTGAAAAGACGTAAAGATGCCTGGAAAGACGCGTCAGCACTCTCACGCCTCAGGCCCAAATGTTCTCACTTTCGCCTATGCAGCTCCAATATATACAGCTTGGCGGGGTCGACCCTTGACACCAGGGAAAGGAGACAAGAAAAGGGTCTAAGGACGCCCACAAAGGGCGGCGGGGGGGTCGTGTAGACGCGTGCTTGAGATGCGAAGGGACTTGAAGGTGATGGTACCACTGGCTAACGGAGAGACGGAAAGAGTTCGACTTGCCTGGGCTCTCCGGGTCTTGCACACACATTTGACACCGGGATCACAATTTTAAACCACGAACTTGCGTTGTTGTCGATCTATCCCGGGCCACTAGCCACAACGCTCAGGCTAGTGTTACCACCACGACATCGTTGCTGCACCCAACATCCTGCGACCTGGCGTAAATGTTGGTCTCACCAGTTACCCTAACCATATTTTGGGGTCACCTCGACTGTTGTCGTCTGCTCCCGCAAAAGTTCGTCAAGGACTCGAACAGCCTGCGCCTGCGCCGCTCCGGCTAGGTGCCGGTGCCGGTGACCGTGCCGATATTTGGCGGGCGCGGGCGCGGTGAGGGAATGCTTGAGACGTTGACATTCCTTTATCTCCTATCCCTATCCTAGGCAGTTCCAATCGCGGGATTGACTGAGTTGCTCGCATACATGTGCTCGTACGTGCGCCCTTGTGCCGCTGCGTTGCAGTCCCTCCCACCTACGTATGAGGCGAATCTGGACGGCCTCCCGGGCTTCCCGACGATCGTGGACCATAGTGTGACGGCGATAGCAAGACCAAAAACATCAAGCTCGGCATCGGCGTAACGTGCGTTTCTTTCTCTCTCGTCCCGTTTTTCCCCTCGTGCTTCGCGCAAGCTTGGGACTACGGTCTCGGAACGCGTGCGCACGTAACAGGACCGTGTCGACGCCGTTCATCTACTGGCCCCGCCCTCGGCCCGCGAGGGGACTCCCGCCACGCCTGGAGCTGGCAAACGCCAGCCCCGGCCTGGGCATGTCCGCCGACGGGCGCATGCACGAGAACCTGATCACTGCGCGCTGGCCCGGATCTCCCCCGCGAGACATTATCTGCAAACCGCGTTTGCCTTACTCACATTCTCGTCGTACTAATACCTCTCTCCGCCCGATGATGTTGATGGACGTGTAAGGGACTAACACTACATTGCAGGGAGCCAGAGACCCTGGTAAGCCTCTCGTATATACGGACACTCTGTAGCTACGAAATACAGTCCGTTCGAAACTAAAAGTAATGAACAAAGCATGTTAGAAGTACACAGACAAAGCTCAAGGGTTAAGTGAGACCCAGATGAAAACGGCACAACGCATGAAAAAGTATCAAAGAAAAGGCATACAGTCCGCATAGAAGGCGACAGCACGGTCCCAGTAAAGTACGTGATGGTGCAGTCGAAGGGAAACCGGACGCTAAGAAAAATACAGCATATTGACGTGGGCGGAAGGCCTAGCCTGAGAAGTGGGTGGCAAACTCATCGTAAGGCTTTCAAACAAACGGAGAAAAGGTTGTCGGTGATGGCCGGGGGAGGCGGTAGCGGGGAGGTTGTTGAGGAAAGGGTAGAAAATCGCTTGTAGCGCTTCGGGGTCCGCGCAGCTACGGAGAAAGGGTAAGGATTAAGGCTATGCGCAAAGTAAGCATCTCGACCACGTACGAATCATTTGAGATCACGCTCCATAGTGAACGAAGTTCACCCAACGCTCTAACGTGACGCCTCTCGTGCACCGCAACCTCCTCACGGCGTCCCTCAGGGCCTCCGCCGATCTCAAGTAAACTGGCCCTTCTTCGTTTCCAGAGAGCATTGAGCGATACACATGGCGAGCGAGGTCGCGTCCATCAGTGTCCGCCATCGCCCACATCGTTCCCACCACACTCCGAAATCCACAGTATTGTAGTGCGGCAGTAAGGTGCAGTCCCTCGTCTGCGATGCTTTCCTCAGTTAGCTCCGCCGTGTGACAAGCAGAGAGAAATGCGAATTCGGCTACGGGAAATCGAGAGTGTACGATGTCGAGTAGCTTAAGCTGTTCGTCTCCGTAAAGCTTGAATGAGGCGTCAAATGGCTTCCCAATCTCCAAGTTACCATGACACGCGAAATGAACAAGTTTGTGGTGCTTGAGGCCTTCGAGTACTGCCGCTGTAGTCGCATGTCTGAGGATAAGACTTTCTACCTCGATATCGAGTTTCTGTATCACCTGGATTTCTCCCTTCACCCCTGGAAGAGATCTGTCAGGCTGCGCCACAAGAAGTAATGAGGGTGGCTTCGGGTGTTGTGTACCAGGCTCAGGCTTGCGAGACTCGATAAGCGCAGAGAGTGTTGGTGTGTATGAAGAAATGTACAGGTCAGAAAAGTACCGTTTCATGCCGTCATCGGATGGAATCGGACCCATGGCGTGGAGAGGAAGAGAACAAAATGTAGACGTTGGACACCACCAGATACGTGATTGGTCTGGTATGTTCAACTTGTGCAGTCTCTCGATAACTGGTCGGCCAACGAGGTTATAAAGTTCCTCAAGAACAGAGGCAAGAGCGCTCTCGTATTCCATCGAATCAAGTCCCCATTCCTTTCGCGCATCTAGTAGGTCTTCTCGTAGTCTGTTCGCATCATTGTAGAAGCCGTCGGAAGTGGGAATAAGAGAAGGATAAGAGTCGTAGAGGAGGATAAGAATATCTGAGCGGAATTTACTATGGTTGATGATGATGACAGGTCCATGTGATGCGGCCGAGCGCAAGCTGTCGAATGAAGATGCTGTCATGAAATTCTGTAAACCAGGCAAGGATCGGACGCGGAAAATGATATTGTCGCGCTCCTCCAAAAGTTTCCGCTGCTTCATCATGAGACGACCGAATGGGTCTGGCCCTTCGCCATCATTGGCTGCATCATTATTAGCGTCTGTGCTCTCGCTTGGCAAGACTGACATTGTCAACCTCTCGAGCTCCAGATTGATCTGTGTGAATTTCTCTGCTAAAAGACGGTCGACACCGGAAATATGATGGATGGAAGTACGCAGACCACGTAGTTCGGACCACAACAAGGCTCTCCCTTGTTCTAGAGTCTCGATAGCCTCCCGGAGTCGATGTGTGTGAACAAGATGTGATGCGTAATTCAATGGCATCTCCTCTACCACCCAAAGTCTTGCGACGAGATGTGTGTGTTGCAACTGAAGATTTGGCGCAAATATGGCGGATTCCTGCATCAAGGACATAGCCTTTTCATACGCAAGGGAGATGGAGGAGGTGCTGATGTCATAGTGACTGGCTTGATGCATCAGCCATGCCCATGTGCATGAATGCCTGAGTCGGTTGGGTACTGATATGTATTTATTGTCCACTGCCAGATAGAAAACCTCATCGACTCGTTGCATGGTTTCATCCATGGCCTGTATTACTTCCAAGACATGGATGTCCTGTTTGTGAAAGAGTGACTCGACGCGTCGGAATAAAGACGAGATCAACTTCCCGACTACGCTATTGTAAAATGCTTGTCCCGCTGGAGCTGTGAGAACACGACTCAGTAAGCCAATGGATTCATCGAGGTCCTCCAGTTTATGGGTATGCTCGAATGCGAGATTGAGAAGGTCGGCGAGGGAAATAGCCACAGGAGTTGAAGATAAACCACCTGGAAGAGTCGAATCAAGTGACATTCGGCAATACTTGATCGCATCATCGATATCCGTGGGGTCATTAGTAAGAGAAAACTTGGCACGACATGATTCCACCAGCTCGTCGAGGCACTCTCTGTAGTAGTGAGTCCCAGGAGGAGTTGTCGAGAGAAGTCCTTGAAGACGCCGAATTCTCATCTCTACTGCTTCCATCGAAGGAGGTACCTCAAAGTGCGACGATGGTGAAGGACCGTCAACTTTGGGGTTATGGGAAAGTGCCTCTTGAATGGCTGATGCTTCATCGCCACCAAAAGACCTGAAACGCAGATCCCCAACCAGCTTCAGGTTCTCCGTGGCGCTATGGCGAAGGTCGTCGGATAAGGAGGGGTAACGGAGAACGGAGCGATTGTGAGACATGGCTTCCTCTGCATACTCCGGCTTATCATATACGGTTGATCGGATGACCGCAAGCACCGAGATGATATTGGATGACATGCACTGCCAAAATTCGAGGGAATCTTCGGGCCATTGGGAAGTAAGGACTCTGTTTATGATGGTTGTCGCCTCCTCGAAATCATCATTTGTGAGCGTTTCGGAAAAGCGGCGTACCAGAGAGTATGCAAATACGACGGAAAGTGCTGGAGAATTTGGCCAGCGCATACTCGCTTCCCGCAGGGGTTCTATACACTGGTCTAAAAGTGGCCTATCGTTTCTAGTGCATACACCAATGGCGTTAAGCAAGGCACTTGAAGTCCTGAGCGCGAACTGTTCCGAGATATCCAGGGTAAAGAGTTCATTGCAGAGTACGATCATGTCTTTAATGTCCTGCATCCCATCACTGTATCCCAACGCAGCCCGAACGGCTAATGTCTCTATGAGCGATGTCGTCACTTCATCTCGTGGGATGCTGAGGTTATCAAGGGGCTGGCCATGGAGATAACGGAGGCATTGAATAGCAAAATTGGCATCGTCAGGTTTTTTAGACTTCATGGAGCGTTGGAGAAGGGCAGACGAGAGAGCGATGAAACTCTGGACGATGTTTACGCCGAATTCACCCGAGGCGCGAAATGGGAGGAGGATTGCCTCAGTGAGATATAGGATAGATTGGTCTAGGTCTTCATTCTGACCCGATAACACGTAGCATTGGAGCCGCCCATGACCCAAAAGGTAGAGAGCCGTATGACGTGTAGGATGGGATCGGGGTAGTAGGAGGAGAAGACCTTGAATAAGAGAGGCAATATCATCAAATTCATGGGCTACGGCTTTAAAAACGAAAGTCAACTACTGTGAGACATGGAGAAGACGGAATGGTTGGTTATACTTTGGGACTTACATTGCCGGGTGTCCATCCTTCAGTGCTCGAAAAAAAGAATAATACGCAGGATAGGCAATCACTGGGGTATCGGGAAGCAAGGAAGTCGTGGGTTGCAGAGAGTGTTACAACGGTTTTTGAGACGACAAGGGTTATACAGTAGTCTTCCGACACGTGTCTTCCAGAAGCACGACACATGACACATATTAAATGTGCGAATGATTTGGATGGTCTACACGGGGCAGCATGCCGGTGGAGGAATTTCCACCTTCTCAGAATGAAGTCAGTTGTCCTTAAATGGAACACACTTCAAGGAACACTGACGGTTGAGGTCTTGAGGTCTCAAAAGCGTAGAAATAGGCCAGTGTTAGGCGAAGCTTTGGCTGGCGGGGAGCATTCCACCGTATGTCCTTTCCAATAACCTTCTGCAGTGAGGGCGAGACGCGCGGGAGTTTGAGATAGAGTTCTCAAAGCCTGGTTATGCGGCAACACTAGGGTCGATGTGACGGTCGAGGTTAGCGTTTTTCTTTCACCCGTCCAGTAAGCGAGCGGGAATTGCCGGGACGGAGCGCCCGGTCTCGCCGGCTGACCACCGACCGCGCGGCCACCGTACGCCGTTTTACACCCTTTATTCCTCCTGTTTCACACATGTTGACTCCCTCTGGCCATATCTTTTTGTGTCCCTCGTGTACCCCCACGTCCCTGCGCCCTCTCTCCCTTGACCACCCCCTTTTCTGAACCCTCCCGACCTCTTTTATTTCTCTTACTACGTATAGCCTCGGGCAAGATGGATCGTAGGTAACTAGACTCATATATAACCTGTCGCGAATGCAACAGCCCTTCATGTATGCGTCCTCCAAGTCCTTCGCGTGACCCAAGATTCCCTCTTGCCCTCTCTCCTCCCCTGCTCTAGACCCGATCCTGACATTGCGGAACGACCATCTGCCTCGCTCTCGGCGCCATCTCGTCTATCGGCTCCCCTTTGTTTGTGTTCAGCTCCACGTGCCTCTTGCGTCTCATTTGTCTCCACTTCTTGTTTATCTTCATTCGCCCTGCCCCTTTCACCGCGCTTACGCATTGCGCTCATGCCATCCTTTCTTTTCCCCCCTCTCGCTTGCATCTCTCATTCCTCTTTCTCGTTTCTCCTGCAACCCTTTCTGCTTCTCGCTTTTCCTTTGCATCACCTCCCCTTTTCCTTGGTGTAATTATTTCAGTCTCGCTCTATCCCGCTTCGTGTCCCTACGGAGTCTGCAAATACCTGCAGGCTGGTGATCGCCTCGGAGTGACGGCGATCAGCATGGTGGGATAACACAGTGTCCGTTCTTTCCCCTCAGGTTGACCGGAGCGCGAGCCTGGGCCAACGGCAAATACAGTAAACACTCCTTGGTTGCCGCATATGCGATTATAATAGATGGTTGCCGAAGTTGACATCCTGTCCCCATCACTGCCCCAAATCACAGCACACAAATCCCAGGCAGTCAACGCACGGGTCGTATTCGTCGCCGCTGTTGACTTCATCGTGGCCCGAGAAAACAGTTGGTATAGGTTGGGACAATCGCATTTCCCATGTCGATAGCTCCCCTTCGAATGTGCTTTAGACGATCACGTCCATCCTCCTCATAGACTGACATGCGCGAAGCACCGCGCATGGGCCACGTTGCCTTTCCCATGCGTCCATTCGATCTCAGCGATCTTGTCCAACCTTTCCCTGTTCATGACCTTCACCTTTAAATCATCACCCGTTGCTACAATCCTTCTGAGCTGAGCATGGGATGTCTCTGTGTCCGATTTTCGTTGGTTTCTGGCTAGCGCCCAATTTCATCAGTGCTGTTGTACTGGCGTTTCCTGTCATATTTGAGTCTGTCACGCTTAAAATAGCCTAATTCCACTTCCTGATCAACATCTGCATACGAATGATGCAATATATCGTCCCCATGAGTCAGGAAAGGCCTGACACCGACCACAGGCACGCAGTGAGACTATGAGAAGTGTGCGGGTCGCCGGGACGCGCTCGTGACTTTAAGAATGGAGGACGAGGAAAGAGGAAGAAAGGAGGAAGAATCTAACTGGGATAAGCCTGAGGCATGTCAACGGTATTCCGGTCCAAGGCTACGCTAGAGATGTGGCAGAGGTACGAGAAAAGCGAGAGTAACAGAGAGGAGAACACAAGGTTTTGACATGTAAATCCAGATGATAATAAGTACTCGACGCCTCAGACTAGCATTGAGGGGCCAGACACTATATTTGGGGGAGTCGGAGACCCTGGAAGGCTTTTCGTACAGACGAACATGCTGTAGCTACAAGTGAGCGGCCGTTCGAAACTGAATACAGTGAGAAAAGGAAGTTGGAAGTACGCCGACGAAGCACAAGGGTTAGGGAAGAATCAAACGGAAATGGCGCAATACGCAAATAGGTATCGAAGGAAAGGGCACGCTAGGGCACGCTACAAGCATAGAATGTCGTAGCAGTCCCATTATAGTAACCGATGACTCGGATGCCAGAGGAAGGGAAACTGGATGCTGAGGAAGTCATATCGTATTGATTTGGGTGCGACGATGAAGAAGTCGTCGAGAAGTCCGGAAGGTCGTCGCAAGGCTTTCAGTTAAGGCAAATGGAGAAAGGGCTTCTTAATGCGCCGACGCAGTGGGGAGCCGTTGTGGAAAGGCTGTTGGGCAAATTGTGCCAACAAAATGTACCGATGGCATTTCGGAACGATGTCCGACATGTGTTCCGACTACACCGCCTCGTGCGTGCTGTACTTGGCGCAACGGGACCACTCACGATACAGCGGCCTGAGTACGCGCGGCTACTAGTAGTACGGGCAAAGGGTAAGTATTATGGCGGTACCCAAATTCAATGTACGACGCACCGATCACGCTCCATAGTGAACGAAATTCACCCATCGTTCTAGTGTGACACCCCTCGTGCGCCGCAACCTCCTCACGGCGTCCCTCAGGGCCTCCGCCGATCTCAAGTAAAACGGTCCATCGTCATTTCCAGAGAGCATCGACCGATACACATGCCGCGCCAGGTCGCGTCCGTCAGTGTCTGCCATCGCCCACATCGTCCCGACCACGCTCCGGAATCCACAGTATTGTAGTGCGGCAGTAAGATGCAGTCCCTCGTCCGCGATGCTTTCCTCAGTTAATTCAGCAGTGTGACAAGCAGAGAGAAACGCGAATTCGGCAGTTGGCAATCGAGAGTGTACGATGTCAAGTAGCTTAAGCTGTTCGTCTCCGTGAAGCTTGAATGAGGCGTCAAATGGCTTCCCAATCTCCAAGTTACCATGACACGCGAAATGAACAAGCTCGTGGCGCTTGAGACCCTCGATTACTGCCGCTGTTGTCGCATGTCCGAGGATAAGACTTTCTACCTCGATATCGAGCCTCTGTATCACCTGGATCTCTCCCTTCACTCCTGGAAGGGAACTGTCCGGCTGCGCCACAAGGAGTAAAGAGGGCTGCCTCGGTGATTGTAACTGTATACCAGGATTGCGAGACTCGATGAGCGCCGAGAGTGTTGGGGTGTATGAAGGGATGTACAGGTCAGAAAAGTACCGTTCCATGCCATCGTGAGACGGAACTGGACCCATCGCGTGGAGAGGAAGAGAACAAAATACGGATGTTGGACACCACCAGATACGCGATTGTTCTGGTATGTTCAACTCGTGCAGTCTGTCGATAACTGGTCGACCAACGAGGTTATAAAGGTTCTCGAGAACAGAAGCAAGAGCGCGTTCGTATTCTATTGAATCGAGTCCCTGCTTCTTTCGCGCGTCTAGCAGGTCATCTCTTAATCTGTTCGCATCCTCATAAAAGCCGTTGGAAGTGGGAAGGAGGGAAGGAGGAGAGTCGTAGAGGAGAATAAGAATGTCGGAGTGCCATTCATTATGGTTAATGATGATGACCGGTCCATGTGATGCAGCTGAGCGCAAGGCGTCGAATGAGGGTGGCATCAAGAAGTTCTGTAAACCAGGCAAGGACCGAACCTGGGAAATGACGTTGTCGCGTTGCTCCAACAATTTCCGTTGCTTCATCAACAAATGACCGAATGGGTCTACCCCTACCCCCACCCCGTCACCATCCTCGGCCCGGTCTCCTTTATCATTAACTTTTGTGCTCTTGTTCGGCAAGACAGACATTGTCAACTTCTCGAGGTCGCGATTAATTGCCGAGAATTTCTCCGCCAAAAGAGGGTCGACGCCGGAAATATGGTGCATAGAAGTACGCAGACCACGGAGCTCGGACCACAATAAGGCCCTCCCTCGTTCAAGAGTTTCGATAGCTTGCTCGAGTTGACCTGTGTCGACTTGATACGATGCATAATCCAACGGCATCGTCTCTATCTCCTGAATCATTGCGACGAAATGTGTATGTTGTAAGTGGAGATTCGGCGCAAACACGACACAGTCCCGCATCAAAGACATAGACTTCTCATACGCAGTTGAAACGGCGGAGGAAGAACAGGCTCCAAACTGATTGCCGATCCGCAACGACCGTGACCATTTGCACGAGTGCCTGAGTCGGCTGGGTACTGATATGTATCTGTTGTCCACTGCCAGGGGGAGGATTTCAATGACGGTCTGTATAGTTTCACGCATGGATTGCGTCGCACGCGTGTCCTGTTTGCGAAGCAGTGCTTTGTCACGTGTAAATAAAGATGCGATCAACTTTTCGACTACGCTATCGCAAAGTGTCCGTCCCGCTGGAATCTTGAGAACACCAGAAAGCAAGTTGATAGATTCATTGAGGTCCTCAATTTTATGTGTATGCTCGAATGCGAGTCTAAGAAGGTGGGCAAGGGAAATGGCCGCGTGACATGAAGACATGCCACCCGGAGAGGTTGCGTCCCGTAATGATCGACAATGCTTGATAGCCTCTTCGATGTCTGTGGGATCTTTTGTGAGCGAAATCTTGGTGCGATACGATTCCACGAGTTGCTCGAGGCATTCTCTATGGCCGTTGGTCCCTGGGGAGATTGTCGTAAGATGCTTTTGGAGACGCTGAATGCCGGCGTCCACTGACATGGCTTCCGTCGAATGAGGGACGATGACTGAGTGTGATTCAGCGATATCGCCTCGAGAAGTATCGAGGCGCCGCGACGATGATGGGCCGAAAACTTCGTAGTTGAGAGAAAGTGCGTCTTGAAGTGCCGACGATTCTTTAACGCCAAAAGACCTGAAGCGCCCAACTGCTGCGCTGTCCAGAAGCTTGATAATGTCGGAGCGAGATTCCTCAGGCAAAAAGGGTGAATAAAGACGGGAGCGAAGGTGAGACATTTCCTCCTCTGAATGCTCTGGCTTCTTATATCTGGTTGAACGGAAGCCTGCGAGCAATGAAATCAGGTGCGATGATATTTGGTACCAACTTTCGATGGAATTTC
>WNFC01006654.1_pt1 | contig 13716 bp, 11 predicted proteins | sample 5400541 | NCBI WGS metagenome assembly WNFC01 (sample SAMN13153342, study PRJNA577476) | soil metagenome | isolation source: 120 cm saprolite under Douglas fir tree site 2 hole 2 replicate 1 | place: USA:California | collected 2015-04-18
CGGTGAGCGGCGGCACGACGGGCGCCGAGGCCGCGACCATCGCCATCATGGTGGGCGGCGACAGACAAGTGTTCGACGACGCGCTTCCCGTGCTGCAGTCGTTCAGCGCCAACGTGATCCACATGGGTGGGCTCGGTACCGGCACGGTGGCCAAGCTGGTCAACAACATGCTGGCCTTCTGCAACGCCGCGGCCGCGGCCGAGGGCCTGATGCTGGGCGTCACGGCAGGCCTCGATCCGCACAAGCTGATCCAGGTCGTCGCCAACTCGAGCGGCAACTCCAGCGCCTTCAAGAGCTTCTCCGAACGCGCGCTCGCGGGTGAGTTCGAGCCGCGCTTCGCCCTCAACCTCGCCTACAAGGACCTGCACCTCGCCCTCGAGCTGGGCGACGAGCTGGGCGTGCCGCTGCCGCAGGGCTCCTCGACCCACAACCTGCAGCGCCTGGCCCGCGGCATGGGGCTGGGGCCGAAGGACAGCTCGGCGATCCTGCGGGTTTATGAAACGGCGCTGGGGCGGACGATCAAGCCGTGATCGATCCGTCGCTGCTGACGACGCGTCGCACGATCCTCGAGAGGATCGGCGACGCGTTCCGCCAGCGGGACAAGGACTACGATGCGCAGTGGACGCCACTGAACAAGCGCCTCGAAGGCCTCATGAAAGAGCTGGAAGGTCAGCAGAGCGCCGGGCACGCGATGGAATGCTCGACGCAGCATGCTCTCGAGGCTACGTGGCTGATAAATTATACCGACGAATGGCCGCGCGTCGGCCCGGTGCTCGACGAGCTCGAGCTCAGCCTGAAGAACCCCGACCAGCCGCGCCTCATCCAGGACACCGATGGCTCCTGGGGTCCGTGCTGTCACGAGTGGTATCGCAAGCTCGAGCCGACGGTCGATGCGCTCCAGGAGAAAGAGGCGGCCACCGAGCCCCTGTGGCCGCTTTCCTTCATGGCCAGCCTGCAGGATCCGGCCATCGTCATCGACCGCCTCGAACGGTTTGCGGATCAGCGACATCGTCGCCACCGGCCTCAACCAACGCGACGAGCAGGGCGCCATGCTCACCGCCTTGTGCCAGATCATCTTCAAGGACCGCCTGCGCCAGCTCTTCGTCAACCGCCCGCAGCTGCAGTTCACCGTGTCGCAGCAGCTCGAGGAGAAATTCACGAAATATCTCTGGAACCTGCAGGACGCGAGATTCCGAACATGGACAAAGTCGTCGCCACGACGCTCGCCATCAAGGACCAAGTCTATCCGAATGGCTGGAAGAACAAGAAGCTCGACTACACCGATCACAACAACTACGACGTCGTGACATTGTTCGCCTGCGGCTGGGATGCCGCCTCGGCCGGACAGCGCAGCGACATGCAGCGCGAGATTCAGGTGCTCGCCGACTGGTGCCTGACCAAATCCCTCAAGGGCGACCACTTCGGCCGGGCAGCGACCATCGACTCCTACTATTACGGCGTGCGTTTCCTCGACGGCATCGGCCTGTGGAATCCCGCCAAGCGCTTCTGGCGGGCCGATGAAATTCCGCTGCCAGCTGGCTCTCCGCCGGCGGCGGAGATAGCCAAGCGGCTGCTCGCCGGCTTCAAGAAGGTCGACGACGGCTCGGAATATGCCGAGACCATTGGCAGCATCCTCGAAGGTGGCGGCCCGCCCCCGATCGCCTGACTAGCGAAGATGCGCGGCGATCAGGGGAGCGACGCGCGCGGCGTGCTTGACCGCAAGGTCGTGATCGCCACCTGGCACGAGATGCAGCTGCGCATTGGGAATGCGCCGCTCGAGATGCCGGCCGACGGCCAGCGGGCTGATGGCATCGGCATCGCCCCAGATCAGCAGCGTCGGCGCGGTGATGCGTTCGACCGGCAGGTCCGGCGCAGCGCCCGCTGCCGTGATCCATTCCGCCGCCCGGGGAAACGACTTGCGATAACCCGGGCGCCAGTCGGTGACGCCGAATCCCGCCATGTCGATGCCGGCCGAGGTGACGGTCAGCACGAGCCGGCGCACGAGGTCGGGTCGCGCGAGCGCCAGGCGCGCTGCGATGACGCCGCCCGCCGACTGCGCCACCAGATCGACCGGGCCGTCGATCCTGGCCTCGACGAGGCGTACCAGGTCATCGAAGCTCCTGATCGCCGGGTCATGCGGCTGATCGCCGAGACCCGGCCAGCCGAAATATTCCTTGGCCCATTCCGCCGGCAACAGCGCGCCGACCGGCTTCCAGAAGTCCGGTGACGCACCGGCGCCGGGCAGGAAAAAGACCTTGGGCATATCGACGACGCGTCGCGAACAATCGCTATTGCGTGAGCTTGATCCATTCGTCGGCCTGGACGCGGACGACCAGCCGGTAGCCACCCGCGCCATCGGGCTTGAACACCGAGGCTTCGCCTTCGCGAATCTCGAACCAATCCTTGCCGAATGCATCGATGATGTTGGGCTTGTGACTGACGATCACGGTGTTGGTGCCGGTTGCCGGGGCCGTTCCGACGAGCTTGCGCAGCGCCGCCTGGCGTCGATTGTTCTCGATCGTCGTGACGACCTGGCCGCCTTCGGTCACGTCGACGGTCGGCTGCGCGCTGCCGAAGGCGAGCTTGCCGGTCTCGATCGCGCGAAAGTACATGCTGGTGATGACCTGGCCGACCGGAATGCCGAGCTTGCGGAAGGCTTCGCCGATTTCCTTGGCCTTGGCACGACCGGCATCGTTCAGCTGGCGCTGCTTGTCGACGTTGGCCAGATTGAACGGGTCGGTGTCGGCCTGGTCCTGATGAGTAGCACCATGGCGGATCACGATGACGTGACCGCCGGCGCGCAGGGCGGTGAGCCATTCGGTTTGCGCCTCCGCAGGACGATCCAACGGCAGCAATGAAAATGCCATCACCGCACAAAGGAACGCCAATCGAACGATGATCATACAGCCATTCTCCCTTGCAATCTCCGCGAGTATAACCGATTGGCGGCAACCGGTCTGCAGCGCTCTCCCGTCTTCCTCAAAACCCTTTCAGGAAAGGCGGCAGCTTGCGGCCCTGGGAGACCAGATACCGGCCCATCGCGCCTGCAACCTGGCGGACCGCCGGACGCGCGCTCATGCGGTCGCGCCACTTCTGCAGGCGCGGATGGGCGTCGGTCATGGGCGCGCCCATGCGTTCGCCGAAGAGCTGCGCCATGTAGAAGGCGATGTCGGCATAGGAGTAGCTGCCGGCCAGCCATTCCTGGACGCCCAGCTTGTTCTCCATCTCGTCGTAGAAGGACGCAGCAGCGGCGCGCGCCTCGACGGCGCCGGAATCATCGGGTGTGGCCTGCAGGCCCATTAGCCGGACGATGGGCGGGAAATAGACTTCGTCGGACTTGTGCTCGAGCAGGCGGGCTCGGGCGCGCGCCTTGGGCTCGGCCGGCCATAGCGCCGGCTCAGGCTTCACGCTCTCGAAATATTCGAAGATCTGCGTCGAGTCGAAGAGCTCGAGGTCGCCGTCTATCAGCACCGGCACCTGGCGCTTGGGATTGATGCGCAGCACGTCGGGATGCTTGGGCTGGTAGAGCGTCTTCATCTCGAACGGCACCATGATCAGCTCGAAATCGAGCGCCTTCTCGCGGGCTGCAATCTCGGTCTTGGCGCCGAACATGCTGAGCGGTCCTGAATAGAGCTTCATGATCAAACGCTAACACGCGCTTGCCGGCGGCAGCGCACGACGTAAGCTAGGCCTGGATGACAAAGTCTCTCATGCTTCTGCTGGCGCTCGTGGCGCTGTGCGTTCCCGCCTCGGCGGAAGAGACGAAAGTCTGCGGCGCGCCGGTGGCGCTCAATGACGGCTGGACCCTTGCCGCGCAAGCCGAGGTCGGGCTCGATGCCGCCAAGCTCTGCGAGCTCGACTCCTTCATCGCCCAGTGGCCCGAGGCCAACATCCACGCCGTTGTCGTGGTGCGCAACGGCAAGCTGGTGATGGAGCGCTACTTCGCCGGCGAGGACGAGCGCTGGGGCGACAAGCTCGGCCGCGTGACCTACGGCCCCGAGGTCAAGCACGACCTGCGCTCGATCTCCAAGAGCGCGACCTCCCTGCTGGTCGGCATTGCGCTCAGCGAAGGCAAATTTCCCGCGCTCGACTCGCCGGTGTTCGACGCCTTTCCCGACTATGCCGATCTGCGCACGGCGGAGAAGGCGCGCATCACCTTTCGCGATCTTTTGACCATGTCGTCGGGCCTGGCCTGGGACGAGAACCGGCCGTGGAACGATCCGCGCAACAACGAGCGCGAGATGATCATGGCGGCCGATCCATTCCGCTACATCCTCTCCCAGCCGGTCGCGTTTCCCCCGGGCACGGTCTACGCCTATTCCGGCGGCGGCACGTCGCTGCTCGGCGAGACGCTGATCAGGTCCACCGGCCGCAGCCTCAAGGACTACGCGCGCGACAAGCTCTTCCTGCCCATCGGCGCGCCCGACTTCGAATGGCTCGAGGCGGGCGCCAGCAACCGGCTTGGCGCCTTCGGTAGCCTGCGCTTGAGGCCGCGCGACGCCGCCAAGCTCGGTCGCCTGATGCTGACCGACGGTCAGTGGAGCGGCAGGCAGGTGGTGCCCTCCGGATGGGCCGCCCAGTCGATGAAGCCTCGTATCAACGGCGAAGGGCTGTTCTTCTACGGCTACCAATGGTGGCTCGGCCGCTCCTTCCGCAACGGCGCCGAACTCACCTGGACCGCCGGCGTCGGCCTGGGCGGTCAACGCCTGTACATCGTGCCGTCGCTCGACCTCGTGGTCATGATCAACTCTGGCCATTATACCAGCGGGCTGCAGGGGGTCATTCCCGCCGGCATCTTCAATCGGATCGTGCTGCCGGCGGTAAAGGACTAAAGCAGAATCCACCGAAGTTGATCCTGCAGCTTCGGCCCTGTCGACAAAACGCGCCCGCTCGGAGGCCTCCTCCAGCGTTCTCAAGTCCGGTCCCTCGTCCTGCGCCGGCTTGGGGCCTTCATTGCTGGGGACGGCGGTTGCGCAGGCCTGCGCGGCAAATTGCGGCTTGTGGAGCGAAGGCCGTCCGGGTCCGTCCATGATCGATCCTCCAGATGATGCCGGAAAGAGGATGATCTGTACTTAAGTGAAAGTCAATATTTATCTAGTAAAACTTAAGTATTCAATGCGATGGAGAAGGCCGGGGATCCGAATAAATGGGTGCCATGCTACCCAGATATGTAATCTTTGGAAAGTTCGGGCGGCCGCCTCAGCTTAAGTATTGCTCGGACAGCCGACCGTCGGGCCACGCCTGTGGCCTGGCTCGCAAGGCCGGGACGGCGAAATCGATGCAAGCTCAGTGGATCATGCCTTTAGCCTAGCCCAGACTCGGGATCAGGCCGCGGCCGGCGCGGAACTCGATGCTCGATCCGGCGAAATCCTCTCCGACCGGCTCGCAGCTCCCGCCGAGATGCTGGGCCAGGAAAGCCTCGACGACGGCGGTGAAGGAGCGGCGGTTCTCGGGCCGGCGGAAGCCATGGCCTTCGTCGCGATAGAAGACATAGGTCACCGGGATGTTGCGGCGCTGCATCTCCGCCACGATCTGAGCGGACTCGGCCACCGTCACGCGCACGTCGTTGGCGCCCTGGCCGATCAACATGGGCCGCACGATGCGATCAACGTGGGTAAGCGGCGAGCGGCCGGCGAGGAACTTGCGGCCGTCCTCGGTCGTGTGATCGCCCATGCGCGCCTTCCATATCGGCGACCATGACCCCCAATAGGGCGGGATCGCGTTGGCGAAGGTCACCAGGTTGGAGATGCCGAACAGATCGATGGCGCAGGCGAATTTCGTCGGCGTGAAGGTGGCGCCGACCAACGCTGAATAGCCGCCGTAGCTCGCGCCGTAGATGGCGACCCGCGCCGGATCGGCGACGCGCTGGGCGATCGCCCAGTCGACGGCGTCCATAAGGTCATCGTGCATCTTGGCCGCCCATTCGCCGTCGCCGGCATTGACGAAGGATTTGCCGAAGCCGGTCGAGCCGCGGAAATTGACGCTGAGCACGCTGTAGCCGCGGTTGGCGAGCCACTGGTGCGTAGTGTTGAAGTCGGGGAAGTCGCGGCTCCACGGTCCGCCATGGACCAGCAGCACCATCGGCCGGGGCTGTCCGGCGGCCGCGTCGCGCGGCCGGGACAGGTAGCAGACGAGTTTCAGCCCGTCGCGCGCGGTGACGACGACCGGCTGCAGCGGCACCAGCGGCGCCGTCTCGAGCGCGGGCCGGCTCGAGAACAGCCGGGTGACGCGCCGGCTGGCACGGTCGTAATGGAAGAAGCGACCCGGCGCGCCGGCGGGTTCGGCATAGCCGACCCAGCTCGAACGGTCGTTGGACATGCCGAACCCACCGAGTTCGCCTTCGCCCGACTCGACGACCCGCTCGAGGTCGGCGGCAGCGGCCGGATCGAGCATCTGCCAGCGCCGCTTGGTGTACACGACCGGCGCGGCGATCGGCACGCAGCTCACCGGATCGAGGACGGGCTCGCCGAAATCAGCCTGGGCGTCCTCGGCGAGGACGCGGACGGTGCCGCTCGCCAGATCCTGCGCCACCACGGCAGCGCGGTCGCGGCCCTGCGGATCGAGCCAGTAAAGCGTGCGGCCGTCGGCGGACACCTCGATCGCTTTCGTGGGGAAGATGTCGGCGGCCTCGACGCGGCGGAACACGGAGCCCGCGCCTTCGCCGTCCACCTTGACCATGTCGAAGCCGCTGTCGGCGCGATAGCGCACGCCCCACAGCACGCGGAAGTGCGGATCGCTGAACATCCAGGCGAACTCGTCGTTGCGCGCCACCAGCTTGCTCTCGCCGGTCGCGACGTTGACGCGGTGGACGTCGAAGTACCGCTTGTCGCGCTGGTTATGGGAGATCAGCATCTCGCCGGGGAAGCGTGCCGAGACCTGCTGGACGTAGGACTTCACGCCGGGTCCCGGCGTCAGGGCGCGGACATCGCCCGTCTCGATGTCGATGCGATGGGCCTGCCAGTTCTCGTCGCCGCCCTGCTCGCGGAAGAAGACGACGTGGCGATTGTCGTGCGGCCACCACAGCTGGTTCAGCACGTCGCGGTCGGCGATGCGCGTCAGCGGTCGCGCCGCCGCCGGGTCGGCAATCGGCGCCAGCCAGACATTCAGGACGCCGTCGACCGGCCCCAGGAAGGCGATGAGCTTGCCGTCGGGACTGATGGTGACGCGCGAGCGCTCCGGCGCGGCAAACAGCAGCCGGCGCGGGATCAGCGGCGGCGCCTGCTGGGCCGAGGCGCCGAGCGCCGAGAAGGCGACGCCGCCCGCCAGAATGAAGCCGCGTCGACCCGGATTAAAATGCACCATGGCAAGTCCCTTGCGATCGGCGTCAGATTATCGCCTCGGCCGACGGCACGCCATTACATCATGATGAACATCGCGATCGCGGCCGCCGCCATGATCGCCGTCGCGGCCCAACCGAGCACGTGCTGCCAGGGCGCGGCGACGAAGTCGCCCATGATCTTGCGCCGGCTGGCCACGACCATCATCGCCGCCATGATCGGCACGACGATGACCCCGTTCAGCACCGCGCTCCAGATCAGCGCCTTGATCGGATCGAGCGGCGAGAAATCGACCGCAATACCGAGCACGATGGCAACGGCGATCACGATGTAGAACGGCCGCGCCTCAGCCAGCGGCCGCTCGAGCCCGGTCCGCCAGCCACGCGCTTCGGCGGCGGCGTAGGCGGCCGAGCCCGCCAGGATGGGGATCGCCAGCAGCCCGGTGCCGATCAGTCCGAGGCTGAACAGGAAGAATGCCGCGTTGCCCGCGATCGGCTTCAGCGCCTCGGCGGCCTGCTCGGCGGTCTGGATATCGGTCTTGCCGGCGGCGTGCAGGGTCACGGCCGTGGTCAACATGATGAAGAAGGCGATGCCATTGGACATCGCCATGCCGACCCAGGTCTCCCAGCCGATGCGGTTCAGTTCGCGGTTCGCCTGCTCGGGCCGATCGATCAGGGCACCGGCCTCGGGGTCGGCTTCCTCATCCTCGACCTCCTGTGAACTTTGCCAGAAGAAGAGATAGGGGCTGATGGTGGTGCCGAACACGGCGACGACTAGGGTGAGCGCCTCTCCCGAGAGCTCGAACTTGGGCACGAACGCGCCGGCGGCCACCGCAGGCCAATCGATCTTCACCGCGAACACCACGCCGACATAGGCAAGCAGCGAGAAGGTCAGCCATTTCAGCAGACCGACATAGCGATGGTAAGGGATGAACACGACGGCCAGCAGGGAAAACAGCGCGAAGCCCGCCGTGTAGAGGTGGGCGCTGCCGACACCGACCATCAGCTTCGCGGCCGCTCCCATGGCGGCGAGGTCGGCGCCGAGATTGATTGTGTTGGCAACGAACAGCAGCAGCACGAGTGTGGTCACGACACTGCGCGGGAACACCAGCACCATGTTGCCGGCGAGACCCCGGCCGGTGACGCGGCCGATGCGCGCGCTGACGGATTGCACGGCCACCATCAGCGGCCAGGTCAGCACCACGGTCCACAGCAGGCCGAAGCCGGTTTGCGCGCCCGCCTGCGAGTAGGTGGCGATGCCGCTGGGATCGTCGTCCGCCGCGCCGGTGATCACGCCCGGACCGACCCGCTTGAACAGAGATTCCAGGCTCAGCCGTTCGCCGAGGCGGGATTGCGCGACACTCATTGTGTCGAGCGAAACGGACGCGGACCGTCGTAGGTTCCGATGTAGCTCACGTGCGTGACCAGACCGATGTCCGGCCGCCACAGGTGAAGCGCCAGACCGGGCGGCTCCATCATCATCGACAGCGGCGCCTTGTCGTGCAGGTCGAGCGTCGCCTGATGCGCCGTGCTCGGCGCGATCGAGGCCATCGTGCCGGCCCAGCGCACCTGGATGGGCCGATGGACATGTCCGCACATCACGCGCTCGACATTGTCGTGTTGGCGAACAAGGCCTGCCAGTCGCTCGCCGCCTTCGTTCAGGCGCATGCCATCGAACGCGTCGATGCCGCAGTCGAATGGCGGGTGATGCATGATGAGGACGGTTGGCCGGTCGCTTTCGCCCAGCCGGGCCTCCAGCCAGTCGAGCCGCTCGGCGCACAGCGCGCCGTAGCCTTTGCCCGGCACCAGGGTATCCAGCGCGATCAAACGCACCGGCAGGTCCTCGATCGTGTACTGCAGGAAGCCGGTTCGCGGCAGGTAGGCGTGGTCGGTAAAGACATCGCGCAACGCGTCGCGCGCGTCATGGTTGCCCGGAATCAAATGGACCGGCATGGCAAGCGGCGCCAGCAGGCGCTTGAGAAGGGCATATTCTTCGGGTTTGCCGCCGTCCACCAGATCGCCGGTGGCAATCACGATGTCGGGGCGCGGATCGAGCGCATTCACATGCGCCACCGCACGCTCCAGGAACCCCGCGGTGTCGACGCGCTTGTACAGCAACTCGCCCGGCGGCTTGATGTGCATGTCGGAAATCTGTGCGATCAACATGGCCATTTACCCGCGAAAGCCGTTGACGATCGGATAGCGCCGCTCCTTGCTGATGAGGCGCGAGGTGATCTTAACGCCGGGCGGCGCCTGGCGGCGCTTGTACTCGGCGCCTTCGAGCAGCCGCCACACGCGATTTACCGTAGCAAGGTCATGGCCTTCCGCCGCCAGCTCCTCGGCGCCGAGATCGCGCTCGATCAGGCCCTTCAGGATGGCGTCGAGCACGGGATAGGGCGGCAGCGAATCCTCGTCCTTCTGATCGGCCCTGAGCTCGGCCGAGGGCGGCTTGGTGATGATGCGCTCGGGGATCACCTTGCCCCGAGGACCCATCGCACCCTCGGGCAGATGCGCGTTGCGCCAGCGGCAAAGCTCGAACACTGTCGTCTTGTAGACGTCCTTCAAGACGTTGTAGCCGCCGGCCATGTCGCCGTAGAGCGTGGCATAGCCCATCGCCATTTCCGACTTGTTGCCGGTCGTCACCACCATGCCGCCGAGCTTGTTCGACACCGCCATGAGGGTGACGCCGCGGGCGCGGCTCTGGATGTTCTCTTCTGTGACGTCCTCTTTGCGGTTGCCGAACAGCGGCAGCAGCATCCGGCGGAACGCGTCCATGGCGGGCTCGATGCCGACGATATCGTACCTGATGCCGATCGCCTCGGCGCAGGCCTTGGCGTCCTCCAGCGAATGGGCGCTCGTGTAAGGCGAAGGCATCATCAGCGTATGCACGCGCTTGGGTCCCAACGCATCGGCGGCGACGGCGGCGGTGAGGGCCGAGTCGACGCCGCCCGACAGGCCGATCAACACGGAGGGAAAGCCGGTCTTGTTCACATAGTCGCGCAGGCCGAGCATCATCGCCTGGTAGATCGATTCGATGTCGCTGAGCTCGGGCGCGATCCTGGCCGGCAGGCATTCCCAGCCCCCACCGCGTCCTGGGGCACCGCGGCGGAACTCGACGGTGGCCACCTCCTCGCGAAACGACGCGAGCTTGGCCTTGAGCGCGCGATCGGCGCCGAGCACGAAGGAGCCGCCGTCAAAGATCAATTCGTCCTGGCCGCCGACCTGATTCACATAGACGAACGGCAGCCCGCTTTCGACCACCCGATTGACGCCGAGCTGCACGCGGACGTCGGTCTTGCCCACCTCGTAGGGCGAGCCGTTGGGCACCAGCAGGATCTCACCGCCGGTCTCGGAGATGCATTCCACGACATCGGCCGTCCACACATCCTCACAGATCGGCACGCCGATGCGCACGCCGTTGAACGCGAGCGGTCCCGGCATCGGGCCTGGAGCAAACACGCGCTTCTCGTCGAAGACGCCGTAGTTCGGCAGGTCGACTTTGAAGCGCTTGCCAATGATCTCGCCCTTGTCGAGGCAGATGATGGCGTTGTGCAGCTTCTCGCCCTCGCGCCACGGCGTGGCGACGAACAGCGCCGGCCCGCCATCCAGCGTGTCGGCACGCAATGCCTCGACCGCCTCGTGGCAACGCTTCTGGAAAGCGGGCTTCAGCACCAGGTCCTCCGGCGGATAGCCGGAGAGCACCAGCTCCGACGTCAGCACCAGCTCCGCCCCCTGCTTCTTCGCTTCGGCGCGCGCGGCACGCACCTTGGCGAGGTTGCCGTCGACATCGCCGACCTTGGGATTGAGCTGGGCGAGCGCGACCTTGAGGGAATCTGTCATGACGAGCTAGTACCTGTTATGCTCTATATGAGCATTATAGCAATTATGCTATGTATGAGCATAACGGCTGTCAAGCAAGGCGACAGCGTCTCACTTCGCCGCCACCACCTCGATCTCGACCAGCATGCCGGGATCGGCGAGGCCCGCCACGATCAGCAGGGTCGAGGCCGGATAGGGTGGCGCAGGGAAGAAGCGGTCGCGCACCGCGCGAAAGGGCACGATGAAGCGGCTGTCGGTCAGGTAGGTGTTGACCTTGACGACATCGCCGAAGCCCATGCCGGCGCTCTTCAGCACCTGGGCGATGTTCTTCCAGACCTGCTCGACCTGCTTGTCGATGCCGACCTGCAGCTTACCGCGCGAATCGACGCCGACCTGACCCGAAACGTAGAACAGCTTGGCGCCCTGCGGCACCTCGGCGCCCAGGCTGTACTTGCCCGCAAGCGAAACCGTCTTGGGATTGTGGAACTTGATGGCCATGACCTTCTCCCCCATTTAAAGCTATCGGCTGACGACAAGAACCCATTCGGACAGTATGACGTCAAGCGCCAAGACAGTGCACATTATAGGCGGTGGCCTCGCCGGCAGCGAAGCGGCTTGGCAGCTCGCGTCTGCCGGCGTGCCCGTCGTGCTGCACGAGATGCGGCCGGTGCGCGGCACCGAGGCGCATCTCACGGAAAATCTCGCCGAGCTCGTCTGCTCCAACTCCTTCCGTTCCGATGACGCCATCAACAACGCGGTCGGCCTGTTGCACGAGGAGATGCGTCGCGCGGGCTCGCTGATCATGCGCGCGGCCGACGCTCACAAGCTGCCGGCGGGCGGCGCGCTGGCGGTCGATCGCCATGGTTTCTCCGCCGCCGTGCAGGCCGAACTGCTGGCCCATCCGCTGGTGGAACTGAGGCGCGAGGAAGTCGCGGGCCTGCCATCCGACGATTGGGACAGCGTGATCGTCGCCACCGGCCCCCTCACCTCGCCGGCGCTGGCCGAGGCGATCCGCACGCTGAGCGGCGAGGAGTCGCTCGCCTTCTTCGACGCCATCGCGCCCATCGGCCATCACGAGAGCATCGATCTCTCGATCGCCTGGAAGCAGTCGCGCTACGACAAAGGCGGGCCGGCCGGCGACGGCGCGGACTATCTCAACTGCCCGATGACCAAGGACGAGTACGAAGCCTTCGTCGCGGGCCTCCTCGCCGGCGACAAGACGGAATTCAAGGAGTGGGAGCACAACACGCCCTACTTCAATGGTTGCCAGCCGATCGAGGTGATCGCCGCCAGCGGACCGCAGACGTTGCGCTTCGGGCCGATGAAGCCCGTCGGCCTGCGCGATCCGCGCACCGGCCATCGTCCGTGGGCGGTCGTTCAACTCCGCCAGGACAACGCGCTCGGCACGCTGTGGAACATCGTGGGCTTCCAGACCAAGCTCAAGCACGGCGAGCAGACGCGTCTCTTCCGCACCATCCCTGGCCTGCACAACGCCGAGTTCGCGCGGCTGGGCGGGCTGCACCGCAACACCTTCCTCAACAGCCCGCGCCTGCTCGACGCCACCTTGCGCCTGAAGGCGATGCCGCGGCTGCGCTTCGCCGGCCAGATCACCGGCTGCGAGGGCTATGTCGAAAGCGCCGCCGTCGGGCTCATGACAGGCAAGTTCGCCGCTGCCGAGCGGCGGGGTCTCGCGCCCATCGCGCCACCGGCGACCACGGCCATGGGCGCTTTGCTGGGCCACATCACCGGCGGCGCGGACGCGGCGACCTTCCAGCCGATGAACGTCAATTTCGGCCTGTTCCCGCCGATCGACGGGACCTTCCGCGGCAAGGAGCGCAAGCAGGCGCTCAGCACGCGCGCGTTGCGCGATTTCGACCAGTGGATTGGGCCGACGCCGCTCGCGGCGGAATAATCCCGTCGAATCCTGGAAGTGTAGGAACATGCTGCCGATCCTTGCTGTGCGAGGCTCGACAGACATACGCCACAATATTGCTCAGGCCTGTCAAGCGGTAATGCATGTTTGCGATCGGCGACCGAATACTTGCGTACCGGAAGAAGCGCCGGAAAGTCGGAGGTGCTAGCAGTGCTGTCATGCCGGACCGCGGCAGAGTAGCTTCTTTTCCTCCCCAACTTCCTTCATCTCACTTGCCTCCCCCGTCATACGGGGGAGGTGGCCCGCAGGGCCGGAGGGGGAAAGCCCCAGTCGAGGTACCTAAAAAATTCAGATCTGAAATTTTCGGAGGTCGCCTGTGTGGCCTTCCCCCTCCGCCCCCTTCGGGGGCACCTCCCCCGTAAAACGGGGGAGGTATGATTTCCGAGTTGTTTCCACGCTGAAGCAGACGCGGTCCAATGATGGCATCATGAGATAAGCTCGCGCGTCGTTTGCGCGGCGAGTGCTACCTAAGCCTGCATGAGTCCCGCCGACCGTCGCACCATGATGCTGGCCGGGCCGATCGTGCCCACCATCCTGGCGCTGGCCGCCCCCAACGTGCTGAACGTGGCCATGATGAGCCTGGTCAGCATCTCCGACAGCTGGTTCGTGAGCCAGCTCGGCATCGTCGACCTCGCCGCATTGGCCCTGGTTTTCCCGACCCAGATGGCGTTGGGCCAGATGTCGGCCG
>WNFC01008589.1_pt1 | contig 13716 bp, 9 predicted proteins | sample 5400541 | NCBI WGS metagenome assembly WNFC01 (sample SAMN13153342, study PRJNA577476) | soil metagenome | isolation source: 120 cm saprolite under Douglas fir tree site 2 hole 2 replicate 1 | place: USA:California | collected 2015-04-18
TGCCGGCGATATGGGCGGACTCCTGGCGGGCGCGTTCCTGGTCAGCCAGGGGGCGTTGGTCGGCTACTTTGCCACGGGCACCTATCACACCCTGGCCGCGACCATCATGCTGGGCGGCCTCGCGCTCGCGATAGCGGGCACGAGGCCATGGCATCGGGTGGCGGCCGCGATGGTGTTTTCGCTGCTCTTCCTCACCCGCACCAACCTGTGGCCGGTCGTGCCGGCCGCCGTCGTGGTGTTGTGGCTCCTCGCGGGTGGGCGGCTGGAGCGCGTCCGGATCACTCTCGCCGCCGCCGTCGTGCCCGCGCTCTTCTTTGCGTGGGATGCCCGCCACTTGAAAGTGCTGACCTATGTTCCCCTCGTCAGGCGGCTCGTGGGCCCGCTGGCGTATCCATCCGGCGCGGGCCTCGTCGATATCCCGATCCCCACGGTCTCGGAGCGGCTCATGGCCGTGGTCCGCTTCGGCCGCATGTACGAGTTCTGGTGGCTCGCGGCGGTCGTGCTCGCCGGCCTGCTCGTCGCGGCCTGGTGGCGGGGGCGGCCCATTCGCGCATTCATGGAGGACTGGAGGGTTCAGCTCGTCGCCGGCGGAACCGTGTACATCGCGCTGTTCCAGGTCTTGATCCTCTGGGATTTTCCGAAGGCCTTCGTGGCGTGGTTCCCGTCCTTCGCGCCGCTCGTGGCGGTGCTGCTCGGAACGGGATTCGCGCTGGCGCTCAGCGACGGTGGGTGGCGAGCCGGTGGGCGCCTTGCGATAGGGGCCGTCCTGGTCGCGCTGCTGGTGGCATCCGCCGTCATCATTCGGCACCCGCTCCTTCCCGCCGGGCCGGATGCCGCCGCGATACCCATCCGGGACCTCGCCGCCGCCGCGGCGCACATGCGGGAGCTCGTGCCGCCGGGCGCGCGCGTCTTTCTCGTGGGCGACTCGCTGATTCCGTACCTGGCCGGCTCCACGCCCTACCTGCAGCAGATCCATTCGATGAATACGCTGGCCGTCGTCCAGGAGCGTCGCGGCATCGAGAAGGGCGGGCTGTGGGGCGACCGCGAGATGGAGCTCTGGCTCTCGAACGACGCCGACTATGTCGTCATCGAGCCTCAAGAGGTCGACTATCTCGCGACGCGGCGCCCGGGACAGATCGCCCGCCTCCGGGCTCTGCTGGCGGAGCACTTCGAGCGCATCGGGCGGATCGACGACTACCGCTGGTTCGTCTACGAGGTCTATGCGCGCCGCGGCCGCGCGCCGGCACGCAGCTGACCGGGGCCTCCATGCGAATGGCGCCCTTTCCTCCTCCGCCTACGACCTTCCGATCACGATGCGTCCCGCGGCGATGCTGACGGGGCCGAGCTCGATCGGAACCGGCAGGTGACGCATCGACAGCGTCGGATCGAGGTGCCGCACGAGCCAATCGACCAGCAGTCCCGGGACCGGGAGGCCTCCCAGCCTCACGCCGTCGAGCGACAGCGTGAACGGCCTGTCACCGTCTCCGCGGCCGAAGCGCACCATTGCCTCGAGGACAGGACCGAGGCGCGTCGTGCGCACCCGCGCCGCGCCGTCGACCAGGCTGATCGTCATGCCCCGGCCGACGGGCTGCCCCTGCAGCAGATCTCGCAGGTCCTCCTCTGTGACGACGAGGCTCCGGACCCTGAGGGCGGCGGCGTCGAGAATCTCGAGTCGGCCTTCCCCCATGAGCCGCTGGGGATTGAAGACGAGGCCGTCGACTTCGAGGCGCACGTCCCGCACCCGAAGCGGCGCCCTCCCGCGCCGGGCGAGCTCGCCCACCGTGGCCGCGGCAGTGGTAATCGTCGCGCGCGCGATGCGCCCCCGCAGGATGTCTCCGGCGCGGTAGTCGAGGGTCACGCGCAAGTTCTGGGCGTCGCGCACGTAGGCCGACAGCAGCGCCTCGGGATCGCGCTCGAGGCGTGCCGCCACGGCGCCCGCCGTCACGCCGGTCACCGGGGGAATGCCACGCGCGCGGAGGACGCCGACGCTGCCGTCGGGCAGGGAGTACCGGCTCACGACGGGGAAAGCCGAGACCCAGTACGGATCGTCCCCCGCGAAGGCGCGCGTCAGACGCTCGGGACGGGCGGCCGAGTAGGCCGGACCCTGGTCCCCGCTCTTGAGGATGACGAAGTCGACGCCGAGCGGCGCGTCGGACCAGGCCCTGGTCATCCGGTAGGGCAGGCCGCGCCGGACGACGTCATACCGAAAGTTCGACACGGAGAAAAAGTTGTCGTTGGGAATCACGGCCACCGTCACGGGCCTGCCGCCGCTCTCGCGACCAAGATCGGCGAGGATTCTGTCATGTTGCCAGTCGGCGCGGCTCGGCGAGCGGCCGAGCGCCATCGGCAAGATCATTCCGGGAAGGGTCGGCGGTACTGGCACGAGGAAGAGCGCCATCGAGACCTGCAGCGCGCCGAGAAGCATCGCCGCTGCGCCGATCCAGCGCCGTGCCAGGGGAGGCAGGCTGCCCAGACCAATCGCGGCAACGAGCGCGGCGGCGGGAAGGATGGGCAGCGTGTAGCGCAGGTTCTTGTTCTGGATCAGGGAGAAGACGGCGAAGGGCCCGAGCGTGGCGAGCCAGAGGAGCGGGCGGGCGGCGCGGTGGCGCCGAAGGGTCCAGAGACCCCAGAGCAGCAGCAGGCCGGCAAGGAGTCCCAGTTGCGTGGGCAGGGTCCGCGGATAGTAGAGCAGTCCCGCGGCCGTCAGCGGCTCGGGGTTCTGCTGCTCGGCGGCCTGCTTGAAGGAGCGGCTGAGGATCTGCATCGGCAGGCCGAAGAGCCGCGGGCCATACCACGGCAATGCCAGCGCGGCGGCGATGGCGAGGGCAGCCGCCGCCCACCCGAGGCGACGGGAGCGCTCGGGCGATCGCATCGCTCGCCAGAGGCTCCACAGGAAGGGGGGCAGCATGTAGATCGCGAAGGGCGGCTTGGTCAGCATGCCGAGGCCGAGGGCCACGCCGAGCGCCAGCGACCAGCGGAAGTCGGTGAACGCCTCCGCCCTCACGAGCGCGTAGAGCGCCAGCGCCACCATGGCGGCCAGCGGCAGGTCGAGCTGGAAATTGGTGAGCGAAAAGACGACGAAAGGAGCCGTTCCCAGGAAGAACGCCGCCCACAGTCCGGTCTCCGCGCCGGACAGGCGGCGCCCGAGCGCGTAGACGCAGGCCATGGCCAGGCCGAGGAAGCCCATCATCACCGTCTGCCCGGTGAGGGGAGCGATCGGGAAGACGAAGTAGAGCGCGCCCGCGGCGCAGGTGACGAGCGGCGGGTAGAAAGAGGATGCCTCGAGGATCTCGCGCGCGCCCGAGTCGGAGACGATGCGGAGACTGCGGTAGCAGTCCACCGCGCGCTCGAGGTGGTTGGCGTGGTCCCACTCGGGCGGTCTCCGATCGATGAGCACCCAGATCGTGCTGACGGCACACAGGACCGCGAAGAGGAGGGCAAGGAGCAGCCGCGGACGCAGCATCGGCCCGAGTGTACTCGACGCGCTCTCGGGTCGGCGGGGATTTCGCAGGCCGGCCAGAGCCTTGACACTGCTTCTTTGGTTGGTGTTTGCTACGCGAGTGCAATAGTATCGGCTCGATACTGCGGTTCGAAGGTGAGTATTGTGTGATCAGTGGATTTCCCCAAGGAGAGGGCATGGCCGGCGACTCGAACCTTGACGCGCTCCGCGCCGAAGTGGAGCGGGCAGCCAAGCACTACTACCATTCACCGCAGCAGCGGGGTATCGACAACCGAACGAAGCGCTTCGTAATCGAGCGGTGCGAGCCGTATCTCAAGGGGCCGAGGGTCCTCGAGCTCGGGTACGTCGATGGTGAATGGACAGATGTCCTGCTGGCCCGCGGCTTCCAGGTGGATATCGTGGAGGGGGCCGCGGCCCACGTCGAGCACGCACGCGCTCGCTTCGGCAGCGGGCACGCCGTCCGCATCTTCCACGCTCTCTTCCAGGAATTCGAACCGGACTGCGTGTACGACTGTATCGTGGCCGGCGACATGCTGCGCTACCTGCCGGAGCCCGCGGCCTTCCTGCGGAGAGCCTCCATGTGGCTGAAGGACGACGGGGTCCTGATCGCGACCCTGCCCAATAGCCGCTCCTTGCATCGTCGCATCGGGTCTCTCATGGGCTTGGAGCCTTCGCCATGGGGGCCGAACGAGCGAGACCGCGAAGTGGGCAACCGGCGTGGGTACGACCGCTACGAGCTCCGGGCGTTACTGCAACAGAGCGGTCTGGCTGTACGGGGGTTGCATGGCTGCTTCCTCAAGCCTCTTTCGAGCGCCCAGATGGAAGGATGGGACGATGCGCTGCTGCGGGCTTTCCTCGACGTCGGTGATGAGATCGAGGATTACTGCTGGTTCCTCTACGCGGTGTGCGCGAAACGATAGAGATGGCGAAACCGATCGTCATTGTCGGCGGGGGCATCTCAGCGCTTCTGGCGGCCAGCCTGATCCGCCAGACGGACACGAAGAGCCCCGTCGTTATCGTGGAACAGAGTGCCGAGCTGGGTGGGCTCTTGGGCAAGATCGAGGGAGGTCCCTTTGGCCGCTTCGATCTTGGCATGCACACAATGAGCGAGACCGGAATCCCGGAACTGGACGAACTGTTTTGGGAGCTCCTGCCGGAAGACGAGTGGCACGTCTTCAGCGGAAAGCTGCGCGATGTCTCCGGCGCATTCTATCGGGGGGTGCTGCAGACCCATATGCACTATCCCGACGCGCGGTCGCTTCCTAAGGACCTCTACTCGAGATGCCTGGCGGACTTTTTCACCAACTTGCAACGGTCACCCATTGTAGACGGGAACAACATCCGCGACTATGCGCAGGCGCGGTTCGGTCGCTTGATCGCTGACGAGATCGTAGATCCGATCGTGCGCAAAACCTACCGCGTACCCGCGGACCGCACGGACATGCTGGCGGCAAAGCTGCTTCCCTTGGATCGCGTCGGACTCTTCGACGAGGCGACCTTCAGGGACCTGATGGCCTCGCCGCTCCTCCGCGCCCGGATCGCTTACCCCGAGCAGCGTAACCTCGATCTGGAGTATTCCTCGGGGCGGGGAAGCTACTACCCCAGGAACTTCGGTATCCACCGCGTCATCGACGCGATGGAAGAACGAGTGCTGCGCTCGGGCGTCACCGTGCTCAAAGAAACCAGCGTCCTCTCGTTATCACGCGCCGCGGGCCGCATTGATTCCATCGAGCTCGGCGCTGGCGCCGGCACGCACGAGATCTCGGACCTCGGCCATCTATACTGGTGCGTGGGACTGCCGCCGCTGGCGAGGCATCTGGGCGCGTACCGGGACTCGCTGGCTTTCGATGCCCCGTTGACGACCGCCATCGTCAACTTCCTCTTCGATCAACCCGCGGAGGTGGCCGACCTGTACTATTTCTACTGTTTCGACGCTCCGCATTCGACATATCGCGTGACGAACTTCAGCGCCTATTGTCCTGGCGCTCCGCGGGCTGGCGGCTTTCCGCTGTGTGTCGAGCTGCTGCTCCAGGCTGGCGCGTCTGGGGATGCGACGTCGTGCGAGGCGCTCGCCCGGTCCGAGCTGGAGAGCTTTGGGGTGCTCGCGCAGGGAACCAGGGCTCTGTATACATCGGTGAAGGTCCTGGAGCGAGGGTTTCCATTGCCGAGCCTCACGAATATGAAGTCCCTGGACGTGATCCGCGAAGACATCCGTGCGCTTGAGATCCGCAACCTCACCCCGTTGAGCATCTTGTCCGAGCGCGGCTTGTTCTTTCAGACTGACGTGGTGGCCGATGTCTTCCGGAAGGTGAAGGCGAGGCTGCATGCGTAGGACGTTCGATCTTGGCAAGCTGCCCTTCTACTGGCGCATGGCAGACGGGCACGGCGCAAGCGCGCCGGTGCCGACGCTGCTTCCATTCGCCTTCGGCTTCGAGGCGCGGACCCGGTTGATCACGCAGGAGCCGAATCCCCGGGTGCTCGAGGCCTTGCGCCGCACCTATCTTGAAGACCACAATATCGGCTACCTCCAGGAGGGGCACGCGCTGGCTGACAAATACGGCCAGGACTTCATCGGGTTCATCAAGCGGGTGCTCGCCGAACGCGGGCGTCCAGTCGTCTCGGTGATGGATGTGGGTTGCGGCGGGTGTTACATCCTCAACGCGCTGAAGGGCGAGGGCTACAGGGTCTTCGGCATCGATCCCAGCCCCGTGGCCGCGCGGTGGGGGCGCGAGATTGGCATTCCGGTCGCCGCGGGTTTCTATCCGGTCGCCCATGACTTCGGCAAGATGGATGTGGTGCTGTCCTCCGGCGTGCTGGAGCACGTGCCGGATCCCGTCACGTTCCTACGCCGACACCACGAGGATCTGGGGCCTGAAGGCCGTATTATCATCTCCACCCCCGATTCTGCGCCGAGCATCGAGCTGGGTGACCCTTCGATGATCCTCCATGAGCACATCAGTTATTTTGATGAAGACTCCCTGCGCCACGTCGTTTCGGAAGCTGGCTTCGACGTGCTGGCGATCGAAAAAGCGGGGTACGGCCAATCCCTGTACTGCTTTGCGAAGCCGTCGGACGCATCGCCCGGATTGGTGAATACAGCGGATGATCAAGCCGCGTTGGACAAGTTTGCGAGGTTCTCGGAGCGTCTGGAGCGGAGCCTCGACTTGTTTCGCGGGTGCGTGAAGCCGTTGCTCGACGATCCGGCGGTGGATCTGGGCTTCTACGTGCCGCTCCGTGCGTTGCCATACCTGTCCACCATGAAGGTCTTCGAAGGCATTCGCTTTTTCGATGATGACCCCGGCGTCCATGGCAAATACTTCGATGGTTTCGACGTTTCCGTCGAGAACTTCCAAGACTTGCAAGCCCGGCCCGTCACACACATGATCGTCATGTCGCTGCCTCACGCGCCGGTGATCGTCAGGAAGATCCGCGCAAGCTTCGGGGAGCATGTAATGGTGAAAAGCCTAGCGGAGATCGTCGTGAGGCCAAAGAAGTGAAGCGTATCGGGTCGACTCACAGGCTGCATGACTTCATTGCCGCGAGGGAGCCGAGTTGGTCGAAGCTGTTGCAGGAGCTCATTCGCATCCCCAGCCTGTTCGAGCACGAACATGAGATGGTCGCCCGCGTGGAAGCGCACATTCAAGGCGTAGGCGTTCCAATTCAGCGCGTGATACACCACTTGGATCACTTAAGGAACGAGCGAGCCGCGCAGCCCCCTTTCAGCGCTGGCCTTGATCGTCACAGCCTGGCGGCGCGCATCTCTGGGGCGGGCGGTGGTCGCTCCCTCATTCTCAATACCCATATGGATATCGTCGCGGAAGGTGACGCCGCACTTTGGACGTATCCCCCGTTTTCGGGCCATATCGACGAAGCCGCCGGAGTGATCTACGGCCGGGGTGCGACGGACGACAAAGCAGGTGTCGTAGCGGCGCTTGCGGTTCTGGAGGTCATCCAGCAGCTCCCGCTTCGGCTCAAAGGTGATGTAATCTGTGAATTCGTACTGGAGGATGAAACGACCGGGAATGGAACGCTCTTGTGTCTAAGGCAAGGCCTGCGCGCGGACGGAGCATTCATTATTGACGGGACGCGGCTCGGGCGGGCGATCAGAGAGCACGCTGGAAATCTCGAGTTCGGAGTGGTGGTGAAGGGGCGCCCGGCGTCGGTCGGAGTGTCTCACGTGGGTATCAACGCGGCAGAGATGATGGCGCGCTTGGCACTGCACCTGCGCGACGCTGTGTTCGCGCTCAACGGCGCACGCACTGCTCCGTGGACCCAGTTCCCGAGTCCCTTCCAAATCTCGCTACAGCACATTGAAAGCTCGGGCTACCATCTCATGGTACCCGATGTAGCGCGTGCACGTTTTTACATGACGTTTGTTCCGCCTTTCACCCTTGCGAGCATGCGAGGGTTCCTGATGGAGGCTGCGGAGGAGTTCAGCGCAGCGAACACGCTGGAGGGGCCGATCCAGTTCAGCTGGGATGGCTTCGCGGCCGAACCGGTCTCGGTCGACGCGGGTTCTCTGGTAGCCGTATTGCAGGAGAGCGCCGCCAGCCTCGGCATGGGTCCCATCACGGTCGGACCGTCCACTGGTACATCCGACCTGCGTCATTTTGCCGCATCGGGTATTCCGTGCTTACTCTATGGCCCCGGCGATGGGGGCAATCCTCACCGCCTGAACGAGTACTACAAGCTGGCGGATCTGGGGCGGATTGTGCTGCTTTACGCGAACGTCATTCAGCGCTGGTGCGGGATGCAAGCTTGAATGCCGACGCTTGCTCGATCGCAGTCTCGTCCCAGTAGGATACTGTTCCACGCTTTCTGTCCTGGCGCCCATTCATCACAATCCAGCGGAACCAGTAGAGCAGGATGTCGCGAACGGCGATCACGATCTGCAAGGGCTTCGTTCCCCTGCTTTTCCCTCGCTCGCGCCTCAAGAACGGCGCGGGGAACTCCTTGAAGGAGGCGCCCTTCCACCACGTCTTCAGTAGGCACTCGGGATTAATGAAGGCACTCTCGCATTCAAGCCGAACGGATTGAATCAGCGCCCGCGGATACAGAGTGACGTTCTGGCAATCATGCAGCGGGAGGTTGAAGAGCACCCGCACCATGAGATAGTTCGCGATCGATACGAAGCCTTTGTATGGAGTGTCCGAGCGCCGCTTGAGGAGGTCTCCCAGCGAAGTCGGCTTCTCTCGAAAGCCCTGGAGAATGTCGTACTGGCGAAGTAACGGCAAGGATTCCGGGAGCTTGCTGATATCATACGACCAGTCCACGGGCTGCCAGAATAGGTACTCCTTCGTAGCCAGGGAGATGGCTCGTTTGGCGTTGTAACCCGCGCCGCGGTTGTGCTCGTTCACGACGAGTCGGAGCCAGGGGCGGGTCTTCTGATGCTCGACGATGAGGTCGCGGGTACGGTCGGTGCTGGCATCGTCGATCAGAATCAGCTCGAAATCGTCGCTCATGGATCGCAGGAAGGCCTCCGCGCGGTAGATGTACTCGGCGACGTTCTCCTCCTCATTGAGCGCCCAACCAAGCATTGAGAAGCTCAAGCGCCGCTCTTGCTCGGTACTCGCTCTTTCAAGAAAAGCCATTCAATCCTCCTCAAAAGCCATTCAATCCTCCTCGCGCAAGAAGGGCCATCGCCGGGATAGGCCACCCCCCGAGAATCCGATCCGAAAGACCCACGGGTTCTAAAGCGACCACGAGACTTGTACTCCAAAAGACCGGAGGCGTCAATATTTGAACGCTCGTGACGCTAGAGCCGATGGGCCTGCCCGCCATCCAGGTAGGGATCAAGGGGCAACGCCGCCGCGGCCCGGACAGGCTAGAATGGGCCGTCATGACTGCATCCAGCAGGGCCTCCGGAGAGGGGCCGATCGGTCTGTCCATGCTGGGCTGGGCGTTCAATGAGGAGGAGAATATCGCCGAGTTCATCGAGCGCGCGGAGAAGTTCCTCGCCTCGCTGACGACCGACTTCGAGCTTGTCTTGGTTGATGACGGCAGCACTGACCGCACGGCGGTCATTATCGAGGAGCACCAGCGCGGCCGCCCGTGGCTCAGGTTCCACCGGAACCCGCAGAATCGAGGGTCCGGGTACAACCACAAGATCGCCATCTCGCTCGCCCGAAAGGACCACCTCTTCTGGCAGATGGTCGACTGGTCGTATGACCTCTCACGGCTGGGAGAATACCTGCCCTACCTGGGCAAGGATTGTGACGTGCTGCAGGGCGTGCGCCGAGATACGGTGTCGCTCGCGGGCCTCGTCGGGCAGCGCTCGGACACGACCTATAAGGCGTTGGTGTCCATCACAAACTACCTGCTCGTGCGTGCCCTGTTTCGCCTGCCTGTCCAGGACTATCAAAACGTGACGGTGTATCCCACCCGGCTCATCCAGTCGGTCACGCTCGAGTCGGAGAGTGCCTTCACTAACCCCGAAAGTCTCCTCAAAGTCTGGTGGAAAGGGGTCACGATCAGAGAGTTCCCGGTATCCTTCCTCAAGCGCCGGCGGGGCGTGGCCAAGGGTTCGCGGCCCCGAGTCATCCTTCGGTCCATCGTCGACATCTTTGGTTGGTGGTTCCGCTGGATAGTCCTCGGCCGGCGCCCGGACAAAGGCAGAGGCCGCGTCATCTCCTTCGATGAGCCTTAAGCGACTGGCCTTTGGGGTCCAATTTATTGTCACCGTGGCGCTCTTGGCGCTGTTGTTCCGGAAATTCGATTGGACATTGTTCCGGTCGGCCTTCTCGCGCATCCCACCGTGGTTCTACCCGGCCTCCTTCGGCGTGCTCGTTGCCGGCCAGGCGCTGTACGTTTTCAAGTGGGGGCTGCTGCTGGGGGCGATGGGGCTGCGGGTGTCTTTCTGGAAGCTCGCCGAACAGTACCTGCTCGGGATCTTTTTCAACAACTTCCTGCCCACCATGATCGGCGGAGACGCCGCGCGCGTCTATTACCTGGGTCGTCAGGAAGGGTACGCGACCGTCGCCACCTCGATCTTCGTGGACAGGGGCCTGGGTTTCCTTTCGGCGGCCGCGTGGGGGAGCGCTCTCGTCTGGTGGCTCAACATCACGACGCCCGCGTTCATCATAGCGCGCGAGGTACTGACGGTTCTCTGCGTGGTCTTGGTCGCCGGCCTGGCCGCCGCGCTGACCTTCAGGCTCGCGCCGATCGTCGCCCTCCTTCGCCGCGTGTCCCTGCTGGGGCGCGTGGCGGAGACGCTCGAACTCGTCAGGAAGCGCGGCCGCTCGCTGCGGCGACGTCCGGGGGTCATCCTGGCAGTCCTCGCGATCGCGTTCGTGTATTTCCTGCCGTTCGGCTGGGTCTACCAGACCTACTTCCGGGTGGCTGACGCGGTCGTTGTTCCTTACCAGGCGATTCTGCTCGTGTTGCTGGCGATCTCGGTCCTCTCGAACATCCCGATTTCGGTTAACGGGATCGGCCTCCGCGAGCAACTTCATTACCTTCTCTTTGGCAGTCTCGGCGTGTCCAAGGAGCTGGCCATCGGCATTTCCGTGATTATCTTCTCCCAACTGCTCATCCTGAGCGTAGTCGGCGGGCTCCTCTGGCTCCGGCTCCGCGCCCGCGCGTCCTTGACCGGCGCCGCAGGGGCGCGTTAGCATCGTGTTAGAGACGATGGGCGTGATCGACATCGTGTACGACGGCCAGTGCGGATTCTGTGTCAGCGCGCTCGCCCGTCTCAGGCGGATGGCCCGGCGTGACGTGTTCCGGCTGCACGACGCCAACGACGGCGAGGGCGTCCGGGCCCAGTTCCCGATGTTGGCCGGCGCGGACACTAGTCTGGCCATGTTCGCCGTCACCGAGCGGCGAGCCCGTGGCTGGTACCGCTCCTTGCGCTCTTCTACGTGCCGGGCGCCTCGCTCCTCGGCCCACGGATCTACGCGTGGATCGCGCGCCGCCGGCGCGGCCTCGGCTGTGCCGCAGCGTGCGAGGTGGCGGCGCCGCGGCGCCCTCCCGGCAGCTGAGTGGACGCCTTCCTCCACCAGACGCTTTCCCCGGCTGCGCAGTCCCTCTTCCGCTGCGGGTACGGAGTCCTCCTCCTTCTGACCCTCGTCCAGGCCGTGCCCCAGGCGCGGCGCTTCTTCGTGAGCGAGCGGTGGGGCGGCTACGCCCGGTCGGAGCGGCGTGTGGACCTCGTCCAGAACCGCTATCTGCTCCCGCTGATCATGGGAGTCTGGGTCAGCTGCGCTGCCCTCCTGATCGTCGGCCACTGGACCGTGATGGCGAGCCTCGTCAACCTCGTCCTCTGTCGCTACTTCTTCATCGCCATGCGCTGGAAGGGCGTGCTCCGCGGCATGGGCGCGCCCGGCTTCATGACGTACTGGATCGCGGCCTGCGTCTTCTTCCTCGAGTACGGCTCGGCGTACGATCCGACTGGATCGGTACGCACGGCCGCCATCTTGGCCTTCAGGCTCGACTTCGCGGTGATCATGCTCTGCGCCGGCACGTACAAATCGCTCGCAGGCTACGCCCAAAACGACGGGATGGAGCTCGGCATGATCAACCCGTGGTGGGGGTACTGGGGGCGCTTCTACGGGCGCCTGCGGCCGTCACACTGGATCTTCCGGACGCTCAACCATCTCGCGTACCTGACCGAGATCGTGGCGGGACTCCTCATGCTGGTGCCGGCGACCCAGCTCGCGGGCGCCGTCCTCATCTTCGGCAGCTTCGCCTTCATCGCGCTCCATATCCGGCTCGGCTTCCTGTGCGAGATGGTCATGCTCTGCTGCGCGCTCTTCATCCCCGAGGGAGGCCTGGCCGACCGGCTCGTGACCGCGATCGCCCCGGCGGGGCCCGCCGCAGCCATGGCCGCCGCGCCGGGCTGGCTCAATGCGGCGCTCACGATCGCGCTCTACGCCTACGCCGTGCTGCTCCCCCTGGCGAAGGCCGGCCAGTACTACAACTTCCTCGCCCGCCGCGCTCTGCCGCGGCCGGTCCAGGCGGCGCTCGATCGCTACACCAACTTCTTCGGCATCATCATCTGGCGGGTCTTCAGCGTGGACCACACCAACTTCTGGGCCCGCCTGTGGTTCCAGGATCGCGCCACGGGCGCCCGTGTCGAGGCGGCGCGCTTCGGGGCCCTCGAGCCCCGCCGCCGCTTCCGCTACGCCCACGTCGGGGAGTTCATCTGCCTCGTCAGCCTCTTCACGACGCTCAAGTACTATCCGAGCGACTCGGCTCTCTTCGTCGAGCGCATGCTGCGCTACTGCCGGACGCTCGGCTGCCCGCGCGGCTCGGACGTCGTCTTCGAGTACATGAGCATGCGAAAGGACCGGGGGCGGTTCGAGTTCGCTCCGATCGCGGAGTACACGGTTGACCTCGAGGCCGGCACGGTGGTCGAGCGGGTGATCGACCCGTCCGTCTCGGCCCGGGCCGCGAGCCCCGTTTCGCCCGTCCACGCCGGCGCCAAGCCGGGCAGTTACGCGCCGGCGACAAATAGCTGAGCCTCGCGGCTAAAGTCGCGTTACTATTACGCGACTGCACTCGAGGGGGCGCGACACGATGGCGGCACCGACTGACAGGGAATATGGTCTTCGACCCGGGGCGGAGGAGTTTCCGCTCATGGTCGTGATCGCGGTCATCTATCCCTGCAACTTCGGTTGTCCGATGTGCCCGTACACCGACGGCAACTCCGAGATCCGGCAGTTTTACAAGAAAAACGACGGCGACCTGATCCCGGTCAAGCTCTGGGAGAAGATGGCCGACGAGTGCGGGCCGTACGGATCCTGGATGCGCATCACCGGCGGCGGCGAGCCGATGCTCCACCCCCACATGGTGGAGATGGTCGAGTACGCGAAGGCCCGCGGCGCGCGGATCTGGCTCAACACCAACGGCAGCATGTTCGGGCCGCTGCCCAAGCATCGTCAGAAACTCGAGCGGGTCATCGCAGCGGGGGCGGACCTCATCGAGTTCTCGATGGACGCCGGAGACGCCGAGACCTACGCCCGCCTGCGTCCGCCTCGGGGAGGCGCACCGCGCGACCCGCAGGCGTGGTGGACCGGCAACGTCGGCAACGTCCGCGCGGCCCTCGAGCTCCGCAAGGAGTACAAGGTCTTCACGCGGGTCGTGGTCTCGATCATCCGGCAGGAGGCGACCGAGGGGAAGCTCCAACCCGCCATCGATTTCTGGTTGAAGGAGATCGGCGTGGACGAGGTCATCACGCGCAAGTTCCTCTCCTGGGACGACAACACCACGATCCCGCTCGGCAAGGCGCTCGACAAGCACCTGTACAAGGACCTGCCGAC
>WNFC01008811.1_pt1 | contig 13716 bp, 15 predicted proteins | sample 5400541 | NCBI WGS metagenome assembly WNFC01 (sample SAMN13153342, study PRJNA577476) | soil metagenome | isolation source: 120 cm saprolite under Douglas fir tree site 2 hole 2 replicate 1 | place: USA:California | collected 2015-04-18
CGAGGGGCGGGACGTCCGCGCTGACAGTGCGGTCTTGCAATTGGATCTCGAGACGGATGCTCCCAAGGTGAGAGAGCCAGCGCAATTTCTTGTCGGGTTTGAACGTTGTAAACTCGCGCGCATATGACTGTTGAATACTGCACGTGATTTAATACAAAAAGCTCATTACGGTTCGGAAAAGGGCATACTCGTGCAGTTGACCAGGCATGAGAATCTTTGCTGTCTGAAACTGTGGCCAGAAGTGCCGAGAGATAATCGTTGGGTGCATGACAGACTGTATATCGTCAATATCGAGGGCAGCAATCGAATCGGGTTAAATAGTATACCCACCGAACTCTGAGCTTGGACGTGCTGGTCTATTCGCTTCGAATCCGTCATATCTTTAAGCATAACCTCGCAAATTTGCAATGGGGCTTCTCCGAAACGAATCTTGAGGATCTCCAAATTCCGACGCTGTCCACGATCGTGTCATGAGTCACGGCATCCCCGAAGAAAATGGAGAGACAGGTGTACCTCCTTTTCGTAGTTTCCATCCGTGACCGCCAAGAGACGCTGAGCCAGGAGGACCTGCAGTTCCTTGACGAAGAGATCCCTTGAATCATAGATGCTGACAAGGGTGCTGACGACATCACTAGGTCTATTCGATCGGAAGTCTGTCGGTCCTGGTCAACTCCGATGACCCAGAAAAATGATGGGAAACCTTACCTGGACCCGCATCGATGGGCTCGGGCTCCCAATTCGGATCCGTGTAGTCATCCACCTGGGCGCTTTGTAGTGGTTGAATTGGTTCGTCGTCATCAACTATGGAATCCCCACTCTCGCCATCTACCACGAGGCTTGCCACGATGCAACGGATAGTGTCAGGTCGATCACTTGAATTGAAAAGCTCAGTGGGTGCTTCCAGTCTATCAATTGACACGCCTCACCGGAGATACCGCCTGATCGGGTCTGCCACCTTAAATAGCAAGACTCCAGGCGGATCTATGATGCGTAAGCATCGTATCAGCGATACGTATTGCGTTAGGATATCTTTGGTATCTGCGCCAGGGTGAAGTAGCCTTTTCTTATTGCTACAGGGACAGAATTTGAGCAGTGGAAAATTTGGTAAATTCTGAATGATCGCCCCACACTTTACGCAACGCTTGTACTAGCTGGCCGCGCTGATCGACGCGCTGCAAGCATTCCTATACGCGCCGAGATGTCAGTCAATGAGCCAGAAGAGTTGACGCGCTCAATTTACCCACTTTGAGGTCATGGAGAGCAGGCGTCGAATCGGGATAGTCAATGACGATATCGAACATCTCATTGGTTCTACGAAATTGACAAATCAGGGTAAGGACTCTGCATGGAACATAGAGAGACAAATCGTACCGAAGATCACACAAGGTTTTGCAGACATGGAAATCGAACCGAGATCCAACGCCCTGCAACATCGCCCGCGCCTCCTCGGCTACAGTCACATCCGGAATCAGATCGAGGAATCCCCATAGAGGCCCAGAGCACGCACCTGTCTTTGCGCCCCTAGCGTACGGCAGCAGCATCCAGGGCACAACCTTATCAGCCATCCACTCCCGCAGCTTGCTCAGCATCGACTCCTCCCATTTGCCCGCGCACGTCTCCAGGACGTGAGCCTCGATGTGCTCGTAGCATACGCTCGCGATGAGCGACTCGTAGCGATCGGCGAGCCCGAGGAGCTCGAAGGACGGCCACAGCTTGGAGTCCTGGACCGACGCGGGGATGTCGGGCGTCGGGCCCTGAGTGAAGAGGGCGAGCGTCGCACCGAGGAGCTTCTTGAAGCCGCCCGCAAAGGTCGCGGGCAGGACGGAGAAGAGATGCGTCTGGAAGTTGACGATGTATGCGGACGAGATGGTGTGGCCCAACCTGGACGGGCTGGGGTCGCCGGATGGAAGAGGGATGATGTGTGCGTAGGGGTACTCACTCGCCACTTGGAGCCCACGCAAAGTACCAGTCCGCCAACAAAAGCACAAGCCGGCCAATTACGTCAGGGTCGCCGCTGGCCTGCAACAGTCGGGTTGATGCCCACAAGAAGGCGCATAGGACAAACGACACACCTCATAATCCGCCATGTACCTCATAACATCGTTTGCGATCAAATGCTGATGGCGGCGCATGTCCTCTGAGGAAGGGATTTAGGCACGACTGACATGCCGGTGGAGAAACGTACCAACGAAACTTTCCAGGAGCATAGGCAGCATCCGGCACTGCATGAGCACGTCAAAGGCGTTTCTCACTTCATGTGTGTCTGTCCACGCAGTGTAGGCACAAGCGTTCAATACAACCCGCAGCGCGTCGCAAAGCGCGCATAAACTCACTAAAGTCTTTCGGAGGCGCCCCGAGCTCCCGCGGCCGGAGAGATTCTGCGGCGATTGCCCAGGCCTGGAAAAAATAAATAACGCCCGATGTCTCCAAGTTGAACAAAGGAATCCCATCCAGCGACTGACGAAGGGTCTACGCACTTTGCTGAACTCCATGAGGCCAGAGATACCTGGCGCCACACGATTGAGCCGGTTGAAGGAGTCTTGCCACTTTGCGGCGACCTGGTTGCTCAGGGCCTTGGAGGCCATGATACGGTGTGTACGATGCGCGTCCTTCAAAGCTTTCATTTCCGTTCGTTCGCCGATTGTTTAATGGCACGCGTCACATCACGTGATACCTCCTCGCTTTGACCATGCCACGACACGATGCGGCATATGAATAGAATATCTTTCGCTGCACACACGACATACAGTACTTTCAAATATATTCGCCCTCATTTCGTAGAGACATCGCGCCGTAACCTCTATATTTTCTTGCACAGTCATTACAAGAGACGATATTTGGCCTCCGAGTCCAGGCTCTGGATGAATTGGAACTCATTTTGATCAACCCGCCCTATCCCCATCGTGACTCTTCTGGATCTTCGCCGAAGGAGGCGGTCCCCTCCGCCCAATCGATCCGTCCAGGCTCGTCCATACAGAACGTCGGGCAGATATAGAAACATCTTCGTCTTCTCTTCCAGCTCGTTCAACAGCTCTTCAGCCCATTTCATAGCAATTTCCGTTGCCCTAATCGACGTTGAGTGGGGTGGGCGAGAACATCGCTCGTTTTATTTCCGTCGTCGTCGGCGCAGCCTCAGGACCTCGAATGGCGTCGTGATTCCCAGCTCGGTGACTTCTTCCGCTAACAGTACCTGTATGTCAGCCTGTGGCCTACCCTGCGTCTCCGAAGAACAAGCCCAGCCCCCTCCAGCACAAGGCCCAGATTCGCACGCTTGACGTCCTCTATGGTGCTTGGGCACGCTACTGGCACCGTGACATCTCCTATTACGATCGCCGCCACGGATGGCGACGTCCACAGCGGCCATTGTGCGTTCTATCCAGAAGTGGTACACCGGTGCAAGGCGCGAGCGGAGAAGCATCCGGTATGCCTCCTCGTCGCCACGCTTGCCTCTCCGGATTGGAACAACAGGCCCGCCATCTCACTCGGGCGAAAAACTAGAAACAAGGAACTTTTCACGGTAGACGAAGGCCCTTTTTTTAGCTTGCACAGAAGCATAGGCGGGAGGGATTGGGCCGGTGCCCGAACGAATGACGACGTAGGTTGGCCTCGTGACCGGTAGTGGCACGCTAGTGGCGTGCTCGAGGCGACGCCGAAAACTCGGCGCGTGATGGGTCCAAATTTATCATACTATGTTAGATGGGACCTCGCCGAAAGCATACAGCTCTGCAGCCCAAAAAATATCGATTGGGTGCTAGCAAAGGAAATACGGTCGTGTGTTGGGCTGTAAGCGCCCGCTGGACTACCTACACCACCCTCTTCCGGTAAGCGCCACTCTGATTCGCCGCGCCGCGTCCATCCTTGGATATCTTGGATGCTCCACCCGACGTTCCACGTAGACACCAACGACCCTTGAGTAACGCATGGAGTCGATTTTTGCGAGGTTTCTCCCCCCCCCTTCCCTTCCTTTGCAAAGCTTTTTTTTCTAACGAGATTAGGCCGCGACTGGCGCTACTGATCATGATCATGAGTTTCAGGGTCTATTTCGACATCATTGCTTGGCGGCGCAAGCAGTCAGTCAGCCCAGGCCTCGACGGCCCTGACGGGGCGCCTGCCAGGGGTCCGGGGTTGCATGCCTCCGTGAACGCAGAACGTCTTTGTCCGGTCCTTGGTCTCAGTTGACCATCGACCCACATCTCACGGGTGCCGTATCATGGTTTGCACCAAAGCCGTGGAATTGCCCGAGGCCCCGCCCGAGCTTCAAGTTCCTACCCCCCGGGTCGGGAGGACGACTGGGCCGGGTTCAAGCGATCACCGGTCACCGTTCAACGTTCCACGCTGACCCGACAATCTGGGAGCTAATCGTCAGCGCATCGGTCACTGGCTGGCAGACAACGACACCAACGCAGACGAACCAGCCCTAGCATCGTGATCCCTCACGCGGGTGGCATAGAGCAACTGCCGGGTACCGGTACTAGCAGTAACACCGGGACTGCATTGTCGATCTGTAGACCCTAATACAGCACCGTAATGCATGCACCCATGCCTGTCACGGTCCTCCTACGGGTGTTCGGCATGGCGGCACATGCGTCCATGCATGCGCGGACATGTTCCCTTCCCTGTTCCTCGACCAACCCAGCTTCAATTGAGTCGATCGGAAGCTTCGAGCGACCCTGACTGAGCAATCCAGCCCTCGCCGACTAAATCCGCGTGCCACAGCTCCTCTTCTGTCGTAGACAGACGGGGTCGGCTCCTCGCTGCTCCGATCTTGTACTGCAATAAAAGTTGTTCCCAGATCCGAGTCTCCTTCCAGCTCTTTCCCTCAAGCCAAGGGAAGTAGTGGCGTCTCGGGAATATCACGAGCTGATTGTGATTCCAAAGTTCATCATACTTGCGGGCTTCTTTCGGTCTTTCGGTTACTCGAGGTAACTTCCGGCGAACAAGCGAGGTTCAGTGCAACAAAGCAGTTTAACATCGACCAATCCCTTGTCGACTATGAGCCTACGAGCTTAGCTTATATTCCCTCGATATACACGACTATGATAATAGCATGGTATATTGGTCAAGCTGCGCACATCGAGTACTTGTAAATGCCGACCACGGCGCTGTCACGCTGGTACTGTGATGTCCGCGCGCGAATGCATGGAGATGAGTATAGTACATCATGAATCACAGCTAAGCAGAAGAGGGGGAAAAAAGAAAAGAACGAAACAGGGGGAATGACACGCGCGCGCGCCGGGCACTGCAAGCCAAAGCATCAACATCATCAGGATCGTAAGCGTCACAATTTGTGAACGGGTGATGAGAAAAAAAGGTGTAGAATGCAAGGGGACAGTCGTGAAGACATCGAGAAATGGAAGGTTGAAGCCCCGGATTTGAAATCTATGGCCCGGTTGCCCCGTCTACGGTTCGGTTGTACGGATACACATTATTTTTTGGGGAATCGGTAGCAAGGGCCATCACGTCGGCTTGTAGTAAATCGTGGTAATGAACTGCATGAAAAAAAAGGCAAAGTGAGAAAAATGTCAGAGGTACACCTCGAGGGTTAGATATCCCACCTTCTTCTTGTAGCGGGTCGTATTGCCAACGGCAAGAACACCATTCCGAATCGCACTCGTGCTGAGGTGGTGCAAAACCACATGCGAGGGGACAGGAAGCACGCTCGCATCGTCCGCAAGCATCAAAGCTGTAGCAGTCGTGCCCAGCGCGGCAGTCGAGCCCCCGACAAGTGTGCGCACGGGAGAATGCGAGGGAGGGATCGGGTGTCCGTGGCGTGCAGCGGACACGTCTGTTCCACTCGCCGTCATCACGGGGATATGGGAAGACGCGGGTACCGGCGGCTCGTCCTGCTCGGGCTTTGTCATCCCAAACTCACCATGTCGTGAGCGAGTGCGATGCCTGCGATCTTTTACAGGGGTTGGAGGGGGGGCACCGACGCGTGAGTTGAGGATAAGCTTATCGAGGTGGCGCGGGAGGACCGGCGCAGGGGGGATGTTTGGGGCAGTGCCGGCTGCCGGGTTGGCAAGATACACTTCTTCTTCACGGGCCGCAGCTGTCAACTCGGGAGGGATGACGGTTGTCCAGCCTTCATCTCCAAAAGGTGTGACGGGGCCTGCATCACTACTCTGCGACCAGAAAGAGATCGGGGGGGGAGTGCGGATCGAAGAGGTCGGGGGAGGGGAGGCAGGTGCGGACGGACCAGCAGGGGCGGGTACAGAGACATAATTGGCAAGGGAACCGTCATCATCGACTGCAGTGGGAAGATCTTGTGCGAGCCTCCAGTTGTCATCGACGATGAACTTGATGTGGTGCGTGCCAGGCAGGAGTGGGACGGTGGTGGTAAAGGCGTCGGGGTCAGATGGGCTGTGGTTAGGTTAGGGTTATAAGCACGAGGAGGAGGGGCGAAATGAAAAGATGGTGTAGCGCGCACCTACGCTCCATCAGTCGGCGGCCCTTCCAGTTACCATCGCCAGCACGGGCAAGATACACTGTTTTCCCGCCGCCATGCCATAAGATCTTTATATCTACGGGGTGTGGGGGCTCATCGATGGGGGAGAGGCGAGAGCGTGTAGGAGCTTGAGGAACATCCTCCCGAACCAAGCCGGGTGGGATCGTGCTACGAATCATCTCGGGGAAGAAGGATACGACCTTGGGTTCGGGTTCATGTCCTGGCTCTACATCTCTGATCGGCAGGAGATGGGTGGCCTGGGACGGTCGTGTAAAGGACCTAGTGGAAGCACTTGGCGTCGAGGTGTGGCGTTTAGCGGGTGGAAAGACCTGGATATGAGCATGAGGCTGGTGCTGAACGAGGACATCTGGCATCTGGGTGGTGGAAGGGAGATTGGGACGGGAGTACGATTGGTAATGATGATCGACGCCGTTGGGGGCAATAGATTGGGAGGGAATAGGGATGGGGGACGAAGGCTTTGGCCTCCTGTAGTGGGGACGAGGAGAATGATTGGGAGAATTAAGGTGGGAGGGGGCAGGGGTGAGAGAAAGGGACGCCAGGTCGGGCAGCTCGAGAGATTTCTTTTTAGTGCGGAGGGACCTATGTACGGGATTCGGGGCAGGCTTTTCACGGTTATCTCTATCTTGAGGGATGTTTGTTGTTACGGGAGGATTGTGAGTTCCGGACGAGGCAGAGTTGCCCATCTTTCGACCAACCGACGACAAGGCTTTCGAAGGTTTTCGTCTCTCCCTATCAATTCCTCTTTTCCCGCGCCAATGGCGGCGACCGTCCCTTGTTTGCCTTTGTTTGCCCGATAACCTAACTTAATTAAAATTCATAATATATATTCCGCGGGGAAACTGCTGGCCTCATTGGAGGAGAGCTAGCTATTCTGGAACGTGCGTCATCTCTTCTCCTACCGTGCTACCAACATCGTGCATTGCGTATGGTTCTCACTTGGCCTTCTCGCTTTTAATCAACTTGGATGGCCCTCTCACTCACTAGCATACAGTAGGACACTATCCTGATGCCGACACGTTGGCGTGGGCCCGGATATATCTTGTCTTTCTTGCATCTGGTGGCTGATTAATGATGCGCGCCTTCATACGTCAGTTATTGGCGGCAAAAAGCTACCGTCGTCCTTATCGCAACCTGTCATGATGATGCGCTCTGGACTCTAATTCTCGACTCGGTACATATGAATGTCGCCCATCTTTCAACCCCGTTATGCAACGTGGCTGCTCGTGCTGCGCGGCTAGTCCTCATTCATCGTTCCGGGCACCATCGAAGACGGCAGGGCCCGAATTACATGCGCCATCACAGACCTCGTCACAAACTGGGGCATACTGCAAAGCCCAACGGCGACGATGACTCCAACAATTGATACCCCCATCCGCCTTGCTACTGTATGCGCTCCAACCCTCCCCCTGGCTAACCTTTCCCCATAATGTCGAATTTCAACTCTCCCATGTGGTACCTCAAGACGACGGGTTTAAGTGCCTGCACGAGCTATTTGCAAAATGGAATTAAGCTCTCGTCATCGAAGCAATGAGGCTGCCACCATCCGAGCCCCAAACCCGACATGGTATGCGAAATTGGCGATAAATGGAAGTGACCATCACCAGCTAGAAGGAAGTAGGCAATTAACCACGCTCCCTCTGTCGTGGAGGCAGAGCCTTTGACACAGGCATTCTCCTCGCCCACCCCACGACCCGGGCACCAGAGAGCCCGCGGCCGGGGAAGGGAGAAGGAAGAAGGGAGAAGGGACCCGAGAACACGACCGGCGCCACTCAAATTTCCTCGTTCCTTGATGAGTTGGCACGGTGAGGACGTCGCTCGGCAACGCCCTAGCGCTTACTTGTCTGCCCTCGTCGCACGCGGCCGAGTCTGGGCGCGGTATGGCAGCGCCACACGTCCGAACATACACACGAGAGGGCTTCTTTTCATTTCCACCAGCGTTTCAACACACCCCGTATCGTACGCACATCGTGACATGTCATTGTTATGATTGTTGCTGACACCATCCTCATTTCCGCGCGCGCGCGCTCGTCTTATCTTTTCCCTTCTTTTTTCGGCTTCGTAAGAGTTCCCGTCCGGGAGCTGTGTTCAGAGGGACGCGAGTGCGACGCTAAGCTTTTCTTCGCTGTACGATTCATTATAGATTACCCGACTTCGGACGATCCCGACTCTTCCTACCTTACTGTACTTGCGAAGCGAAGAACGATTTGAAAATTTTCAAACTTCAAGGTTTATGACGACCGCGGGCGGGGGTCCCTTATCCTCCCGAGGCCGAGCGAAGTCTCGTTCTCTGCGCACCGGTGGTGAGTTACTGCATGGCGCTGTGGCATTTTGTGCGTAGCTAAGACGTCTTTTTTTTTCTTCATTAAAAATGTTATCTCGCTTTTGATATACCGTCATGACGAGAAGATCGCTCGAGACGCTGGGCTTAAGTCATTCCCCGATGCTCGCGAATCGAAAAAAATTAAAGGTGAGGGGAAAGAGATAAGGCCCCCCCCCTCCGAGGTGGCCAGTGCCCTTCGCAGTTTGTCGCGGTAGCTGTAGCCGGTTCAGAGCACAGTACCCGTACAGGAATGCTCGCGCCCGCAACCCGGGCGCAGCAGTGGTGGCACCCTGAGGTGGAACGCCGAGATTGGCGCCCACCCGCCCGTTATCCGATTCGCTACATATCGGGACAACTCATTAATCCTTTGGTGGGCGGGCGTGGGTAACGCGCGCACGCATTATCGTGGAACGCACGTCGCATTTATTAGGCCCGTACTGTAAATGGTATTTCATCTCCGCGTAAGAAGCGTTTTTTGTCTTTTTTTATTTTATTTTGGCGAGGGCTGATCCGGTCAACTTCAGATTTCCGAATGACGACAATTTCCGTTACGGCTTATTGAAATAACATCAATAATCACGGACCCCGGTGGGAATGGCGATGGGAGTGGGAGTGGAACTGGGAGTGGGAGTGGGAATATAATGGAAGGGAAGGTGGGGTGATGACGTTTGGGTCGGTGACGTTGTCCTGGGGAGTGGGCACAACGTTCCGAATGCAATCGGCGTCCACCGTCCACCATAATAGACCATGCAGTCGTGCCTTGTGAACTAAACTTGACTAAAAAAAACAGAGGGAAGGAGAAAATTTGGTGAGCGGGCTCTTCTCGGTGGTGGCGGAAGGACGCGTTGCCCAATCTGCCGGTGAACCGGTGAACGAAGTCGCATCCATGCGAGGCCACAACGATGCGTGCGCGGGAAGAGAGAATCCTGTACGGCCACCGCAGCAGCCTGGAACATGGGCGGAATAGACATCCGCGCCTGGTCCTCGGGTAATTTAGCACGATCTCCAGGATATTCGACCTGTCATCATCCCGTCAACTTGGTCTTGCTTGGTCGGAGTGGCTCATGGCTCACGTTTTGGATTTGCTCCCGTTGGACCCGCAAAATACAAGTAACCCTCTACCCCATGGAAATTGTTATCAATTTCAGCTTTTTTTTTGAGCGCGCCGAAAGGAGAAGAAGGGAAGCCTTGCTTTGCGCCCAGGCATTCCGAGCTGCCACTTCCAGGCCACCGCATACCCGAATCCACACATGCCGAAACGGTGGCGGCACCGAGAGCATGTAAAGGATATGTGGCTGCACTCTGATGGGCCTTATCGTGGCCGTCCCTCACATCAATCGGAAAGCGAATGGAAGATGCCAAGACACTCTGGAGACGAGGCACGAGGCAAGTATGGAAAAGACCACACCAAAAGGCAGAAATCTCCCCGATATAGAAACCGGCGAGAGGTGCTAGCCGGTGGCTAGACGCGTCACTTATCTCCGACCCTTTAAGCAGCATACCGATGTTCATATTATGCGATAACCCTGAGGTCAAAAGAGAGGAGAAAGGTCAACATGTCACAACAAGGATATAATGATAGAAGAGGGGGGGAGAGCGCGCATAGAGGGCGTAGGATCTACGCAAGTACAGAATCAGTCTGGAGCTCCTCAAACTTCGGCCGAGCAAGACGGATGTTTATCCTTAACGCCGCGGTCTCTGCAAGCACGCACGTCAGCGTAATCGCACGGCAGTCGCGTTTGCTTGTGCGAGGCCACACCGTACCGATTGTGGGATCATGCACGATGAGCAGGATGTACGTGTTGCGCGTCATCCCGTCCAGCACCGCGGTGAACTCGGGCAGCTCCATCTCGAGCGCATGGAACTCCTCGCGCATGCGCGCGCACGAATGCTTCAGCGCCTTGATCAGCTCGCTCGTGCGCTCGTAGCGCGTCGAGCTCAGGTCGCCCGCTTGCTCGGGCCCGTCGCGCGGCGCGGACGTCGCGATGACGAGGAAGGTCGTGCGCTCGAATAGGATCGCCTCGGTCGCGCTGCATGCTTGCGCGAACGTCGTGAGGTGCTTCGATAGGACGGCCGCGTTGGGGATGATGGTGTGCACGATTTTGGACCATGCCTGCGCTCGTCAATCCGGGGCAGAAAGAGGGGTGGGGGGGCGGCGGGAAGAAGAGAAAGATGATCGGCGGACGGACCTTGTATAGCGTCTCGTCGTGGATGCTCGTGCCAAATACAGTGATGGGCACCGCACCGCTCTCCGTCTGCAGCTCCCGCGTTCGGCGCTCCAGAAGCACCGCCCTGTCCCCCGCGACGAGATCCATCTTGTGCACGAGGAGGAACACCGCCGCCTCGGGCGAGTACTTCTGCAGCGCGTCGAGGCAATTGCGGTAATACGCCGAGTCCTTAGCCGCGTCGTGCGCGCTGACCTCAAAGACGTAGATGAGCACGCCGACGTGCTGGAAGATCGTCGAGCGCTGCGTGGTGAGGTACGAGTCCATGAACGCATCCTGCCCGCCGCAGTCCCAGAGGTTGAGGATGAGATCGCCGAGGAAGCGGACGTGGTTCTGCTCGACGTCGATGGTCGCGCCGAGGCGCGAAGTGAGCGATGCGGGGTTGTTCGAGCTACAAGCGTATGTTTTATCCGCTCAACGGCGCGGGCTCTCGCCGCCAGGGTCACGGTTACCAGCGAGAGCGAGAGAGCGGGACGCACAAGATGAGGGAGCGCATGGAGGTCTTCCCGCTCCCCGATGCACCCATCAGAAGGACCTAAAGGAAGTGAGCGAGACATTCGGCGGAAACGAGGCGCGAAGAGGCGTACTTTCTTCTTCATTTTGGAGAATCGGGATCAAGTTGAGCAGGTGGCAAGCGGCGTTGGCGTTGGCGCCTCTCGGCATGGGCATGCGGCGTGCGTTTTGCGGCCCACGCCTCCGCAACCCCGGTCCGCCTCTGACCGGTACGCCCCGTGGGTCCCAACGTTCTCCCGACGATTCTCAACCCTAACCGATATCTTTCCGCTGGTAGTACAAAACTTTGCCTAAGCAGTGGGTCTACTTTTCCATTTTCGATCCACATCAACTCTCGACACTAAACCGGGCAACTACTAGACGAGCATCCGCACAGCACGCGACATGGAACGCACGGATTGGCCCTCTATCTTCAAGAACGGCCATGTGGTGGCCACGCCACATCATATGCACATGCATTGGTATACAGGCACACGACCATCTTTTACCTTTATATGAACCCGTCTGTCATGATCAAAACAACAGAAAGTTTGAACCCTCCTGCCAGCATCGCGTGAGTGCTGGCGTCGTTTCAACTCGAACCCCTGAACCTTCTCCCCTTCCCTTATTCCAGTGTTCCCCCTCCCCGTTTGGAAGAGCCTGTGAAACTTTCCCCCTTCAGGTTTAATCCGTACTACGTACTATTGAAAGATTTTGATCGGCTTTCTTCTCATGAGTCCGTGTTGCCCTGTTTCGAGCTTGGTGCCCGCAAGATCTCAGGTTGCTTTACCATAAGCGGTCTAAGACAAAGGAGACTTTGAGTCGCATTTTCCGGAGCTACGTCAAGCAGGGACGTCAAATTCACTTTCCTGAAGATTATCACCTACCTGCAACTTGGATATTCTGAGGTTTTGTTAATTTAGTGCGTGAATAGATTTCATGAACTGACAATGATACTTACACTCATGATTGTAACGTGTAACAGCGGAGCGTATAAGTAAGAAACCGGACACAGGATATCACAAGCACACGCGACGAAAGTTATTGAAGTGATGATACACAGCGCATCCGTCTATCGACTGGCACGGAAAGCTCAACGATCATTCGTTCCTGTACTGCATAGCGGTACAGTAGTTCTTGTGCCAACCGGGGGCACATTATGATATAGCCAAAAGTTGTTGCGCCCATCGTAAACGCTGATGACACGAAGAACTCGTTGACGCACCTTCACGTCTTCCAAATCGATGGCCCGTCTCCCCTCCGTTCCGTCGAATCTCTCGCGCCACTCCTACCCTTGTCTATCCAATCAATGCGTTGACGGACTAGCCTCGGAATACACTCGATCGATTGGTCCGGCTGGCTTGTGGCGTAATTGTATTGTGCGGCACACGATCGTGCGCGACCGTGTACAGCTGGGCATGTATATGGTTCGTGGTGTCCCATGTAAAAGGAAGGGATTAATTTTCAGTGTTCCGGCATGGGAGGCAGATCTGGAGCATAGGGCTGTTCATGACCTCCGGGATCATCTTCGGGCTCCAGATCTGACTACGGTGTGATAATGCGCAATAAAATGACTGTGTATAGTATATCGTTAACTGGGCAATGACTACTTGGGCTGACAATTATTTATAGAATACATAGTATGTATCGGTTTTCGGGGGAAAAGACTGCGGTCCAACAGGCACGCGTGGTCCGTATTAGAGAACAAGATCTCCACCGGCTCGTCCAGTGCCCAGAACGTTCGGTGTACGACTGCACATCTAACTAACCGTACGTACTTTCCATTTCCCAGAAATTGATCGATGGTCAAAAGGTCCGATTCGCGACACGGTGGTTTACAGTAAACTGGATGAGAGTAACGTCGGTGTTGCACTGCGCTTTCGTCCCTGTTTTTATTGTGGATAAATAGATATAATATTTTTTCGAAGGTCGAGAGCACTCTGCTTCGACACAACCGTCTCCTAATATAGTTTGGAAATTTTCTAATCGCAATCGTATGGATAAAAATGGGACGTCCGGAAGATGGGTAAAGTACAATATTTGTGGTGTAATACTTGTCACGTCGTCCTATTCCTCTTCCGCACCATACTCGAACAACAGTTGCGCAACTTCGTCATATCCGTGGGATGTAGCCGCCCGAAATGAGGTCTGGTTATTATATCCTCGGATGTGCACGTCCGCTCCGTGCTCAAGCAGTGCCCGCACGACTCTGA
>WNFC01013119.1_pt1 | contig 13716 bp, 10 predicted proteins | sample 5400541 | NCBI WGS metagenome assembly WNFC01 (sample SAMN13153342, study PRJNA577476) | soil metagenome | isolation source: 120 cm saprolite under Douglas fir tree site 2 hole 2 replicate 1 | place: USA:California | collected 2015-04-18
GGGCCGGTAAGGCGCTCGGTGCCGTGGGGTACCTGCAGAGCCGGATGTGGATAGGAATGTGGGCGCGGCGGATGGCCGACTGGTGGGCCGGCCACGACCTCCTGCTGACCCCCACCCTGGGCGCACCCCCGCCCGAGCTGGGCTGGTTTACCGCCGCTGGACCGGAGCTTGAGGGCCGGCGCATCGCCAGCTTCATCCCCTACACCGCGCAGTTCAACATGACCGGCCAGCCCGCGGTGAGCCTTCCCCTGCACTGGACACCCGGCGGCCTGCCGGTCGGCGTGCAGCTGGTCGCCGCCTACGGCCGGGAGGATGTACTCATCCAGGTGGCCAGCCAGCTTGAGCGGGCGGCGCCATGGGCACAACGACGTCCGCAAGTACATGCCTAGCCGCCACTGGTGCTCGGCGCGGCCGGCCATCTCAGGCAAACTCCCGGCGGCTTGGCGCGCCACCCCGGCGTCGGCTGGCGTGCGGAATCCGGTGCGGCGAGCCGAGGCCGGTCCCGTGCTCGTGAACCTCATCGCGCGATGGGGCGCGAGGGCGCGGTCCGGCTAGCTGGGCGAACCGCCACCGCGGAGGACCCAGGCAGCATCAGGCCGCGCCGCGCTCCGTTGCCCTGCGCTCCGCTGGCCTGCAATGGCGCGCCCAGCCAGGTATCCGCTCGGTCTCCGTGCGCGGTGCACCATCCTCGATCGGCCCGCACGGGCACGGGCTAGCGGCCGGGGGAGCCGGGACGGGCGGTCGCCGCCAGTCCGGCCCGGCTCAGTTGCTGCAGCGTCCAGCCCCGGCCCGCCGGGTCGAGCGGACGCGTCGCGGCGGTGAATATCTCGGCGGCCCGCCGGTAGGACATCCGCGCCCGGCCGGTAACCGGGCAGATGTCGGCCGGCACCGCGCCGGCCGGCGCCCGCCGGCCGGTCAGGAACACCGGCCCGAACCTGCGGCCGGCCAGCAGCCAGCTGAGCAGCTGGCTGGTGCCGGCGTTCCAGTGAATCCAGCAGCCTGGCTGCCCCGCTGACCCGGTGCGCGCACGGTTGCCCTGGGTGTCCAGCTGCCCGGCGTCAAGGCCGAGGATGTCGCCGGCGTGCCCGGCCGTGTCGTAGATGACCCGCCAGAAGGCATGCTCGCGCAGGCTCGCCGTCGCCCCGAACAGCTCGCTGACCTGCTCGCCGGTGAGGGCCGGCCGCAGCGCCGCCTGCCCGGCCAGGTGCCGGATGCCCGCCGTCGGATCCGCGGCGATCCAGCCCTGATCCAGCCACCAGCCGACCGCGCTGCGCAGCGCGGAAAGCTCGCGGTTGACGGTGCGGATGTCCGCCGCCCTGGCGCGGTCGGCGGCGGCAGCGGCGAGCCTCGCTCCGGCTCCCGCGTGATCGAGCGCCGCCAGCGGCACGACCGGCGGCACCGCGCGCCGCCGGCCGGCTCCCTGCGGCGGCCGCCTGCCCACCAGTGGCCAGGCCCAGCTGGTCAGCGAGATCCGGTAGACCCGGCGCGATGGCGGGCCGAGCGAGGCGTCAGCGAGGAACGCCTCGACCGCGACCGCATACTCCACCGGCGCGGGCCCCGCCTGGGCTGCCCGCACAACGGGTGAATCCGCCCGCATGCCCGGTCTCCTTCCCCATGCACGGCGCCAGCCGCGGTAAATCCCGGCTGGCAAATGCCGCGCGCTTTGCCTGCCAACCGCATCATAACGCACGGGCGCTCCTGCATTTACTGCGGAAAGTTGCCGGATAGGCGCCGCGGTCACTTGCCCGGTGACGCTGACCGTGCTTATCTATTGCGCTGGAGAAAGCGCGCTGGCATGGTAATCGCTGTGCGCAATCGTGCAGGCCTGCCAGGGCGCAGTCGCGGTAAATCCCCGGGTCACGGGTCCGCCGATGATGCGGCAGGCCAGCCTGCGCGGTCCCGTAAATGGTGTAAGGGAATTGTTCTTAATTCGGCAGCAGTATTGCGGGAGCGCAACTTCCGCCGGTTCTACGCCGGCTACGTGACGTCATTGCTCGGCACGTCGATGTCCTCGGTCGCGCTGGCATTCGCGGTCCTGGACGACGGCGGGAACGCGGCCGATCTCGGCTATGTATTCGCGGCCGGGGTGGTGCCGCAGGTGGCGTTCATGCTCGGCGGCGGAGTGGTCGCCGACCGGTTCGGCCGGCGGCCGGTCATGCTGGCAGCCGACCTGGTCCGCTTCGCCGTGCAGGGCACGCTCGCGGCCGCGCTGCTCGCCGGGACGCCGCGCATCTGGCAGTTCGTCGTGCTTGAGGGCCTGCTGGGTACCGGCGAGGCATTCTTCACCCCGTCGCTGACCGCCCTCACGCCGGACATCGCGCCGCCCGGCCGGCTGAGCGACGCGAACGCGCTGCTGGGCCTGGCCCAGTCGGCGGCACGGGTGACCGGGCCCGCGATGGCCGGGGTCCTGGTCCCTGAGCCTGCTGCGGTTGCCGGCCAGCCGGGCACGTCCCCGGTCGCCGCTGCGCGACCTGGCCGAGGGCTGGTCAGCGTTCAGGTCCCGGACCTGGCTGTGGGTGACGACCGTGCAGTTCGCCCTGTTCAACCTGATCACCTGGGCCCCTTACCTGCTGCTCGGGCCGGTGCTGGCGCAGGCCTACCTGGGCGGCGCACGGGCCTGGGGCGCGATCACGGCGGCCAGCGCGGCCGGGGCGATCCTGGCCGGCGCGCTGCTGGTGGGCCGCCGCCCGCGGAGGCCGCTCGTCGCGGGCGTGATCGGCACCTTCGGGTACCCGCTGCCGTGCCTGCTGCTCGCGCTGCACGCGCCGGCCTATGGCGTGGCGGCAGGCGCGCTGGCCGCCGGGGCAGGCTCCGCCGTGTTCGGCGCGTTCTGGAGCACGGCGCTGCAGGAGCAGGTACCGCCGGACGTGCTGGCGCGGGTCACGGCGTTCGCGCTGACGGGCTCGTACGCCCTGGGCTCGGCCGGGTACGCGGTCATCGGCCCGCTGGCGGCGGTGGCAGGGGCCGGCCGGCTGCTCGGCGTCGCCGCGGCGTGGGGAGTACTCAGCCCGGCCGTGGTCCTGGCCGTTCCGGCGGTCCGCCTGGTCAGCCGGGGCCCGCCGGACAGCGGCTCGCCAGGGTGACCGGGCGTTTGTCCCGGTAGCCAGCCATCAGCTGCTCCGTGACGTCCCGCGGTCATCGGTGTGACCGCAGCCGGGCATCTCGCTTCCCGGCGAGTGATGGAGAAGTGCGGCCTCGCCTTTCAGGGCCGAGGTGGACTGGCGGGGGGGCGCAAGTTGTCCGGTATGCAATTGACCGGATCCAGGGCTCAGGCCAGACTTAGGCGGCTTGCACCCCTGACCCCTGGGTCAGAGCCATGGAGAAGTCGACCCCCTGAGCGACTCCACCCGCGCTGCGAAGTGGTCAAGAACGGCCGTTACTCAGTATCAGAGGCAGGGTTCCTTGATGCATCCAGCTCTTGCATGATTTCCTGCCGGAGCTGCTGGAACTCCGCGGCAAGCTCTGCCGTGCCAGTGGGATAGGACAGGGCGTCTGCGTAGTGCTCCGTCTGGGTGTCGCTGAATAGTCGGCTGTCCACCCGGATCGGAACGCCTGTGACGAGAGCCAGATTGACGGCGTCGCTCGGCCGGGCGTCGACTTCCTGCGGGCCCTCCGGGCCGTCCACGATCACGGTGGCGTAGTAGACCGGAGGGGTGAGGCGGGTGATCCTGATCTCGCGAAGCGGGGAACTGACGGCCTTGAGAAGGTTTGCGGTCAGGCCGTAGGTCATTGGCCGCGGCTGCTCAACCGACTCCAGCGATATCGCCATCGCGGTGGCTTCGGCGGGGCCTATCCAGATCGGGAGCCGCCTCTTGCCGCCGCGCTCCTCCAGGAGCATGAGGTGCTTGGGGTGCGGCGCGTCGTCGGTTCGCCGGACCTCGGCGACAGAGACATCGATCCATTCAGGGGCGTCGGCTGAGCTCATTGTTATTCCCTCCGGGATGTCGGTTAGCGGGGAAAGTCTGGGCGCGAGGCTTGTCCGTGCCTGGTGCAGACGGGCTTTGACCGCGCCAGTCGAGACGCCGAGTTCGGCGGCGACTTCACGGTGACTCAGGCCTTGCAGATAAAACAGCAGAACCGCGTCGCGCTGGCCGCTGGGTAGCGTCGCGATGGCATCTTGGACTCGGTTGGCAAGGTCAGCAATCTCCGCGATCTCCGCCGGACCTGGCGAATCGGAAGCCAGGTCATCGGTCTGCAAGCCGGGGGTCTCCGAGCGCAGCTGATGCAGCCACCGTCGCGACACATTGAGCGCTATGCCGCAGAACCAGGCGCCGAACCGCTCTGGTGACCGCAGTCGATCGAGGCCGGTCAGCGCACCGATGGTTGCCTCTTGCGCGGCATCCCGCGCCAGCTCCACAGACCCGAGCGCCCGCGCGGCCAGGACGACAGCGGTCTCCCAGTGACGAGTCACCAGCTCGGCGAACGGTTCCTTCGCGCCGAGCAAGGATTGCCGCACCAGTTCAGCGTCTGACCGGCCGGAGTCCATCTGCGTCGCCACGTCTACCGGCCGGAGTCCATCTGCGTCGCAGCCTTCCAAGCTTGTGATGCCCTTCGCCATCGTCTGACAGCAGCGATGACAGCAACAGCCGCACGTAGCGCCTACATTGCGCATTCCGGCTGCCTTGCGGATGAAGTGCTCATTCTCCGCCCGCATCCGGCCGGCGTAGCTGCCGAACCTGGCGAAGTCGCCCTCGCCGCAGCCGCCGGGCCGCTCCAAGCTTGCCCCGCGGTGTCACGCCCCGCAGCAGAGCGCGGATAGCCTGCTGCTATCCACGAGACCACGGCGGGCATGAAGGAGAAAGCACTTGGCGCAGGAGCGCGAACGCAAGTACCTGGTAGCCGATGACTCGTGGCGCGCCGCTGCGGGCCGGGGAGAACGGATCCGGCAGGGTTACCTGGCCATCACGGACCGGTGCACCGTGCGGGTCAGAGTTCGCGGCGATAGCGGCTACATGACGGTGAAGGGCCGCCGCCGCGGCGATACCCGGGCCGAGTACGAATACGGCGTGCCACTCCGGGACGCCGAGCAGATGCTGGATCTGCTGTGCAGCTCACTGATCGAGAAAAGCCGCCACGAAGTACGCGTTGCGGGCGCGCTTTTCGAGATCGACGAGTTCTACGGGGATAACAGCGGCCTGATCCTGGCCGAGCGCGAGCTGCACGGGGGTGATGATCCGGGCACTGCGCTGGCGTCCTGGATAGGGCCCGACGTTACCGAGGACGAGCGGTACTACAACGCGTATTTGTCACGGCATCCCTTCAGGACGTGGAATGGGCCTGAAGAGACGGCAGGGGACGGGCCAGGCAATCAAGATCATCCTTAACGGGCCTTCGCCGGGTCCTTCGGATCGCCGTTGTCCCCAGGCCGCTCCGGCCGCGGGCGGCCGCCAGCGCTGACGCGCTGACCTCGTCCGGTGCCGGTCCGTTGCCCGCCGGCTGCTCACGCCTGGGCGGGCTGCCCGTCACAGGCGGCCGGCCAGCCAGGCATGCACCTCCGGCACGCGGTGCTCAAGCAGCGTCAGGTGCCCGTCGTTGTCGAGCAGCCTGGCCTCGACGCCGGGAATGTGCGCGGCCAGCCAAAGCGGACAGCCAGCGGTGGACGCCACCCATTACCTGGTCCGCGGGCTTGCCGCCGCCCGGGCGGTGGGGCACGATGTCGGCGTGCGCGCGCTGCTGGCGGCGATCCAGTGCGAGAAGGGTGACCTTGAGGGGAACCTGTCGTCCCATCTGCGGCTCCTGGCTGACGCCGCGGCGGCGGGCTGCGAACTGGCTCTCTTCCCCGAGATGTCGCTGACGGGGTCGGTGGATCCTGCTGCCAGCCCGGAACGTCTGGTGCCGGTGGACCACCCCGCCGTCGTCACGCTGGCCCGGGCGTCCGGCGAGACGGGCGTCGGCGTGTGCTTTGGCGTGGCCGAGCGCTCGCCGCGCGGCGAGCCCTATATCACCCAGGTCTTCGCGGCAGACGGCCGCGTTGCGGGCGCGCAGCGCAAGCGGCACCTGGGCGAGGGGGAAGAATCGTTCACCGCGGCTACCGGCTCGGAGGTCTTCGAGCACGCCGGGGTCAGATTCGGCGTGGCCATCTGCGCTGAGGCCGGATTCGACGAGCCGTTCGACGCAGCCGCCGCGGCCGGAGCCCGTCTCGTCGTCTTCCCGGCCGCGCCCGGTCTTTACGGACGGCGCACCGGCGAAGCCTCCTGGCAAGCCGGGTTCTCCTGGTGGGAGGCCTGCAGCCTGGGCGACGCATCCCGGCACGCACGCCGGCTAGGGCTATGGATCGCTCAGGCGGGGCAGGCCGGCTCAACCGCCGGTGAAGACTTCCCGGGCCTCGCGGCACTGGTCAGTCCCGATGGCAGCGTCACTGCCCGCCTCCCCGACTGGCATGCGGGAGTCCTCACGGTGGACATCCCCCTCTGAACCGGCCATGACAAACCGGCCTGCCGATGGGCGCTGCGGCCTACGGCAGCGGCGCGGCGATGTCGAAAGCCGGCACGTTCCAGCAGACACGCTGATCACCTGTCGCGCCGCGCAGGCCTGATGAGTCGTAGGCGACGGTCAGGGTCTCAGACTCGCCGACCAGAAGGTCACGAACCTGGATCAGGAGACGCCGGCGTAAATGGCCTCAGTCTCTGCGGTCAGGGTTCGCCGTGAATAGTGCATATAGTGATCGTTAGCATGATTTGTCCAGACCAAGGTGTTGACCGCCACCGTCACGAACTGGTGCGAAAACCCCCGCCAACTCAGCATGCAGCCCCAGCCCGGAGCGGAATGGGGCCACCGTTCCGTCCTGTGGATGTGCCATTCCGTCCTGTGGATGTGCCATCACTAGGCGCCGGCGCCTTGCAACGGCACATCCATGGGAGCACGGCAGCAGGCGCGGAGCTATCTCACCCGCGGATCTGCTCGCGGACGGCGGCAGTGATCTGCTCCGCCCGGGCGATGATGGCGTTGGCCTTGCCTGTCTCGGCGATCATCTCCAGGCTGGCCTGCTCGTCGGTAATGCCGGCCAGGCTGATCTCGACGTTCACCCGGGCAGTGGCCGCAGCGGCGCGGGCCGCCTCGGCGGCAGCGGCCACGTCGCTGACCACGTTGCGGTTGCCGATCACTACCAGCGCACCGGCCAGGTCCACTACCATCCCGGCGACGCTGATGACCTGGGCCGCAGGCCAGGCGGCGCCGACCAGCGCCTGGGCGATCGCGGCCGAGCGGGTGGCCCGCTCTTCCGCCGAGGCGGCGGGGAGCCGGTAGGCGGCGGCCACGGCAGTGAACGCGTCGGCATCGGCATCGGCTAGCCGGAGCGCGATACCGCGCAGTTCGTCGGCTTCGGTGCTGATGCGGCCGATTGTCACCTGATGCTCGGCGTACTTCTCGCCGGTTGTGTAGCGGGCGACCATGCCCAGCAGCGCCGCGCCCTGGGCGGCGTGCAAGGCCGCGGCGGCGCCCCCGCCCGGGGCAGGTACCCGGTCGGCGAGGTGGTCAAGGAAATCACCGATCTTCTCGTCGCTGATGGGCACTCGTCCTCCGGATCAGGTATGCGGGTCACAGCAAGCCCCAGGATCTTCCCACGAGTAGCCCGCCGCCGGTCTTGCCGCACGGCCACCATGCAGGTACCGCAGCCCGGCACCGGGACCACCGGCATGGCCGGCCATGGACCACCGGCATGGCCGGCCATGAACTGTTGCTGTGCCCCGCGCTGCCGCCGCCCGCGCGCCGGCCTGAAACGCCGTCACAGCCGTGCGGTCAGCTCCGGCAGGCCGGAACCCCGTTCCGCTGCCAGTTCCATACCGGCACCAGGCCCGGCTCAGCGCCCAGGACCGCGACCAGCAGCCGGAGCTGATCCTCCGGCAGCGGCAGCCGCTTCACCTCGGGTGGCACGGTGAAGTCACGCCGCGGCAGCGTCTCGCACCCATTGCCCTGCTCGGCCGAGAACACCTTGAGCAAGTCGGTGGCAGTGCGAATGCCGACCCGCCGGAGTCTCACCCGCGCCTCGGCCCCTGACTGCGCTGCCAGTCCCGTTCCCGGGCTGGCGCCGGCCGCGTCTTGCTCCTTTTGCCGTAGCTCGGCCAGCTCGCCACGGTCCGCCCGTTCCAGGTGGATCAGCAGGAACGCCTGGTCGGTCCAGTCCACCAGGCGGCCGACCGGGACCCGGGTGTGCAGGATGACGTCCACCAGGTTCATGGTGGTGAGGTTCTGCATGTCCTCGACGCCTTCCTCGGTAAGGCGCGCCTCGTACCAGAGATTGAATCCGTCGAGCTGGTCCAGGGGGTATTCCGAGGTGACCGGCGGGACGAACCGGCGCAGCACCTTCGATGTCACTCGCTGCAGGGCCTGCAGGCCGACGAGGGGGAAGAACCCGACGACGAAGGCGGTTGCGAGCTCGGCGCGGCTGGTGACCAGCGAGGTATCGCCGATGACCTGGTGCAGGACGGTGACGATCAGCAATACCAGCACAATCCGCAGCACCGAGCTGGCATAGGCGCTCGGGCGCAGGTCGCTCTGGAAGAAGCGGCGGATCAGCATGCCGGTCACGAAGGCATAGGCGCCGAGGAACCCGTACTTCAGGACATCCCATGCACCAGCGGGAGCCGTGACGAACCGGGTATCCCAGAGCACTGCCGCCCAGCCGGCCGCGAGCACCGCCGTCGCGAGGAACACGGGAAACAGGGACTCGCTGCTGACCACGTAGTCGCCTGACGTGCCGTCCCGCTCGTCCGGCGTACCGGCCACGCGCCCGCCCAGCGCAGCGCTGGGGACCTGGCGTCCGTAGTAAGCCTCAAACTTCTGCCGGTAGATGTTATCGCCCGGCCGCTGCCGGGGATCCTGCCTGGGTTCCCACTGAGCGTAAAACTCCGACGTCACGGGAGGCTCCGGCAGGTTCTCCGGCCTGTCCCAGGCCAATCGATGCAAATTGAGGACGTATTCATTCCACAGCGCTCTGGCCCGCATGCCCAGGAAACGCACATAAAGCCACCCGGGCAAGAACGACAGGCACCACAGCGCGAACAGCTTGAGCGCCCCGGCGCCCCAGGTCTGCGGGTCCGGCCAGTGCTGCTCGGCTACGAACCCGGCAGTGACGATAGTGACCACCGCGGCGGCCGCGATCAGGATATTCATCCACGCCGCGACTGCCTTGCGGCGCAGCCACGCCCGGGCGCTGTCGCCCTGAGCCAGCGGGCAACGCTGCGCAGCAAGTCTCGCAGCCGCAACAACAGACGGTTGGTCTCCTGCCCGGCACCGGACCTGACCGAACCTCTCGTCAGCGCGCTCATCCCCGCACCCCCCATCCAGTCAGCCCGGCCCCCGGTTAGCGGCCCGCTGCCAGCTACTAGGAGCCGTACAGCGCGCGCCTGATACGTCACCCCGCGTAATGACCCGCCCGAAGGCATTGCCGATTGGATGGCCAGGCGGCGAGAGATGATCGATTGTTGCGATTGGTTCAGACGCAGATCGGGCGGCTCGCAGAACACCGGCAGGCGCTGATCACGGCAGCGGTGACGGGGGAGATCGAGGTGCCTGCCGGCGCCTGATGCGGTCGCGGCGGCCACGCTTTCGTAGCCTGCATCAACGGGCCGCCCAGCGCGGGAGTTCTTGTCTCCGGCCGGGAAACAGCAACTGGCCGCTGGTGATCAACGGGCTGCGCGCGGTGCGGGCTCGGCCTGGGCGAGAGCCTGGCCAGGCCGGTTTGGGTCCCGCAACCTTGCCGGTCGGCGACCTTCAGTACGCCACGCATGGCACCTGAGCGCAAACTTGATGGTGGCACTTTCATCGAAATCGAAGGGAGGTGCTGACGATGGGGCTGACCTGGAGGGACGCGGTATCGTCCCTCGCCATCCTCGTGATCATCTTCGCGTACGTAGCGTATCTGCAAGGAGCGAGCCTGTCGCTGATCTCCAGTACATGGGCCACAACCGCCGTGGCACTGGTTCTCGGCATCGGCTGCGCTGTCAGCGCGGCCGGCGACCTGTATACGAGACCTCAGCCACGTTGGGGCGAGGTTTTGAGGAGGGTCGTAACCGTGATCGGCACGATCGCGCTCAGCGCTGGTGTGATCGGGCTGATTACCGGCAGCGCGCATGCGCTGGAGATCCTCGTGGTGGCCACGATGGCCTTCTGGGGGACGGCCACCTTCTGGCACGTGCTCACCATCGGATCGGAGCAGTGAGCCGTGGTGACGGGAACGAGGTCATCACCGGGGAGACCGGAGCCGAGGGCACCGGGCCCGCAGGCGCCGTCGCCGCGAGTGACGATGCAGCGAACCCGATCACGCAGAGGACTACCGCAACGACAACCGCGGGTAGCCACCAGAAACGATCCCTGTACCGCACGGCACACCCCCTGCTCTTGGGCCCGCTGGCGCTCGGCGCGTGGCCCCGGCTGCCCGGCACATGACGGGCATTCGCCTGCGGAGCAACGGTGCGGGCTGGTCACGCCAGAGTCCCGGCTGCAGGTTGCGGGATGGTGCGCAACCGGGTGCAGGCGGGTGGCAGGGCACGGGTTAGTCGACTTGTCGACGATCTGCCGTCTTCCGAGCAGCTAGCTACGAAGAACCACGATCGCCGTGAGGTCCCCATCGCACCGGGTCGGCGCTCCCGTACCCCGGCCAGAGGTCACCGGCATTGGCTAGCTGGGGCTCGAGGTCGGTGATCGAATTCGCCATGGCCAAAGCATGGTGTTTGGCCTCAGAATAGGACAAAGGCGATGCATAACTAAATTAAAATTGACATGTACCTAAGTATTCTGGCGCCATTGTAAGAAGGGAGGCTAAACTGAGCCGCGCGTTCGGGGCCAGGGGAGGCCGTCGGCCGCGCCGGACCGGCAGCGCAGGTGGGCCTGCCGTCGGCTGAATGGCTGTGCGCGGGGAGGGCAGCAAGATGACAGCGGTGAAGGATTCTCCGGTCTCCGCCGGGGAGACTGCGGCACCTGCCGCGGATCGGCGGATTACCATTCAGCCCGGCCAGAAGCTGGCGGTGTGCTGCTCGGGGGGCGGCATCAGATCCGCCACGTTCAATCTCGGTGTCATTCAGGCATTGCAGACGGCCGAGATCTTCGGCGCGGTGAAGACCGTGACGGCCGTTTCGGGCGGGTCATACCTTGCGGCGGCGCATGCGCTTGTCACGGCGAATCTGCCGGGCACGGCCGGCAACGGGGCCTCATCAGCTCCGCTCACGCCGCCCGGCCCGCCCGGCTTACCTGGTCAGCCGACTGGCGGCGCGGGAGGAGAACGTCAGCCGCCGCCGTACGCCTTGCGGAGCCCGGAGGAGCTGCACCTCCGCGATCATACGAGGTACCTGCTGGAGACCTGGCAGATAGCGGTCCGCGCCATCGCGACGCTCATCCGCGGGGTCCTCGTGAACGCAATCCTGGTTGGATCTCTCATCTTCATCTCCGCCCATATCGCGGGCTGGCTGCTCAGCGCGAAATGGATCGGCATCCTGGCCGGCCTGCACACTGGGTCCCCGAAGGTGATGCTGAAGTGGTTCTGGCTGGTCCCGGCGGTATCGGCGGCGGTCACGGTCGGGCTCGCCTGGCTGCAGGCCTTGTCGGCGGAGCAGCGTTCCAGGCACGCCGGCCGGTGGCGCCCGGGTAGCGGCACCGCCACGCGCGCGCCGGACGATCGCAGCCGGGGGCAGCGCATGCTGCGGCTGATCTTCCGTGACCATCCGGCGCGGTGGTCTAACCGTGCCCTGGTCTGCACCCTTGTCACGGGCTTCGTGCTCGTGGCCGCGCCGCTGGCGGTCAAGGGCCTCTACACGGTCAGCCTGGACAACACGAGCTGGTCGATCATCACCAGGTTCCTCGGTTTCTCCAACGTCTCAGGCTGCGTCGCCGCCGTGACGCATGTGAGTCACCAGGCCTGCGGCGCCACGGCCAGTTCCCCAGCGGCCGCCCGGGCAGCGGCCGGGAGCAACGGCGGCGGCGCGAGCAAGCTGTCCGTGCTGGTCACCACCTTCGGCAGCGTCGCCGCCGCGATCGTCGCGCTGGCGCGCACGACCATCGGCCGCCTGCGCACCTACCAGGCCGACCTCAAGTCAGGCCCGTTCGCCGGCGTCGCCGCCAGGGCGGGCGACTTCCTGCGACGGCGCCTCGTTCCGTGGATCGGCTCCGGGCTGATCGTGGCCGGCATCGTCACGCTCACGCTGCGGTGGATAGGCACCGGCGCGAGCCTGCCCATACTGCAGGGTGGCTGGCGGAGCCAGGGCGCTCAGTGCCTCTATGCGCTTGCGGCGTTCCTGCTGGTGAAGGTGCTGATCGATATCAACTCCACCTCGATGCACGGCTTCTATCGCGACCGGCTGGCTGTCGCCTACGGGGTGGTGCGCCGACGAGATGATGCCACGGGCAAGTACGTTGCGCTGGATGCGTCCTCGGCCCGGCTCAGCACGCTGCGCGAGGCGGGCGGCCGGACGCTGGTGATCTGCGCGGCGGCCAACTGCACGAAGAGCGGCGACCTTCCGCCCGGACGCGGCTGTGTCTCCTTCACCTTCACCCCCGAGACCATCGGCCTCAGCCGTGAACCGAGCGCGGACTACTCACCTCCTGGTGCCCGTGCGGAAACCAAGGCCTACGAGGACAAGGCGGGGTTGACGCTGTTCGACGCCGTCGCCGTGAGCGGCGCGGCGGTCTCGCCGGTCATGGGGAAGATGACCAGGCCGTCCATGCGGATCCTGCTAGCGGCGGCTGGCGTGCGGCTGGGAGTGTGGCTGGATAGCCCTGAGGCAGTGAAAGAACACAGCTTGCGGGCTCGCGAGCGGGCAGCCGCGAGGGCGCGGGCCGAGCAGCGGCGGCCCCGGCTGAGCAGCTGGCGGCGGCGCATCGCCGGGGTATCCCCCCGCTGGTTGCGGCGCGCCGGTTCGGCGATCCGCCGGCACTGGCTGCAGCCCGACCTCCAGCACCTGTGGGCAGAGGCCGCGGGGTCGCTGCACCTGGACGGCCGCTGGATCTACGTCACGGACGGCGGGCATTACGAGAATCTCGGCATGGTCGAGGCGCTGCGGCGCCAGCCTGACCATCTCGTCGTGGTCGACGCATCCGGGGACGCCACCGGCCAGTTCAGCACGCTCGGCCAGGCCATTGCGCTCGCCCGGTCCGAGCTCGGAGTGCAGGTCGACATCGACCCCTCCGATGACCTCAGGCCCGACCCCACATCAGGCCTGTGCCAGAAGCCCTACGCCACCGGCAGCTTCAGCTACCCGGAGGAAACGGCTGGTCTGCACCATCTCGTCTATCTCAAGCTGGCCGTCCCCGTCGGCGCGCCCCTGGACGTGCTCGCGTACCGGCAGAGACACACCACGTTCCCGACGGACAGCACCCTGCAGCAGCTCTACGACGACCAGGAATTCGAGGCCTACCGCGAACTCGGCTACCACTGCGCGCAAGCGGCAATGAAGAACATCACGTACCAGCGCCCGCCGGGGATCGCGCCGGTCATCCTGGCCGCCGCCAGAACAGACCGCGCTTAGCTGGACTGGCCGGTCAGCAGTCGAAGAAATGACACGGGCTTCGCGCTGGCCTGCGGATTCACATGCGAGGCGTTGCCGAGCCTTACCGAGCATTTCTGGATGTCTCACGGCACACAGACGGCGCGGCGGGAGGTGAATGACAGGTGGGGATCTACCTGAGGCTGGCTCCCGGGGTCCGGGTGCGCCTTACCCGGCGCGGCTGGCGTCCTCTAAGGCCCTCCTGACCAACGTGAACTGCCCATGGGTATGAAGCCGCGCC
>WNFC01005665.1_pt1 | contig 13714 bp, 16 predicted proteins | sample 5400541 | NCBI WGS metagenome assembly WNFC01 (sample SAMN13153342, study PRJNA577476) | soil metagenome | isolation source: 120 cm saprolite under Douglas fir tree site 2 hole 2 replicate 1 | place: USA:California | collected 2015-04-18
GCATGCGGTTGATGTCGCGGTTGAGCCTAGCGAACTCATCCTCGACGTCGGATATCGGGATCCGCCTGCTGAGATCACCCGCTTCTATCTCGAGAGCGGTGCGGCGGATCGCACCCACTCTGTGCTCCAACTGCCTGCGCAACAGAAAAGCGCCGCCGATGGCGAGCAGCAAAGCCGCCGTTCCGCCCGCCAAGAGCGCATGCCACACGAGCCGCTCGATCTCCCGCTGGTCCTGCATGTCGCGACCGACCACGAGGATCGAACCGTCCGGCAAGAGCTGCGGCAGCAGGCGGCTAAACGACGGGCGGCCGTTACGCATTACCGCCAGATCGGTAAGGCTTCCCGGTGGTGCGGTCGCCATCGACCACCCATAGATGTTTCCGGCGACTCGCCGCCCGTCGGGTGCGACGAGGAGATAGACCTCGGTGTCCTGCTCGACGCCGTCGACGAGCAGCTGCTGCACCTCCTGCCGCAGTGCCTCGCCGCCGCGGGTCTCATAATGGTCGGCCAGCCGTTTCGAAATGGAGATCAGTTTCGCGTCCGTACTCCGCGCGAGCACGCCGACCGTGCCAAAATAGAACGCCGCGGCAATCACCGACATCGAGCCGATGGCAAGAAGTCCGTAACCGAGCGCCAGGCGGAATGCGACGGTGTCCCAGAACCTAGTCATCGGCGGATATCATATAGCCGATGCCGCGGACCGTCCGGAGCAATTGCGGCAAGAAGTCTTTGTCGATTTTCCGACGCAGACGGCTGATTTGGACATCGATGACGTTGGTCTGCGGATCAAAGTAATAATCCCAGACCGCCTCGAGCAGCATCGTCCGCGTGACGACCTGCCCCTGGTGCCGCACAAGGTATTCGAGAAGGCGGAACTCGCGCGGCTGGAGCGCGATCGGCCTACCCGCACGCTCTGCCCGTCGTGTCCTCAGATCGAGTCGCAAATCGGCAATCCGTAGCTCCTGGCTGTCCTCCTTCGTCGCGCCGCGGCGGAGCAATGCCTCTGCGCGCGCCAGCAGCTCGGAAAAAGCAAAAGGCTTTGTCAGATAATCGTCGCCGCCACCCCGCAGGCCCCGCACCCGCTCGTCCAGGCTCGCTAGCGCGCTCAATATGATCACTGGCGTCGTCTTACCGAGGCTCCGGATCGTCGCGATGATCGAGAGCCCATCCACACCACCGGGGAGCATGCGATCGAGGATGATGATGTCCCAGCGCTCGTTCGTAGCGAGGTGGAGCGCGCCCGCACCGTCGCGAACCAAAGTGGCGGTATGGCCGGATTCCTCGAATCCGTTGCAGATATAGCGGGCGGTATCCGCATCATCTTCTATGACGAGGCATCGCACCCCGCATTCCTCCGGTGCTCGACCGCGGCAGACCCACTATCGCGTTCTGTGCCCGCGACCTCGCAGCGATCTGGTGGCGGCGGGTTCTTATACCAACCGACAGCCGGCCTTCAATCCAAGGCTGGCGTTCCTAGCACCCGGGCCCGCAACCGCAAAGGACCTGGTGCGGCAGCCGGACGGCTGCGGCTTTGAGGCAGGATCACCCTCCCCCGCTTGCTTGCGGGGGAGGGAATGGGAAGAAGACCATGGCAGGGGTTGATGCCCCATTGGCGACCGATAAAATTGCCATTTTTTCGTTCTACTGTTCACCCCACAGCAGCTTTCGGAAGGGTCCGCAGCGATCGCGGGGGAATGTTCGTGCTTGCAGATTCATTGCAAAAACAGGAGGTCCAGGAGGCTGAACCCAGCACTGTTGTCGGGTCAGGGGTTGCCTCGCTGCGCTTCGAGCCACCCCATCATTATCCGGTTGAAAGTGTTGGGGTGCTCGACGTTGGGGAAATGGCGGGCGTTGGCGATCTCCTCGTAGCGACCGCCGGGAACCAGCCCGGCGAGACGCCGGTTCTCGCTCGGGGGCGTGCCCGGATCCTCGGCGCCGCACACCACCAGGGTCGGGACATGCAGCCCGGGGAGCCGGGCCGTGAAGTCGAAATTCATGATCGCAGCCGAGCAGCCGAGGTATCCGGCCGGTGTGGTTGCCGCGACGGTATCACGGATCTGCTTCCACCGGCCCGGCTTCCTCGGCTTGAACGCATCGGTGAACCAGCGCTCCACCGTGCCGTCGGCGAGCGGCTCGAGCGAGTTCGCTTGGCGCACCGTGCTCATCCGCTCGTCCCACATCGCCGCGGCGCCGGCCGGGCTTGCCGGCAAGGTATCGCTCCACAACGCCGAAATCAGCTTGGCGCCATGCTCGATCGCGAAAGCCTGGCCGATCATGCCGCCGATCGACAGGCCGATATAGTGCACCCGGGGCAGCGAGAGCGTGTCGAGCACTGCCGCGACATCGCCGGCGAGCGCCTTCATCGTATAATCGCCGGCGACCGCGTCGCTGCCGCCGTGTCCGCGCATGTCGACGCGCAACACCCGAAACCCGGCTTGCAGCAGCGGCGGCATCTGCTCGGCCCACATGCCGCCGTCCGACGCCAACGAATGCGTGATGCAGACGACCGGCCCATCCTCGGGGCCGACAAGATCGTAATAGAGACGGCGTCCGGCGAGCGGCAACAGCATGGCACATCCTCCCTTAACCGATAGGCCGAGATGCGTTCGGCGCGAGTCTACTACGGAACCACGATCGGAACTCCGGTAATGATCGGGTGAGCAAGGTAGAGCACGGCGTAGAGCAGCAGGCCGGCGGCGATCCGCAGCACGCCGATTTCGCGCCAGCGCAGGCGGGTGCGGCCCGCGAGGAGTGCCGTAAACGGCAAATTCGAGGTGACTTCGGCCAGGCGCGGCCAGTTGCTGCCGAGTGCGAGCCGCTTCTTGCGGTCGATCAGCACCGTGCCGCCGAGGGCCAAGGCAGCGATCGAGCCGAAGAACAGCAACGAGCTCAGATCGCCGTTGGCGACGAGGTGGCTGATCGCCCACAGCCCGATCGCCCACATGATCGGATGGCGCGTCACCCGCAGGAGGCCTGGGGCCGGATCGTCCGCCCCGGCCGATCGCTCCATCCCGACCGCCGTCGGATTGCGGGTCGAGTAGCCGGCGACGAGCAGGATCGTCGCGAGCGGCATGACCGCCACGGGGATGAGTGCGGTCCAACGTTGCCTCGGCCACAACGCGATCGTCGGCGCGCTCGCATAGGCGGAGACAAACCAGGCGAAGATCACCAATGCGGTCACCGAATACACGGCGAGAAAGCCGCGCTCACCGAGTTGGTCGCGCAGCGATCCGCGCAATCGCGTGCTCGACAACAGTACATGGGATCCGCAAAAGGCGACCCCGGCGATGACGAGCGAGAGGAGCCCTTTGTCCATCGCACGGCCGTCTCACGGGCCGGGCACGCTTGCGATCTCGGCGGAGAGCCGGGCGATCAGCTGATGCGGATCGCCGGCTACACGCACGGTCTTGTTCCGGCTCGTGATGCCGGCAACGATCGAGAGATCGCTTCGCGGGAGCCGCCAAGCGCGGGCGAGGAGCTGCAACAGCGCCTCGTTGGCGCGCCCGTCCTCGGCCGGCGCGGTGACCGAGGCTTTGACCACACGCCCGCCCTCGGCAGTGGCGGCGATGCCGAGCAGACGATCGGATCTCGCCCGCGGCAACAGCCGGATCGCCACGCGCAGCCCGTCCTGCGCCAGTTTTAGCGGGTCGTCAGCCAAGATATTCGAACATCAGGCCGTCCAAGAACCAGAGCAGCAGGATCAAGACTACGGGCGAGATGTCGATCCCGCCGAGATCCGGGAGAACACGCCGGATCGGCCGCAGCAACGGCTCGGTGATCCGCCAGAGAAAGTCGCCGATTGTGGCGACGGCGCGGTTGTGACGGTTGACGACGCCGAAAGCGACCAGCCAGCTCAGGACCGCCTGGGCGATCAGAAGCCAGATATAGATCGAGATCACCGTGTGGACGAGGCGGAGGAAGGTGTACATATGAGAGAGAACCCGGGGGCGAGTGGCCCGATGACCGTAGCGTCACCGGCAGGGGGCCGCAAGTCGCGCAGAGCGCGAGTGGCACCTCGCGCCGCGGGGCTGGGGCCGCGCTTGACAGGGAGCGGCACGAGCACCATAGTCCGCGGCCTCCGAGAGGCGCGATGGGGCCGTAGCTCAGCTGGGAGAGCGTCGCGTTCGCAATGCGAAGGTCAGGGGTTCGATCCCCCTCGGCTCCACCAAACTCGACCCATCGATCAGGTTCCGACTTTCTCCGCCCGGCTTCAGCTGAGGGCCACGGTGAAACCGCGCTGCACACCCGGGCGCGCCATCATCGCCTCGTACCAGCGCTTCACGTTGGGGAAGTCGGCCAGATCGACTTGGTGGCGCTCGTGCCGCCAAGCCCAGCCGAGGATCGCGAAATCGGCGATTGAAATCTCGCCGCCTGCGAAATCGACCTCGCCCAACCGGCGATCGAGGACGCCGTAGAGCCGTCGGGTCTCCTTGGAGTATCGCTCGAGGCCATAGCGGCGATCCTGCTCGTTGGCGACCTGCAGGAAATGATGCACTTGGCCGGGCATCGGGCCGAAGCCGCCCATCTGCCACATCAACCATTCCAGCACCGGCACCTGCCGGCCCAAATCGCCCGGCCAGAACTTTCCGGTCTTCTCGCCGAGATAAATTAAGATCGCACCGGATTCGAAGATGCTGATCGGCACGCCGCCCGGGCCTTCGGGGTCGACGATCGCGGGAATCTTGCTGTTCGGGCTGATTCTCACAAAACCGGCGGCGAATTGCTCGCCCTTGCCGATGTTCACCGGCTTCACGGTATAGGGCAAGCCCATCTCTTCCAGAGCGACGCTGATTTTGCGGCCGTTCGGAGTATTCCAGGTGTGGAGTTCGATGGTCATCGGGGTTCACCTTTGCTGCTGTCCGGCTCGTGCTCGATTGGGTGCGGCAGGATTCCTGCGATCGCGCCCCGCTTCAAGATGCGATCGGCGACGCCCGTCGCTTCAGGGGCGGACGCAATCGAAATAGGCGACGTTCTCGTCGATCTCGCGGAACTGCGGCACCCGCTCGAACGGGGCGCAGTGCCGCTTTGCCGCAGCCGTCGCGCTCTCGATGTCGCCGGCGTAGGTGACCCCGGCATAATTCGCATCGCCCTCGAGCACAAATGGCTTTCCCGCGCAGGCGACCTGCGAGCCGGTCACCGAGATGATGAGAAGCAACTGCCGTGCCGTGGCAGCTAAGGTCGGACGGGTGCGATCGCACCACTCCGCATTCATTTTTCCTCGGGCGCACGAAGTCAAAAGTCAGAAACAGTCTGCCGGCTGCGGCCCTGACTGTCGATCGCGTTCGTCGCTCCGAGGGAGAGCGGGGCCGGAGAAGCGGCCGTTTACTCGGCGCGATCCGAGAAACCTGAGGCCGTATCGATCCAGGATCGGATCAGCCGAACTGGGTTCGACCACTCACTGAGGTCGCCGCCCGCGGCAAGTGACAGCACTACCGTCTGATCGATCGTGAAGCTGATCGCGGCGATCGCCGCAAACACGATCGACATGGCCCACGCCGAAAACGTCGCACGCCGCTTGTTCGCTGTCGGTCTCGGACGAAATTGCGAGTTCGTGTACATGACACGTCTCCGCACCGACGGGTACCCCGAATGGGGGGCGGCCGCCGGCGCACGCATTCCACGTAATTAACCTTACGCGGTTTGGCCCGAGAACGTTCCCATTACATCGGTGCCGGAATGGCAGCCATTCCAGCTCGGTATGGCTGGCTAGAGCTCACCCCACGGGCAGGCCCGCGTTGGCGGCGAAGTCGTGTCCTCGCTCGATGTAATCGCGATAATGTCCGTAGCTTGGAGCCGCCGGCGACAGCAGGACCACGCCGCCAGGCGGCGTAACCCGCGTTGCGTATAGGACAGCATCCTCCATCGACCGCACCAAATGTACCGTGCCGGCGGATCCGCCACGCCGGCTCAATGCCGCCCGCGTCAGGGCATATATCCGCGCTCCGCTTTCACCAAGGCAGATGATGGCGTTTGCCGCACCGGTCAGGAACGTGTCGACAAGCTTGGCGTAGTCGATGCCGCGATCGTACCCGCCCACTATTACCGTGATGTCGCGCCCGGCATAAACATCCAACGCCGCTATCGTCGATTCGGGTATGGTGGAGATGCTGTCGTCGACGAAAAGGATGTTCCCACTTTCGCCCAGCTCTTGCTGCCGGTGCGGCAGCCCGCGAAAGTCGTGGGTCGTCTCGAGCGCTGCGGCGAGGTCGATATCGAGCGTTTTTACGACGGCAAGTGCTGCGCACAGATTGGATCGGTTGTGCGCTCTGGCGAGATAGGGATTGCGCACGATTCCGATCCGTTCCCTTCCATCGAATATCCAGGTGTCGTCAGAGTGAATTCCACTCTCGTCGTTGAATAGGTATTTGCGACCTAGCCGTTCGCCGATCATTGGGTCAACCATGTCGGCCGCCGCGCGGTTGATGATGCAGCATCTGCCGCGGCGGAGCAGCTGGACCTTGTCCTGAACGTAGCGCTCGACCGAGAGATGCCAATCGGCATGTTCCGGGTACAGCGACGTCAGCACCGCCAGGTCGCAGACGCCGTCAAAATCCGCAGCCTGATAACTCGATACTTCGATGACCGCATAATCGACGCGGGCGATCTCGGTGACCGGTATCCCGATGTTCCCGGCGAGTGCGACGTTGCGGCGGAGCCGGGTCAAGACATGCGAAATCAGCGAAGCCGTTGTGCTCTTGCCCTTTGTCCCGGTGACCGCAATCGTTGTGAGGTCGGGCTCCTCGGCGAACCATAGGTTCAGCAGCGATGTTACTTGGACACCCCTTTTGCGGGCGGATCGGATGTCGGCCCGATAGAGACTGACGCCGGGTGACTTGACCACGACATCGATCTCTTCCAGTGCATTGGCGATCCGGTCCGCACCGAAGGCGCATGTGACGTTGTTGCTATATTCCTCGGGGATGCGCGCATCTACGGCATCGTCCAGCAGCACCAGCGGCAATGCCGGATGACGCTTTCGCAGAAATTCGAGGGCCGCTCGCCCCTCACGGCCGAGCCCCCAGATGGCGACGCGTTGCCCGCCGAGGTCATCTGCACGCATCGAGCATGGCCATATAGGAGTCCGGAACGCGGTGGGGGTGCCTGGACTCGAACAGCGCCCGGTACTCCGCTGGGCTTCCGTGGCGCAGCGGAACAAACTCGGCATGAAGCTGCCGCACCACGATATCGTCCCGCCAGTCCGGGTGGGTGCCCAGATGGGACATCACGGCAGCGCTTTCGACAGTTTCGCCAACGCATTCGAACGGCTTGTGTTGATGCAGGCCGCACAACTGCGCAAACCCGTCTCGCTGGGCTTCGTCGCTCAGCAGATTGCCGCCGAAAATCCCGATCAGCTCCGGCTTTGCGATGAACGGGGAGAGTGCGAGAAATACGAACCGACATTTCGGACAGTTACCGCACCATTCCTTCCCGCGCGCCGCGCGCGATTGCCGGAAGGCTGCATTGCAACTGCGGAAAATCCGAAAATATTCCTGATGTTTCGAGAAGCGCCGGGCGATCTCGATCTCCGATAACGGCCGGAGCAGCGAAAAGTAAGTTATGCACGGCGATATGTAATTCTGGACATATTGCGAAAAATCCTCTTCGAACTCCAAAGATTTGCTGAACTGATGGTTGACCTCGATGCCGTCGACCTCCAGGTTCGGCGCGCTCGCGGAGTGTTCGTTCGACATGGCGATCGTGTCGCAACCGGACATCACCGCACCAGCCAAGGCGATGGCACTCAGGATCCCGGTGATCGGAACGTGACCGTTGAGGGCGCCCGCCTCGTTCAGCTCGAAGAGACGACTGTCCAGCCGGCGAAGAACCCTGATGGACGGCAGGTCGGCGGCAGCAATGCAAGCACGTATCGGATCAGCGTCCCCCAATGAGAACAAGATCAGCGGTTCGCCGCCGCGTTTGAGACATTCAAGTGTGACGATCGAATCTTTCCCGCCACCAATCGGCACGCAGGTTCTCCGCGGCAGGGCGAGCGCGATCGGCGCATTCGGCAGGCTGGCGGATATCCCGATCTCAAAATGGGCGCGCAGCGAGATCCGATTCCGGAAGCCAAACTCGGCCAAGCCCTTTTCGTAGAAATTCTGAATAAATTCCGCGGTCGGTCGATCCACCGGAAAAGCTTCGCAAACCAATGCCTTGGGGATGTACGCCTTATAATAACTCACCCCAGACATCAAAAATATCAAGCGAAAGACGCGGTCTAGAACCTTGCTTGCTGCCGGGGACAGATCTTGCGACGTGAAATCGAATACCAGCATTTCTTCAAAACGCGGACCTCCGTCGAACCGATATTGCAGCGACAGGGTCGAGACCGCAGGGTCGTAACGATAGTCTTCAAATATGAATTGCTTATATTTCATGCCCTTGCTCGACCAACGTGCGGATCATTCGCAATACGCGGTGGTGTGTGGTGATGTCGAGATTGTCTACGGTCGGTGTTTGCAGACGCGATACGCCGTCGACCGCCGGGCCGTGCTCGATCATCGCCTCGAGCACCGCACGGTCGAGCGTTTCGTCCAAGCATGCGACCAATGTTGCACGCCAGTCCTCGCGGACCGCGGCGAGGGCACCGATGAGGGCATAGGCTCCCCAATTCGAGACGCCGGCCACAATCAGATGGCGGGCCGGCGTGACGCACGCGATCGTCTCGCCGTGCGCGACATGCCGCGCGATCAGTGAGCGGGGGATCGCGCCCATCCCGATCTCGTTGCCGCCATCCCCGACTGCAATCGTTTGCCACGGACCGGCCGTGAAAAGCTCATCGAGCGGCGCGGTGTAGGATCCGATATCCTCACCTCGCATGTTGCGCGGCGCGCCGTCAGTGCTGCGCCCGCAGCGCTCGATCGAGATCGCGTGAGTGATACCGGCGTTGCGCCATGTCTCGATCGGCGGGGTCAGGGGAGCGCCGATGGCCACGACATCGATCGGCATATCCGGGACACCAGCGCCCGAGAGCGCCGCGGCACAGGCGCTGCGGCAGGGCTCATCAGTTGCCAGGCGACACGGAATGCCAACCGCATCAAGTCCCCTTGCCAGCAAGGCTGCGCCTAGCGGCCCGTCGGTTTCCGCGGCCGGCGGGCACCCCTGCGGGACATAAAAGCCGGTGATCAATCCGACACAAGTGGGCGATGCTGTTGCCAGTGTCGCCGCGGCGCTCCACAGCGTGCCGCGAGCGGCATAGAAAAGCCCGGTGATGTTCCGTCCGACATCGACATGGATCAGGCGCTCGATCCTGTCGACGAGCGCGTGGGGGTCAGGTGGCCCGGCCATCGGCGAACAGCGGCCTATAGGCTCGCCAGCCGGGTGTTGGACAGGTCGGTGATCAGCATGCAACCCGGCGCGTGGGTGACGCAGAAATCAGGTCGCACCTGGGCGATCACCGCCTGCGGCGTGACGCCGCAGGCCCAGAAGACCGGCAGCTCGTCGCCCTTCACCGGAACCGCATCGCCGTAGTCGGGCTTGGCGAGATCGCTGATGCCGATCGCCGCCGGCAGGCCTATATGCACCGGCGCGCCGTGCACCGAGGGGAAGCGCGAGGTGATCTGGATCGCGCGGATCGCATCCTTCGGCTTGAGCGGGCGCATCGACACGACGAGCGGACCGGCAAAGGGACCGGCCGGCGTACAGGGGATGCTGGTCCGATACATCGGGACATTCGATCCGCAGGTGATGTGACGCAACTCGATCCCGTCATCGACCAGCGCCTGCTCGAACGAAAACGAGCAGCCGAGGGCAAAGCCCACCAGATCGTCATTCCAGACGTGAAAGAGGTCGAGGGGCTCTTCGACCAGTTCACCACGGCGCCACACACGATAGCGCGGCAAATCACTGCGGATATCGAGATCCTCTCCCAAGCCCGGCAGGCGCGGGTCGCCGGGCTCGGAGACCGCGAGTACCGGACATGGCTTCGGGTTTGCCTGGGCAAAGCGCAGGAAATCGTGTGCCAGCGCCTTCGGCAGAATGACAAGATTGGCTTGGACGTTACCGGGCGCCAACCCCACCGTATTACCGGAGAAGCCGCCGCCACGAATGCGCGATCGCTCGCGCGAGCCGGCAGCTACACCTCGCTCAACCGAATCGTTCATCACATCACCCACGTTATTCGTCCGAGATATTTTACCACAGGTAATGCGCAGGTCTTTCAGTGGTCCTGTATCTCGCCAATCCGCTGATCGGGGGCTGCCTCTTGAGCGTCTTTTATCTCGCAACGGCGATCGTCCTCGAGATCTGCGGGACTACATCGCTGAAACTCTCAGATGGCTTCACCCGCATGGGCCCGTCGGGTGCGGTCGTCGTCTGCTACGCGGCGAGCTTTGCGCTGTTGTCCTTTGCCCTGCGCGGGATCGATCTGTCGATCGCTTACGCCGTCTGGTCGGGCGTCGGCACGGCCATCGTGGCGGCGATCGGGATCGTCTGGTTCGGCGAGCCTGCGGGGGCCTGGAAGCTCTTGTCCCTGGCGCTGATCGTCCTGGGTGTTGCCGGACTCCACCTGTCCACGCGCGCATCGTAGCCGTTCATCCGGCGAGGAGCGCCGCGCAGCCGAGAAACGCGGGCAGCGGATGGGTTACCACATAGGTCGGGATCGCAGCGAGATAGTGGCTGAACCTGCCTTTCGCCTCGAAGCGCGCGCGGAAGGGCGATTGGGCGATCCGTTGACCCAGCCGCGGCACGATCCCGCCGCCGATATAGATCCCGCTGCGGGCGCCAAGGGTCAGCGCCAGATTGCCCGCCATCGTTCCGAGCATCGCGCAGAACAGCGCAGTCGTCTCGGCGCAGAGCGAATCGGCGGCGCCGATTTCGGGGTCGGTGATCTGCGCCGCCGTGTAACCCCGGGACGGCACCCCGCCAAGCGCTGCCAGGGTATTGTAGAGGTTGACTAGCCCGGGGCCCGACAGGACACGCTCGGCGGATACGTGGTCGAAATGCCGGCGCATATGATCGAGCACAGCGCTTTCGCGGTCGGTGGCGGGTGCCATCGTTGTGTGTCCACCTTCGCCGGCGAGCGCGAGCCATCCTTTCCCGGCGGGGATCAACCCGGAGACGCCGAGCCCCGATCCCGGGCCGAGCACGGCCAGCGGCGCGCCCACCGCGGGAGCGCCGCCTCCGACCTGCAGCCGATGTTCCGGCGTGAGGTGCGGCAAGGCCAGGGCCAGAGCGGTGAAGTCGTTTACGACTTCAAGGCGGTCGAAGCCGAACTGCGCCTTCAGCGCCGAGATCGAAAAGCTCCAGGGGTGGTTGGTCATCGCGATGCGGTCGCCGGTGATTGCCGAGGCGATCGCGATCGCCCCCTGCCGCGGCATCGGTAATTCCCCGCGCTCGCCGAGATAAGTCTTGATCGCGTCGGCGATCGTCGAATGATCCGCGACAGCGAGGGTGCGTGTGTGCAGCAACTCACGGCTCGGCGAAACCAAGCCGAACCGGGCGTTGGTGGCGCCGACGTCACCGACGAGCCAAGTCGCCGCGGTCGCTGCGCTCACCACAAGGGGTCTCCTGCCGAGCGCATACGGACGCTTTTTTGACGCCGGCTCGCGATACTCTCGCCCGCCAGTACCCGCATCATCGCGGTCGAGCGTTGGGCCATACGGCTGCGCGGTCGCCCGAGTCTCGTTGTGCGTCGCACATCGGCCAGCCGGCAGGTGTACCGTAAACGCCTGATCTGACCACGAAAGTTCAGCATTGCCAACGCGTTTATAAAAAGCAGCTTGACATTTCGGCGAATTGCCCTAAATTGTGCAGTGCGGTAACGATCACCGGTTGTGGTCTTGCCGTACGTCTTCTAGGCGTTTCCTCCCTAAACTTGGGCCGCGCTTAACGAGCGGCCCATTTTTTTCGCGTCCAATTCTCGGTACCGGGGAGAAATCGTTATCCTGAGCCACGCGTTGGCTGGGTTCGAGATCGGACAAAGCCGCGACCTCTCGGTATATCGGCGCAAAATCGGGACGGGTGGCGTCGAACAGTTCCTGGAAATCGTCGATGACGAAATAGAGCTCCTGGAAATCGTCGATTCGGTAGCGCGTTCGCATGATTCGGCGAAGGTCGAACCGCAACCGGCGGGGTCGCGGGTCGTCCAGACAATAAACCGACTCCCCGGCCGAGGATAAAATCCCGGATCCGTAGATGCGCAGGCCCTCTTCCGTCGAGATCAGGCCGAACTCGACGGTGTACCAGTAGAGCCGGGCGAGCCGCGGCAGATGCCCGAGCCCGAGCGCCTTCAGCCCGCCTTCGCCGTAGGCCTGCATGTAGTCGGCGAAGACCGGGTTCATCAGCAGCGGCACATGGCCGCAGATGTCGTGGAACACGTCCGGTTCCTGGAGATAGTCGAGCTGGTCGCGCCGGCGGATGAAACAGGTCGACGGGAAGCGGCGGCCGGCGAGATGGGCGAAGAACACACCATCGGGGACGAGGCCGGGCACCGCCACGATCCGCCACCCGGTGGCCCTTTCGAGAATATCGCCGAGGCGCCGGAAATCCGGGATGCCGTCCGCCTCGACGCCAAGCCTGCCAAGACCGTCGAGATATTCGCGACAGGCCCGACCCTCCAGCAGCCGTTGCTGCCGATCGAAGAGCAGGCGCCAGGTCGCATGCGCCTCTTCGCTGTAGCTCTCCCAGTTTTGCTCGATCGTGCAATCCGGATGCAGCGCGGTCATCGACCTCTCCGAAACTGCACCTTCAGGTGTGGATGCAGGAGCGCCGCGTCAATCGGCCGCCCCTCGGCTATGCCGGTGTGGCGGCCGGCTCCGCCAAGCACTCCTGCGCTGCCCGGGCCAGACGCACGACAAGCTCGGCCAAGTCCTGCGCTAGCCGCGCGAAATGCGGCTTTCGGCGGTAGTTGCGCTCATTCATGTAGAGCGCCCGGTTAATTTCGATCTGCAACGCGTGGTGACGCAGGCCTGGACGCCCGTAGTGATCCGTGGTGAACCCTCCGGCATAGGGCGCGTTGATCGCGACGCTGAAGCCGCGTTCGGCGAGGAAGCGGCGGGCGGTCTCAAGGATCTCCGGGGCGCAGGCGCCGCCGTGGCAGTCGCCCAGGACGATGTCCGCCCAGCTTTGTCCGCAACCGGAGCCGACGCCGGAGGGCATCGAGTGGCAATCGAGGAGGAGACAGCCGCCGAAGAGCGCCTCGGTCTCCTCGACAAGCCGCCGCAGCGCCTGATGATAGGGTCGATAGAGGCGTTCGATCCTTTGCTGCACCTCCGCGAAGCGCAGCTTCTCCGCATATATCTCCTCGCCGCTTGCGACAACCCGGGCGATCGTGCCGAGACCTATTCGGACCCTCGCAGAGCCGGCGTTGACGAACCCCGGCAGCGCCTCGCAGAACATGCTCGGATCAAGTTCGTAAGCTTCGCGATTGACGTCGACATAGGCGCGCGGAAAGCGGGCCGACAGGAGCGGCGCACCTAGGCGCGGCGCGGCGCCGAAGAGTTCGTCGACAAAACTGTCCTCCGATCGCCGCAAGGCCAATGGGTCGAGCCGCGAGGCGGCGAGGAAATCAGCAGGATATTCGGCGCCGCTGTGCGGCGAAGCGAGGACAAGCGGCAGGCTGCGCGCTACCGGCTGTTGAAGATCGAGAATGCCGGCTCCGGATGAAGCGGGCGGGAACTCACCGTCCATGCCGCGACCTTAGTGCGCCGCCGCCATGCTGTCACCAGTGCGACTGCTGTCATGATGGTCGGCGAATTCAACCACACATCAGCCC
>WNFC01005666.1_pt1 | contig 13714 bp, 9 predicted proteins | sample 5400541 | NCBI WGS metagenome assembly WNFC01 (sample SAMN13153342, study PRJNA577476) | soil metagenome | isolation source: 120 cm saprolite under Douglas fir tree site 2 hole 2 replicate 1 | place: USA:California | collected 2015-04-18
AGAGTGCAGAGCTGAGCGAATGCGGCACAATCCCCTGGCGTGTGCGTTAACGGCAGCGGTATGGTAGCATGCGACTCCCGAATTGCAAGTTCACCCATTGGAATTTGGAGGCGGCATGTTGCATGTCACCCGAATTTCGGCGTCCGTTCGCATGGTTCTTCTGACTTTGGCGATTTACGCCTCTTGCTCCCTCGCGCACGCCCAACAGGTTCCACCCTATCGCGATCCCAAGTTGCCCGTCGAGCAGCGCGTCGCGGATTTGCTCTCGCGCATGACGCTCGAGGAGAAACTCGCTCAAATGGAAGGTGCCTGGGAAAATCGTCAATTTTTGAATCAGCAGCAATCGTTCTTCGTCGACCAGAAAGGCGCCTTCCTTCCTGAGAATGCCGCCGTCGTCCTGAAAAATGGCCTGGGAGAAATATCGCGCCCTAGCGAGGGGCGCGGTCCACGGGCCATGGCGGAGTTCACCAACACAGTCCAGAGATGGGTGAAAGAGAATACTCGCCTGGGAATCCCGGTTGTCTTTCACGATGAATGCCTTCACGGGCATGTCGCTCCCGGAGGGACCAGTTACCCGATGGCTATCGCACTCTCCTCGACCTGGGACCCAAAGCTTGTCGGCGAGGTCTTCACCGCCACCGCAGCGGAAGTCCGCGCGCGCGGCGCGCAACATTGCCTGGCGCCGGTGCTGGACCTGGCGCGCGACCCACGCTGGGGCCGCACCGAAGAAACCTACGGAGAAGATCCTTATCTCGTCTCGCAAATCGGTGTCGCCGCCATCCAGGGTTTTCAGGGCGCCGGACCATTGATCGACAATTCCCACGTGATGGCCACTGCGAAACACTTCGCCGTGCATGGCCAGCCGGAAGGCGGGACCAACGTTGCGCCCGGCAATTATTCAGAGCGCGTCATTCGCGAATATTTTTTGAAGCCGTTCCAAGCTGCCGTGAAAGACGGCCACGTGCAGACCGTCATGGCCTCGTACAACGAGATTGACGGCATTCCATCGCATAGCAACAAGCATTTGCTCGAAGACATCCTGCACGGCGAATGGGGATTCCAGGGAGTGGTGGTCTCCGACTACTTCGGCATAACCGAGTTGCGAACGATTCATCACATCGTCGGGTCCAACGAAGCGGCTGGCAAGTTGGCGCTCGAATCAGGCGTAGAGATGGAATTGCCTTTTCCTGCGGCATATCCAAGTCTGCTGGAGCAAGTGAAGCAAACGAAAGTTTCGGAAGCGCTGATCGACCGTGCCGTCGCTCGCATTTTGCGCGCGAAGTTTCTGACCGGTCTTTTCGAAAATCCTTACGCAGATCCCGATTACGCGGAGAAAATCACCAACAGTCCGGTGCATCAGCAGCTTGCTCTCAAGGCCGCGCACGAGGCCATTATCCTTCTCAAAAACCAGGACAATTTACTCCCGCTGGCCAAATCAAAATACAAACGCATTGCCGTGATCGGCCCGAATGCGGCGGACGTGCATCTCGGCGGATACAGCGACAAGCCTGGCCGCGGTGTCAGCGTCCTGCAAGGAATCAAGGACAAGCTCGGTTCCGCTGCTACGGTGCTTTACTCCGAAGGATGCAAGATCACCGAGACCTTTCCGGTGTGGGAAGAGGACAAAGTTGTTCTGGGCGACCCAGCCCTCAACGCCAAGCGCATTGAGGAAGCGGTGAAGGTCGCTCAAAAGGCCGAAGTCGTCATTCTGGCGCTTGGTGGAAACGAGCAGACTTCGCGCGAAGCCTGGGCCGTCAATCATCAAGGCGACCGCGACAGCCTCGACTTGCTGGGTAATCAAGATGATCTAGTGAAAGCAATCCTGGCGACAGACAAGCCCACCATCGTTTTTCTGCAGCACGGCCGCCCAAATTCCATCAACTTCATCGCCGAGCACGTCCCAGCCATCCTCGAGGGCTGGTACCTGGGACAGGAAGGTGGCACCGCTGTTGCCGATGTGCTCTTCGGGGACTACAACCCCGGCGGCAAGCTTCCCATCACGGTTCCGCGGTCGGTGGGACAACTCCCCGATTATTATTACCAGAAACCGTCGGCGAAACGCGAATACCTCGGCACTACGCCGAAGCCGATTTTTCCCTTTGGCTGGGGGCTAAGCTATTCGACGTTTAAGTACGCGAATGTCCACGCCGTGCCGGAGGCCATCAGTCCTCAGGAGCAGACGAAGGTTTCGGTCGATGTCACCAACACCAGCGCCGTTCGCGGCGAAGAAGTCGTGCAGTTATACACTCGTCAGGAAATCAGCTCCGTCACCCGGCCTGTGAAAGAACTGCGAGGCTTTCGCCGCATCGCGCTCAACCCGGGCGAAACCAAGACCGTGGAGCTGACTCTCGGTTTCGATGAACTCTCTTTTCTGAATCGTGATATGCACCGTGTCGTTGAGCCGGGCGTTTTCAGCATCATGGTTGGAGGAAACTCCGTCGATGTGATAGAAACAAATTTGAATGTGATCGACAAATGAAATGCGCTGCCGCTGCAGTTTGGCAGTTCGATGAAGGTAAGCACGATGGAGCCCGCGGAATATGACATCCCTAATCCGCGCCTCAAGATTGCGAATTCCCCTTCGCACTTTCTTGTGACGTAACGCGGGAGATGACGTAAGATGCCAGCCAAGCTCTCCAATCCGATTCTGGTGCGTCAGTGCTGAGGCCTCGCTCTTTTTTTTTGCTACAAGCAGTAATTTAGAAACTCGAGCGGTGCGCGAAATGAAGAACGGGAAGCCGCGGCATGGTTAAACAACGCCGCGGAATTCACTTGATTGCCGAACTGGCCAAGGTCTCCATCGGGACCGTGGATCGCGCCTTGCATGGGCGCGGTGGCATTAAGGAATCCACTCGCCAGCGCGTTTTGCAAGTTGTGCGACAAATAGGCTATACCCCGAATCTGGCGGCACGCGCTTTGTCCATTGCCAAAGCCGGCGCCCGCATCGGCGTGTGCATGCCCAGGGAAATCCACTTTTTTTACGATCAGTTGTGGGGCGGCGTTCTGGACGAGAGTCGCGGTCTTGCCCAGCTTGGCATTCAATTCGTGAATCGCCCCGTTCAAGTGCTTGGCGAAGGCGATACGGAAGCGTTCAAAGCATTGGTCCAAAGTGGAGTCGATGGGATCATTCTTACTGCTGGAAATCCAAGAGCTCTCAAGGCCCTGATCGACGACGCAGAAGAAAAAGGTATTCATGTCGTTTGTGTTTCAACTGATGCCCCTGAGAGCCGGCGCTCCAGTATCGTCTGCGTGGAACCGCGGCTGAACGGCTGTCTGGTCGGCGAGTTGATGGGCAAGTTTGTTCTGCCGGGGTCGAAGGTGGCCGTTGTCGCCGGCATGCTTAGTACCGAAGATCATGGCAAGAAAACCGAAGGCTTTTCGGAGTCCTTTCCCCGGCATTGCCCGGGCGGGAAGGTTGTCAGCGTCATTGAGGGGCACGAGGACGAGAGTGAAAGTTTCCAAAAGACCCACGATCTCCTTCGTCGCGTCCCGGACCTAGCCGGACTCTATGTTAACACCGTTAACTGCCTCCCGGTCTGCCGTGCCCTTGCGGCTCTAAACCTCGCTGGTAAAGTAAAGTTGATAACCACGGACCTTTTTGCGGAGATGTCTCCGTACTTTGAGTCAGGTACCATTACCGCTTCCATTTACCAGCAGCCCCATCGCCAAGGCCAAATCGCGGTTCGGCTCATGGCCGACTACCTAACCAACGGGGCGAAGTTCCCCCCGAGCGTGCATTTGAGTCCCGGCGTGGTCATGTCCTCTAACTTGCACCTGTTTCGCGAGATGCGTCACGCCGAAACCGGGTGGGAAGGTGCTGTTCTCCGGTCCGGGGTCACTTCCTAGTCCAAAGCAAGTTGCTCGCGGATTTCCGCGACGATTTGCTCTGGCGATTGCGCCGCGTCGATGGTGATGGCGTCCGCAGGCTCTTCGAGATCCGCGAACTGGCCGGCCAGGATTTGCTCACCGGCGTAGTGCCCTTTTCGCGAATGCAGCCGCTCGCGAAACAATTCGAACGATCCTTTCAAATAGATAAGCTTTACATTCGAATTGATTTGAAGCCGTTCGCGGTAGCTGCGCTTCAGCGCGGAGCATGCCAATATCGCGTTCCGGCCATTCGAATCCCATTGCAACATCGCATCGCGGAGGGAATGGAGCCACGGGATGCGATCTTCATCGTGAAGTGGAATGCCGCGCGACATTTTCTCGATGTTCGCGGGTGAGTGAAAATTGTCGGCGTCGAAAAAATCCCACGCGAGCTGCGCGGCGAGAAGCTCGCCGACGGTCGTCTTTCCAGATCCCGCGGGGCCCATCACGAGAACGATCACGGCGACATCATCGCCGCTTACGGCTGCCCCAGGAATTCGCCGAGCAGCATGTGAAAATGGTGGACGCCGTTTTCACGCTTGACGGAGTAGCGCCCGCGGTCATAGGTTGAAGAGCGCAAGCCACGCTGAACATTTTCGCAGAGACCGATGTCTTCCTGCTGGACTTCGTCGCTGAAAGCCACCGAGCGCTTGATGCGCTGCTGATTTTTCTCCGAAGCGACATCGTGGAAAAACCATTCGAAAATAGTGAGCGTCTTTTCATGCGAGAGAGGCACGATTACATTCGTCGAAATATTGTCGGGATAAATGTTGAGCATCAGGTTCGGGAAAACCCAGAAGTAGAGAGCTTGCTGCAGGCCGGTGCCGGGCGCGTAAAGGCGCTCGCCAGCGTCTTCTGCTTTCATGGCGCGGATAGGCGCGAATTGCTGGGAGTAGTAGCGGAAGGTGTCGGTGCGGTACTGCGCGTAATCGATTTCCTTCATCAAGCCTGGATGGGCGATGGGGATGTGGTAGCCCTCAAGATAGTTGTCTACGTAGACTTTCCAGTTGCAGTCGATGACGTAATCTCTGCGCTCCGCGAATTGCAAACCTTCAAATTGAAAACCGCGCGCCTGCTGGGGAATTTCACCGAGGTACGTTGAGAGCGGCTCGGCCTTCAAATCGAAATTCACGAAGATGAACTGTTCCCAGGTTTCGCAGCGAAGCTGCACCATGCCCATTGTACTGCGGTCGAAAAACTCGACGCCTTCGACATCGGGAGTGCCGATCAAGCGGCCATCGAGCGTGTAGGTCCAACCGTGATATTGGCAGCGCAGAACATTTTTGCAGCCGCTACCGAGCGCGATTGGGCCCGCGCGGTGCCGGCAGACATTGCTGAACGCGCGCAATTCGCCGTCCTTGTCGCGCACGACGATGACGGGTTCTCCGGCAAGATCAGTGGTGAAAAAACTTTCCGGGTCGGCGATAGTGCGCTTCAGGCCGTTTACTTCACCGCACGGCTGGCTGAGAGTGCCAACGAGTTGCCAGGTGCGCTGGAAAATGCGGGTCTTCTCGATCTCGAGAATCGCGGGATCGGTATAAAAGCGCGAGGCAAGTGTCTGCGCGCACTCGATTTGTTCGTGGACGTCGAGGTGAAGTGGTTTCGTTTGCATGGACATGAGTTAAGAGTTCAAAGTTAAAAGTCTAAAGTTCAGATTCAAAACTCGCTCCGTTTCCATCGCAGTGCCCGCAATATTCTGCTACGTAGCGAAAAGCAGATCCCTCGCTATGCTCGGGATGACAACCTAAGAAGGCCCCACTGCTCTAGAACTTGCGTGTTTCCTGGCGCGACCAGCGCTCGATGACGATCTTCGATTCGGTGAAGAATTCAACGGCGTCGCGTCCCTGGCCGTGAAGGATGCCGAAGAAACTTTCTTTCCAACCGCTGAAGGGGAAATAGGCCATGGGTGCGGCAACGCCGATGTTGATGCCGATATTTCCCGCGGGCGCTTCGTAGCGAAATTTGCGGGCCGCGGAACCGCTGGTGGTAAAGAGCGACGCCTGGTTGCCGTAAGGACTGCGGCGGAGAAATTCCATGGCTTCGTCAATGGAGTTGGCGTGAATCAGGCTGAGCACAGGGCCGAATATTTCCGTGTGGGCAAGCTGGCTGTTTGAGGGCAAGCCGTCGAGAACCGTGGGCGTGAGGAAATTTCCCGATTCGTACTTTGGGATTTTCGTGCTGCGTCCATCGACGATGGGCTTTGCGCCTTCGCCGACACCTGCGGAGATCAGTGACTCGATGCGCTGCTTGCTCTCTTTTGTAATCACAGGGCCCATCTGAACGCCCGGTTCGAGGCCATTGCCGACGCGGATCGAAGAGGCCGCGTGTGCGATGGAGTCGCGGAAAGTTTTTTGCGCCTCGCCGATGGTGACGGCAACAGAAACAGCGAGGCAGCGTTGGCCGGCGCAGCCAAACGCGCTGTCGCTGATGATTTGCGTCGCCAATTCCATATCAGCGTCCGGCAATACGATAACGTGATTTTTTGCGCCGCCCTGGCACTGCATGCGTTTGCCGCTGGCAGCGGAGCGTGTGTAAACATGCCGGGCGACGGGAGTGGAGCCGACAAAACTGATAGCGCGAACTTGCGGATGGTCGCAAAGCGCGTTGACCACATCGCGGCCACCGTTGACGAGGTTGACGACGCCTTTGGGAAGGCCGGTCTTTTCAAGGAGTTCGAAGAGGCGGCGCATCGAGAGCGGAACGCGCTCGGATGGTTTCAGGATGAAAGTATTGCCGCAAGCGATGGCGTAGGGGAGGAACCAGTAAACGATCATCGCAGGGAAATTGAATGGAGTGATGGCGGCGACGACTCCGAGCGGCTGGCGAATCTGCATCTCATCCACGCCGGGAGTTACGTCCTCCAGGACGTGACCTTGCATCATCATGGGGATGCCACAGGCAACTTCCACGTTCTCGATGCCGCGGCGCAGTTCGGCTTTGGCTTCGGCAAAAGTTTTTCCGTTTTCGATGGTGATGAGGCGGGCGAGTTCATCGAGGTTTTCTTCGAGGAGATTTTTCAGCTTAAAGAGATATTGGACACGCTCACCAGGAGGGGTGCGACGCCAAGCGGGGAAGGCATCGGCAGCGGCTTGCACGGCGGCGTCAACGTCGGCGGAGGTCGAGAGGGGAGTGCGGGCCAGCAGTTCTGCAGTGGCCGGATTGGTGACGTCTGCGAATTCAGTTGCGCCGGCTTGGCGCCAGGCGCCATTCACGTAGTTCTGAAGATCGGATACCTGGGTGGTTGCGACACTGCTCATACTGAGCTCCTTGGCTCCTCTATGAAATGGGGGAAGTGTCCCACGGGGCCAACTCGATGAAGAATCGGATCGATGTAGTTTAGCAAGAAACTGTGAGGATAAGAGGCGAATCGGCGGCGAGGCAAGAGTCCTCCTCGGGTCGAATGACGGTGAAGGAGACACAGGATGTCGCTGGTCGAACAGGAGCCAGGCGTTGCTTGGTTCATTTTGATCCTCGGGAAGCCGTGGGGTACGCCATGCCCGTGTTTTAGTGAAAGAGTGCGGAATCGCTTGAGAAGAAAAGAGTTGAGTCTTTGACGAGTGCAAAAAAGTGCAAAAGAGTGCGCAAGAGTGTGAAAGGAAAAGAGATAGGCCAAAAAAAACCATGACAGGTTTTAAGGTTGAAATGTTGAGAGGACCCACTGACACCCGGCAGTTTTCGTAAGAACGGATTCTAAAGGAGTTGCAGGCGTCACGGTTTTGTATGTGTGGGAAGTAAAGGAGTTGCAGTGACGGATTTTTCGTCACGTGACGAAACGGAGTGGATCGGCGGGGACGGCGGCTGACAATCACAACTCATGTTAACACGAGAGTACAATACTAGTCAAGATAAATCTACTGACCTGGAAATGACTGACGAAGAAGAAGATAGTTCCGGGACGACGGAGGATTAAAGAGGCGGGAAGCAGTGTTTCGTGGCATCCAGCTTGATTTCGTCGAATGGGCGGGACGTCCAGCGCGCATACGAAGCGGGCTGTCCTGTGGACCAGGGAAGAGGCGGCGAACGAGGGGCAGTCCCTTCGTACAGCTAACACTCACGCCACAATCCGGGGACCGCGAAACAAAAAACGCGGAACGGGGTTCATAGTAAATAAGGCCGGGGAATTGCGAGTTGGACCGGCGCTTCAGACGCGGCGCTTCGCAGCCGCTTGAATGCTGTCAACCTGCGGAATCGCAATCGTTCTTTTGGGAGGATGCACTCATGCGTAAGTTAATGTCGGTCCGAAGTTTGCTTCTGGCGCTTTTCGTTTTTGTAGTGCCAGCGGCTTCTTTTGCACAGGTTTCTGTCGGCGTAGCGATCCGGGTTGGTCCCCCCGTTCTGCCGGTCTACGTGCAGCCCGTCTGCCCTGGGGAGGGCTACATCTGGACGCCAGGCTACTGGGCCCACGGCGATGACGATTACTACTGGGTGCCGGGAGTCTGGGTGATGCCGCCGAGCGTGGGCGTGCTGTGGACGCCGGGCTATTGGGGCTGGGGCGAAGGCGTGTATGTGTTCCACGCCGGCTATTGGGGCCCGCACGTGGGCTTCTATGGCGGAGTGAACTACGGATTCGGCTACGGTGGAGTGGGCTTTGGCGGCGGCGAATGGAGAGGCGGACGTTTTGCCTATAACACCGCGGTGACCAACGTGAACACCACGGTCATCCATAATACGTACGTGAACAACACGGTGATCGTGAACAACAACACGACGGTGAACCGCATCAGCTATAACGGCGGGCCCCATGGGATCGCCGCAAGGCCGAACTCCGCGGAAATGGCCGCGAGCCACGAATCGCATTTCCGGCCGACCACGACGCAAGTGTCGCACCAGAGTTCCGCCCGCAGCGACAAGTCGAATTTTGCCTCGGTGAACCATGGCAAACCAGCCACACCCGCGATGAGCAAGGTCAACGCGCGCGAAGCGAATCAGCAGGCGCGCATCGGCAACGGCGCGAAGTCCGGACAACTGACTCCCCATGAAACCAAGAACCTGGAGAAGCGCGAAGGGCACATCAATCAAGAGGTACGCAACGACCGGCAGGCCAACGGCGGCAGGCTGACACCGCAGGAGCGTCAACAGGTGAACCATCAGCAAAACAACGCGAGCAAAGCAATCTACAACGACAAGCACAACGGGAAGACGGATCGCCCTGCGGCAGGGCCGAAAGAGGCGAAGAGCAACGAGCATCCTCACCGGTAACGCAAGGGATAATTTAAAACCGAGAGCCTCACGCGCAGAAAATGCGCGTGGGGCTCTTGGCGTTTCAGGGAGAAGGGCTTCGGGTGCGCGGCACGGGCTGCTCCATTGCGCCGGTGTTGCTTCAAGGGAAGGATTCCCTTACCCTAAGACGATGGAAGTGAAACTCACCCCGGACCAGAAGGCGTTCGTTCGCGATGCTATCGAGAGCGGCCGCCTGCAACGCGAGGAAGAGGCGGTGCAGGAAGCACTTGCCTTGTGGGAAGAACGCGAGCGAACCCGGGCGTGGATTCTTGCCGCAGTCGATGAGGCGGATGCTTCGCTTGCCCGTGGCGAGGGTCGCACTATCACCCAGCAATCCATGATGGACCTTGCCGCTGAAGCGAAGCAACGCGGGCGCGCACGTTTGGCTGCAGAGCGAGAGACTCGCGGCTGGAGACAACGATCGCCGGGCGAGCGTACCGCCAGACAGCGTTTGCTTAGCAGCTTTGAGAACTCAGCAGCCGCCCTGACCGCCGACGTGCACCGGACTCCAAATCCCGTTCTGGCGCCTGTAAATTTGGAATTCTTCGCTTTCGTACCCCGTCACCTCGAGAACAATTTCATCTGTTCCATCGCCATCGAGGTCTAGTTGGTCTACAAAATGCACATCCCGGGAGTCCATGCCGTCTGCAAGGTCGGTGGTCTTATGGTATCGGGCCAGCTCTGTCGTGGCTCCTGAGTCATCCAACTTGCCGATCAGAAATACCTCATGTATCGCGCTCTTTGTCTTAATATATAAATAGCCGATTAGAGATTTGTTTTCGCTCTGGTCCACCTTGGTCACTACCAGTTGGTCGATCTTAATCCGCTTCGCGAATTCCTCTGGCAGTCCGTGTTTCTGAAATTCGCGCATGGCCAGTTGCCTGGCGTAGTTCTGCTCCTCGGCATTAGCTTGGCGCCGGCTGTTTGCGTGGGTTCCGACTTTTTCGGCGTTCGTCGCGAGGGCCATGGTGTCCTTCGCCAGATGGACCGACGGATTTGCAGATACCAGCGCGGCTGAGGAATCGCATTGCAAGGGCATCACTTTCTTGATTCTCACGTCGCCCCGTCTTTCACCTCCCACGAACAACGCGAGTCGTTCGCCGATATTGTAGACAGCGTCTTTCTCCGCAGGACGAGGCTTCGGATTGTAAATCTCGATGGCGATGAGGTCGCCGAATCTGGCTGTGTCTCCGTCGGGGCCGAAACCTTCTGCGTAGTGATTCTGAGTCACGACATAGACTGGCCGAGCAGGCCCGTGCCAGGCGGGCTTCCCTTTGTCAGCATCAGCAAGAAACGGAACAACCAATAATAACAAGAACCAATAGCATCGATTCATAAAGACCTTCCTGAGACATTCAACCATATTGCCTGACTCTTGAATGCTGGTCGGAGGTACAGCTGTGGTGGCAATGTAAATGCCACAGGAAGACATGAAAGTGGAGATTGGCGCTGTGATGGCGAATTATTGAGCGGGAGACGGGGAGCGGCGGAGGCGGTGGGCGAGCCAAGACGCGGCGGTGAGCATGCCGAGCAGGCCGATAGTGCGCATGGCGCCGCCGATTTTCTGGTCTTGGGCGAGGAGGCCCCACTGCGTGAAGAGAATTTCCCAGTCGGAGTCTCCCGAGCCGACAAGCGGCAATGAAGCGGTGCGGGCGTCGGCCATGTAGGCGCCGATGTAGGGAAAATTTTCGAAGAACCAGAAGACGGAGAACGTGAAGCCGGTGGCTTCGCGTTGCCAGAAGAAATAGAGGGCGCACAAGACAGGCACGAGGAGTTTGCCCAGTGTTCCACCGAGAATCCTGATGGTGTCGCCGAACCAACTGAAGAAGAAATGGCCGCCTTCGTGGATGATCAGATTGACGTAATCGAGGATGAGAAACCCGGTGCGGTCGGCGAAGGCGTAGAGAAGGAACAGCACGTAGAAGCAGAGCCAGGCGATTCCTGCGAGACGGGAGACGGGCTTCCAGTCACCGAGTTTTTCTTCGAGGAAGGCCACTTCGCCAAGAGTAACAAGGCCAGCCGCTGAAGGGCGCAGGTTGTCAGGTATCAGTAATCAGTTGTCAGTAAGATCGGTAAGAAGTCTAAATGAATTAGCCATCACGACGCGGATTTGCCGCTACTTGGCGCTGGCGGCGAGGGCTTCGTAGGCGGCTCCGAGGAGGGGGGCGGATTCATTGAGGACGATGGAGACGGGGATATTGCTGAGAAGGCCTTCGAATTTCCATTTGTCCTTGAAGGCGTGAAAGAAAATTCCGTCTTTCATTTTTTCGAGGATTTTGACGGCGATGCCGCCGGCGACGTAAACACCGCCGAGCGCCAGAACTTTCAGCGCGAGGTTTCCGGCTTCGGCGCCATAGACGGCGGTCCAGAGATCCAGCGTGTCCGAACAGACGCGGCAGGATTTGTCCAAACCGCGGCGCGTAATTTCCGGGGCGGGGTCGGCGTCGGGATCGTCGAACGACGCATGGACTACTTTAGGCGCAAGAAATTCATGAAGGGTGCGGAAGCCACGGCCGGAAAGAACGAGCTCCCAGCTAACTTGAGGATAGCGGCGACGCATGAAGCGCAGCAGCTCGATCTGCTGTTCGGTGTGCGGCGCGAAATCGGAATGGCCACCTTCAGAAGGCACAACGCGATAGCGACCACCATCCCAAACTAGAAACGACTGGCCGAGACCAGTGCCAGCTGCGATCAATGCGCGCGTTCCGCCAGGCTCCGGTTTACCGGGATTTAGGACGCAGAAATCTTCCGCGGGGAGATGCTCGATACTGTGGCCGGTGGCACCGAGGTCATTCAACAGAACCACGTGTGGAACACTCAGCTCTTTGATGAGGCTGGTGGTGTCGACGATCCAGGGAAGATTCGTAGCTCGCACGCTGCCGTTGATCACCGGGCCGGCGATGCCGAAGCCGGCCGCAACGATACTTTCCTTGCCGAGATGATCGGCGGCCTGGTGCGAGAATTCCTTAACGATGCGCTCGAAAGCGGCAAACTCCTTACTCGCAAAGCGCTGCTTGAAGACAGGCGTGAGGGCGCCGCCTTTTTCGGAGAAGAGCGCCAAATTACACTTCGTGCCGCCAACGTCCCCTGCAAGGATCACCTGTTCCCCCTACCCTATACTAAATCGATTTAAAGCTCAGTGCCGCTATTATGGGTTGTACCACTGCCTGCCGTCACGTTCCAGCAGAAGATCGGATTCCCTGGGCCCCCAACTTCCGGATGGATATTGTGCCACGGTAGCGCTCCTGGCGGCACTCCAGACATCGAGGATAGGGTCAACAAGCGACCAGGCAGCCTCGACGCTGTCGCCACGGTCGAAGAGCGTGGCATCGCCGCGCACGCAATCGTTGAGGAGCGTGGCGTACGCACTGCGCGAAGCGTCTCCAAAACTTTCGCGATAGCAGAAATTCATGGTGACGTTTCCGATGCTCATTTCGGTTCCCGGCCGTTTTGCACCGAAAGAAACGGAGATGCCTTCATCCGGCTGAATATTCAAAACAAGGCGGTTGGGTTCGATCTCGCGCTCGCGAAAGACCATATGCGGAGCGCGCCGGAATTCGATCATGATTTCGGTGGTGCGCTTGGCGAGACGTTTTCCTGTTCGAAGATAGAAGGGGACGCCGGCCCAGCGCCAATTGTCGATCAATAATTTCCCGGAGACGAAGGTTTCGGTTTTGGAAGCGGGATTCACACCGGGCTCCTGGCGGTAGCCGGCAGCGGGCTTATCGCCGAGCTTTCCGGGAGCGTATTGTCCGCGAACCACCGATTGCGCAACCATCTCCAGGTTGAAGGGACGAATGGACTGAAGGACTTTTAGTTTTTCATTGCGGACAGCGGTGGCATCGAAGGACGCGGGAGGCTCGACCGCCACAAGTGAGGTTAGTTGAAGGACGTGGCTCTGAATCATGTCGCGGAGCGCGCCGGCGGTTTCATAAAAACCGCCGCGGCGCTCGACGCCGAGGGTTTCCGCCGCGGTGATTTGCACGTGATCGACGTAGTTGCGGTTCCAGAGAGGCTCGAAAATCCCGTTGCCGAAGCGCAGCACGAGCAGGTTCTGAACGGTGTCCTTGCCCAGATAGTGGTCGATGCGGTAGACCTGCTTTTCATCGAACACGTTGAGAACAATCTGATTCAAGACTTTTGCTGACGCAAGATCCCGCCCGAAAGGTTTCTCAATGATGATGCGCACCCAGGAGTTCGGCGAGGAGGGGTGCGCGAGTCCGGCGCGGCCAAGCTGCGCGACAATGTCGGGATAAACTTCGGGGGGAGTGGAAAGATAAAACAAGCGGTTGCCACCGATGTTCTTCGCCGATTCCAATTCGGCGAGACGCTTGGCAAGCTGCGCGTAAGCATCCGGGTTGGCGTAATCCCCGGGACTGTAATAGAGATTGGAGGCGAACTCGTCCCACCGTTTCGGATCGATGGGCCCGACTTCCGAAATGCTCTTGGCCGCGTCGCCCAGGGTAGCGCGAAAGGCTTCTTCGGTCATGGCGGTACGCGCGAAGCCGACGATGACGTAGCGAGGCCCGAGACCATCGTGAATCGCCAGGTCGTACATCGCGGGAATGACTTTGCGCTTGGCGAGATCGCCCGAGGCGCCGAAGAGAACTACGGTACAAGGCTCGAC
>WNFC01019659.1_pt1 | contig 13713 bp, 15 predicted proteins | sample 5400541 | NCBI WGS metagenome assembly WNFC01 (sample SAMN13153342, study PRJNA577476) | soil metagenome | isolation source: 120 cm saprolite under Douglas fir tree site 2 hole 2 replicate 1 | place: USA:California | collected 2015-04-18
CTCGACTCGAGCGTGAACTTCGACTCTTTGGCCGGCGGAGAGCGCGTCAGCTTTGAGATCGAGCCGAGCCAGAAGGGCCCGCGCGCGAATCGCATCAAGCTTGCGTAGCTGAACCTTTCCGGCGTCGCCAGGGCGGCCGGCCTTTTTTGTTTCCCACGTGTCAGCCATTGCCCTGCAAAGTGGTACCCATGAGCACGAAAACCGCGAAGCCGGCCTTTGAGATGGAGCCGATGGGCCCCTACTCGTTGGAGGAATCGGCGCAGTTCATCGGGGCCTGGCACCAGGCGCCCGCCGAGGGTGGAGCCGGACAGGGCCACCTTCACCTCGCTTTCCTCACGGACGAAGGCTGGGAGCCGGTCGGCGTGTGTCTTCGGCAAAGCCAATCGGGGGCGGTGCGCGGTGAGGTCCATGGCGCGGCGGACGTGGTCGAGGTCGAGCGCCAGGTGGCCCGCATCCTAAGCCTCGACGTCGACGGACGTGCCTGGCCCGAGGTCGGGCGGCGCGATCGTGTCGTTGGGCTGCTCCAGCGCCGGTATCCCGGCTTCCGGCCCGTGAACTGGTCCGACGCCTACGAGGCCGCGGCCTGGTGCCTGATATCGACGCGGATCAACATGCGACAGGCGCAGGCGATCAAGGACCGCATGTGCCGCGAGCTCGGTCATGAGGTTGATGTTCACGGCCACCGGATGTGGACCTTTCCGGAGCCCTCGCGCCTGGTCGGTCTCGAGTCGTATCAAGGGCTTTTCGGCCGCAAGGTCGAGTACCTGAATCGACTGGCCCGCGCGGCGCTTGCGGGCGAGCTCGACACCGAGACATTGCGAGCGCTTCCGCGTGAGGAGTCGCTCGAGCGGCTGCAGTGGCTGTCGGGAATTGGCGAGTTCGGATCGCAGCTGATCAGGCTGCGCGCGCTGAGCGCGGTGGATGAGCTGCCGACGTGGGAGCCGAGGCTGATGGGCGCGATTCGCACCGGGTACGGGCTCGACGCGGAACCGGACCTTGCGGAGCTGGAGGCGTTGGCGGAGCGGTGGCGGCCCTACCGGATGTGGGTGGCGGTGTGCCTGCGGCGAACGCTGGCGGGCGGGGCCGGGATGATGCACTCGCGCGCCTCGGGCTAGGTCGTCGTTCTTAGCGCGAGGCGCGCCCGACCACCGCGATCGCGCCCGCCCACGCCACCGTGCCCGCGCCCACAAGGGCCCACATCGTCGGAGCGATGACAGGGAAATCGACCAGCGCGCCGAAGATGCACATCGACGCCGCGCCTGCGAGAAGGAACGCCCCCGGCAACAGCAGCCAGGCCGAATACCACGGCGGTTGCACCACGTCGCCACGATCGAATCGCCGCGACGCCACGAACAGGACCGCGGCCGCTGCGATTGCCGGCGCCGTCAGCTGAAAGGCCCATCCCGGACCCACCGATCCCGTCGCCGCGCCGAGCAATGGCTGTACACCGGCCAGGGTCAGTGCCGCGGGCACCGCGAACCCAAGCAGTCGCAAGAGCCTGCTGGCGGGCGGCATCGATCAGCGCCTCACGTGGCGACGATCACGAGGGCGGAAGCGCCGGGACCGGCGCGGGTTGCGTGAAGACGGGGGCGGTGGGCACCCATCCCCGCTGGACGTCGCGGTAGTAATCCGGCTGGGAAAGCTGGGTCATAAACCAGTCGTTGAAGGTGTGCGCCCGCTGGGCGAGCCCGGCCTGGTCCCTGATGCCGCCTCCGTATGGCTGGCGCGGCAGCCCCGCGGCAAGGTCGGGCGAGCCGTAGAAGTCGTCGGTCCCGTAAACCGAGGTCGACCCGTAGGAGTAGATGGCGATGCCGAGCACGCGGTTGCCCTGCGGGGACGGCGCCAGCGCTCGATTGATCTGCGCCAGCGTTTCCTCGGGATAGTTCAGAAATGCGCCCACCCCGGTCACCACGCGGCCGGCGAATCCAGAGTCCTTTTCAAAGTTCAGCCAGCGGTCGAACCAACCCTTCTCCAGGCCGCTCCAGTCGCTGTCGTAGTTCATGGGCACGCCAAAGTCGAGGTAGCCCTTGCTCAGCCAGTCCTTCCAATCCTGGAAGACCGAAGAGTAGGCCGACGTGCGCGGCCAATCCGCGGCTGTCAGTGGCCCGCCGCCAAAGCAGATCAGCGCGCCGCTGAGCTTGACGTTTGGATATGTGCGCTTGAGGTCGTCATGAAGGTCGCGGACGAAAGCAGTGACGCGCCCTCGCCGCCACGCCTTAAAAGTCTCATCCCCGGACCAGGGCGCGCCCTTGGCACCCGTTTCGAGCATGAAGAGCGACAGCGATTCCGGGCTGTAACCCCAGCCTGAACCTGGATAGCGGACGAAGTCCATGTGCAGTCCGTCGACGTCGTAGTTCTTGGCCACATCCATGAACACCTGGTGTGTGTAGATCTGGACCTCGGGCACGCCGGGATCGAGATAGCCGCTGGTGCTGCCGTCATCGGCTCGGTTTCCCCACGTGTCTCCGTGCTGGAGATAGACCTGGCTGTCCTGGCCCGCGAAGAAGGTGTTGAGCCAGGCGTGGACCTCGATGCGCGGAACCGCCGCGTGCGCGAGCTTGATGACATACGCGAGCGGATCGAAGTCGGGCGGCCCGATGATGTCGCTCGCCCTCGGCTCGTCGGATCGGTTGAAGTAGGCGTCGCCCGCCTTTCGCACCTGGACGATCAGCGCGTTGATGTTGGCGCGGTGCGCGTCTGCGACGAGCTTCTCCACCTGCGACGGCGACTTGATGCCGTCGTGGAAGGCGTCGACCCACAGCGCCCGATACTGCGGCGGCCCGAAAACGATCGGGCTCGGCAACGGGGTCGGGCTGGCGACGGTCACGCTCGCGGTCTGGCTGCTGCATGCGATGGACAGCAGGACCAGCGCGGTGGCGCAAGCGATGCGATTCATTTACGCAACCGCGAGCAGGACCAGGTTTCGTCCGGTGGTCGTGATCGGGCCCGGGTGCTCACGACCCAGGGTCTCGATCGCATCCGTCATGAAGGCCTGACGCCTTGCGGGGTCGGTGCCTTCGAGGCGTGAGGCGCAGTCCCACCAGCTCATCAGCATCGAGACCATCTGAGCGGCCGATTCCCAGTGCACGTCTTCATCGATCTGTTCAACGTTGGCGGAGGCAAATCCGGCATCAAGCGCCGCCTGGCGAAAGGCGCCCGCATCGGCGACCGTCGCGCGCGTGGCCTGCTGGTCGATCACCTTGGGCGCCGGCGGGAGCCAGCGGTCGATCACCGAGTCGAGGGAAGTCCAGGCCGATCCTCCCCGGAGGCTCGCGGGGACGCTCGCGGCAAACCTGCCGCCGGGGCGCAGGACGCGGCGGGCCTCGTGCAGCGCCCGCCCGAGGTTAGGGGCGAACTGCAGTCCGTGGCCGCACACGGCCGCGTCGAACGAAGCATCCGCAAACTCCAGCCGCTCGATGTCCATGACCAGGAACTTCGCGTTCGGGATGCCGGCTTCGGTGGCCAGCGCGATCATCCCGGGTGCAAGGTCGACACCGACCACATCGCCGCCCGGCGAAACCATCGCCGCCAGGCGGCGGCTCAGGTTGCCGGGACCGCAGGCGAGGTCGAGGATTCGCATTCCCGGCCGCGGTTCGGCCAGCTCGAGCAGCCTCGTCCGGCCTCGCGATTCGCCCCGGGCCATGATGTCGTCGAGACGCTGTTTGTACGCCGCAGCATGGCGGCTGAAGACGCTGGGGAAGAACTCCTTCGACTTCATCGCGCGCGGTCTTGCCACTCCTTCTCGAGCGTGGCTGCGACGCCGATCACAACCTCGTTGGTCCGGCCGACGACCTGGATTCCGACCGGCAGTCCCGAGGCCGGCGCCGGCAGCGCGACCACCGGCTGCCCTGTCGTATTGAACGGACGCGTGAATCGCGCAAGCGGCTCGCGTACCTCGTTGCCGGCGCCGACCAGGGGCGCGACCATCGCCGTGGCGGGGACGATGAGCGCGTCGATCCCCGCCATCGCGTGCTGCGCCTCCTCGCGCAGTCGGGGCCAGGCCACGAGGGCAGCTTCGAAGTCGACGGCGAGGATCTCGAGCCCGCGCCTGATGTGGCTGATGACGTCGGCGCCGTACTTTTCGGGAAACTCCGCCGCCCATCGCCGGTGGTACGCCGCCGCCTCGACGAGCAGGATCGTCAGCCCGACCTGGAACAGCTCCTTGCGGTCGGGGAAGTCCACCTCGGGCACTCCTGCCGAGACGGCGGCCCATGCCTGCGCGGTCGGTTCGTCGAGGTCCGTGATCCAGCCCGCCGGCACGCCCAGCCGTGGAGCGCGAACCGGCTCGACGGCCAGCAATTCGCCCGACATCATCGAATAAGCGGCCGCGGCGGCAGAGACGTCGGGCGCCATCGGACCGAGCGTGTCCAGGGAGCGGCTCAAAGGGATGACGCCGGTCGTGTCGATGCTGCCGAGGGCCGGCTTGAAGCCGACCACGCCACAGAGCGACGCCGGGATGCGGACCGAGCCGCCCGTGTCGCTGCCGATCGCCCAGTCGCACATCTTCATCGCCACCGCCACAGCCGATCCGCCCGACGAGCCGCCGGCGACGCGGCTCGGGTCGTGGGGGTTCCGTACGGCTCCGTAGTGCGGATTGACGCTCGTAACCCCGTATGCGAACTCGTGGAGGTTGGCCTTCCCGACGACCACACAGCCATAGGCGCGGATGCTCTTGACGACAGGGGCGTCGTCGGCTGCGGGGACGTTAGGGAGGATGATCCCGCCCCCGGTCGTCACCATCCCGGCCACGTCGACCAGGTCCTTCACCGCGACCACCGTCCCGATCCCGGTCTCGCTGGAGACTGAGATGAAAGCGTTGAGGTCCGCGTGCTCGCGAATACGCCGGCGTGCCTCCTCGAGGTCCATCGCGGCAATTCTGGCAGCCGGGGAGTTATCCTCCAGAGCCAGTCGATGTCTCAAACGATGGGCGCGCTCACCACCCCGATCGCCTGGACCAAGGTCGATGTACTGACGTCCTACCAGCGCATTACGGCCGAGATCCAGATTCGCGGCCGGCTTCGGGAGACGATGAATGATCCGGAGCCCTTGTTCCATCTGCGCAACGTGAGCGCGGAGCCGCTGCTGCCCGGGGCAGTGGCGCTCAACGGCGTGCCGGAGGGCGTGTTCAACAAGGAATCGGTGGGCGCAATCCGGACGATCGATGTGGAACCTCCGCTGCCTGACCAGCCTGAGTACATTCGGCGTTTCGTGATGTTCCAGGCGAACACGTTCATGGTCACCGGTGCGGCGGAGTTCGCGAAGGCGTCAGACCCGAAGATGCACGCGGAGCTCCTCATGAAGAGCCGATTCTTCCCAATGGTTGACGTGACCGTGGCGATCATCGGGGCGACCGGGAAGGGTTGGACCCAGCCGACCATATGGGTCAACCGCGACCAGATGGTCGCGTTCTATATGGGCTAGGCCCGAGCGCCGAACAGCCCGCGAAGCCGGGCCCACAAGACCGAGAACAGCAGCCCGATCGCATTGACCGGCCTGGCGGTGGCGACCGGCGCGCGTGGGGGAGTCGCGGACGCCGATGTCGACGCCACGGCGTCGGCCGGCCCACCCGCGGTCGCCCCGGCGATCGCCCCTGGTCCCGCGCCTGGCTCTTCCGCCTCGACGTTGGCCTTGATGCACGCCGCCATCTCTCCGACGAGCCGTCGCGATACGTCCTCCATGACGCCGCGGCCGAATTGCGCCACGCGGCCGGCCACGTTGTAGTCGGTGACGATCTTGACCGTGGATCCGCTGCCGTCGGCCACGACGCTCATGAACGCCTTGGCGCGCGCAGAGCCCGGCCCGGTCGTCTCGCGCCCCTCGGCTTCGAGCGTGGCGGAGTGCGCGGCCTCGTCCCGTTCGACGATGCGCGCCGTGCCGTTGTAGGCGACGGTGATCGGGCCCACCTTGATCTTGACCTTGCCCTTGAAGGTGGTCGGGTCGACGACTTCCGACAGCTCCGCGCCCGGCACGCAGCCCGCGACTTTGTTCACATCCAGGAGGTAGGCGAACACGCGATCGGGGGGCGCCGCCACCGGGAAGGAATTTTCTAGTTGCATTTCACCGCTAAAAGTAGCCGAATAGAGGGCCTAGGTTCGGTTGGCTTTGCCCGCTCCGGCGCGCTGGGGTGCGCCCATCGGTCACTGGGAGGATTTGGAGGACGCAATGAAGCACAAGGTCGCCACCACCATCAACGGCCGCAAGCACGAGGACGACGTCGAGCCCCGACTCCTCCTTGTGCATTACATCCGCGACGTGGCGGGCCTCACCGGCACCCACATCGGCTGCGACACCAGCCAGTGCGGCGCCTGCACGATCCTCGTCGATGGCAAGGCCCAAGGATGGTCAGCTCCACCCGCTCCAGCAGGCGTTCTGGGACGAGCACGGCCTGCAGTGCGGCTACTGCACTCCCGGCTTCATCATGGCCGCCGCCTACCTGCTCGCCCAGAACCCGAACCCGACTGATGACGAGATCCGCAAGGGTTTGGAGGGCAACCTCTGTCGCTGCACCGGCTACGTGAACATCATCAAATCGGTCAAGTCCGCGGCGGTCACGATGGGCGGCGCGCAGGCCAAGCCCGCCGCGCGGCCGGCGGTCACCACGGGAGGAGAGTAGATGGCAGTCTCCCAGCTTATTGGCGCCAAGATCCACCGCCGCGAGGACCCGCGTTTGGTGAGTGGCCACGGCAGTTACGTCGACGACCTCGCGCTAACAGGGCTCTGCCACGTCAGCTTCGTCCGCAACCCCTTCGGGCACGCCCGGGTCAACTCAATCGACCTGACCGAGGCCAGCAAGGCGCCGGGTGTCGTGGCAATCTACACCGCCCGCGATTTCGAAGGCCACCTCCAGGGCGAGATGCCTGTCACGAACTCTTTCGTCAACGACAAAAAGCAGGCTCTGGGTTGGCGCTACATCGCCAAGGAAGAAGCCGTCTATCAGGGCGAGATCGTGGCTGTCGTCATCGCCGAGGAGAAGTACCAGGCCGCCGACGCCGCCGCCCTGGTGATAGTGGATTGGGAGCAGCTGCCGGCGGCGATCGGACTCGATAAGTCATTGGAGAAGGGAAGTCCCACCGCTCATTCGGGCGGACCTGACAATGTGGCCTGGGACTTCACGCTGGGAGCAGATCCCGAGCCGGTCTTCAGCAAGGCCGACGTTGTCGTCAAGGAGCGCATCCTCCAGCAGCGCTTGATCCCGATCGCTATGGAGGGCCGCGGCGTCATGGCCGAGTGGCTTCCATTCAGCGACCGCCTCACCCTCTGGACCTCGACGCAGGCTCCGCATTGGGTCCGCCTCTGCCTGACACTGGCGCTGGGCGTTCCCGAGAGCAGCATCCGGGTCATCGCTCCCGACGTCGGTGGCGGCTTTGGCAGCAAGATTCACATCTACCCCGAGGAGTACCTGGTAGCAGCGGCGGCGAAGCTCACCGGCCGGCCAGTCAAGTGGATCGAGGGGCGCACCGAGAACCTCACCGCCACCCACCACGGCCGGGCCCAGATCTTCGACATCGAGGTTGCCGCCAAACGCAACGGCACTCTGCTCGGCCTGAAGATCAAGCAGACGCTCGATTGCGGCGCCTACACGAGCGTGTTCTCGTCCTTCATGTGCTCCGCGTACGCGGTAGCCGCAGGTGCCTACGAGTGGCAGGCTCTCCAGTTCCAAGGCATCGGGGTGCTGACCAACACGACGCCCACGGATGCCTACCGCGGTGCTGGGCGGCCCGAAGGCACCCACGCCGTCGAACGGGCGGTCGACCTGGTAGCACGCGAAATCGGCATGGACCCGGCCGAGGTACGGCGCAAGAACTTCATCCAGAAGTTTCCACATACCAATTACCTGGGGCTCGTGTACGACTCGGGCGACTACGAAAAGTCCCTGAACAAGGCTCTTGAGATAGTCGGGTACAAGGACCTACGCCGCCGACAAGCCGAGCTGCGCGAGCAGGGGCGCTACCTGGGCATCGGCCTTTCGACCTGGATCGAGATCTGCGGCTTCGGCCCAAGCGCCATCACTGCCAGTGCCGCCCCGCTGGCGCTGGTCGAGTCGGCCGACGTCCGCGTTCATCCCACGGGTTCGGTGAGCGTATTCAGTGGCAGCCTATCCCATGGCCAGGGCCACGCCACGACGTTTGCCCAGATCGCGGCCGACACGCTGGGGATTCCAATCGAAAAGATCGATATCAGGCAGGGCGACACGGCCGACTCGCCGTTCGGGTACGGAACCTACGGAAGCCGGAGCCTGGCGGTTGGAGGAATGGCGGTTCGCGTGGCGTGCCAGAAGGTGGTCGCCAAGGCTCGCACATTGGCCGCACACATCATGGAAGCGTCGGAGGAGGACGTCGTTTTCGACCAGGGACGGTTCTTTGTCAAAGGAAGCCCGGACAAAGCCAGGACCATCGGGGAAGTGGCCTGGGCCTCGTATCGCGACGCACTTCCAGAGGGAATGGAGCAAGGCCTAGAGGCGATCAGCTACTTCGACCCACCCAACCTGGTCTGGCCTTTCGGTGCCCATGTCTGCGTCGTTGAGGTCGATCCCGCGACTGGCAGCGTCGCACTGCAGAAGTACGTCGCCGTGGACGACTGCGGCAATCTGATCAACCCCATGATCGTCCAGGGGCAGGTCCATGGCGGAGTAGTCCAGAGCATCGGCCAGGCTCTTTTCGAAGAGGCCGTCTATGACCCCGAGACAGGTCAGTTGCGCACCGGCACGCTGGTGGACTACATGATCCCGACCGCGGGCGACGTCCCGGAGTTCATCACAGACAGCACCATCACGCCAAGCCCGACCAATGAGCTGGGGGTGAAGGGCATCGGCGAGGCCGGGACGATCGCCGCCTCGGCGGCGGTTATCAACGCCATCTGCGACGCCTTGGCTCCATTTGGCATCAAGCATGTCGACATGCCCGCCAGCCCGGATCGGATCTGGAAACAGATCCAGACCGCGCGCGGCACGTCCCACGACGGAAAGGAGGCACGCAAGTGATCCCGGCCGCATTCGAATACGCACGCGCCTCCTCGGTCGACGAGGCGGCGAAACTTCTCGACAAGTACGGCGACGACGCCAAGGTGCTCGCGGGCGGGCACAGCCTGATCCCGCTCATGCGCCTGCGCCTGGCGCAGCCGAAGGCGCTGGTCGACATCAACGGCATCAAAGGCCTGGATCGCATCGAGGTCAAAGGCTCAAAGCTGCATGTCGGCGCGCTCGCTCGTCACGTCGACATCCACAACTCCGAGATCGTCAAGGACAAGCTGCCCATCCTGGCGGAGGTGGCATCCGAGATCGGCGACAACCAGGTTCGCAACATGGGCACGATGGGCGGAGTGGTCGCGCACGCCGACGCGGCGGGAGACTACCCGACGATCGCCCTGATGCTCGACGCCGAGATCGTCACCAACAAGCGGACGATTGCGGCGAAGGACTTCTTCAAGGACCTGTTCACGACGCCGCTGGCCGCGAACGAGATCGTCATCGAGGTCGTGTTCCCGGTGGCCGACGGACCTCACAAGTACATCAAGTTCCGGCGCCGGCTCTTCGACTGGGCGATCGTCGGCGCGGCCGCCCAGAAGATGAATGGCGGCTGGCGCATCGGGCTCACGAACGTGGGCCCGACCCCGGTGCGCGCGAAGGCCGTCGAGGATGCCCTGCACAAAGGCGCCAAGCCGGAGGAGGCGGCGCAGCATGCGTCGGATGGGCTCAACCCGTCGGGCGACCTGCGGGCGAGCCCCGAGTACAAGAAACACCTGTCGCGCGTGCTGACCAGGAGGGCGATCGAACAGGCCGGGTAAGCCGGGTCGTAACCTTGACGCGATGACGGCTCCGGCGAGCATCGACGAGATCGAGCTGCGCCTTCGCGAGCGCCGCTATATCGGCGACCGCGGTCTCGCCACGTCCATCTTCCTTGCCCTGAAGCTCGAAAAGCCGCTCTTCATCGAAGGCGAGGCGGGCGTCGGCAAGACGGAAGCCGCCAAGGTCATGGCCGAGGTCCTCGGAGCAAGGCTCATCCGGCTGCAGTGCTACGAGGGCATCGACCTCGCGCATGCCGTCTACGAGTGGAACTATCCGCGGCAGCTGCTCCACATCCGCCTGCTTGGCGAAGGCGAGGACCGCAGGACCGCCGAGCGGGAGATCTTCAGCCCCGAGTTTCTGCTGCGCCGCCCGCTGCTGGACGCCATCGACAACGACGACGTCACCGCGCCTGTGCTCCTGATCGATGAGATCGACCGCTCTGATGAGGAGTTCGAGGCATTCCTGCTCGAGCTGCTCTCGGACTTCCAGATCTCCATCCCGGAGATCGGGACCATCAAGGCGAAGAAGCCCCCCTTTGTGGTCATCACATCGAACCGGACCCGCGAGGTGCACGACGCCCTCAAGCGTCGCTGCCTCTATCACTGGATCGACTATCCCAACCTCGAGAAGGAGGTAGAGATCGTGCGCGCGCGCGCGCCCGAAGCTGCCGACGGCCTGGCCCGCGAGGTGGCCGCATTGGTCCAGGGCCTTCGCACCATGGAGCTGTACAAGGTGCCCGGGGTGGCGGAGACGCTGGACTGGGCGCGATCCCTGGCCGCCCTCGGCGCGACTCGTATCGACGCCACGCTCGTGGACGCGACCCTGGGCGCGGCCCTCAAGTACCAGGAGGACCTGGAAAAGATCCGTCAGCAGGTGCCGGCGATGGTCGAGAAGGCGAGAGGTGCCTGAACCGGATCTGCTGCCTCGCCTCGGAGCTTTCGCTCGGCTCCTCCATGACGCCGGGTTCGAAGCCGGCCCGCGCAGGCTCACGGACGCCACCCGCGCGCTCACGTTCATCGACCTCAAGAACGAGCCGGATTTTCGCGGCGCGCTGAGGTCGGTGTTCGTCAGCCGGAAGGATGAGATCGCGACCTTCGAGGCCGCGTTCGACATCTTCTGGGCGCCGCCGGATCCGAGAGCTACAGCGGGCGCCCTCCCCGGCCGCTCGCGCGCGCTGCCGCTGTCGCCGGAGCGCGCGAAGGCCTGGGCGATTGCGCTCGGCCTGAACAACTCGCAGATGAACCGGGAACACGACGCACGGACGGTGCCGGCGACATCGAGCGGCTACAGCGCCGAGGAGCTCCTGCGCCACAAGGACTTCGACACGATGACGTGGGAGGAGACCGAGCAGGTACGGCGATTGCTGGAGCAAGCTCCGTGGCGGGTGGCCGAGCGCAAGACCCGCCGCCTTCGCGCGGCGAGATCGGGCACGATCGACCTCCGGCGGACGGCCCGTCATGCCATCCGTTCCAGCGGAGAGCTGGTGAGGCTGTTCAGGCGCCGGCCAAGGATGCGGCGGCGGCCGCTCGTCCTGGTATGCGACGTCAGCGGCTCGATGGAGCGCTACTCCCGGCTGCTGATGATCTTCGCGCACGCCATTGCGCGGCGCGAGGACCTGGAGGCGTTCGTGTTCTCGACCCGCCTCACGCGCATCACGCGATTGCTGCGCCAGCGGGACCTGGATCGGGCCCTCGTGTCTGTGTCCAAGGGCGTGCACGACTTCAGCGGAGGCACTCGCATCGGCGAGGCGCTCGGCGATTTCAACCGCCATTGGGCGCGGCGCGTGCTCGGCCACGGCGCCGTGGTGATCATCGTCAGCGACGGCTGGGATCGCGGCGACCCCGAACAGCTGACGTCCGAGCTCATCCACCTGCGGCGCTCGGCGCACAGGCTGATCTGGCTCAACCCGCTCCTGGGCTCGGACGGCTACCAGCCCCTCACGCGGGGCATGGCGGCCGCTCTTCCTTACTGCGATGACTTTCTCGCCGCGCACAACCTGCAGGCGCTGGACGATCTCGGGCGAATGCTGGCCGGCCTCGACAGCCGGCCCGCGATGAGGTAGAGATGCGCGAAGTCTTGAGCGAGCTGCAGGCGTGGACCGCCGGCGGTGAACAGATAGCGCTGGCGACCGTTGTCGAGACTTGGGGCTCCAGCCCTCGACCGCTCGGCTCGAAGATGATCGTCACGCGATCCGGCAAGATGGCGGGCTCGGTTTCGAACGGCTGCATCGAGGGTGCGGTGTTCGAAGAGTCACAGAAGGTGTTGAAGGCGGGCAAGCCCAGGCTCGCGGCATTTGGGGTCGCCGACGACGTCGCGTTTTCGGTAGGGCTTGCGTGCGGCGGTCACATCGAGGTCTACATCCAGCCGCTGGCCCCGGTGCACCAGCGTCTGATCGAGCAGTTGGGGCAGAACCGCCCTGCCACGTTGCGCACCAACCTGGTCACGGGCGAAGCCGAGCTCTCGGAAGGGACGCCTCGAGGCACTGAGCTGGCGCGCCGCGATGGCGATTGGTTTATCGAGCCCTTCCGGCGGCCGGCCCATCTCGTCATCGTCGGCGCGATCCATATCGCCATCCCCCTGCACCGGCTCGCCAAGTTGATGGGCTATCGCGTGACGGTCGTCGACGCGAGGGCGAAGTTCGCCACCAAGGAGCGCTTTCCAGAAGCGGACGAGCTGATCGTCGCGTGGCCCGACGAGGCGATGAAGGCGCTCACTCTTGACAACTCCACCTACGTCGTCATCCTCACCCACGACCCCAAGTTCGACCTGCCCGCACTTCGCTCCGTGCTGGGCAAGGACGTCGGCTACATCGGCGCGATCGGCAGCCGGAAGACCAACGAAAACCGGTTCTCCGCGCTGCGCGAGGAGGGTTTCACGGAGGAGCAGATCTCTCGGGTGCACGGCCCCGTCGGCCTCGACCTTGGAGGCCGCGGTGCAGAGGAGACCGCGCTCGGGATCCTGGCGGAGATCACGGCGGTGCGTTTTGGCGGCTCCGGATCATTCATGCGCGAGGCCCGCCGGCCCTCGGTCGCCTAAGCGCCGGACTTAGCGCGCTCGCGAAACCGCCTGGCTTTCTGACGGTTGCCGCAGGAGGCCATCTTGCACCAGCGGCTCGAATGGTTGCGGGAGCTGTCGTAGAAGGCCCAGCGGCACGCGGGGTCGTGGCACAGCTTGAGCCGCCCCCAGTCCTCGTCTGCCATCGCCGTGAAGAGTGCGGCGACCAGCTTACCCATGGCGCCCGCGACCCCGCTCGCCTCCGGCTCGAGGCGTGAGCGGCCGTCGGCGCCGAATCGGGCCCGCAGCCGGCTCACGACCGCGGCTTCGTTGAGGGTGGCGACGTCGAGGGGGTAGACCTTGGCGCCGGAGCCGGCCCCGATCAGCCCGCGGATCGCCTCCCGTACCGCGATCGCGTGCTCGAGGTCTTTCTTTGAGACTGGCTCCGCCGCCTCCATCAGCCCGTTGGCAACCAACCAGCCGCCCAGTGTGTTGGAGTCGGCGAGCTGCTCCGGTCCGTCCCGCAGGTCGACCGTGTTGACGTAGGCCTGAACCAGGCCGAGGGCGCCGGTGGCGGTGTCTCGGTCGGCCATCTCGGTATGGATTATATCCATAACCTACAAAGCTCGAACGCAAGTTATAATAACTAACGAACTGGGAACGCTAGTTAAAGGAGGATCGAAGATGAACCCCTACCAGAACGAGGACGCCGCTTGGCAGCGCCTACTGGACATCCAGCGCGAGATGGAGAACAGCCGGCTGATGGCTGCCGGGCAGCCGTACGCCATCTTGCAGACGCTCCGGCGTCTGGCGGCTCGCGCCTGGCTGCTTGCCGGCTTGGCTTCAATCCGGCCGCCGCGCCGGGGACCCACGCCGATTCAGGGCGACGGCGAACACCGCCCCAAACTGGCCTAAGTCGCGGCGAGGCGGCGGAG
>WNFC01016574.1_pt1 | contig 13712 bp, 8 predicted proteins | sample 5400541 | NCBI WGS metagenome assembly WNFC01 (sample SAMN13153342, study PRJNA577476) | soil metagenome | isolation source: 120 cm saprolite under Douglas fir tree site 2 hole 2 replicate 1 | place: USA:California | collected 2015-04-18
GCGCGCAGCGGTGCTGCGCCCGTACAACGAAAACGAAAGAACGGGTCTGAAGACCCGCCACTACAAACGCGGCCAATCCCCTATAATGATGCGGCTCCAGAAATGTTTGCAAAGCGCACCAATTGGAATATGGCGCCGAACCGGTTGAGCGAAGCGCTGGCAGCGCACCGCGCGGCGGGGAAGCCATTGCTCGATTTAACCGTTTCGAATCCCACCGAATGTAGATTCGAATACGACAGTTCCGCCATCCTGAAGGCGTTGAGCAACCCGGCTGCGCTCTCCTATGAACCAAATCCTAGGGGGCTGGAATCCGCTCGCCGCGCGGTCGCCGGCTATTATGCCGATCACAAACAGAATGTCTCGACCGAAGATATTTTTCTCACTACCAGCACCAGCGAAGCGTATTCCTACGTCTTTCGAACGCTCTGCGACCCTGGCGACGAACTCCTGATTCCGTCACCAAGTTATCCGCTGTTCGATTTTCTGGCGGACATACAAGACGTCAGCCTGGTGCGGTATCCGCTGGACTATTTCACGCGTGACCGCGAAGCGGTCAACGACCACGGATGGCAGATCGATTTTCATGCGCTGGAGCAGGCCATCACGCCGCGCACGCGCGGAGTCATCGTCGTTCACCCCAATAATCCGACGGGGCACTTCGCAAAAAACGCGGAAATCGCGAAGCTGAATTCCATTTGTTCCGCGCGAGAGATGGCCATCATCGCCGATGAAGTGTTCCTCGACTTCACGCTCGAGGAAAATCGGCCGGCGAGCTTCGCGGCGAATCGCGGCGCGCCGACGTTTACGCTGAGCGGTCTCTCCAAGATTTCCGGGCTGCCACAGATGAAGGCCGCCTGGTTGATCGCCAGCGGGCCGCAACCATGGAAGAGCGAAGCGCTCGCACGCCTCGAGGTCATTGCCGACACCTATCTCTCCGTGAACGCACCCGTGCAACTGGCGATACCCAGATTTCTCGAACAACGCCACGCTTTCCAAGAACAGGTCATCTCGCGCGTCCGGCGAAATCTTGCGGAACTGGACCGTCAGTTGGCCATGCAGAAGGCTTGCTCCCGGCTGACCGTAGAAGGCGGCTGGTGCGCCGTGCTGCGGGTCCCCGCAACGCGTTCCGACGAGGACCTGGCGATCGATCTCCTCGCCACCCAGGGCGTCTCTGTTCATCCAGGTCACTTCTACGACTTTCCCAACACTGGTTATCTGGTTCTGAGCCTGATCACACCGGCAAAAGTATTCGCGGAAGGGACGAGCCGGTTGCTGACCGCTATTTGAGCTCTCGCGAATGTTATACTTTTGGCCGTGCACAGCGCAAAAAGCAGCAGCCTCTTGGCTCTAGCCGCACTCCTCGGTTCCCTGGTCCTTGTTGCAGGGCCTCCTTCAGGAAAAGTTGGATACATCACTTTTGCCGAAGCGAAACCGATTCTTGAGGCGATGGCTGAGGCGCTTCCGGCGGGCTTGAGCGGTCAGCCGCCGGACAAACTCGAGTCGTTGTGGCCCGCCTGGGTGAAGTCTCGCGATGCGGAGATTCGCGAGCGGCTGGCGAGGGGCGATGAAGACACCATCGTAAACTTCCTGCTTTTTGGCACCTCCTTCACGAAGCAGCCGCGGGTTACGAGCGCGCAATTGCGGGAATTCGCCGCCGACAGCAGCCGTACCGCGGGAGAAGAAGCTGGCGCAAAATTCCAGCAATTGGTCGAGAAGAGAGTGCAGGATCTCGTGAATGGAATGAGCGCTCCGGGAAATAATGAGCGGCTGCTCTTTGCGCGGAGAGTCGCCGAGCGCGCGGGAATCAAATTTGCCGGCGAAGCAGAACGTAAGAACGCTGCACGGTATTTGTATGAGAATTACCTTCGCATCCTGAAAGAGCAGGGCAGTTTCCAACAGGTACTGGCCGCGGCACACAGCCTTGGAGACCCAACGGAAGAGTTTGCCGAGCGCTCGAAACTTTACAAGGAGCGCGGGCTTTCGCTCGATACAGCGTTGCCGCCAGACTTTGCGCTGGAAGTGGCGCTGGCGGCGATCCGCGAACGCAAGTTGCTGGCTCCGGGCAGCGTGCGGCGAGTAGGCATCATTGGGCCGGGGCTGGATTTCACAGACAAGCAGGAAGGTTACGATTTTTATCCGACGCAGACAGTTCAACCGTTTTCGGTGATGGACTCACTACTGCGGCTAGGACTGGCGCGGGCAAGAGAGCTGGAAGTGGATTCGCTCGATTTGAGTCCGCGGGTGAATGACCACATTGAACGCTCGCGGCGCGCGGCGGTGCAGGGGCGCGGCTACACGATTCAGCTGCCACGCGATCCTTCTCGGGGATGGACGCCGGACCTCGTGGCGTATTGGAAGCGATTCGGCGACCAGATTGGAAGCCCGGCAACGCCGGTGGCGGTGCCGGCTAGTTTGCAGGGAACGGTGCTGCGGGCGGTGCGCGTTCGACCGGAATTCGTACGCGGGATGCGGGCCATTGATTTGAATGTGGTGCTGCAGCGGGAAGAAGCGCCGGCGGATGGGAAGTTTGATTTGCTCATCGCGACGAACATTCTGGTTTATTACGACACGTTTGAGCAGTCGCTGGCGCTGGCGAATATCCAAAGGATGCTGCGACCCGGCGGGTTCCTGCTGACGAACAATCTACTGCTGGAACTGCCTTCGTCGAAGATGAAATCGGTGGATTACGTGTCGGTGGAATATTCGAAGCGCGAATCTGACGGCGACCAGATCGTCTGGTACCGCAAAGAGCAGTAGCCGCCTTGGGTCGTTCGCCACCTGTTTTTCGCGCGCCTTAGAGCTGAGCGCGGAGTGCGGCTAGCTTCTGCTGAACGCGCGGAAGCATGGGGCTTGTAGGCGCTGCTTTTGCAAATGCCTCCAGCTCATCGATAGCTTCTTTCTTTTGGTCTAACTTCAAGTAGATGTCCGCGAGCAGGAGGTGCGTGACCGGGTTTGATTGGGGCGCATCGCGAGCTTGGCGAGCTTGCTCAAGGGCCTCGCTAATCTTGCCGGTGTTGTAGTAGCAGCGTGCCAGCTCGAAGTGTGCTTCCCACGCCTGCGGGGCCAGTCTAAGGCTTTCTTTGAGTGCGGTCTCGGCCTTCTTGAAATCGCGATTTTCCACCAGCAAGCGCCCTTGCAGCGCGTAAGCCGTCCCTAGCTTCGGATCTGCCTCGATGGCCTTACCCGCCGCGTTTAATGCGTCGTCAGGCCGCTTTAGTTTGAGATAAGCCAGTGCCAAGGACATCCATGCTTGCGCGTATTTCGGATAGAGTTCCGCTGCCTTGCGGAAGTGAAAGATGCTGCCACGCGGATCGGAGGTGATGATTTCTGATCCGGCATCGAACTCCTTCTGAGCGGCGGAGGGCACAGCTACATCCCGCGCGGAAACAGTGCCAGTGGGCGGCCTGGCTCCAGAGTCTCTGGGCTGGGAAGGGCGCAGCCCGACAAAGACGTTGTAAATTAACCCCGGCGCGACGTCCACTTGTTCTTGCCCTGTTTCGTAATCCGCTTTTTTTACCTCGACTCGGTACGCACCCCGCTCAACGGCAGGGAACTCCGCGTGGCCGCCCCCGTCAGTGAATGCCCAATAACTAGCGCTCATGTGGCCGAACGAGAGGAGCTTGACCTCGGCTTGATACACCGGCGCCTCCGTGGCCGCCTCCGAAACCCGGACTGTGACGGAGCCCGTAGTTTGAGCGCGAACCGCCGGACAGGCAGCGGCCATAATCAGAATGGGAAGACAAACAAACTCGACAGGCCGCACAAGCGAGTGAAGGCCGAATCGATGCTTCATGGTCGGACCACTTTCTGGAGTTCCACATGCAATTGCACGCGAATCAAAGAAAACGGGGGTGAGCTATAACGCTCACCCCCGGAAGAAGCTACACCAGCCGTTCCGCGCTAGAACTGATAGCGCAGTGCAAGCTGGATGTTGCGCCGCTCTCGCTCGCCCGAGGGAGAGAGTCCCTTGGCCCCCTGAACGAAGCTCCCCGAACCTGAGAAGACGTTCGTTCCTGGCACGGCGTACAGGTTGGAGTGGTTGAACAGATTGTAGAATTCCGCACGCACCTGCAGTTTATGCGATTCTTTCCACGGCATGCGGAAGTCCTTCAGCACGGCGAAGTTGGTCCTCCAGTAACCCGGTGTGCGGAACTGATTCCGTCCGCCCAACAGGTTCGGATTGAGGATGTCGAGCCCTGCTGTGCAGGCCCTCTGAGCCTGCGCCGCGGTATAGTTGTAGGGTGTCGTCGCCCCGACTCCCGCTCCACCCCCAAACGTGCCAACCGGGGTGACAATGGAGTTGTTCGCGCAGTAGGCTTGTTGTGTCTGGTACGTATTTGTGATGTCGTAGAGACTAAGCGTATTTGGGGGTAGGGGAGCCTGCGTCGACGGATCCAAGGCGCTCACCGACATACCCGGAACCGCACCAATCTGCACTGGGTAGCAGAAGTTCGTTCCGCTACTGGTGCACTGGCTGGCCGTGCTCCCATCATATACTGAGAAGGTACCGCCCGTCTCGGCGATGAATGTACCGCTCAAGTTCCATCCACCCAGGACCGAGCCGGCCGCGCCCTTCCAATGGTTACCGAAAGGAATGGCCCAGACAGAGGAAGCAGTGAACCGGTGACGGATGTCATTCGATGAGTTGGCGCGGTCGCCTGCAGGATTGAAAGGATTCTTGAATCCGAAGCCGGAAAAACCTTCGAACGAAGAATCGGCAAAGAAGGAACTCTCGTTGTCAATGGAGTGCGACCATGTGTAGTTGGAATTGAGGGTCAACCCGGTTCGGCCGATGCTGCGCGTCTTCAACTCGGCAGATAGGCCATGATAGCGGCTCAGTCCCTCGTTGCTGCGGCGGTTCATGCTTGTTAGACCGGACTGATTAATGCGGCTGGGATTCCCACCGGCCGGGTTGCAAGCTGCCGTCGGATTAACCTGAACGAGCAGGAGACAGGAACCTCGCAAATTAAGGTTGTTCAACGAATAGAGGTGGATGCCGTTGGCCCCGACGTAGGAAATGGAGCCAATGATCCCTTTTCCAAGGAAGTCGTGCTCCAGCGTCGTATTCCACTGCTCGCTATAGGCCGTCTTCAGGCCGTTGTCGAGCATACGCGACGAGCTAGAAATCACGAATGAGCCGCCTGCGGAGGCAAGCGTATCGAACTGGTTTGGCATAATTGGCGCCGCCAGACCGAGCGTAACGACCGCGTAGTTCGGTGGATTTTGAATCGCGTTGAAGACCGCGTTCCCGAAGTTGCGGTCGAAGTAGATGCCATACCCTGCGCGCAAGACAGTCCGGCCATTGCCCGAGAAGTCATAGGCAAAGCTGGCTCGCGGACCCCAGTTCTTTAGATCCGGCTTATAGAACTGATTAGTCCGGCGGAAACGCGCGTTGGCAATCTGCGTGTAGATAGAGGTGGTGGCAGTGGGTGCCGAGCCGACCGCGTTTAGGTAAAGGTTGGCGTCGAGATTCTTCTCCCCATCGGGGCTATGAAGGATGCCGAAGTACTCGTAACGCAATCCTGCCGTGAACGTCAGGCGTGACCGTCCACGGGAACAGTGGCCGGGTTGCCATTGAGCGTAATAGGGCAGGGATTCGGGCCAATACAATACCTGTCGCCGGGGACGTGGCCTCTCGGATCAATCGCAGCGAGAGTCAGATCTACCTGACCGTTCAGCATGTCCTGCATAGAGAATGAATCAAAGTAGGCTCCTTCGTACGCGCCGAAGGTCCGGTTATCTCTCAGATGGAGGTAGCCTCCTCCCCACTTGAACGTGTGCTTTCCGTGGGTGAAGGTCCAGCCGTTATGACCCTGATAGATATTCTGCGGTCCGCCGAACGGAATTCCGGCAAATGAGCAAACGGAGGGGCTGTATCCCGGGAAGATGATAAGGTTGCCACCAAAAGCGCCGGTATTGTTGTAGAGGTCGTACTGCCAACAGGGCGTCGTGGACGGTGCAGTGGAAAGAGGTTGCAGTGTATTGACTCGGTTGTAGGTCAAGCGGAACTCAGAATATAGCGAGGTGCCAAAGCTGTGCGTCAGCGTCGCAGTAACGTTCTGGTTCTTGGTGTTTTGTCCGGTGGTGAATCCCGGATAAGGGCTGAAGCTCACGGTCCCGGGAAAATCGGTCTCTTTGTCGAAGGCATAGCGAGCAAAGAAGGTCGTGTCCTTGCTGATGTTAAAATCCACGCGGCCTGTGGCAAGCCACGTGTTTTGAGGCAAACCACCGCCGGAATCTGTCGGCTGGCGGAGAGTGTCCCGGCAGAAGAGCTGCGTGGCCGCGGGGATTGGAGTTCCACTCTGATCTAGCAATGGACTCCCAGCGTAGCTGCCGGTACCGCCTCCTTCTATGGTCTCTACTACGTCCTGCGCAGTAATGGCTTGATCTGCGCAGTTGCTGACCGGGACACCACCGAAGGCATTGACGAAGCCTTGAGCGGTTGAGGAAGCGGCATTCATCCAATTGGTGGTAGGAACGAAGAACTGCGTAGTCGCGGTGCTGCGAACGCGGATGGGCTCAAGTGATCCATAATAGAAGATCTTGTCTTTCTTAATCGCCCCACCCAAAGACCCGCCGAACTGGTTGCGGACGAAGCCGGCCTTCGGAATTCCCTTGGCATTGTCATCAAAGTTTGCGGTTGAGAGGGCTGCGCCGCGGTAGTATTCATAGGCGCTCCCGTGCAAATTGTTTGTGCCGGACTTCGTGCTGACGTTAACCTGCACTGCGTTTCGGCCGTACTCCGCGGTTGTGCTGCTGGACTGAATTTTGAACTCCTGCACGGAGTCCAGCGGGACAGTTTGGCCGACGCCGGCGACGAAGGTATCGTTGTTCTCAGCACCGTCCAGCATGAAGTTGGTGGACGCTGCGCGCTGGCCATTGATCGCGAGGCCCAGGCCACGGGTATCTCCCGTCACTTGACCGGTGTCAGCAGCCCCTGCGGTTAGCGCCGCCAGAGCGTAGGGATTGCGAGTCAAGAGAGGTAGATTCTCAAGATCACTCGAAGTGATCTCTTTGCCCAGTTCCGCCGAATAGGTGTTAATCACTAAGGCCGATTCGGAGACGGTGACCGTCTCCGAAACCTTGCCGAGCTCGAGAGTGAAGTTCAGGCCTACAGTCTGCGCGATTTCCACAACGATCTTCGCGGCGGTTGTGCGGAAGCCTTCCTTCTTGATTGACAGCTCGTACTCCCCGGGGACGACGTTGGCTAGGACGTAGATGCCCTCCGAGTTCGTAGCCGTTTCTTGCTGTGCATTAGTCGCTGCATTTTTAAGCGTGACTTTGGCGTCCGGTACCGAGTTTCCTTGAGGATCCTTGATCGTGCCGCGGACGGAGCCCAATTGGGTCTGTGCGCCTGCGGACGAGGTCCCTAGGAGAATCAGCAGAACAGCCACGAGAAAACCGACCACTTTTCGCATGTTAGCGTATTCCTCCTTGAGGTGTTCCGTACTGCTAAACTTTGCATTTTTCAATTTAGAGAGCTTCCCGATAGAAATTCAAATACCCCCGTCGAGAACGAACCATAATGTGCATATAAAATGAGCACATTCTGGGCCAATTGATACAAAAAGTTAATCCTTTTTATATCAGTAAGTTACGCAAGGAAATGGATAGGTTTTCAGACTTGACTTGTTGTTTTTGAAAGGCTTATATGGAATTTCATAAATTCTGGCTAAATTCTTGCCGTGCGTATGTTAGGGCTGGCCTCTTACCTGTCAAGTGAGGTTGTGGATCGAGAACTGACTATGCACTGCCTAGCGCAAGCGGCCGGGAGGATCGGCGGGGGAGGGCATCGGGGCGGTTCTGTGTGGGCCGGGGGCGTTCGGCGAGACGTTTACGGGAGCCGGCTGGGGGATGCCCGCGCCGGCGTTTAACTCAAGGTGGTCTTTGGCGCAGGCAGGGCAGAAGCCTTTGCCCGTATCCTCATCGCGCAGGCTGGCCAGTTCGTAGCAGCCGCAGATGCAATCGCAGTAGCCGGTTTCGGAGGCGGTCTTGATGGGGATGAGCGCCATTGCAAGGGAATAGTACGTTTTCGGCGACCTCGTTGCAAGTGAGAGGGCGTGGCGAGTGGCGAGCGCGGAGCACTCAAACAGCGCCAAGGGAAACTTGCCTGGCTGCAACAGCGACGGGCGGGACCCTTCGGGGATCAGGCCACACAAGCCACACCCCTACGTCGACAAGGAATGAAGAAAAGCCTGGCGGGATAAACCCGCCGCTACAAATTCTTCAGATGGGCGAGGCGGAACGGGGAGCCGAGGTTTTCCCGCAGATCCAGCCAGTGCTGTTCCGGAATGGTCATAAACACGTCGACGACCGCGGGGTCAAACTGGCTCCCGGAGCAGCGCTTAATTTCTTCCCGCGCATGGGACATCGGCAAGGCTCTGCGGTAGGGACGGTCGCTGATCATGGCATCGAGCGAATCCGCAATTGTAAAGATGCGCGCGCCGAGAGGAATTTGATCGCCCTTTAGTCCACGCGGATAACCCGAGCCGTCATAAAACTCCTGGTGTGCGAGCACGATCTCCGCGGCGTCACGCAGAAACGGAATGCGAATCAGCATGTTGTATCCGATTTCGCAGTGTTTGCGCATGATCTGTTTTTCGTCGTCGTTCAGGGGGCCCGGTTTGCGCAGAATGCCATCGGGAATGGCCATCTTGCCGATATCGTGGAGGAAAGCGGCGCGCGCCAGGATGGGCAGATACAGATCCGGCACGGGCATGGCCCTCGCAATCGAGATGCAAAACGCGGTGACCCGCTGGCAATGTCCTTCCGTTTCGGCGTCCTTCAAGTCCAAGGCGCTTCCGAGGGCTTCGAGCGTGTCGTCGTAGGACTGCTCGAGCTCCACATGTTTTGCGGTGAGCTGCGCGGTGCGCTCCTCGACGAGCTGCTCCAGATTGCGCTGATAGTTGCGGTTTTCGATGATCAGCCGGCGGTGCTGCAGCGCCCGTCCAACGCCCAAAAAGAGCTGGTCCTTTTCGAACGGCTTGAGGATGTAGTCGTAGGCGCCGCGGCGGATGGCTTCCAGCGCGGTGGAAATGTCGTGAATGGCCGTGACCATGATCACCGGCACTTCGGGATCGTATTGCCGCATCCATTCCAGCAGCCGGATCCCATCCATCTCCGGCATGATCATGTCGCTCAAGACCAAGTCGGGCGTTGATTTCTTGACCTGGTCCTGCGCGACGCGGCCGTTGTGCACGGCCGTGCAGTGGTAGCCTTTGGACTCGAGCATGGTCGAAACGACCTCTCGAATCGCTTCCTCATCGTCCACGACGAGTATGTTTTCCATCTCCACGTTGGTTTGCCCCCGGTAGGCATTATATGTGACGGCACACACAAATGGGGACGGGCTTGCCTAGTCAGAAAACAGCGTGTTAGCGTCATTGAAGGGTTATCTCTCAGAGCTTCTCGCCGTCCACATCAAGCTTCGCGGCAGCTCGATCACCGCAGTGACGGCACTACCGGCCGGGAGGCGTGGCATGGTGTTGGCGAATCAAGGCCTGCTAGGGATTGCTTTCTTCGAAGCAACGGCCTCTATCATCTTGCTGGTGCTCTTTCTTCTTTTCCGCCGCGATCACCAGGCGGGCTATTTCCGATTTTGGCTTACCGGGTGGTGCTGCTTTACTTTTTCTTCCCTGTGCGAAGTGGCGTTGCTGATTCGTCAGCTTCCAGGATTGAATCTGGCAAGCGTCTTGGCGCAAGCCGCCGCCTTGCTGCTCTTCCTGGTAGCTGTGGTGCACTGCGCGGCAGGCTCGGAGCGGCGAATCTGGTCTCCGGTTCCGCTGATCGGCCTGATCCTGGCAGCTATCTACTATATCGAGCGGAGCGGCCCGCAACAGGTTGCTTCTCTTCATTGGCAAACCGCCATTTTCGAGACGGTGCTTTGCCTGCTTGCCGGCTGGATGATGTGGAGATCGGAGATGGCGCGCCGCAGTCATGGGGCGCAGCTGCTCGCGGGGATATTCCTGCTGAGTGGACTCCATGGGCTGGACCGTCCGCTTTGGCTGGATAGCCCGCTCTTCCTGTTGCGCGTGGCGTTCCACCATTTTCTGGGCGTGGCCTTGGGAATCGCCATGGTGGTGGTCGTCCTGGAAGGTGCACGCGCTCGAAGCGAAGAACTGAATGACAAGATGCGTCGCCTGACGCTCTTGACAGCCGCAAGCACGCAGACGCTTTCCGTTCAGGAAGTGATTGACCAGGTTCTGTCGCATCTCGTCGAGAGTCTTGACGCCACACACGGCATCGTCCGGCTGAAGGCAGGCGAAGGGAGTTCAGCGCAACTCGTGGCGCGGGCATCGGTAGGATTTGACCAGTCGTACTTGACTCGCTATGCGCAACTCTCCGCGATGCAGCCCTGGGCACAACGTGTGTTGAAGGGGGAGTGCCAATTCCTGGAGTCCGGCGAAGAGTGGGATCCCACGGCTCGGAAGAGAGCGGACGAAGCCGGATTGAAAGCGCTGGTAACTCTGCCGCTACCAGGCAAGCTGGGACCATTGGGTGTCATCGCCGTCGGTTCGACCCGCCTGGGACGGTTTCACCCGGACGAGCTATCCTATCTCGTCAACATCGCGAACTTGCTCGGCTTGACGCTGCAGAACGTGAGCTTGTTTGAGCAACTCACTGCAGTACAGCGTCAATGGGAATACACCTTCGATTCCATTGGCGACCCGATCTTGGTCCATGATCACGCGGGGCGCATTCTGCGCAGCAATCAGCGGCTGAGCCAACTCCTGGGACGTGAGGGCAGCGCGCTTGTCGGCAGGAGCGTCATGGAACTCCTCCCCGTCCAGAATGCCGGCTATAAGAGTTGTCCATACTGCGAGGGAGTCGCCGGAGAAGGCGACGAGCCCGATCCATGGCTGCCCGGCTATTTCCTGGCCTCCAATTCCACTTTTACAGATCCGAATGGACTGCAACTCGGAACCGTGCACGTTTTGAAGGACATCACCGATCGGAAGCGCGCGGAGGAAAAATACCGTACGCTTGTGTCCAGCGTTCAGGAAGGCGTGTTTATCTCCACGCCCCAAGGGCGCTTCCTGGATTTCAATGATGCGCTGCTTCGAATGACCGGCTATGAGGACCGCGAGGAGCTGCTGGCAGTAGATATTCCCGCCGTGTTCTATGCCAACAGCTCGGATCGCGAAAGGCTCAAGAAGCTCTTGCAGCAGCACGGCACGGTCGCCGATTTCGAATTCGAAATGCGTCGCAAGGACGGCGAAATACGCACCATGCTGGAGTCTTCCATCGCGGTCCGGGATGCCGCGGGCAACGTGACGGCGTATCAAGGTTTCTTGCTCGACATAACCGAGCGTAAGCAGGCCGAATCCGAAATCCGGCGCCGCAACCGCGAGCTCATGGTATTGAACTCCATCGCCCAGACGCTGAACGAATCGCTGGACCTGTGCGATTCGCTGCATCGCACGCTGGGGCAGATGGCCGAGCTTTTCAGCCTGGATGCTACCTCGCTCTATCTGTTCGATCAGGAGGGCACGCAGTTACGGCGCATCGCGGCGGTCGGGCATCGCTCGGAATTCACAAGGCACTTTCCGCCCGTCTCCGTGAAGCCGGAGTTGATGCGGCACATCAAGGCCGTGCATGCGACATTTCTTTCCGCACAGGGCTTGCCACTGCCGCCGATTTTTCGCGACGCCCAGGCAAGAGAAGAGCTTGTTGACGTCTACATTGTCGTCCTATGGTCCAAAGACCGCGTCATCGGCGGCTTGGTCGTCGGCAGCCGCACGCCCCGCGAGTTTTCTCCGGCCGACGTGAACTTGCTTATCGCCGTCGGCAGCCAGATTTCCAGCGCCATCGAGCGCTCGATGCTCTATGAGGAAACTCGCCAGGCCTACGAAAACCTGCGCCGCACCCAGGAGCAGTTGCTCCACAGCGAGAAGTTGGCGGCGGTCGGGCAGTTGATCTCCGGCGTCGCGCACGAATTGAACAACCCGCTTACCGCCATCCTCGGTTACAGCCAGTTGTTGACCTCCAGCGGACAGATGGGACAGCAAGGCATCGAGTATGCCGATAAACTCTACAAGCAGGCACAGCGCACACACCGCATCGTGCAGAATCTCCTTAGCTTCGCCCGCCAACATAAGCCTGAGCGTGTTCCCGTGCAGATCAACCAAGCCCTCGAGGAGACGCTGGCGCTGCGCGATTATGACTTGCGTATGCACAACATCCGTGTCCACCTGGACCTGGCGGAGAATTTCCCCGTCACCTCCGCCGATCCGCACCAGCTCCAACAAGTCTTTCTGAACATGGTGAACAACGCCGTTGACGCCATCCTGGAACATTCGACCGAAGGCGATCTTTGGGTACGCACCGCCCTCCATGGCGACCGGCTCTGCATTGAGTTCACCGACAGCGGACCCGGGGTCAAAGACGCTTCCCGGGTTTTCGATCCCTTCTACACGACGAAACCAGTCGGCAAAGGAACGGGTCTAGGCCTGAGCATTTGCTATGGAATCATCACGGAACATGGGGGAAACATTCGCGTAAGAAATATCCCGGCGCGTGGTGCGTCGTTTACCATCGAGTTGCCTTGTCAACCCGTGGCGGTTCCCATCTTCTCTACCCAGGGACAAAGGCCCATCTTAGGGCGGGATGGACGAATCCTCCTGGTGGATCACGATGATTCCGTGCTGGAGGCAGTCGGGACCATTCTGCGTGGCCGCGATCATCGCGTACAGACGGCAAGAGACGTTCGTGAAGCCCGCGCCCTTCTTGAAAAAGAGGAATTCGATCTGATCGTCGCGGATCTGCACGTTTCTGACGGCGCGAACGGGGGCGGCCTGGGCGAATGGCTGGACCAGCATAAACCCGCACTCAGCCACAGATTGATCTGGATGTGTGCCGTCGCGCCCTCTGAAGATGCAGGAGAGAACATTGCCGGAAACGGCCGTCAGATTCTTCAGAAACCTTTCAAGGCGACCGATCTCCTGGCCGCAGTAGATGAGCTGCTGCTAAACGGTGTTCATGCCGCGGCGATTCATCGATGAAGCCAACTCGGCGGCAACCGCGGCGCGCTCCCCGAGTTCTTTCAGCGCCTCTTCCATTCGAACGCTCAATCCGCTGACCAGATCACTCAGGCCGTCGAGTTGCGTCATCGGGGCCAAGCCCGCCATGAGCTTCCATCGAATCATCTGGTATCGCCAGGAAAAATTTGCCGTGAGACGAAGTCTTTCGAACTCCTGTACCGCAACCACTTCCGGAGACAGCACCGCAATCACTCTCGCCATCCGCAATAAACTCTGAAAATCCCCGCGCAACGCAGCAAGATAAGCAAGGGCGACACTCCGGCGCTCGCGGCGGACCCGCCGCTGCAATTCGCGGGAGGCTTTCTTGGAGAGGAACTCGTAATCCTCTGCTGTCAATGCTTGCCGGATCTGCGGCAAGTAGTCTACTTGGCGCTGGCTGCGCTCTTCCAGCGAGCAAGGATCGGCCTGGCGTTTCCTCCGCTCCCGGGGTTCCCGCAGTGCCCAGCCGAGCCCAAGGAGCAGGACGGCCACGAAACCGACGAATAGGAATAGAGGGAGATTCAATGTCGTGTGGCCTCCCGTTTCCACAAGTCGCCAAGCTGTTCATTGAGCAAGCGCAAACGAAGATTGATTTGAGGCGCAACCGTTTGGTAGATACCGGCGGGCAGAAGAGTTTCTTCTGGACCTGCTTCGGCTTGCGGTTTTCGAAGCGCCCAGGTCCACAGGAGCAAG
>WNFC01005668.1_pt1 | contig 13711 bp, 16 predicted proteins | sample 5400541 | NCBI WGS metagenome assembly WNFC01 (sample SAMN13153342, study PRJNA577476) | soil metagenome | isolation source: 120 cm saprolite under Douglas fir tree site 2 hole 2 replicate 1 | place: USA:California | collected 2015-04-18
CCGCATCAAGGTCATCGGCAACATCCCCTACGCCATCACGTCGCCCTTGATTGAGAAAGCCCTCACGGCCCCCCTGCCAGAGCGGATCGTGTTTCTGGTGCAGCGTGAAGTGGCCGAGCGGATCGCCGCGGCGCCGGGCGGCAAGGCGTACGGCGCGCTGTCGGTGGGGGTGCAGGCGGCCTGCCGTGCCGAGCTCTTGTTCCGGATCCCGGCCGGCGCGTTCCGCCCGCCGCCCAAGGTGGAGAGCGCATTGCTGCGGCTCACGCCGCTCGAGCGACCGCTGATCGCTCCGGAGGAGGGCCCGGCGTTTCGGCGTTTTGTCACAGCCTGTTTCAGCCGCCGCCGCAAGCAGCTGCGCAACGTGCTGATGGCGGCTGCCGGCCGCCCGGCGGCGGAAGTAAGCGAGGGCCTCGCCCTATTGGGGCTCGATCCTGCCGCGCGACCGGAGACGCTGGCGCCGGCGGACTTCGTCCGGCTCTTGCGTTGGAGTGGGGGATTGTGAAATAGTTCACAATGCGGAAGATCTCCCAGAGCACGGTGCGCCGCCTCTCGCTCTACCTCCGGTTCCTCGAGGAGTCCGAAACCCAGGGTCACGCCACCATCTCCTCCGAGGAGCTGGCCCGCCGCGGCGGCACCACCTCCGCCCAAGTCCGCAAAGACCTCTCCTTCTTCGGCTCCTTCGGCAAGCGTGGCCTCGGCTACTCGGTGCCCGCCCTCGCCGCCCGCATCCGCGACATCCTCGGCCTGAAACGCTCCTACCGCGTGGTCCTCGTCGGCGCCGGCAAGATCGGCGGCGCGCTAGTGCAGTATCAGGGCTTCCGCCAGCGCGGTTTCAACGTCACGGCGATCTACGACCGCGACACTCAGAAGATCGGCACACGCTGGAATGGGCTCGTCGTGCGCGACGTCAAACACCTGGAGGCGGATCTCAAGAAGGAGCCCCCTGACATCGCAATCGTGGTGACGCCGGCCGAGGCGGCGCAGGACGTGGTGGACCGCTTGGTGCGCACGGGGGTGAAGGCGATCCTCAACTTCGCCCCGGTCCAGCTGGTCGTGCCGTCCGACGTGGTGGTGAAGACGGTGAACATGGCGCTCGAGCTCGAGACGCTGAGTTATGCGCTGGCGAACCGCTGAGGGACAATGCGGAGCGGAGTGCGGAATTGCAGGTGCCGGGTCGTTCGCCTCTGGATGAGGTAAACCAGGTCTGAATCCCGAATCGCGATCGAGCGGTTACTTCAGTGCAGAGAACCAGAGGAACACTGCCCCGTGGTGTAATTGGCAACACGCCTGACTCTGGCCGTACGCCGAACACCACGTCGGAAACGGCGTGTGTGCATGTTCTCGAAGTCGGCGGACCCTTACTGGCAACGCCGAGCCAAGCCCCGAGCGGGGAAGGTGTAGAGACTGGAGCGGGAACCACCTGACCGCGTGATGGCGCAGGTGAAGGCACAGTCCAGACCACGAACGCTGCAAGCGGCGCCGAACGACCCGACCAACCCCATGCACGGTCGGCTCCTGAATCTCCCAGGCCCTACCAGGCCACAGCCATCTCCACCAAACGGCAGATCTTTTGGCCGGACGTACAAACGCTCAGGCGGAGCGTGCCGTGCCGACTGCTGCTCAGCGGAGCCGCGACCGTGGGCGCGGCCGCGAAATAGGCCGAGTCGGCAGTCACGTGGGGTGAGTCGAAGCGGAGGACCGTCCCGTCGTCCAGCTCGAGCGCCGGCTTCAGGCGGGCGTTGATGCGAACTCCTGGCGCGGCTACCAGTCGGAGCGGGGGCCCCGCCTCGAGGGCGACGAGCGGTGGGGGGCCATGACAGGCGGCTATCGCGAGCGTCGCCAGCACGAACATCACGAACTTTGTCATTCGGCGAGCAGCTGTTGGATGCGCTGGTCCCACGTCCGAAAGTCTCGGTCGTCGAGATGGAACTCTCCATACCCGGTGTAGCGAATCATCCCCCGCTTGTCGATCAAAACAAAGCTCGGCCAATAGCGGATGCCATAGGCGTCCCACGTGCGGCGGTCGTTGTCCTGGGCATTCGGATACGCGATGCCCTGACGGGCGAGCGCCCGGGCAAGGTTGCCCTTGTCGTGCTCACCGGCGTAGGGTGGGAACTCCGGCGTATGAATACCGATAATCGTGAGCCCACGCTCCCGATACAACCGATCGTACGCCACGAGCGACGGGACGGTGCGCGTGCAGTTGCTGCAGGTGAACACCCAGAAATTGAGCAGCACCACGCGACCGCGCAGCTCGGACAGCTGCAGCGGCCGGTCCGCATTGAGCCAGCTCGTGTTGGTGAGCTCGGGCGCCGGGGTCCCGCCAACGCTCGGACCCGCTGACCGGAGTGCCGCGGTGGTACCCGCGACGACTCCGGCCAGCAACAGTCCCATCGAAAGGCTTCGCATCACATTGCCTCCGCGAGTGGGGCGGCCCCGAAGTTCGCGCTGAACCGCCGGCACCAGATGGTGACGGCGCGGTACCGGCTCAGGTCGAGACCGGCCGGCACATCGTAGTTCTGGTCGCCGATGTTGCCCTTCAATGCTCCCAAGTCAACCAACCCAGCCTGCTTTGCCGCGGCCTCGTCCTGAACATCGCTCGCCGCCACGAGGTACACGCGGACGTCGGGACCGTTGGAGGTCGCGAATTGGGTCAGCCGCAACACGCGACGGCCGTCAAGGAGGCGATAGATCGTCGCCAGCCCGTGCGTCTCGTGGGCGTTCGTGTGGAACCGGCCACCGGCGAGCTTCACGGGTTCTTCAGCGGCCATGGCCGACGGCGCCATCGCTGGAGCTACAGCCATCGCTGATTCCGACTTGGTCATGCCCGGTGACCCGGCCATCGCCGACATGGAGTGCTCCGCGGCGGGCAACGGCTCGTTGACGGTCTTACTGATGACCAGCGCATCGGGCCGGAATAGGTACCACAGCGCGGCCGCTGCCACGACGGCCGTGGCGACGAGTAAGGATTTGCGAGGAGTCATGTTTGTCTTCCTTCCTCTGTAAGTGTCAGGGTAGGGGCGCGGCGCACCGCGCCCTCCGGTTGTCAAATGAGTCCTAGAACGCCGCGAGTCCCCTCGTGCCGCCGGGAAGGCCCCCGACCGGCCCCAAGGGGGCGAGGTGACCGTCCCGCTCGATGCGGAACGCGTGGATCGCTTGGGCGCCTCCGGTCTGCAGGACATACAGGTAGCGGCTGTTGTTGCTCAGCGCGATATCGTTCACGCCGGCACCGATCAGGGCGCTCGCCCCGTTCGGATCGATGAGCCTGACGGAGCCATCGCTGGCGATGGCGAAGCCCGAGACCGATCCGCTCCCATTGCCGGTGAAGCCGAAGCGCCCGTCATTGGTCACGACGGCCCAGCAGGGCGCGCCCTGGTGGGTGAGCACCGCGCCACTCACGACCTGGAGATCGCCGCCCCCTCCCAGGATGTAGGACGACGCCGAGCCTGGGGCCGCGGCTTCAGACACCAGCAGCACGTGACGCGGACCGAACGCGAAGCCGAACGGCGTCCCGCCGGCGGAGGTAAACGACGTGCGAGCGCCGGCTGCACCGTTTGCGTCCACGGCGTACACGTCGAGCAGACTGGTGTTCTTCTCGGTGACGACCAGGCGGCGGCCATCGGGGCTGAACGATACCTGCGCCGGCCCGACGTTCGTGCCGGAGAGCGACCGGGTCGAACCGGGGATCGGCGTGAGCGTCCCCGTCGTGCCGACGGTGAAGCCGCTGATGTTGCCGTTGCCGCCCGCGTTCAACACGTAGAGCACGTTGCCGTGCACGGTGAGGCTGATCGGCAGCGTTCCGCCGGATGCCGTCCGGCTCGCGAGCGACAGGCCCGCCGGGCCGACGTCGAACACGGAGACGTCATTCGAGCCAGCGTTCACGGCGAACAGCCTGCGCCCGTCGTCGCTCAGGGCGACCGCGCCCTGCGAGCCCAGCCCGGCGCCCGTGCCCGTTCCACCCGTCGCGATCGTGCCGGCGGCGGTGAGTGTGCCATCGGCACTTCGATTGAAGACGGCGACCGCGTTGCCCGCGACTTGGTTCGTGAGCGTGTAGACTGCGCGCGGACCATCACCGTCGTCGCCGGACTGGTCGCCGCGCTGGGCTTGGAGCGACGTCGCGATGGCTGCCGCTGGGCTGGTGACGCCGCGGTTCTGCTCGCACGCAGCGAGCGCCGCGGTGGCGAGTGCGATCAAAGCGAGGTGCCTCGTCATGGAGCGAAACCTCCCGAGAGTTGTAGATGACATTGCTTCGTTCTCGGTAAGTAACGCTGCTGTCCGGCACAGCGGATCTACCGCACGAACGTTATTAGAGGCTTCTCATACTCCTCTCACAGGGTCAGTGAGGTAGCAAGATGGCGTCGTGCGGTGCGCGCACCCTCGTGAGATTGCCACAGGTTCCCTTGCGCTGGCGGCCACTGCGTCCCCAGCTTAGCCCGGTCTGTTAGGCAGCCACCGATTCTCGAGATGTTCAGCCATCACAACATGAGGAGAGTGCATGCGCGTGATCACAGCCGGCCTACATCGGGTACTCGACTTCGTGACGGTCGCAGGCTTCGCGGTCGCCCCTTCAGTGCTGGGCCTGGCGGGCTTCGCCGCTACCCTGGGTTACGTCCTTGCCGCTGTACACCTGGCCCTCACTCTTCTCACCCATTTCCCCGGAAGCGCCGCGCGTCCGGTGTCGCTTGCCCTGCATGGGGCGATCGAGTTTGCGGTGGGAGTCGCTCTCATCGCGCTGCCGTGGCTGGTGGGTTGGGGTGGGACGGCACGCATGTTCTACGTGGTGGCCGGTGCGGTGATTCTCGGCGTGTGGGCCCTCTCCGCATACCGTGTCGACACTCCGTCCGCAGCTGCCTAACAAACGTTGAAGCTGGCGGGCGGACGCAAACTCAGGAGAAATCGTGTTGCCATGAAGGATTCCTTCGATTCCCAGGGCTTGGTCCAACAACCCCGCCAAGCCTGCGCTAACACGGGCTTTCCATCTATCAGGTGCAGTCGGACCCTGCTATCAGGTTCAGTCGGACCCTGAAGTCGTCGTGTATGCTGTGAAATCGCCGGGCTCCGGAGGAGGCCGGAGCAGCTCCACGACTTGACGGCCCGCGCAACGGGCGATTACGCTCGGCTGGGAGGCCCTACTTGTTGAGGAACGCCACCAGGGCAGGAATCACCTGATCGGGCGCTTCCTCCATCAGCCAGTGGCCAGACCCCTTCACCACGACACCCTCGACGTTGTTGTCGACGAGGCGGCCCTGTTGGATGAGAAATTCCCCGCCCGCCTTCTCGCCGCTCAGCACTAGCATCGGCATGGTGAGCGGTGTCTTGGCCAGCTCCGCCAGCTCCTTCCCGTCCCGCTCGAACGCGCGAAACCACTCCATGCCGGCCCAGACGTGCCCAGGCCGAGCGTATGTCGCTGTGTAGAGCCGGCGATCCCGCTCCGGGATCGAATGCGCCGGATCGGCAGCGAAGTCGTTCCAGAAGTGCTCGAGATAAATACGCTCTCGACCCCGGACCAGCGCAAGCGGCGTCTTCCCATAGAAATGGAAGTGCCAAAGATCTCGGAGCAGCCACACGCTCTGCCAGTTACCCACGCCCGGAATGAAGGCGTCCATAAGCACCACTCGCTCGGTTTCGCGTGGATACGTCGCCGCGTAGGCGTAGGCCACCATCAAGCCGATGTCGTGCCCGACGATTTGGATCGACGTCCAGCCGTGACTCTGGGCCAGGGCGTGGATGTCCCGGGCCATGGTGACTTTGTCGTAGCCCGAGTCCGGGACTCCAGACTCTCCAGAGCCTCGCAGGTCAGGCGCGATCACCCTATGGTTGACCGCGAGCTTGGGGATCAGAGGCAGCCACATGTGGCTCGTCTCGCCGAATCCGTGGAGCAAAATGATCGTCGAACCGGTGCCGGCCTCGAGGAAGTGCAGTCGGACACCATTGACCGTGGCGAAGCGGCTATGCACCGCCTGGGCCAATAGAGGGGCCGTTGAGACGCCGGCAAGCGCGAATAGGAGAATCACCCAGCGGGTGGTTCGGAGCATGAGCAATACCTCGATGTGAGTCGTCACTCCATTCCTTGCCATTCGGTCGCGCTACTCACTTGGGCCATGCCAACAGGGCTCTGACGACGCCGACGCCAAGGTACGATCGATGCAAGTGTAACGATCCAACGCCCAGTCGGCGAGGTTCTCGGCTCTTATCGGGATTTCGAGAATCTGACTAGCTCAGGAGAGTCGACGAGAACTCTCTGCAAGCGTTTGGCAAGCGTTTCTCAGGGCATGAGCGGGCAAGGATGCCAGACCGACAGGGCGCCGATGCTCGTCGGGACGCCGTTCCCGGTCAAATTGTCCGCAATTGGGGCCCTGGGGCGCGAGCTCTGGAGCGGGGGTGACACGCTCCTGACGATCTGTGATAGCTTGATTGCCGTCCACCAGCTGTCGGTCCCGACATCCTTGGGCGGACTCGCCGGTTGGTAGGCTCGTGAAACACGAGGGAGTATCGCGGATCTGGTTCGTATTCTGGTCTTGAAAAAGGTGTCCTCGAATGGTACGGCTCTTCATCTCTTCATCTTGTTAGTCGCGTTACGTACCACCATCCCGCAGTTCGTTACGAGCAGCCAGCCTGAACCCTCCCGATCTCCAGCTTTGGCCTCGACCCGAGGATTGGACGTCCTGTCGGCCGGTGCGCTCTGCCCGTTTAGTTCACACGCGTCGGGGGAATCGATGGCTCGTGTGGCGCCCGTCGATTCTCTTCCCAAGCCTGTGCGGACGGAGGCGGTTGCCACGCTTAGCGGCTTGTTTCCGCGGTTTCCCATCGTAGCGGTCGGTGAGATCCATCGGTCTGCCGGATTTCACCGCCTACTGGCCCGACTGGTGACCAGGCCGGCTTTTCGGGCTGCCGTAGATGACATCGTCGTCGAGTTCGGGAACTCTCGATATCAGCCACTGATCGACCGCTATGAGCGGGGGGAAGTGGTACCACCCGAGTCCTTGCGTTTGGTCTGGCGTAACACCACGCAACTTCTTGTGTGGGACTCTCCACTCTATGAACGGTTCTTCCAACTAGTCCGGGCAGAGAATGTTCGTGCCCGTGGGGGAAAGCAACTGCGGGTCATTCTCGGAGATCCACCCGTCGATTGGGATCGCGTTAGATCGACGGCGGAGTTTCCCCATGATTACGGGTATCGGGATCCCGACACCTTCCGACTCCTCGAGCAGGAGGTGCTAGCGCGTGGGCGAAAGGCACTGGTTATCATCGGGAACGCGCATCTCGTGAGGCATGATCCGTCCTCTGCCTTCAAGCCGAGGAGCTTGACCACAGCAGGTCTCGGGGACGCAGTGACCCAGAGATATCCCGGGAAGAGTTTCCTTGTTTGGTCGGTGGACGGTGGTTCGGACGATCTTGCGAGCCAGGTGAGCGACTGGCCACCCGGAACGATCGCGCGCCTCGGTGGCACGGGGTTGGGCGCTTTGGGCAGCAAGGTTCTGTTCGGCGAGTCCGTTACTATCTTCCGGATGGTCAACGGGAAGCGAGTGCCTGTTCAACTGCCTGACTCTGAGTTTCCGAGACTGGAGGCTCAGGTTGACGCGATTCTGTATGTCGGGCCGTCAGCGGCCCGCGTGCCGGCCTCGTTAAGTACCTATGCCGATCAGCGTTATGTCGCCGAGCTGCGGCGGCGCGGCGAGATTCTGGCCCCTGTCTTTGGAATCGATATCAAGGCCGAGTTGGATTCCCTCGTAGCGCAATCGCGGCGACAGCCATGATCATCGGGACGGTTGAGCCCCGATCGGTAAAATAGGAGCAAGTGCAGTCTGCAGGAGAATCGCTCCCAGGCGCCGCTCTCGCGCCCACGTTCGCAGGAATGGATGTTCGCTTGGCCCTCGCTGATCAGCTTACCCTTCTTCATCGCCGGAACACTGAAGGTCATCTACGACTTGCTGCTGTATAGGGGGTTTGTCGCTATCCGACGACCAACCCGCTCTCGTCGTACGTGCACCGATCACGCGTCCTCTGTCGTTCGGCGGTGGAGGTCCTCCTATAGCGAGCACGAGTGGCATATATGTCGAGGGAAGGCTATTCTGTCGACATGTATTCCTAACCTGTCGATCCTGGCGACAGGTCTCGACAACGGGTCTTGCTAGGGAGTCCCTGTCTGACGATGACAAGCTTTAATCCTGCAAGAGCTTACAACGACTTACCGCGTCTCCCGCCGAAGGCGGACCTGGAGAGCCGGGCCGTGCTCAAGGTCTGCATCGAGGCGCGCGCCGCAGTGGCGGAGCTCAAGCAGGCCGCGGCGCTGCTGCCCAACCAGGACGTGCTCATCAACACCATCCCGTTGCTCGAGGCGCGGGCCAGCTCGGAAATCGAGAACATCGTAACGACGACCGACCGTTTGTTCCAGTTTGCTCAGCCCGATCGTGAAGCGCTTGCGGATCCGGCGACGAAGGAGGCTTTGCGGTACCGCACGGCGCTCCGCCGTGGCGTAGAGTCTTTGAAGAAGAAGCCGCTAGTGACCGCCACGGCGGTGGACGTGTGTCGCACGCTGCTTGGGGCGGACTTGGACGTGCGCCGCGTGCCGGGTACCGCGCTGGTCAACGAGGGGACAGGGGAGGTGGTCTACACCCCGCCTGAGGGCGAAGCGTTACTTCGGGACCTACTCGCGAACTGGGAGCGCTTTCTCCACGAGACGGCAAACGTGGACCCCCTAATCCGGATGGCCGTGGCCCACTACCAATTTGAGGCCATCCATCCCTTCATCGACGGTAACGGGCGCACGGGCAGGATACTCAATCTGCTGTTTCTACTCGACCAGAACCTTCTGGACCTTCCCATCCTCTACTTAAGCCGGGCCATCATCCACCGGAGGGCGGATTACTACCGGCTGCTCCTGGCGGTCACGACTCGGGAAGGGTGGGAGGATTGGATCCTGTACATGCTGCGCGCCGTGGACGAGACCGCTCGCTGGACCACGGTACGGATCCGCGCCGTTCGACAACTGATGCAGCAGACCGCCGAGTATGTGCGCACGGAAGCCTACGGAGCGTACAGTCTCGAATTAGTGGAGTTGATCTTCGTCCAGCCATACTGCCGCATCAAGAACGTGGTGGAGGCGGGGATCGCGCAGCGGCAGACCGCGGCAGTGTACCTCAAGCTTCTGAGCGAGGTAGGCGTCCTAGAAGAGGTCAAAGTGGGCCGCGAGAAGTTGTTTATCAATCCGCGCCTGATGCGCCTCCTCACGGCCGAGCAGATCGGCGACTTAACGTTCCCGGCCCGGGCGTGAGAGGGAACATGACGCACACCGCCCTCACTCCCGCTTAGCCGGCGCATCAGCTCCGGGTTACATTTGCCGCGATGCCTCGCGTCCATGTCACCTCCGAAATCGGCCCGTTGCGGGCCGTTCTCGTGCATACCCCCGGCAACGAGCTGGTCGCGGTGACGCCGGCGAACCGCGAGGCCTACCTGTACGACGACATCATCGACCTGGACAGCGCGCAGCGCGAGCACCGGCGGCTGGTGGCGGTGCTGGAGCGCTACGCCGAGGTGTACGAGGTTCGGGACCTCTTGACGGAGCTCGTCGCCCAAAAGGACGTGCGGGAGTTCCTGACCACGCGGGCGCTGGAAGTCGTGCCCTCGGACGCGCTGGCGAAGCAGCTGGCCGTGCTGCCGGCCGAGGACCTGGTGGCCCTTATGGTCGAGGGGGCGAGCGAGGAGGCGGGGCCGATCGCGCGCGCCCTGAACGAGGTAGGGTACTCCCTGCCACCGCTCCCCAACCTGTTTTTCACCCGCGACGTGGGGATCGTCATCGGCGAGCACTCCATCATCGGCTCAATGCGCTACGGGGTGCGCTGGACCGAGGAGTTGCTCGTCAAGGCGTTGTTCCGCTATCACCCGCGGCTCGAGAACGCGGGGATCCTCTACGACGGCTCCGAGGAGAAGCGCACCAACTACACGCTCGAGGGTGGGGACGTGCACCCCATCCGGCCCGATCTGCTGGTGCTCGGGTTCAGCGAGCGCTCGAGCCCCGCCGCGTTAGACCACCTGTGCGACCTGGTATTTGAGAATTGTGGCGTGACGGATGCGATCATCGTCGTGCTCCCCAACGAGCGCACGGCGATCCATCTCGACATGATCTTCACACAGCTCGACAAGGAGCTGTGCGGGTTGTACCCGCCGCACTTCGTCGGCCCCGAGCGGCTGGCGGTGTTGCACCGCCGCAAGCGCTCCAAGGGCGTGAAGGAGATGCCCAATTTCTTCGCGGCGATGCAGGCTGTGGACCAGCCGCTCGAGCCCATATTCTGCGGCGGTAATGAGCGCCCGGTCCAGGAGCGGGAGCAGTGGTCCTCGGCGTGCAACTTCTTCTGCGTGCGCCCGGGTCTCGCGATCACCTACGCGCGCAACGAAGCGACCATTCAGGAGATGGAGCACGCGGGGTTCCGGATCATCTCGGCGGTCAACCTGCTCACCGGCGAGGAATCGCTGGACGATGGGGAGCGGGGCGTCATCACGATCGACGGCAGCGAGCTGGTGCGGGGCGGCGGCGGCCCGCGCTGCATGACGCTGCCGCTGCGCAGAGACGACTTATGACAACCGGTTCGTGACTCATACCTCCATCCAGGTCGGCCGCCTGCGCTGCTACGCGCTCGAAGGCGGGCAGCAGCATCTCGACGGCGGTGCCATGTTCGGCGTCGTTCCCAAGCCCTTGTGGGAGCGCCGCATCCCCGCCGACGCGCGCAACCGCATCCCCCTTGCCCTGCGCTGCCTGCTGATCGAGCACGACGCCGGGCTTGTGCTCATCGACACCGGACTGGGCAACAAGGAGAGCGAGAAGTTCCGGGATATCTACGGCGTGGACAACGCCGGTGCGGGTGGGCGCACCCGGCTCGAGGATGCCCTGGCCGCTCTGGGCCACCGCCCAGAGGACATCCGCTGGGTCATCAACACCCACCTCCACTTCGATCACGCCGGGGGGGACACCTTCCGGGATGTGGACGGCGCCGTGCGGCCGGCATTCTCCAAGGCGACTTATGTAGTGCAGCGGCGCGAGCTGGAGTTCGCCCGTCACACCAACGAGCGCACGGCCGCGAGTTATTTGGCGCACAACTTCGAGGCGATCCCCTTCCAACTCCTGGATGGTGAGGCGGAGGTGCTGCCAGGGATCCGCTGCCTCCCGACGCCTGGGCACGTGCCCTATCACCAGTCGGTGCTGGTCGAGAGCGGGGGCGAGCGGCTTTGCTTCCTCGCCGACCTAGTGCCGACGTCGGCGCACCTGCCGCTCCCCTGGATCATGGGCTACGACCTGGAGCCGCTGGTCACGCTGGAGAGCAAGCGGCGGCTGTACGAGCGGGCGGAGGCTGAGGGGTGGTTGTTGTGCTTCGAGCACGACCCGGCGGTAGTGGCGGGCCGGTTGGGCCGGGAAGGCAAGGGGTTCGGTCTTGTGGCCCCGCTGGCCCTCCGCTAAAGTACCTCACCCAGTTTTTCCGCTTTCTTCATGAGGAGGAGAACCGCTTCTGGCGATCGAGACCGGGAATAGCAAGCAGCCGCGGACGCGGGTGAACCGGCAGATCCGCATTAGTCCGGTGCGCGTCATCGCGGATAATGGCGACCAACTGGGCGTGTTGACGATCGAGGAAGCCCTGGGCGCCGCGCAGGAACGGGGCCTCGATCTCGTGGAAGTGGCGCCGCTGGCGCGGCCCCCCGTCGTGAAGATCATGGATTACGGGAAGTTCAAGTTCGAGCAGGCCAAAGCGGCACGCGCAGCTAAGAAGAAGCAGCACGTGATCCATTTGAAGGAAGTGAAGTACCGTCCCGGGATCGACGACCACGATTTCGCGTTCAAGACGCGCCACGCCCGGGAGTTCCTCGCGGATGGCAACAAGGTGAAGGTGACGATGATGTACCGCGGTCGGCAGATGGCCCACCTCGACCTGGGGCGGGACGTGCTGAACCGCGTCGCGACCGAGCTCAAGGACGTGAGCAAGATCGAGCAGGAGCCAAAGCTCGAAGGCCGCAATATGTCGATGGTGTTGGCGCCGAAATAAGCGCCGTCAGCCGTCCGGCGGGGGAGGGGGGGACCCCTGGGGGACTCCTGACTGACAGCCCGACGGCTCATGGCTGATAGCGAACTAGAGGACTCTAATGCCAAAGCAGAAATCCAAGCGCGCGCTCCGCAAGCGCGTACACCTGACGGGAACAGGCAAGCTGCGCCGCTATCGGGCGTATCGCCGCCACATCCTGACCAAGAAGCATCCCAAGCGCAAGCGCCACCTGCGCAAGGCGACGATCGCCTCGCACGCTGATCGCCGCCTCAAGCGCCTGCTGATGGCGTAAGGAGATCCCATGCCTCGCGTCAAAAGCAACGTCGCGCGCCTGAAGCGCAAGAACAAAGTCATGAAGCTCGCCAAGGGCTATTGGGGCGGGCGCAGCAAACTATGGAAGGCGGCCAAGGAGAGCGTCGAGCGGGCCCAGAAGTACGCCTACCGTGATCGGCGCCGCAAAAAGGGCGATTTCCGGCGGCTCTGGATCACGCGTATCAACGCCGCCGCGCGGCTGCACGAGCTGACCTACGGCCGCTTCATGAACGGCCTGCGCAAGGCTGGCGTCGCGGTCAATCGCAAGATCCTCGCCGATCTCGCGGTGCGCGATCCGGTCGCGTTCGCGCAGCTGGCGGAGGTCGCGAAGCAGGCCCCCTCACCCCCCCGCTGACCATGCGCGACCTCCTGGCAGCCTTGGGTGCGCTGCGGGAGCGTCTCACCGAGATTCCGCAGGCGGAAGGGCGCCAGCTCCAAGATCTGAAGAACGAGATCCTGGGGCGCAAAGCTGGCGCGCTGACCAAAATCCTCGCCCAACTGCCGAAACTCGACGACGAGACACGCCGGGCCGTTGGAGCAGCGGCCAACGTTCTGAAGCGCGAGTTCGAGGCAGCGCTCACGGCCCGGGAGGCCGCCCTGGCACGCGCCGCCCGCACGAGCGACGCGACCGACTTCACCATGCCGAGCCGGCCCTCGTGGACCGGCGGTCTGCATCTGGTCACTCAGGTCGTGGGCGAGATCTGCGAGATCTTCCACGAGCTGGGCTTCACCCGCGCCGTCGGGCCCGAGGTGGAGACCGAGCGCAACAACTTCACCGCCCTCAACTTCCCCAAGGACCACCCGGCCATCGACGCCCAGGACTCCTTTTATCTGGGCGGGGACCTGTTGCTGCGCACCCATACCTCCCCGGTGCAGATCCGGACGATGGAGCGGTATCCACCACCCATCCGCGTCGTGATCCCGGGCCGCTGCTACCGTCGCGACCCGTTCGACGCCTCCCATTCGCCTATCTTCGAGCAAGTCGAGGGGTTGGTGGTGGACGAAGGGATCAGTTTCGTGGATCTCAAAGCGTCGCTCTCGGCGTTCGCCCGCAAGTTCTTCGGCCCCGCGACGCGCACCCGCTTCTCGCCTTCCTACTTCCCGTTCACCGAACCCTCGGCGGACATGGCGGCGAGCTGTTCGGTGTGCGGCGGGTCAGGGTGCCAGACCTGCAAGCAGACGGGGTGGATCGAGATCCTGGGCAGCGGTATGGTGCACCCCGCGGTGTTCGAGGCATGCGGCGTGGATCCGGAGCGTTACACCGGGTTCGCGTTCGGGATGGGGCCGCAGCGCATCGCAATGGTGCGCTACGGCATCCCCGACATCCGGCTGTTCTATGAGAGTGACATGCGCTTCTTGGCACAATTCGC
>WNFC01009980.1_pt1 | contig 13708 bp, 14 predicted proteins | sample 5400541 | NCBI WGS metagenome assembly WNFC01 (sample SAMN13153342, study PRJNA577476) | soil metagenome | isolation source: 120 cm saprolite under Douglas fir tree site 2 hole 2 replicate 1 | place: USA:California | collected 2015-04-18
GAGGTGACCATCTACAAATCAGTCGGTGCGGCCTTCCTGGATGCCGCCACGGCGCGTCTGGCGTACGACCAGGCAGGCGTCAAAGGTGTCGGAACTGTTTACGCATTTGACCAGGAGTGATGGCACACCGAGTGCTATAGTGGCGCTTGCGTTCATCACAGACAGGCACACGCGGGAGCTCTAACCACCTGGCAGGCAAGCCGGCACGAAACATCGCGGGACGAAACGCCTCAGATCTAGAGGCTGACCAGGCTTTCGAGCTTCCGTCCCAGTCGCCGCACGCGTCGGCCGAGACCCCGCCGCCGACTCCGGACAGTGCCGCGGCGCTCGAGCTCGCCCGACGAATCGTCGATCTTGCTTCTGATAAGCAGGCCAGCGACATCGTCCTGCTCGACATTCGCGGCGTGTCGCTAATTGCCGACTATTTCGTGATCGCCACAGCGGGCAGCGAACGCCAGGCGTCGGCAATCTTGAAGGACCTCAGCGAACGGCTGCTCGAAGAGTTCGGGACCAAGCCGATGCACACCGAAGGCAAACCTGATTCAGGCTGGGTCCTGCTCGACTACGGCGACGTCATCGTGCACGTCTTTTCGCCGACCGAGCGGACGTTCTATAACCTCGAACAGTTGTGGGCCGCGGCAACCCCGATCGTACGACTGCAGTAATTCGAGCGTAGCGCCGATTCTTTTGGAAACGATCAAGGACGATCAGTTCAACAAGGGGAATCGAGGCAAAGTAGACATGGTGGACGGGGACGGCATCCGACGACCGCAACTCTTTGGCGCCGGGGTAAGCCTCGGGATGTTCGCCGGCATCCTGATCGGCTCGCTGGTCACGCTGTGGCTGGGCGAAGCGGCCATGGACCTGGCGCATCGCATGCTTGACCGCATGAGCGGCAAGCGCGATCGGATCAATTTCGAGCTATTGCTTCAATAGGGCGCTAGCTCTCGAAAATCCAGCGGTCCGTGTCCCGTGAGTAACTCACGAGCTCGTCTGAGCCGAACCACAGCGCCAGCTCGCGTTGCGCTGTTTCGGGCGCATCTGAGGCGTGGATCAGGTTGCGGCCGATATCGAGTGCCAGATCGCCGCGAATCGTGCCTGGCGCCGCGTTGAGCGGATTCGTCGCGCCAACGCTGTTGCGCACCATCTGCACCGCACTGGTGCCTTCCACACAGGCGACGACGACGGGCGCGCTGGTGATGTACTTGATCAGCCCGGCGTAGAAGCCCTTGCCTTCGTGTTCAGCGTAGTGGCGGGCCGCCAGGTCGGCTGAAACCTGGACCAGCTTGAGCCCGACAAGCTTCAGTCCACGCGCTTCGAGACGGGTCAGAATGGGCCCGATGAGGCCTCTTTGCACGCCATCTGGCTTGACGATGACCAGCGTGCGTTCGATAGACATATGCCGGAAGCCTACAAGAAGGGCCAAAAACATGGCTTCCCAGTTGCAGCCTTGAGATTGAGGGCCTATTCTCTCTCGATGCGGCCCTTCTCATCCGCAGTTTGGCTCGGGCCGACTTACACCACCGACTGGAGTCAACCGTGGCTACTGGCTACTGCATGAAATGCAAAGCCCAGCGCGAGATAAAGAACGCCAAGCAGATCACCATGAAGAACGGTCGCCCGGCGACCGAGGGCGCTTGCCCGGTCTGCGGTACCAAGATCTTCAAGATCGGCGCGGGGAAGTAGCCGAGACAAGCTGAGGGCGATCAGTCCTCAGAACTTTCCAGTGGCAGCGGCTGCTGGGCCGATTCTCGGCCCGGCGGCCTAAGCCGCAAATGCTGATACGCCTTCGGGGTGGCTTGCCGCCCGTTGGGCGTGCGTAGGCAAAACCCCTCGTACAGCAAGTACGGCTCGACGACGTCCTCGAGCGTATCCATCTCCTGTTGCATGGACGCCGCGAGCGCGCTGAGGCCGGCCGGCCCACCGCGGTAGTGACCGATCAGCGTCTTCAAGTAGCGCCGGTCAAGATCGTCCAGTCCGAGGGCGTCCACGCCTTCGAGCTCGAGTGCTTCTTTGACCACGTCACAGCCGACCTGCTCGACCTGATGGACCTGGGCGAAGTCGCGTACCCGGCGCAGCAGGCGATTGGCGATACGCGGGGTGCCGCGCGAGCGTCGGGCAATCTCCTCGGCCGCGTCCGCATCGAGAAACACCGCGAGCAAGCCGGCCGAGCGGCGCACGATCGACGTGAGATCGGCCACGGCATAGAAGTCGAGCTCGAAATTCAAGCCAAAGCGATCGCGTAGCGGCGACGACAGCAGGCCTTTGCGCGTGGTGGCGCCAACCAGGGTGAACGGCTTGACCGGGATCCGCACCGCCTCGGCGTAGGGGCCCTTGTCGAGCACGAAGTCGACCGTGAAGTCCTCCATCGCCGGATAGATGTACTCGGCCACGACGCGCGGGATGCGGTGGATCTCGTCGATGAAGAACACGTCGCCTTCGTCGAGGCGAGTCAGCATGCCCATCAGGTCGGCGGCGCGTTCGAGCGCCGGGCCGGACGTGCTGACGAGCCTGCCGTGCATTTCGGAGGCGACGATGTGCGCCAGCGTCGTCTTGCCCAGGCCGGGTGGACCGCTGAGCAGCAGGTGATCGAGCGGTTCGCGGCGCTGGCGGGCGGCTTCGAGCGCAATCGACAGGCGTCGTCGCTGCAGGTCCTGACCGATGAACTCGGCCAGGTCGCGTGGGCGGAGCGCGGTCTGCAGCCGCTCCTCGTCGTCGTTGTTGGCCGTCGACCCAACGAGCCTGTCCATCGCCATGGCCCGAGTTTAGCCAGCCCCCGAGCGCTGCGTTCGGGCGTGCTGGGCCCGAAAGTACTCGGTGATGATGTCCTGGATGCTGATGATGTCCTCCCGCGACGCGAGCAGTTGATCCACACCGCGCTGCGCTTCCAGGCGTTTGATGCCCATCACGACCAGGAGTTTGACGGCGTCTTCGCGCATTTCGTCGCCCTCGCTGGGACGCGTCGGCAGCGGTTGCATGCGCGTCACGGGCTGCACGAACGGAGCGACCTTCTTGCGCAGGCTGGCGATCATCTTGTCGGCGCCGTCGAGGGTGATGCCGGGCAGGCCGTCCAAAAAGGCCCGATTGCCTTCATGGATCGCTTCGGCGATGGTCTCAATAGGGGTGGACATCGCCCGCGCCGCGAGCTTGCCGCCCACGCGCGGCACGCTCACCAACAGCTCCCAGAACGCCTTCTGCCGCGCGGTAAGAAAGCCGAACAGAACCGGCCAGGGCGTATCGCGACCCGTCTGGGTGGCCACGTAAAGCAGCAAGGGCTCGTCCTCCGAGTAGCTCGCGGTGAGCTCCTGCATGACGATCGGCGGCACGATTGCTTCGTAGCCGATGCCCGAGACCTCGATGAGGATTGCCTCGGTATTGTCGGGCGCCGAGCCTTTGTAGATGCCGCGCAGGTAGGCGTACATCAGCGCCGCGCCGCGACGAGGCGCGCCAGCGGATGTGTGCTCTGGTGCAGCCCGGCCAGAGCCAGCGCTATAGCGTCCGTCTCATCCAGCTTCATGCGATCCGTCGACGGTAACCCCGTGAGCCGTAGCACCATCCGCTGGACCTGTTCCTTGGACGCGTGACCGCTGCTGGTCAGGCGCTGTTTGACCGTTGTCGCTGTGAGAGGCATGATCGGCACGCCGGCCTCTTCAAGGACCAGGCAGATCGCCCCGCGCATGTGGGCCATCAGCAAAGCGCTGCGCGGATGCCGCGGCGCAGTGAAGATCTCTTCGAGCGCGACGAAGTCGGGTTGATGCTCGGCGAGCACGGCGCGCAAGCAGCGGGCACCTTCAGCCAATCTGGCAGGTAGCTCGGCGTCGGTCGCCGGCGTGATCACCCCGTGGGCGAGCACGACGGAGCGAACACCAGCGGGCTCGACGATGGCCCAGCCGGTGCGCACCAGTCCGGGATCAATCCCGAGCGCGCGCATCCGAATCCCAGGCGAACATACGTGCTAGCCCGATTATAGGCCCGACGTCAGCACGCGGTAGCCGCCATAACGCGCGACGTCGGTGAAGTGCGCGGCGAGCCAGGATTCCAGAACGGTGTTGGCGCCGGGGTCGCCCCAGGCAGTGACCCAGAAATCCGAGATCACGACGAGGCGCACGTGGCTGGCTTCGATGTCTGTGATGACCTGGGCGATCTGCTGCGCATTGGCGGCGCCGGGGTTGAGATGGTCAAACCGCGTCGGATTTGGCCGATCGCTCAGGGCATACAGCAGCGGCGAGGTGGGATAGACAAAGATCGGCTCATTCGCTGCGGTGCGCGATTGGATCTCAGCGATGACACCCTCCAGATCGCGCCGCGTCGGTTCGGGCACCTGAATGCCGGCGGCATAACGCACCGTGGTGATCGGCACGCTGGGCTGCGCGATGGCCATCGCGCGCGACGCGATCGTCGGCCCGGTGAGCGCCAGCGCGCCAAGGACGATCGGAACGGCCCACCGAAGCCGAAGTCGGTCCAGCGTGGCCGCGCCCACAACCAGCAGCAGCGGCGCCGACCACACCAGATGCAGCGCGTCCATGCGCGGAAACTGCGTCAGCAGCAGGGCGCTGCCGGCCAGCAGATACCAGCCGAGCGTCGGATCATGCTCGCGGCGCCACAGCCACACTCCTCCCGCCAGGCACAAGGCGGGCACGAGCACGGGCCACTCGGGCCCTGAGAACAGCCCCGCCTGGTTCACCGCGCCGATCAACACACCAAGTTGCGCGACGTTGCCGTGCAGCGCGATGAGCAGCGGCGCAAGCCACACTACGGTGACGACCGCGAACGACGCGACAGGAAGACCAATCTGCCATCCACTTGCGGTATTCCACGGACGTTGCGGACGATTCCATCTCTGGGGGGCTGCATTCGCCAACGAACGGCCCGATGACGACGCCGTCACAAGGCCGCCTACGACTATCGCCGCGAGCATGAATGCCCCGGTGTTCTGCTTGAACGCATAAGCGACGCCCGTGGCGATGCCGGCGGCCACGAGCCAAGGGGTCGCGTGCCGATGGCTCAGACACCACGCCGCGAGCACGGCCAAGAGTGTGCTCAGCCACCCTGGGTGCGGCTCCCAGCGCACCGGCGCGTCATCCAGACCCATCAGTATGTACAGTGCCGGCAATGCCGCCCACAGCGGTCGCCGTACGAGCGGCCGCGCGATCACATAGAGCAGCAGCGCGAGTGCTGCGCGTGAGGCCAGGGCCAGTACCCGCGGCACTAGCACATACGGCCCACCGATCAGGCCAAACAGAGCCGCATGCAGATACGCCAGCCCCGGCGTGTACAGCGATTGAAAATCCTGATACGGCACCTGGCCATGCAGGACTCGCAGCCCTTGCTGGACGAAATACCCTTCGTCCAGGTCGTCGATCCCCATGCGCAGCACGGTGGCTTCGGCCGCCAGGCAGGCGACGATCAAGCCCAACGCCAGGATCGACTCGCGCCTGGGCGAACGCACTGCCATCCATTTTCTAGAATGTCGGCCAGGAGGATGTGATCCACGATGCGTCGGGTCAATATCCAGGCCGCCTTCCTGGGTGAAGGCGGCGAGAGCGACACGGGTGACGAAGAAGGGCTGGCCCTCTCGGTTCGCGGGGGCGAGATCGTGCTCGTGCTGCCCGCCGGCACGTCGGAAGATCACGCTGTGCAAGCCGCGTCCACACTGCGCGGCTCGCTGCGGCTCGAAACTGGTCGCGTTCTGACCTTTGAAATCCACGACGGCGCGGTTGGCGCCTTCTTCGAAGACGAATCAGCCGAGCTGTTCGACCGCCGCGAGAGTACACCTGGCGACGGGCTCTCGAGCGTCAGCACCAAGCCGGCCAATCGGCCGACCTTCGGCGGCGCCGACGCGCTGCACGGGGCCGCGGCGACCGCCCGCGACGTAATGACGACCAGCGTCATCAGCACCACCCCAGATGAGACCGTGGACGAGGCCGCGCGACTGCTCGGCTTCCACGACGTCAGCGGCTTGCCGGTGTGCGAGGATGGGCGCGTCATCGGCGTGGTGAGCGAGGCTGATTTGATCGGCAAGAGTGGCGCCACGGTCGGCGATGTGATGACCTCACCCGCGGTAACCGTCGCGGAGAACACCAGCCTCGAGCACGTCGCCGAGCAATTGACCCAACAGCGCATTCGCCGCTTGCCGGTGGTCGACGCCGATGGTCGGCTGGTAGGCGTAGTCAGCCGCCGCGACGTCCTGCGTTGGGCCGCCAGCCGCATACCGGCAGTTAACAGCTAACAGCTAACAGCTAACAGCTAATTGTCCCTCCGCTGCGCATCGGGCAGGCCGTTCGGGTCGCCATCTTTGATGATCTCTACCAGGCTCGAGCCGAAGTAGTCCCAGCGGAACAGCGCCCAGCACGCGCCACAGCGCAGGTCGAGCAGCCGACCAGGCGTTTCGGGTCGCCACGGCGATGGCGTGCCGCCGTCAAGCGCAGCACGAGTGCTGTAGAGCTGCTCGGGTGACGGCTCGTCGCGGCCGCAGCTTGGACATGCGCGTGGGTAAACCATGTGCGTCGGCAGGGTAGCCCGTCCCACTGACGTGTTTCAATCAGCACGTCTTGTCAGAACGTCCGTCACGCTTCGCCCGCCGAAAACCGCAGGATCCCATTAGTCGTACCGACGAAGCGCTGGCGTTTGTCGCCGGCGACGAAACCTGGCGCGCGCCCGCCTGGTTCGAGCGACTAACCGTGGTGCTGGTCGAGCCGGCCAATCCGGTGAATATCGGCGGCGTCATACGCGCCATGGCCAATACAGGCTTTCTCAATCTGCGGCTGGTACGCCCCGTTGGCTTCAATCCGTGGGACGTGATTGGCATTGCCCACTATACGCAGCACATTGTCGACGCCACCCAGCAGTTCGAATCGCTGCCGGCTGCGGTGCACGACCGCCACCTGGTGGTCTGCTTGACCGGTCGCCATCATCGCGTCGCGCGCAACGCGGTGACGCTGCCAGAGGCGGTCGAGCGCATCGTCGAGGCGGCCCAGGCCAGCGAGAACGTGGCCATCGTGCTCGGTCGGGAGGATTGGGGCCTGAGCAACGACATGCTCGACACCTGCCACATGATCACGACGATTCCGACCAATCCGGGCTACCCGTCGCTGAACCTGGCTCAGGCCGCGCTGCTGGTGCTCTATCAGCTGTTTCAACGCGCAGGCGGCCAGGAGCAGTCATTCCGTACGCCCCGCCGCAGCTCGGGCCCGGCCCCGGCGAGTTTGCTCGAGGATCTGTTCGCCGACCTCGAGCGTGCGCTCGAGGCCATCGAATTCCTGAAGTCGCGCTCGCGCGAGCACACGCTGCGGTCACTGCGCGTGGCGCTGTATCGGGCGCGCTTGGACGTGCGCGAAGCGTCGCTGCTGCGTGCCGCGGCCATCGAAGTGCGGCGGTTCTTGAAGCGCAAAGGGGTCCTGCCCGAGGTCGGACCAGTCGGCGCCAGCGAGCCGGCGGATTTGACACGCCCGGATGGGTCCGGCACCCTGGATTCAGGTCCAAACACCCGAGGCGAGTTCCCACCGGTCTCGTAGGCCCCCTTACAACCCCAGAACCGGTCGCCTCGGCCATCTTCCGCGCCGTGTTCCCCGCACCCTGGCGCGATGAAGGAGACATATTGAAAATCAGCCGACTCGTGGCTGCCGTCCTGACGGCCGTGTTCTTCGCCGTGCCAGTTACGTTCGCTCAGGAAGCACCGGTCACGTCGACCGAATCGGACGCTCCCGCCGTCGTTCAACCAGTTGATGACGTTGCGCTCGAAACGAGCGCGACCCCGCTCAAGGTCATCCAGGCGACCGTCACCGGCTATGCCAACGGCGCCGATGGCGGCGCGGTGGGCAGCATGACCGCCTCAGGCGTCCGCACCCACTGGGGCACCGTCGCTGCCGACTGGCGCGTGTACCCACTCGGCACCCGCCTCCAGATCGAAGGCTTTCCCAACGTGATCTTCGTGGTCGAAGACACCGGCGGCGGCGTCCACGGCAACATCTTCGACGTCTGGTTCCCTGATTTGTCGACCGCGGTCGCCTTCGGAACCAAATCGCTCAAGGTGACCGTGCTTCAGTAACCCGAACGACCCCGACGCCGTTATAACGATGACGTGGCTTCCGCATACCGTTACCTGGTCAGTCTGCTCGTGCTCGCGTCCCTGGCGCTGCCCGCGGCGGTCTACGCACAAGCCGCTGACGGCAGCGATCAACTCACCTTGATGCCAAGCAATCAGCCAATGCCCATCCCCCAGGCTCAGCCGGGCGGCCTGTTGGTGCGCGCGCGTACGTCGCAGTCCGTGGTTGACCTGGCGCGGACCAACGCGGCGGAGCGAACTGGTACCGCGCTGGACCAGATCACCGTAGTCAGCGTCGAGGCGACGGAGTGGCCCGATTTCAGTCTCGGCTGTGCTGGGAGTGCGCCACACATGGTCTTTGCCGAGGTCATCGTGCCGGGGTATCTGATCGAGCTAGACGCGGCCGGGACACGCCTGAGCTATCACACCGACGGCGGTTTACGCGTCCTCCTGTGCGATTCGCCGCTCACGCCCCAGACCGATCCGGGGACTGACTGAGCCCAATTCGCACTGTCCAAGCTTTAACGCTGCCGTGATTGACACGTTCTAGGGCGGCCTAGAATACTGCGCCCTAGCCCCACATTGGGGCGTAGGAGGGGATGCGCAATGTCGCTCCAGGTTAACCGGATCGCTGCCGGTGTGTTGCTGCTCGTGGCGATGGTTGGTGCCCCGTCATTGGCGACGGCGGCCACCACCAGCGGACAGTCCCAGGGAGGCAGCGAAACTGAGCGGGTCATCGTCGTCGCCCGAAGCGATGCCGAGTACGACGCGCTGCGTAGTGAAGTCGAGCGGGCAGGTGGCTCGATCGCCAAAGACATCCGTTCAGGCGGCATGCTGGTCGCCACGGGTGCGCCAGGTCTGCAGAGTCGTATCGAAGCGACTGGACGAGCCAAGGCAGTCGCCAAAGACCATATCGAGACGCTGATTCGACCCAGCGCCCAGGCCGATCTGCTCAACAGCTCCACGGTGCGTTCGCGGACGACGATCGACGCGGCAACCTCGAACCGGATCGGCGAGGGCGCGGCAGCCAAGAAGACAGTAACGGGCGATCCGGCCTTCAGCTACCCGGGCTTGATGTGGAGCCTGCTCCGCATCCACGCGCCCGAGGCGTGGCAAACGACGCTGGGCTCGCACGCGGTCCACGTTGGCGTCGCCGATACAGGTCTGGACTTCACCCACAGTGAGCTGCAGCGTCAGGTCTCGAGCGTCGTCGACTTCACGGTCAGCGAGAACCCGCCGATCTGCTCGACGTTCTTCCTGAATCCGTTCACGGGTGCGTCGCCTGGCCTGGGCGATGCTGATCTGGCCAAGATGTTTGGCGGTCCTGAAAAGACCGACTGGAACGGCCACGGCTCATGGATCGGCGGCAACATTGCTGGCGCGCTGGACGGCCAGGGCGTCAATGGCGCCGCGCCAAAAGTCAAACTGGTGTCGCTGAAGATCTCGCAGTGGTGCGGCGCGGCGTACGACTCGACCATTCTGGACGCGTTCACGTATGCGGCCGATCACCACATCGACGTCGTCAGCATCTCATTCGGCGGGTACCTGGATCTGCGTGATCCAAGTCAAGCCATCATCTGGGGCCAGTACATCCAGACTGTGCAGCGGGCTGCCGACCTGGGGACGGTCATCGTCGCGGCCGCGGGCAACGACCACGTGCAGATCGGCGCGGCCGGCCTGGTGACCAGCCATGGACCGCTCACCACCCCGGGCACCACGCCGGCTGATTTCGTCGCCGGTGATCTCTTTGGGCAATTCGAAGTCCCCGGCGGCGTACCAGGCGTGGTCGACGTGTCCTCCACGGGTAACGTCAACGTCCCCTCCAGCGCGTCCTGCGCGCCAGGCACGGCTGGATCCAAGACCAGCGCCAATGCGGTGTGCAAGCCGAAATCCGATGCGCATCAAGCCGGCGGCCAGAGCAAAGAGAACCAGCTCGCCTACTACAGCAACTACGGCTCACGCATCGACGTAGCCGGGCCAGGCGGCGCGCGCAAGTTCAACCTGCCCACCTGGGATCGTGGCGGGACCCCTGGCTTCCCCTACACCACCGCCGACCTGACGACGGCGTTCGAGGACTTCAGCATCACCTCGAATTGGGCGCTGCAAATCCCGTGCTTCATCTTCACCGGCGGCGGGTTCCCTGCTGACCAGTGCTATTCGACCATCCAGGGCACGTCGATGGCGACGCCGCATGCTTCGGGTGTGTTGGCGTTGATTGCGAGTCACGAGCCGGATGTGCGCCATCACACCAACGAATTGGTGCAAATCCTGAAGCAATCAGCCACTCACGTGACGGGTAACGCAACGCAGGTGCTGAGCGCGACTGACCTTTCAGCGTCCGATCGTACGGGCGTCGCCTGCCCATCGGGTTACTGCCACCTCGGCGGCGCGGCAGTCTCCGATCGTGAGGCCTATGGCGCTGGCCTGGTGGACGCGCAACGGGCCGTTGTCTCAGTTGGCCAGAACGGTGGAGACCAGAACGGACAGAGCTTCCTGCAGAAAAGCGAGCGGATCGCACAGCTGGCCGTCCTGGCGCACCTCAAAGTGCAAGTGCGGCCCAGTGCTGAAGCCGGTGGAGCCCATCAGGCCGATCTCCTGGCCGCGCTTCACCTCGTCACCTTTTTCGACGTCGAAGCTGTCGAGGTGGCCGTACCACGTCTCGTAGCCCGACCGGTGGCCGACGATGACCAGGCCGCCGTAGCCATCTTCGTTCCAGTAGGCCTTGAGAATTTCGCCGTCGTCGGCGGCGACGATGGGCGTGCCTTCGGGTGCGGCGATATCGAGCCCACTGTGTCCGCGCGGTGAGTAGCGCCCAACTTCGCCAAAGTACGTGGTGATCAACCCTTCGGTAGGCCACAGCGCGTTGAACTGCGGGACGAGCGGGCGCATCGTTGGCCCAATGACCGCGATCTGCTGGTCTGTGTCGTCCTTGATTGGCGCGCTCGGCGTCGCGGGAGCAGGCGCCACCAAAGTAGGCTCAGCCAAAGCAGCAACCAGGCTCTGGTCGATCAGCGGATCTTCCGATAGCGGTCGCTGGACCCGCGTCGCTTCGGCCTTGGCCAGCTGCGGGCTGCCCTGGGCAAAGGTGGCTGACGTCGTAGCCAGGGCGATGATCAGCAGCCCCCCGCCAAAGACAACGCGACGGATTCGGGACAAGCGGGCAAGCGGCGCAACGGACATAACTGTGGCGTGTTCTCCTGTGGGATGGACACGCCGGCGCGGCGCGACCTGCCCGACGCCCTGGGGGCGCGCGGGACGGCCGACAATAATGAACCGCCACTGCCGAGGTCAAGTGATTCCCAAAAGGACCTCTTGTAGGGCGTCCGTCAGGTACGCTCAAACGGAGTGTCGGAGTCGCCAGCCATCCATCCCGCGGCGCGCGAGGCCGAACCCGTACCTGCCCGAGCCGAGCTCTTGCCCGGCGTATGGCGCCTGCCCCTACCGCTGCGCGACAGCCCGCTCGGCCATGTCAACACGTATCTCGTGCGCGCCGACGATGGCTACTTACTGGTCGACTGCGGCTGGGACACCGCCGACACGCTGCGCGCGCTCGAGGGCCATCTGCGCGCCCTCGACATTCGCATGCCGGACATTCGGCACCTGGTCATCACCCACATCCACCCCGACCACTACGGTCTGGCGGGGCGACTGCGCGAGATCACCAATGCCGACCTGAGCTTCCACCGGCTGGAGCGGCTGTTCATCGAGTCGCGCTACGTCGACGCCGACGAGCTGCTCGGCGAGATGCGCGAGTGGCTGCGCATGAACGGCACACCGCCTGACGAGCTCGACCGCCTGAACCGCGGCAGCACGAGCATGATGGATCGGGTTCAGATCGCCTATCCCGACCGCACCCTCGATGGTGGCGAGGAGATCCCCTGCGGTCGCTTCAACTTCCGCGTCATCTGGACGCCCGGTCATTCCGCGGGTCACATCTGCCTGTACGACAAGGCCAATAAGATCCTGCTGTCGGGTGACCACGTGTTGCCGCACATCACCCCGTCGGTCGGCCTGCACGTGCGCGCCACGAGCAATCCGCTGGCCGACTATCTTGATTCGCTGCGGCTGATCGGCAAACTGGAGGCCGAGCTGGTCATGCCGGGCCACGGCGAGCCGTTCCAGGGCTTGCCCGAGCGCACCGGCGCGCTGATTGCCCATCATCAGCGCCGCCTCGACGAGATCGTCGTGCTGCTGGGGAGATGGCCCGAGCAGCCGCGATCTGGCTTCCAGATCGCCGCCGAGATGCGCTGGAGCCGCCGACGCACCTGGGATGATCTGAGCGGCTTCGAGCGGCGCATGGCCGTCACCGAAGCCCTGGCCCACATCGAGCTGCTGCACGATCGTGGTCAGGTCGAGAAGACGTTCGCCGACGGCGAGATCCACTACTTGTTGCCAACGCCCGCGGCGTAGTTCCGATTGAGACGTTTTTGAAGACTCCGCGGCTGCCGTAACGGTGCGTCGTGCGCGACAATGTCTGCGTGCCCGCAGCGGGTAGCGCCGACGAGGCGAAGGCAAGGAAGGGCTGGCTGTCGCGCGGGAAGGCCGCTGACGAGGCTGTCATCGAGACCGAGAAGCGGCGACGTAGGCCCGGGCGGCTGCTCGTGTCCTTCGTGCTGCTGGCCATCCTGGCCGGGGTCGCGCTGTGGTTCGTGCCGCTGTGGCAGCTGCAGCCGGCGCACGATCGACTCAACTCTGAATCGCAGCTGACGCCCGCCGAACGGCTCGTTCTCGACGCCGACGTCTTCCAGGCCGAAAACGCCGCGCGTATGACCCTGGCGTTGATCTTCGCCGCCGGCGGCTTGCTGCTCGGGCTGGGCATTGCCTGGCGGCGGTTCGAGGTCAGCCGTGAGCTGCGCACGCACGAGCGCTTTGCGCGCGCCGTCGAGCAGTTGGCCAGCGACCGCAGCGACGGCTCGCCGCGCACCGAAGCACGGCTGGGCGGCATCTACGCCCTCGAGCGATTGCTGATCGAGTCCGATCGCGAGTACTGGCCAGTGATGGAAGTCCTGACCGCGTACGTGCGCGAGAATGCGCCACTGACGACTTTTGAACGCAGCACGGCGGCCGGCCCGCTTCGGCCTGGTGCTGACATCCAGGCCATTCTGGCGGTGCTGGGGCGACGCAAGCCGCATTCAGCCAGCATTGAGCGGCGGCTGATGGATTTGCGCGAGACGGACCTGCGCGGCGCGAATCTGTCGGGCAGCCAGCTCGGCGGGGTGACCCTGCATGGCGCCAACCTCGAGAAGGTCGATGCGACGCGGGCGGTCCTGAATCAGTCCAACCTGCGCGAGGCTCGCCTGGCCGGCGCCACGCTCACCGAAGCGAATTTAGAGGGCGCCTCGTTGGCGCGGGTGAACCTGGAAGGGGCGCGGCTCAACGGCGCCAACCTGAAGGGCGCCGATCTCAGTGGCGCCAACCTGCGCGGCGCTGACTTGTGGGAAACCAATCTCAAGGGCTGCAATCTGAAAGACGCCGACCTGCGCGGCGCCGACCTGAGCCAGTGCACGCTCGAGGAGGCCATCCTGTGGCGCGCCGATCTCCAGGGTGCGGTGCTCACCGGCGCCGCCTTCCGTGAGACACACCTGGAACGGGCTAATCTTGCTGGCGCGACTGGCCTGACGTGGGAGCAGGGCGACGATGCGTTCACCGATGAGAACACGATCC